>Ga0067045_1001358_pt1 | contig 11851 bp, 9 predicted proteins | sample TerdegcTABiofilm_FD_59184 | JGI IMG/M metagenome (GOLD analysis project Ga0067045, IMG submission 59184) | Combined Assembly of (Gp0054472, Gp0054536) Wastewater bioreactor microbial communities from Singapore -Terephthalate degrading...
TTTTTAATTTAGCCGGTGTTTTATAGACCTGCAAGGACTCCAGGAAGGTTTTGTAGCTGTCCAGCTTTTTCCGGGCCTGCTCTTTTTCCGGCCCGGTCAGGAAGTTGATCCCAAAGCTTTGGATTCCATTAATAATTTGGGACTGCAGGGTAGCCGCTTCTTCAACCAGGGCCAAAACTTCCTTCTGCATATTGTTTACCGCATCTTCCCTGGTGGAAGGATTGACAATTTGCCCCGGATGCAGCCCCAGGAATTCAAAGAGCACTTTTAGCTCAGATAGCGGTAAATCCTTCGGCGGTTCGATGTGTTTGAAATCAGCGATGTCTTTAACGGGCCTTTTTGCCAAGTCCTCCAGATTTGACGCGTCAAATTTACCGCCATGTAAGGCCAAAGTGATGGCTCCGTCATAAACCAGGGCCACAAGGATGACCGCCACCCATTCCGGCTCCAGTCGGTGTTTGACGGCATAGTCGATGCTATCAACAGGTCTGATTAACTCATTTCTGTTGACCACCTGGGCGGAGCCTTTTTTCTTCAATTCATCCAGTATAAATTTAGCGTAGCGTGAATTGACTGGCCGCAAGCTGTTCCCTTCCAGGAGATCCAGGGAATCTAAAATCTTAGCTCCAATATCCGTCTTAATATTGGTAGCTATCCAGCGAATGGCGTCCTGGGCATACTGGTCCCGGTTCTTGGTGGTAACCTGTACTGAGAATGTCGGGTAATCCGGCGTCTGCTCATTGAAGTAGGTGGACAGCAGGTTGGAAGCCGCGGTATTTACCAGTTCCCTTGTATCTTTACCGGAGCCTGCCCCTTTGATCAGGGTTACAAACTTATGGCTGACTCCCTTGTATGTTACTTCGTAAGCCGAGGTTAAATTACTATTTACCCATTTAACAACTTCCTTGCGGTATGTACCGGCTTTTTCATTATAACTTTTCTTACTTTCCCCCTGGGAGACAAGAGCCATCTCCACCGCGGCGGCATAAAGCTTCAATGGGACGGTGAACTTATCGTCCATCTTCTTTAAAACAAAGAATACTTCGTCTTCCTTTTTCTCATCTTCAAAGCCATTATCACCAAAGGGCTTCAGGAAATACAGGTAAAAATCCCTCGGCGGATATGCAGTAGGTCGTTCATTGGGCGCTCCGAAAAACAGCCAGCCCATTCGGGACGCTCTCTTTTCCTTCCACTCCAGCTCGTACTCCCAGGCTTTGTGACCGGTGACCATTGATTCTCCCCGGTCCAGGATCTGGGTCAACACATTAAAGTAATAGCGGTTTAAAGTGTCGTCGGAGAGCATGTCGGCCTTTTTTTCTATTTCAGAATCATAGTCGATGTCCCTCCGGGGGTCCAGGTAATACTGCTCATTTTCCCTATTAANGGAAATGAACTGCCCGCTGACTGTTTTCCGTATTTCTTTAAGAATGGTTTCAATCGTGGTCTTTAGAAATTCCGCATCCTCCTCCGGCATGGGCAGGTGAAGGCAGAGGCCGTCCCGCAATGCGCCGGCAGCCAAACCGATGGGCGCGTTGATATCCCCGGTGGTCAGCCTGTGCACACTCAAGGCCCGGATAATCTTTAAGGCTGCCGGCTTGTACAGGAGGATGGTAAAGGACGTATTGATAATACCCTCCAGCCGCTGGCTTTTGTCGACGACAATCCGGACGTCGGGCATGCTTCTTAAAGCCGGGTTTTCCAAAATAAATTCCCAGTAAGAATCAAAGGAGATAAGTCCCGGTTCATCTTCCGGCACTTCTTTATTGATAAGCTTGCCGATGGCAGTGCTGATGGTTTTTAATACTTCCCTTTTTTCCGCCACATAAACCTTTTCAAAAACATCCAGGTAAGCAGGATGGACCGGGAAGAGGGTAACAAACTGCTCTGACCGCTCGGCCATATTCTCATACAGTGGATAGAATTTTTCCAGGTGAGAACGAATAAAGGCTTTTTGGCGGTCGTCCTTTTTCAATAACCGGTTGGCTACTACATAAGCGACATCTTCCCGGGCAATGCGCAGTTGCTCAAAACGGTCTTTCACCCTGCGCAGTGTGTCGGCAACAAATTGAAATTTATCACTGTCAAAAAGAGACTCCTGGACACCAGCCATAAACCGGAACCGGGTAGATTTGCAGATTTCCCCGATTTCGCGCAGGAAATTGAGGTCTAAGATAATTTCCTGCTCTTTTCTGGTCCGCAAATAGTCCAGGAGTTCATCCACCACCACCAGGAAACCTTGTTCCGGGTACTGCTCGTCAAACTGAGCCATCATTTCCAACAGGCAGTCTTTATTGTTCGTTACCTGATCCATCGGCGGGAAGGTGTATTCTACTCCGATGGTTTCCAGGTAATCTGTTATTCCCTGGCAGATGATTTCCCGCAGCGGCATGGTGGAAGCGCCGATTTCCGTCCGGAAAACCTTGAACCTGCCGGCAATCTCACTGGAAAATTTTTTTACATCTGCATGTTGAACCATCTCCATTGTCTCAGCATACTCTGCTATCGTGGAAATGACCGACATCAAGTGAGACTTACCGGTGCCATAGTTCCCGACAATGAGGAGAGCTTTATTATCCTTCTGCTCATTAAATTGCAGGTGAGGGATTACAATGTCTTCTATTTTTTCAGCCATCCTATCTGAGATAACAAACGTCTTAACCAGCCGCTGGGCCCCGGCATAGTCGTTGGCCTCCATGACCTGCACCACGGTGTCAATTGGTTCAAATTGCACTAAATCCCCGTAATTCAAAAACTCTTCCCCCTTTAAATCGTAACAATAGTACAATCTTCTTCAGTCAGACCCTGGTACCGTTTGTATTCCGGATGCCCCTGGCCGGCGTAAGTCAATTCTTTACCACCGGACTCCCCGGTCCAACCAACAACAATTGTTTTATTACGGCTTATTTGCTGCAGGGCTCTTAAGGGATCTATTCCCAAATCCGGTAAAAACAACAGCTCAATATGGTCGAAAAAGAGAACATCCTCAGAATAGCCCCTCACCAGGTTAGGTAACAAGTTAACAATCTGAGAACGTCTTCTATGTGCGGGAATATCCATTAATTTACCTGCCAGGACCAGGCTAAAATTTATGTAAGGATAATTCAATGTTTTACTGGTTTTTATTAAAAGTTTCGTATTCGTCTCCGGAAAGGGGCTTAGAAGCAGGATAAGCGGTTCTTAAGACAAAAATCCATTTTAATGCCTGGCCTTTGTGTGATCTGGCATGAGTATAATTAACGCCCCAAACCACTTGAAGTAAACTTCGTCAACATCTCTTTTTTTCCTACTCTACTCAAAACAAAAATTTCGTCATATTATGATAGTTCAAGAAAAGGGCGCATATTTTTTAGCAACGGCTTCCGCCACCTTGATCCCGTCCACTGCGGCGGACACAATACCCCCGGCATACCCTGCGCCTTCCCCTGCCGGGTACAGGCCTTTGATGCGCGTTTCATAGTTTTCATCCCTGATTATCCTGATCGGGGATGAACTCCTGGTTTCAACACCGGTCATCACGGCGTCCGGCCGGGCGAAGCCGCGCATTTTTTTATCCAGCGCCGGGATCGCCTCACGCAGTGTTTCGACCACGTAATCAGGCAGGCAGCCCTTTAATTCGGATAGTCGCACAGCTCTTTTGTATGAAGGTTTTACTGACCCCAACCCGGTTGACGGCCTGTCCGCCAGGAAATCGCCCACCAGTTGCGCCGGTGCGCTGTAATTTCCACCGCCTAATTCAAACGCTTTCCTTTCCCATTTTCGCTGGAATTCAACGCCGGCCAGCGGATGATCACCGGTGAAATCCCCGGGATTTACCCCGACCAGAAGAGCGCTGTTGGCATTTTCAGCAGCGCGGGCGTATTCACTCATTCCATTGGTGACCACACAGCCTTTTTCCGAAGCGGCCGCCACCACCACACCACCCGGACACATGCAAAAAGTGTAGGCCGACCTGCCGTTTGAAGCGTGGTAAGCCAGCTTATAATCCGCCGCTCCAAGGTTTTCGTGCCTGGCAAATTCTTTATATTGCGCCTGATTTACCAGTTCCTGCGGGTGTTCAATACGGACCCCGATGGAAAAAGCCTTGGGGGTTATTTCCACCCCCCTGGCAAGCAACATTGCAAAAGTGTCCCTGGCGCTATGGCCCAGGGCCAGCACCAGCGCATTCGTGTCTAGCGCCTCGTTTCCGTTAATCACAATACCTGATATTCTTCCTTTTTTAATCACCAGATCGGTTACTTTAGCACCGAACCTGACTTCCCCGCCCAGTTCCGTTATTTGTCTACGAATATTTTTTACCACTGTCCTCAGCTTGTCAGTGCCGATATGTGGTTTCGAAGAGTAAACAATCTCTTCCGGCGCGCCGGCTTCGACCAATATTTCCAGTACTTTGCGGCATCTAAGATCCCTGATTAACGTTGTCAGTTTCCCGTCGGAAAAAGTTCCCGCGCCGCCTTCCCCGAACTGCACGTTGCATTCAGGGTCCAGTTCTCCTGTTTCCCAAAACTTTTTTACTGCCGCAATCCTGGTATCAACATCGCCGCCCCGCTCCAGCAAGAGCGGCCGGTAGCCCATCTTGCCCAGGATCAGGCCGGCAAACAGCCCGGCGGGGCCGGTACCGGCAATTACCGGCCGGTATGTCAATTTGTTTTGGCCGGTTTGCACATATTCGTACGCCAGCCGGGGAGCAACAGATATATCCCGGTTATTTCTCAGCTTTTTCAGGATAACGCCTTCATTGGCCAGTTTTACGTCCACGGTATAAACAAAATAAATCATACCGGCCTTCCTGGCATCCACAGACTGCCTGTATATCTGGTAGCCAAGCAGTTCTTCACTGCTAATCCCGAGTTTTCTCACCAGGGCTTGCCTTAATCGTGATTTATCCCCGTCCACCGGAATTTTTAGCCCTGCCACCCTGATCAAAATAAAGATACTCCTTTCAGCGTTTCCTTGTGAGTAACAATTATTGTAAGCATCCAGTAAACCCGGCCAAGGAAGGAATGGAGTTGGGTGTGTCCCCCTTCCTCTGAGTGAGCGGGGATAACGCCATGCCTATACCAGGTTTACTGGATAAGTACCAATTATTATACGAAAAAAACCGGCCGATGTAAAAGCGTCCCCATGTAAAAAAGATGCAACCGGATCACATTAAAAGAAGGGCGGCTGTGAACCCAAGGCACAAAAAAACACCTCTTTATTATTTGCAGGAGCGCAATAAATAAGAGGTGCTTATTGGTGTTGATTTAACTAACTTTCGCCTCGATTCTTAGTTTGTCGGCAACCATTGCAATGAATTCTGAATTTGTAGGTTTACCCCGCTCTAGATTTATCGTGTAACCAAAGAATTTGGTCATCATCTCCACATTTCCACGATCCCAGGCTAACTCTATTGCATGCCTGATTGCCCGCTCAACTCTGCTGGGTGTTGTTTGATACTTCATGGCAATCATTGGATAAAGCTCTTTCGTTACCGCGCCAAGCAAATTTACCTCACTGATGACCATTAAAATAGCGTCTCTCAGGTAATGGTAACCTTTAATATGCGCGGGTACGCCCATTTCATGGATTATGTTGGTCACAGCTACGTCAAGATTTTTAGGTTTAACCGGACTAATATATTGTGCGACATTAATGCCTTCGGCCAATTGACGTATCCGTGTGGCCAGAACATTAAAATCAAAAGGCTTCAAAATATAATAATCAGCTCCTAATTCAACTGCTTTTTGGGTTACGCTTTCCTGCCCAAAAGCAGTCAACATAATTACTTTAGGTTTATTGGCGACGCTGTCCGAAACAAGTTTTTCCAGCACACCTATGCCGTCAAGATGCGGCATAATAATATCCAGGACTATTATGTCCGGGTTGCTTTCCCTAATCATTTGAAGAGCTTCCAAACCATTATAGGCTATGCCGATAAGATTCAAGTCTTCCTGTTGGTTTATAAACTCTTTCAGCAATTCGCAGAATTCTCTATTATCATCTGCGATCAATAATCTTATAGACTTTCTTGCCATTTAATTTGCCCGCCTCCTATTTCTATATTTTGTAATTTATTCTATTATCAAAACTGATTCGACGGCAAAAAAAAAATTCCTTCATGTAATTTTTTAAATATGGTAATAACTGGTATAAGAATATCCCCGGAAAGCTTAAAATATCTGCCAACTTGCCTAACTTGCCATTCTATTATTTTTTTCTATAGGAAATATTTCTGCTTCCCGAAGCATCCACTCAACCGGTACACCGTAACCCCTTGTCGGATCATTGACGAAAACATGGGTTATTGCACCAACAAGTTTGTCATCTTGAATAATTGGACTTCCACTCATGCCCTGAATAATTCCACCAGTTTGTTCGAGAAGACGCGGATCTGTAATTTTTATTATTATTCCCTTGCCATCCTGCACGGCTTTTAAGTTAAGCTTCAATATTTCCGCGGAAAACTTTTCGACCTGTTCGTCTTTTAATACAGTTAAAATCTCCGCCTTTCCTTCATGTATCTGATTCACCGATGCTACGGTCATAAGCTTGTTATAAATGGTGTTTTCAAGAGGCTTTTGCAGTATTCCAAAAATACCCAACTTTGTATTTCTTGAAATTGTACCGTTAATCTGCTTATTATCCTGAAATATTCCGATTTTTTCACCGGGTTGACCGCGTTTTCCCCGCTGAATTGCCTGAACGCTGGCTCCAACTATCCTGCCTTCGGATAAATTGAATGGTTGCGTCGATCCAATATCGGTTATAACATGACCCAACGCGCCATAGGTCATACTTTCCGGTTCATAAAATGTGAGTGTTCCAAGGCCTGCCGCACTATCTTTGATTAGCAGTCCAATTCGGTACCGTGAGGTTTCTGTGCAGTACACCGGGTTAATTTTTGTGTAAAAAATATCTGTGCCGTGTTTTACCTCCAGGTTCAAAGATTGTCCGGAAGCTCCGGCGCGGGTAACCGTATCCCGTACTTGCCCTTCACTTTTAACGTCCTCACTGTTTATCTTCAAGATAATATCTCCTACACTTATTCCGGCATCGACGGCCGGATTAACCTTGTTACCGGACTGGTCTTTAATTATAGAATATCCTACTACTATTACACCCTGAGAGTGGAGCAAAACTCCTATCGACTGTCCGCCAGGGACGACCTTGACCTGGGGAACAATGCTGACAACCGCATCCTGCACAGGCATGTGCCTGGATAAATTATCGTATCCTTGATGTAACTGAAATTTTACATTTATCCAATGAATGGGAACGGGGAAATTCAATTTCAGCGGTTCAACTGCTGCAATATACCATCCGGATGTCGATAAAAAATCCATAAAAAAATAAGCATCCCGGACAAAACCAAAAAAATAGGTGCTTAACAAACCCCGCTTTTTTCCCCTTCAAGCATCACCCCTCCAATTTTAGTGTCTTCCCACCTCCATATTTTCGCGATATCATGAAATATTTCAAAATATATCGTGTAATCTTAAAATAACCTCAACAAATCACTTTTATTCCGCCTAAATGTACCTCAACTTGCCAAAACGGCAATTATACTGATTTCAAAATTGCTATGTAACTTATTGTTTTGTTTCCTCATATAGCTGACAACAATTAAGTCATTTTTTTACATTTATAAATTTTTACTATTTCAGGTATTCAGAATTGAGCAGTCAGAATTCATAATATTTCAAGACGATAAACCATTCTCTCATTCTGACTACTGACTACTGACTACTGACTACTGACTACTTACTACTTATTATAAATTAAGGACTATAGATATTATCCAATAAGTCAAACCGGCAAAAATAACGGTAATAGGCAGGGTAATCATCCATGCCAACACAATTTTCTCAGCCGTGTTCCACTTAACTGAAGAAATACGCTTAGCCGTACCGACACCCATAATTGAAGATGATATTACATGAGTGGTGCTGACCGGCAGCTTGAACAAGGTAGCGAGAATGATGACCAACGCTGAGCTAAAGTCCGCGGCAAAACCGTTGGAAGGTTCCAGTTTAATAATCTTAGATCCGACAGTTTTAATAATTTTCCATCCACCTACCGAAGTTCCCAGCGCCATTGCTAAAGCGCAAGAACTCTTTACCCAAAACGGCACTTCCAGATCCGTTTGTAGCCCTCCCGCCACTAAGGCAAAAGTGATAATACCCATTGATTTTTGAGCATCGTTTGTACCGTGGCTGAATGCCTGCCAGGCTGCTGTAAAAACCTGAAGAAAGCGGAAACGGCGGTTTAATTTAGCCGGGTGAGCATTCTTAAATATGATCCGGATCAGGTTCATTATGACGAAACCTACCGAAAATGCTATCAGGGGAGAAAAAATCAGAGCCTCAATAATTGTAAAAAATCCTTTATAATTAACTGCTTGAAACCCGGCAGCGGCTATAACGGCCCCGGCAAGGGATCCGATCAGAGCATGCGAAGAACTGCTCGGTATGCCGAAATACCAGGTAATCAGGTTCCAGGCGATACCTGAAATCAAGGCGGCGGCGACAATATACATTCCATGCTCAAGTTCCATCGGATTAGCTATTTTCCCGCCAATAGTTTTTGCCACCCCGGTAAAAAGCATAGCACCCAGCAAGTTCATGAAAGCGGACAGAAGGATGGCAATCCTGGGAGGAAGCGCTTTTGTGGAGATTGATGTGGCAATAGAGTTGGCCGTATCATGAAAGCCGTTGATGAAGTCAAAAGCAAGCGCCAGGATTACGACCAGGATTATGACAATTATCGTGGAATCGAACATTTATTTCCCCCTTACGAGCTTCGCATCATAATGCCTTCAAGAATATTAGCCACATCCTCGCAGGAATCCGACACTGCTTCCATCATACCGTATATGTCTTTCCTCTTGATTAATTCAATAGCGTCAGTACAAGTTGAAAAAAGGGTTTTCAAGCTGTCCCGGAGCAGGTCGTCAGCTACATTTTCCAATTCGTTAATCTTGTGGGTATGATTGGTCATGTCCTTGAGCCTTTTTTCCACCAGGTGATTGATCGCATAAACAACTTCCTGGATAGACATCTCAATATTCTTCGTAAAAAGCATCATATAATCATCTGCTTCAACGATATTATAAAGCTCCAGACGGGAAGCACACGCTTCCAGGCAATCTAAAATATCATCCAGTTTTAAGGTTAGGCCCAGGATGTCTTCCCGTTCAAAGGGCGTTATGAAAGTTCTGTTTAAAGCCAGAATGATTTCATGGGTATAATGGTCACCCATATCCTCAACTGTCTTAAGCTGGAGCGCAAACTCTTCCGCATCGCTTAACTTGCTCATCTCTTCCCGGAAAACCTGAATGGCAAGCTGAAGATTTTTAGCTATCATCATTAAATTATCAAAAAAAATATCCTTCTTTTTTTGAAACATACCAGACTCCTCCCGTGGAGAAAATGTTGCTCCTTCTGTATATTATCATACCTTAACGCAAAATCAATGTTAAGTTTATCAAATTTAGAACCGGCGGGTTTAAAAACATTTGAAATACAGTTTGTTATGGATGGATGTTGTGGCATTTGTTAAAAAGGATGCCCTTATAGGGCATCCTTTTATTTCCAGCTATTGTTCCCCGCCATGGTTTGTTCAGCACGTTCGATGGCAAGTCTGACCAAATTACCACAGTTCTTTGAAGAGACATTACCGAAGTAACCGCCATCCCTGCGCACCACGTTGCCTACGCCTAATTCGTCGGCTAATTCATACTTAAGCCTTTCGGACATTACTCCTCCACGCCTTCTGCTCATTAGCCCAACCTCCTTTATTTACGGAAACAATAGCTTATAATATTATTTGATTATACTAGTTCATTTATGAAACAACNGACCGGAAAATTATGTTATTTGTGAAAATTATCAAGAAATTGGAAACTGATCCGCCAGCCACTCAAAGAACACTTCCCATACTTTTAGGTGGCACCCGGTAAACTGGTGGTCGGCTTCCGGGATAATTTGAATTTTTTTCGGTTCGCCGGCAGCGTGATAAATTGACCAGGCGTTCTCAACCGGGACCACCAGATCATTGCTCCCGTGAATCACTAACAGCGGGCTGGGCGCAATCATTGCGGCCCGGCCGAATACATCATGCCGGTCCAGGTCGGCTATAAAGCTCTTTTTTATCTGTAAAGCGCCCTCTTCCTCTGATAATCGGATCATGTCGCTATCTTCACCAGTTGCCTGGATACGTAACCGGGTGAATACTTCTATTAACGCGCCCGGCGCCGCCCAGGTGCAAACCCCCGCGATATCACCGCCGGCATTGCCCAGGCAAATTGCCGCCGTCCCGCCAAAACTCCGGCCAACCGTGATAACCCTGTTGAAACCCAGCCCCCGGCAGAAGTCCACTGAACACTTAATGTCCCCAATATGCCTCGTAAGGCTGACATCGGCAAAATTTCCTTCGCTTTCCCCACATCCGCTAAAGTCAAAAAGCAAAGTGGCGTAGCCGCGCGCCCCTAGTTCCTCTGCCATCGCAACAGCCCGGCCGCCGCCTTCCTTGCTGCCGGTAAAGCCGTGACAAACGACCACCACTGTCCCGGCAAACGGACCAGCATAAAGAATCCCGGACAGGTTAAGACCAACTTTATTGGGGTATTTAACTTTGTTCCAGACAAACTGATGCCTCAAACTTATCGCCTCGTTTCAAGCTTTGATTCTTATTAGCTGACGCCGTTAAATCTTCCTTTTTCTAGACTTCCGTCCGGTACATAGTAAAGCCTCTCTTCAATGAAAAAGAGGATGCCTTTTTAATATTTGTTATTCCATTCCTGAGACCTGTACTTTGACACCGCCAATTCTCCGGCAAGACGTAATTCCTCAGGCGTCAGTTGCGCCGGCTGCAGTTCAATTCCCAGCGCGCCGGCAAAGCCTTCGCGCAAGGCGGCGCTGATTTCTTCCCAAGGGATTTCTCTCCCTGTTACCGCCCTAATGCAGGTGGCTCCAGCCAGAAAAACCTGCTTCATTCTTTCAGCAGCTTGCTGATCGGAAGATTTTAATACGAGAAAAAGCTTATCCGCATCCAGCTCCCATGGTATGGAACCGTGCTGGAGGATTACCCCTTGCCGTCTGACCTGGGCGCTGCCGGCGATTTTCTTGCCGCCTACTGTCAGTTCGTAACTTGACAGTGTATTAAAACAAGCTGCCGAGTCCCCCTTTCTCTTGGAGCGGTTCCGGGGAGCTATTTCCGCGCATATGCCCAGGCGCTCCAAGCCTGCCAACAACCCGCCTGAGATAACCTTGTAAGACTCTACCACGGAGTTGGGCATTAGCGGGTGGCTCTCAGATACAACCACGCTGTAAGTCAATTCCCGGTCATGCAAGACCGCCCTCCCGCCGGTCAGTCTCCTAACCACCTGAATACCGTGTTCCCGGCATATGCCGGTATTCACTTCCTTTTCCAGGCGCTGAAAATAGCCCAGGGAAACAGCCGGCGGCCGCCAGCGGTAGAAACGAAGGGTCGGCGGCACCACACCCCGCCCGTGGCAAGTCAAAATAGCTTCATCAATGGCCATATTTGTTGCGGCATCGTTGAACCCGGTCTCAATAAACCGCCATTTCATAAGATCACCGTTTTATGATTTCCACCTCAAAATGGGCTTACGGGCAGCTTTTACGCCATCCAGCCGTCCGACTACTGTAGTATGGGGAGCCTGTTTTACTTTTTCCGGTTCCTGTTCAACCTCCCGGGCAATTCTTACCATAGCGTCGATAAACCCTTCTAAGGTTTCCAGGCCTTCAGTCTCCGTCGGCTCGATCATCAACGCCTCCTTGACGATCAAAGGGAAGTAAACGGTGGGCGGGTGATAACCATAATCCAGCAGCCGCTTGGCAATGTCCTCGGT
>Ga0067045_1031615_pt1 | contig 11849 bp, 11 predicted proteins | sample TerdegcTABiofilm_FD_59184 | JGI IMG/M metagenome (GOLD analysis project Ga0067045, IMG submission 59184) | Combined Assembly of (Gp0054472, Gp0054536) Wastewater bioreactor microbial communities from Singapore -Terephthalate degrading...
CCACCTCCGCGACCAATCCGAGCAATTAGCAGTGATGAACGAGCGCAATCGCCTCGCCCGAGAACTCCATGACTCTCTAACACAATCTATCTACAGCCTGACGCTCATGGCCGAAGCAGGCCGGCGGTTGATTGAGATAGGAGATTTAGAAAATGTCAAGACCTACCTTTTGCGCCTGGGGCAGACCGCCCAACAGTCATTAAAGGAAATGCGCCTACTGGTTTACGAACTTCGCCCAAATGTGCTGATACGCGAAGGATTGATCGGTGCATTGCAACACCGCCTGGACGCTGTGGAAAACCGGGCCGGCCTCGAAACTCAACTGCGCATAAATGGTTCCCTCCAATTACCCCCAAACATCGAAGTCGAACTCTACCGCATAGCCCAGGAAGCGCTCAATAACACGCTAAAACACTCCGGGGCGTCCAAAGTAGCCATTTCTTTCCAAAACTCTAGAGGGATTTTTGAACTCGAAATAGCAGATAATGGTCAGGGTTTTGATGTCACGGAAAAAAATGTTGCAGGGGGATTGGGACTAACGAGTATGCAAGAGCGCGCCGAGAAAATTGGAAGCAAATTATTGCTGGTCTCCAGTCCTGGACAGGGAACCTCGGTCAAGGTTATGATTAATAAACCGATATGGAGTCAGGAGTCTTACCCGTGAACAGCAAAATTCGCATTTTGGTTGTAGATGATCATGCAATTGTGCGGGAAGGGCTTTGTGCTTTGCTTAACACAGAACCCGATCTGGAGGTGGTTGGGCAAGCTTCCGACGGCATCGAAGCCATCGCCCAGGCAAAAAAATTGCAGCCGGATGTCATTTTGCTCGATCTGGTGATGCCGCGCAAGGATGGCGTTCAGGCCATCAAGGAGATCATGCTGGACAACCCCCAATCGCGAATTTTGGTCCTGACAAGTTTTGCAGAAGATGATCTGCTCTTTCCGGCCATAAAAGCTGGAGCCCATGGCTATTTGTTAAAGGACTCTTCACCGCAAGAATTACTACAGGCAATTAAAGAGATCCATTGCGGCCAGTCTTCATTACACCCAGCTATTGCGCGAAAATTGATCGCGGAGATGCAAAATTCTTCCGATCAAAACGAGACCGTTGAACCGCTGACCGATCGCGAAGTGGAAATATTAACTCTGCTCGCACAGGGTCTTCCTAATAAAGCAATCGCAGAAAAACTGACCCTCAGCGAACGAACCGTTCGCACCCATGTCACCAATATTCTGTCAAAACTTCATCTTGCCAACCGCACTCAGGCAGCTTTGTTTGCGCTTCGCAAAGGGATAGCCAAACCGGAAAACGGGGCTTGACTACAACATTTGCTGTAATCTCAATCACACACATTAGGACAAAAGACTGTCATTTTGGCAGTCTTTTGTTGATAAAAAGACAGGTCACTATGCTGATGAAAAAGCACAGCAGGTCTGCTAAGCTTGAACCGTTACAAACTCTCGGCTTGAGGGAGCATCAAGGTGGTAATCCAATATCAAGAAGGAATGGCCTTGATCATCTATGGATCGGAACCGCTTCGCGAAGGACTGATTGCGCTCTTAACCGCAATCCCCCAAATCAAAGAGATTACCACTGCTTCGAATATTCAGGAAGCAGAGAAGATTGTTCAAAGGCAATTACCGGTCCTGGCATTTCTATTACCCCCATCATCCGAAAAAAACTTACAGATTTCAGCACAAAAGATAAAGTCAAAATCTCCTAAAACAAAATGTATCGCCCTGATTGACGATGAAAAACAAATGAATATCCTGTTGGAGGCAGGGGTTGACTGCGTCAAACCGAAAGGCTTTCCTGCTAACGAGCTTTTTCTTGTAATTCAAAAACTGCTGGCGCTTCAATGAACAGGCCCAATTTTTGGCAAAAGCGGGGAATTACACACAGACCATGATGAATGGGCTTATGCAAATCAACAATTTTCCACGGATCAGCACACCTCAAGACAAAGAGACTGCCTTGTATTTAGCTCAAAAAGGAGATTTAGAGGCATTCAATGAGCTTGTAATCAAATATCAGGATATTGCTTTCAACACAGCGTATCGGATTCTATCCAATCCCGAAGCAGCCGAGGATGCAACCCAAACCGCATTTCTGTCAGCATATCGAAAAATCCATAAGTTCCGTGGAGGATCTTTTCGAGCCTGGATTATCCGGATCGTTACGAATGCCTGCTACGATCAGTTGAGAAAGAAACAGCGACAGCCAGTCGTCCCGCTGGATTTTCCAATAAACAATGAACAAGCCCTCCAGGACATCGTCATTGACAAAAAAACGCTCTCACTTGAAGAACAGATTCAAACCTTCGATTTGCAGAGAAGGATCCAAGCCCACCTGAATGATATGCCAGGAAAATTGCGCGCTGTAATTATCCTGATCGATATTAATGGGATGAACTACAGTGAGGTAAGCCAGGCTCTTCAAATCCCCATTGGGACGGTCAAAAGTCGCTTAGCCAGGGCGCGTCTTTATCTGCGCGCCCACATGGACGTCGATGATAGAGAGAAGTAAATGAGACGCTGGTGTCCTTTTCTCTTGAGAGAATGCAAGAAAAAAACTTAAGGTTATCCACATGTCCGAAATTTTTACGGGTAGAAAGAACGATCATAAGGACATTCTAACAACAACCATCCCGCTAATCATGATCATGATTTATGGGATCGCTGTCTTTGTGTTCATTATAACTCCGATACTTGCTTTCTCATGGACGAACAAACCCTTCCCAGGTTTTATGGTTGAACAAACAGCCGTTCTGACCAACCAAAGCGGAGGCGGGTGGGATAACATTAGGTTGGGATTGACACACCCACAAAAGGTAACGCAAATCGGGGATAGAGCAATCTTAAATTCCTCAGATTTTCAAGAGGCGCTTGAAGTCTATTCACCAGGGGAAATAATTAAAATCCAAACAATCAATCCGGATGGGACTAGAAATCCCTCGACATCTGTTGCTTTAATAACATTCCCAAAAAGAGATTTGCTAAAATTGTTTGGAATCCCTTATCTAACAGGAATCGCATATATTCTCCTGGGGCTGTGGGTTTTCGTCCGGCGCTGGTATACGCGCCCCGGCCGGGCATTCGCATATTTTTGCGCCTGGGCGGCAATCACAAATGGCTTATATTTTGATCTAATCTCAACCCACGTCTGGCCGACAGTCTGGACGGTTGCAATCTCTCAGATCGGCGGAGCGCTAATTTACCTGGCCATGTTCTTCCCAGAAGAGATACCCTGGATTCAAAACCATCCACAAATTCTCTTGCTGCCAATAGCTGTCCCCTTGGGCGTATCACTATGGGGATTATTGGTTTTAAATAGTTACAATGACCCCTGGGCTTATATTTATGCCTGGCGCGCCAGTTACACGCTTGCAGCGATCGGGATAGTTTTCTTTCTAGGAATGATGGTTTATCGACTGCGCGCCAGTTCAAAAACCATCATCCAACAACAGGTTCGGATTACACTCTGGGGAGGAGTATTTTCATACATACCGGTCGGTATTTGGTTTACGGCCCCTCTCTTTGGTGGAAATATCCAGTGGAACCCTCTCATTTTTTTCCCATTACTAATGGTGTTCCCCTTATCCATTGCTTTGGCAATTTTGCGTCATCGTCTCTGGGACTTGGACATCATTATTAATCGCACTCTGGTATATGGCGCCCTGACGATATTACTCGCAGGCGCGTATATCGGTTGCGTCCTCCTTTTAGAAACACTTTTTAGGTCGCTGACTGGTTGGAGATCAACAATATCTGGCGCCCTGTCCACCTTATTGATTGTCTTTCTGTTCAATCCTCTTCGCGAAAAAGTCCAAAACTTTATCGACCTTCGCTTTTTTCGGCGAAAATATGACATTACCAGGACACTATCCTCTTTCAGCGCCATGATTCGGGAAGAAGTCAATATTGACCAGCTAAAGGCTAATCTGATCCATGTAATTGCGGATACGATGAACCCTTTCCAAATTTCGCTGTCAAACTGTTTGGGAGACGATGCAGACCCACCCTATAAGTTTCAAGAAAACGACCCGTTGCGAACCTATCTGATCGAAAGCAATGATGCAATCGAAGTACAAAGGTTCAAGCTGGTAAACTCACCCATCTTGAAAAAGATGAAGGAGGATGGGATCGAATTGCTCATCCCACTCATAAACCAGAAGGAGTTAGTAGGGATGTTAGCGCTTGGACCTCGCAAAAGCGAAAAGGATTACACCAGGGAAGACCGGCGTTTGCTCATCATGCTTGCAGACCAGGCAGCGCCTGCTTTGCGCGTCGCCCAGCTGGCACAGATGCAAAAGGCTGAGGCATTAGAACGAGAGCGCATCGAGCAAGAGATGAGAATTGCCCGGCTTGTTCAGCACGCTCTCCTCCCTAAGAGCCTTCCAGAGATTACTGGCTGGAGGATTTCTGTTCATTACCAACCTGCACGCGCCGTAGGGGGTGACTTTTACGATTTTTTACCCCTGCCAGATGGGCGCATGGTTGTTGTCATTGGAGACGTCACCGATAAAGGCGTGCCGGCCGCCCTGATTATGGCAACAACGCGCGCCGTCTTGCGAGGGGCAGCACGCCGTATGCTCCCTCCAGGCGAAGCGCTTGAACGTTCAAACAACCTCCTCTATCCAGAAATGCTCCCAAACATGTTTATAACCTGTTTCTATGCCATTCTTGAACCCCATACTGGAAGAATCCAATATGCAAATGCTGGCCACAATCTTCCATATCACTACCAGACGGACAGAGTAGATGAGCTATACGCCACCGGAATGCCGTTAGGGCTGATGGAAGAAATGAAGTATGAGCAAAAAGAGTCCTGGATCAAACCGGGAGACAGTCTGCTCTTCTATAGCGACGGCTTGGTTGAAGCTCATAACACGCATCGCGACATGTTTGGCGTCCCCCGCTTGAAAGAATTGATCGCCAGATACAACAATAACCATTCGATCATCACCGACCTGATGAGCGAATGGGGCGCTTTTACTGGTCTAGAGGCCGACCAGGAAGATGACATCACCATGGTTTATCTAAAAAGAGTCTGACTCTAAGTGAACGCCTCAGGTTGAAAGGTAGAAAAGGAGATAACAAATGGTGAACAACGGGAAGGTCACATTACGAAAAGTCAATCCCAATATCAGCGCAATCGAAATTTTTGGAGAAGTAACGGGTTTCGCCGAAACCGGCTTAATCGACGCCTTAGATACTTTGAAAGATCAGGATGTCAAGAAAATCATCCTCGACTTTACCAACATGGAATACATCAACAGCAAAGGGATCGGCCTTCTCATCACAATATTGATACGAGCGCACCGTGAAGGCCAGAAAATTGTAGCCGTAGGACTGAAACCTCACTTTACGCGAATCTTTGAATTGACAAGACTCGATGAGGTCATGCCAAATTACCCCAGTGAATTAGAAGCGCTTTCATTCTTAGAAAAGCAGAGTCAGCTTTCCGAAAAGAAGGATGACATTTTACAAACATATAGCAAAAATTTTTTATACAAACAGGAATGACTATTATGGAAACCAGGTCTCTATCTCAGGAAGAAAAAGTGCAGCGTGGCGCCATAGACTCGGGCCGATTTTTTCGCCAGGCAATGGACTTCATTGGTTTCACCGAGGAAGATTCCCAAGCGATCAGGCAAAGCAGCCTGGTGATCGAGAAGCATATCCCCAATATTGTTGCGGATTTCTATGAAAATCTGCTGCGCTATCCCTTTACGCGCAAGCACTTCTTGAAAAAAGATGGGAGCATTGATCAAGATTATCTGCAAAAGAGGATGCAGCACCTGAGCAATTTCTGGCGGCGCACAGCAGGCGGAGAGTACGATGATGAATTCGCCCGGTATGTGGATTACGTCGGTCGCGCGCACACCTCCCATGGTGCAGACCCGAACATCTACATCGAAGAACGATATGTTATCGGTCAGGTTGGCTTTATGCAGCATGCTATTAACAACTCCCTGCATAAGGAACTACATGAATACAACCCCGAACTGGAGACAAAAGCTATCCGGGCCTGGAATCTCCTAATGATGGTAATCCTAGAAATGCTGGCTCGCGCCTACAATGATGAACCTATGGAAGACCAGGATGAATTATTGCTGGTTGTAAAACGAGAGCCCGTCCAGCAGCTTGCCGTTGACGCCTATGAAAAGGGACTGGGACTGATACGCCCCCCACAATATAGGGAGATTCAGGTCGCATCTATCGAAGAGATCCCGAATGGAAAGCGAAAGATTATCCAGGTTGATAATCTCTCCATTGGCGTATTCCACCATAACGGAGAATGGTTCGCGGTAAGGAATCATTGTGTCCATCGGGGAGGACCGGTAGCAACCGGCCCCTTGAAAAGCGACACGCTCATCTGCCCGCTTCACGGTTACCAATATAACCTCATAACGGGCCAATTGCTGGTAGACCCGACCTCAAAACTGGAAACTTATAAGGTGACCGTCAAGGATCAAAAAGTTTATGTAACAATACCCCAGGTAGAGGAAGAGCAGCAAATAGATTCATTTTTCGATAAAACCAGCTCGTCGCCTAAGGCAGAAAGCGCCCCACGCCTACAACCGAATCAGTTTCTAGCCTCGAAGATCCCCTCCGGGAAAATCGGTCTTGTCGAGGTTAAAGGCGCCGAAGTTGCCGTTTATAACTTGGAAGGGCAATTTTTTGCAACAAGCAACCTTTGCACACACGAAGAGGGCCCTTTGAGCAAAGGGGAAGTAAGAGGTGAGACCGTTATTTGTCCCTGGCATGGGTCATGCTTCAATGTTAAAACGGGCAAGGTTGAATGCGGGCCAGCCGCTCAATCACTGAAGACATTTGCCGTAATGGTATCTGGAGATATTGGAAGCGTTGAGTCGTCTTAACGGATTCTGAACTGTTTTGACCTCAGCGCCGCCATAGCAGCCTGTCGCCCGCACATGCCATGAACGCCGCCGCCTGGCGGCGTTGAGGAGGAGCAAATAAAAATGTCCTCTGCAGGAGTAGAGTAAGGTATGATGCGTGGGACAGGTCGGGTGAATAACTGGCGAATATCCTGGACGCCGCCGTTAATATCGCCGCCAATATAATTTGGGTTATAAGCCTCCATTTGAGCCGGATAGGTAACTTGGCGCGCCAGGATCAAATCCCGAAAGCCAGGCGCAAATCTTTCGATCTGGTTTTCAATCCTTTCAGCCATATCGAAGGTAGAGCCGTTCGGAACATGGCAGTAGGTCCAGACTATATGCTTTCCCTCTGGTGCCCGGCTAGGGTCAAAGAGGCTTTGTTGGGCCAGGATTAAAAATGGCTTTTCTGGGTGCCCTCCTTTCCAAACCACTCGTTCCGACTCGGCAATCTCTTCTAGGGTGCCACCAATATGAAGGGTCGCGCTGCGTTTGCAACCTTCGTCCTTCCAGGGGATCGGTCCATTGATCGCATAATCTACCTTAAATACTCCCGGCCCATAGCGATAACGAGAAAGCTGGCGCAAATACCTATTGGGAAGGCGATTTCCTGCAATCCGAATAACTTGCCGGGGAGTAACGTCAAGCAGATAGACTTTGGATTTTGGCAGCTCATCTAGTGAAGCCACTGGCAAGTCGACCTGCAATTCGCCTCCTAGTTCGATAAAATAGGCAGCCATTGCTTTGGCTAGCGCGTGCGTCCCACCTCGAATCAAAGGCCAGCCATAGCGGTGGCCAATCGCCCCGGCAACCAATGCAAAAGAAGAAGTGGCAAGCCATTCTAAAGGCTGGATCGAATGAGCCGACAATCCAGCAAACAACGCTCGCGCTCGTTCTCCGCGAAAAACGCTCCTGGCAAGAAAGGTGGCTGGCCAGAGCGCTTTGACAGAAAACTGAAGAAACAACCATGGATAGCGCGGAGGAAACGGAAAAGTTCCTAAAAACTCTTCCAGAATTTGATCTAACTTGGACACCAATCCACCCATTAACCGTTGGTAAGCCTCAGCGTCCAACCCAAGGTTTCGTGCTGTCTGTGCAACATCACCTTCGAGTAAAACAGCTGGCTGATCATCTAATGGGTGAGCAAAAGCAACTGGCGGCGTAATAAACTCAACGCCATACTTTTGAAAAGGGAAGGAGTGAAAAAAAGGAGACGCTGCGGTTAAGGGCAAAATAGCCGAACACACATCATGGATAAAGCCAGGTAGTGTAAGCTCTGCAGAACGTGTGCCTCCGCCTATAGTCTTTGCCCCTTCTACAATCAGGGTTCTTAAGCCTGCTTCTGCTAGCGTAATTGCCGCCGCCAGACCGTTTGGCCCGCTGCCCACGATGATGGCGTCATAGCTCCCTCTAGGTGGCACAATTCAATTCCTTTTTTAAACGATCATAATCTTTTCGGTGTAACCAAAACCTTCCTAATCATATCCTATTTTTGAATAAACGCGCCCCCCACCGGAAGGGTGAAGCCAGTACGTAAAAAAATGTCCGGATGGCCGCATTCTTCCAGATATTTTTAGCGTTGCTCCATTGGATACACGGGTCAATCAAAACTTTATGGAACTGTACCTGGCCCTGAACACCCCAATGCTTTGCAAGCTGTTCTAACACGTGAAACCAGACTTTGTCTTCAGCGCCCTCCCCACCCATAAACCGGAACCCAAATTCATAAATAGGATCCGTGGTGCGAACTAATCCCTGCACCTGTGCAACGGTGCAGCCGTCCTCGATAAAAGCGGAAAAAGTATTCCAGCCGGAAATAGGAAATCCTTCCGGCGTCATCACAGTAAACATTTCAAGGTCGGAATACAAGACCATCACACCGCTCTTCATTGGTACCAGCCCTCTCACGCCCGGAAAATAAATCAAACGCGTATTGATAAAGATCACTTCGCCAGGCTGGATGCCCGCAAGGGAAGGGTAGAACTGGTTTTCCGGCGGCTGGAAACGTGCAAAATTCTCTTTCCAATCCCGAATCACTTCCTCCGGAGATACCTGCACTCCACTCAAACGCACGCGGTACGTACGCTGCCACATCGGACCAAAACCCTGCAGGGGGCCGACCACCTGGTGGCCATCCAGATTCAGTGAAATAGCCCCTGCCGGGACATCGGCTATCGTCAATTTAGACACCGGCTCAGCCCATGACGCCTCGGACTTGACTACAGTTTTCTCGGTTGCCTCAGTTTCTTGAGAAATATTGCCCATTTTCTTAACCTCGCGAACGGTTTTTACGGAATGAATTAATTCAAACTCGCCAGGGCTTCTTGCTCATTGGAATAGATTGCAATTGCATCGTTCAGCCGGGTAAGGGTGAATATTTGACGGTAATGCTCACTCAAACCGTAAGCAACCAACCGTTGCTGTTGGCGGTTTGCCCGGATGAGAAGAGTAACCAACAGCCCAATGCCAGAACTGTTCATGTACTCGAGGTCATTGAAGTTAAGCAAGATATTGCGGGCTCCTACCGTTGTGGCTTGGGTATAAGCATCCATTAACAGATTCTCGGCTGCAGAAGTAATTTCACCCTGGATATCAACAATGATCGTTTGATCTGAAGCCTTCCTTACCTGCATTTTTACACTAGCTTGTGGCATGGTATGTCTCCTTATTTATTCACATTCTAAAAGTGATTAATGCCTAATGGTTTATAAAATCAAGGGCAGCTTCCCAATCCCTCAAAACAAAGATGTAGTCCATCAGGCGAGTAATCTTAAATATCTCCTGGTAATGTTCCGTCAGCCCATAAGCAGCAATTCTTCCTCGTATCTCTGGATAACGCGCCAGTAAACCGACGATCAGAGCAATCCCTTTGCTATTGATGTATTGCACCTGCCTGAAGTCAAGCAGAAAACGATCAGGGTTGCGCTCAATAGCCTTACCCAACGCGTCAACCAGCGAATCTTCGGCATTCGAGTCAATCTCGCCAGACAGATGAACAACGGCGCATCTCCCTTGAAAATCAACATCCGCCTCAAATTGAGAAATCACTATCACCTTCCCTCACCAGAAAAAAGGTCAACTCAACCGTATGGCGCTCTTTATCGGTTGTGAATCGCACATCATCTGCCATACGATGGATTAAGAACAACCCCCACCCGCGCGGAGACTGTATCCCAGCCAGCTTTGCATCAATATCAGGCTCCTCGGCCATAGGGGTGTCTTTTTGTCCGCCATAATCTGCAATCCTGATGTAAAGCGATCCGGGGGTGATCTCTGTTTCGATCGTCACAGGTAAATCTTCATGATATCGATTGCCATGTTCGATAGCATTCATGGCCGTCTCGGCCACGGCGGTTTTAATCCGCTCTAATAGTCGAAGGGACAACCCCAACGGACGAAGGAGTTCCTCGATCTTCTTAGCAGCCAGCCGCTCGTTGCCTGCGACACTGGGCAATGAAAAAGTTCTTACCACCTGCTCGTTTTCCGTCATCGCCAGCTCAATTCTGCACATCATCCGCGTTCAAAGTTAGCCTTCATTCTTCCTGGTTTTCATCGTATCCGCTGACTTTCTGCTTCGTTCCCACTCGGCCAGGTGAGGCTCTCCCAACGTTAACCATTGCGGAGCAAGTGGAACGACGCCGAGTGTCTGGAGAATCCTTCTGGCTGCAATTCCAACTACTGCAGTATAGGTTGGATATGGCAATTCTAATTCCGCCAAGTGTTCGACCCACATATCCGCCGCCATTCCAGCCGCGACGATCTGGATAACCTCCAATGCTTGCTCGCCGACAACATGAGCTCCAAGAATACGGTGCGTCTCTGCAGAGACAATCAATTTACAAAACCCTGTCGTATGGTCATCGATGACCGCCCTATCCAGGTCGAGGTATGGAACAATTGCTGTGACGATTTCGAGGTCTTTAGCCCTGGCCTGGGCTTCGGTTAAACCAACGCTGCCATATTCGGGATCAGTAAAACCGCCGTGTGGCACAATTTGGTGCCGGTAAGGCTGCCCCACTCCAAGGAGACAGTTCTCAGCAGCAATTCTGCCATCATAACTGGCACTTTGAACAAGCATCATCCGCCCGGTGATATCGCCAGCCGCGAAGATGTGAGGCACATTGGTTTGCATATAATCATTGACTTGAATATATCCTCGTTCGTGCTGTACCCCGGCTAAATCAAGGTTGAGCGATTCCAGATTTCCAATCCACCCCACCGCCATCGTGATGGCATTCGATTCAATCACTTCGACGCCTTCACCCATCCGGTATTTCAAACGCAGGAATTCCTCCGACTTTTCGATCTCCTGCACCCCGCCGATTCCGGTTATAACGTGAATACCTCGCTCTTCGAACGCCTTTCTCATCGCACGCGAGACTTCCTCATCCTCCGCGGCCAACAGGCGCGGGTTCACTTCCAAGAGATTAACCTCCGCTCCCAAAGATGCAAATATAGATGCAAGCTGGCACCCTGTTGCTGCTCCACCCACGATGGTCAAACTTTTTGGTAGTTTTCTTAACGACCAGATATCGCTGTGTGTCAAGATATGCTCGCTCCCCGGAAAGGGCAAGCGGCGCGCATGCCCGCCAGCGCAAATGATATACTTATCTCCGTACAGAATCCTTCCATCCGGCAGCGAAAGGGAATGAGCGTCCCGAAAACAAGCCGGACCCGCTCCAGAAATCAGGTCAACACCAGCCTGTTGGAGATGGTTGATCAATTGCTTTTTCTCGTGCACCCGATCAACCAGCTTTTCCACGCTTCGCATCAAAAACTCAAAATCAAGCTCGGGTTTTTCTGTCCTCAACCCATACTGAGAAAATTGTTCGTACTCCCGCATCAGCCGCGCCGCGTGCGCCAGCACACGCGTTGGGACACATCCGTCATTGGTGCAGGTTCCCCCCATTCGCTCTTTCTCTACCAGTGCAACTCTGGCGCCCAATT
>Ga0067045_1031616_pt1 | contig 11847 bp, 12 predicted proteins | sample TerdegcTABiofilm_FD_59184 | JGI IMG/M metagenome (GOLD analysis project Ga0067045, IMG submission 59184) | Combined Assembly of (Gp0054472, Gp0054536) Wastewater bioreactor microbial communities from Singapore -Terephthalate degrading...
CTGAATCTAAAGTTTTATCATAGGTCTGGTCGCATTTGCTGCACTTTGAATTGAAAAGAGGCTTGATGGCCCAACCGGCGTTTGTTACCTCACGGATTATTGCATTGTGGATCGGCTGGACAAGGGGCGAATAATCGCAGTATTTCAGTATCTTCTCTTTTGAGATTGAGGGAAATTTCGATTCTGAAACATCTTTTATGTAAAGATTTCCATCCTGGGCAACTATAGAGAGCTCCTTCTCCAAGAATGAAATCTTATTTTTAAGGCCAGAAATAGCAGCGCCATAAGGATTAATTTTTGCAAGAAGAGACAATCAAAGATTATCTAGACTGGGTAAAGAGTTTATATGAGTTGTCTATTCAATTTCAATAAGCTTAAAAGAAATAAAAACATGGACATTGCATTATTGGATTTTTAAGGCTGATTCAATAGGGCTAGAGCTTATCCCCAAAACAAGGAAACCTAAAAAATTTATAGGAACTACCAAAGAAAAAAATTCAATAGAGACATTCGCCAATGCATACAAGATAGCTAGGCCGACCACTATTGCAAGACTTGATGCAATAAATATTAGTGTAACAACCAATGCTTCTTTTAGATCTACTTTAGATTAATCCATTGAAGTATGCTCTATTGACTTTACCTAAAATGTAGCTACTCTTAGTCAAGTTTTGAAAGTTGTGCAGGTATTGTTGTTGGATCAACTAAGGATACCTTGATGTATCCAACTTCTGGCACTATATTTTGCCCCTTTTCGCTCAAAATGTATTTGAGGTATGCATTTATGGCTTTTTCCTTGTCGGAGGAAGTTCTTGGTACTCCGTTTGTGTATATGTGTAAAGGTCTTGCCATTGGATATTTTGCTACGTTTTCAATTGATGCTTCGACAAACTGGTCTCCAGATTTCTTGGCAATCTTGACAACTTTTAACTGGCCCGGATTTTCAATTATGTATGCATATCCAAAGTAACCTATTGCATATTTATTTGATTTTATTGCATCTACAATAACGTTATCGTCTGCACTTGGATTGTATACGCCGTCTCCAGAGTCAAGTCTTGTCTTTGCTACCTGAGTTGCTTTTCCCCAGTCTTTAATAATGCTCTCAAAGAAGTAGTCGTATGTTCCACTTGCTTCATCAGGCGCGTAGATATTTATCTTTGCATGAGGGGCACCTTTCTCTTTTAACCCAGGCACTTCATCCCAGTAGACTGCAGGACTATCGTCTGTAAAAATCTTGTATAATTGGTCAAATGTAAGTTCGTTTGTCCAGGTGTTTTCATTGTTGACTACTACTGCCAATACATCATATGCCACAATCCATTTTGTTGGAAGAACACCGCTACAAGCTGCTTTTGCAGTACCATCAAGATTGACTAATGATTCATCACAGCCTATGCTCTTATAGTCTGAACTTTTCATTAATCTGCTTGCATCGCCTAAATCTGCTTCTCCTTTAAGTAAGGAATTCAATCCGTGACTTGATCCTCCTCCAGAAACAGATATATCGGCACCTTCGAAGTGTTCTGCCCATGCTACGGCTAAAGGCAAAACTGTACTTGAGCCTGTCTGGCTCAGTTTTATGTTTGATGGCGCCACTGATGTATCTTGGGTACAGCCAGAAAAGACCATACCGGAAACAATCACGGCCATCAATAATCCAATTACTCCTATCCTTCTTTTATCCATGGTTAATCACCGAATTAATTAACCCTATATATTTTAAAATACTTCTCGACTTAAATTACATAAGTATATATATCAAATGATTTTCTCAATATCTATATATACAATATAGTATTTATACATGCTTTGTATAACTGGCCGCAAAATAACCCTTTTATAAACTCTATAGGTCCGCGCAACGCAATGGCGATACTATCGACGAATAGCAATAAAAATAAATGTAGTTTGAATTCTTTTGATTTTTTGAACGGTGTGTAGGGCAAAGAGTTAGGAGCAATAAAAAAGATAAGGCCGGAAGACCAACTGTAACGGTTAGTGTAAAACCTAGATAAGATAGTGTTTATCGATTCAATTAGATCAAGGTCGTGCAATGCCTTTATGGCAATCATGAAGAAAAGGCATAAAGAGTATACAAATATGGAATAATGTAAAATTAAAATAATTTTTCTATCCCTTCGTCGACTTCTAACGCTCTTCCAGAGAATTTCTTCATAACTATTGATAGTAAGCTATTCGCACTAGTTCCTTCCTTAATTTAAATATTGCTAAATTTTGCATCACTGGATTTATTCTCTAAAGACTGGACTAATACTTGCCGTAAGGGGGCAATCAAGAGGATTGCGATTAAATATTACAGAATAAAGTCATTCTTTCCAGTATGCCGGCGAGAGCAAAACTAGCAAAGTAAATATTTCAAGTCTTCCAACGAGCATGCAAAACGAAAGCAATATTTTGGCTCCGGAACTAAGAACATAGTATGTCGTTGCGGGGCCGACAAGTTCAAGCCCGGGCCCAACTCCGCCCATGGTAGCCGCAACGGCAGATAGAGACGTTATCATATCCACTCCAAGCCCCGTCATTATGAGGCATGATACGACATAAACGGCCAGATAAGAAGCAAAGAATGTTCCAATATTCACCAAGGTCTCCTGAGGTATAACTTTCCCTCTGAAGTTAATCGGCATTACAGCATGGGGGTGGATAATTTTCTTTAGCTCCCTCACACCTGCCTTTGTAAGGATTGTTATCCTCATTATCTTTATAGCCCCTGCAGTAGAACCGGCGCATCCCCCCAAGATCATGAGAAGAACTAAGATCAGTCGGGAGAAGTCTGGGTATGCATTGAAATCAGCCGTTGCAAAACCAGTTGTCGTGGATATGCTCATGACCTGGAAAGTAGCGTATCTAAAGGATTGGCTCAATGAATCATAGATATGCGTTCTAATGTCTAAAGTCATAAATAGAATAGAAAATGCCAATATGCCCACATAGAAAATAAACTCTTCGTCTTTGAAATAATCAAACTTTCGCCTGAAGGCATTGTAGTGCAACGTGAAGCTCGTGGCCCCTAGGAACATGAACAGCACAATCACTCCTTCAATGTACGGGCTGTTATAGTAGGCGATGCTGGTATTTTTTGTTGAGAATCCACCTGTCGCAATTGTCCCAAAGGTGTGGCACATCGAGTCAAAGATATTCATTCCACCAAGCAAAAGCAGGATGATCTGTGCCCCCGTAAAAAGAAGGTATATCCCATACAGGCTCTTTGCAACGTCCCTTAATCGTGGCTTTATTTTCTCAAGCTGGGTCACCGAGGATTCGGGAGATATAAGCTCCCTTCCGCCGACAGAAAGGGCGGGAAGCAGTATGAAGGCTAAAAATATAATCCCCATTCCACCGATCCAGTGGCTTAGCGATCTCCAGAACAATATGCAGTGGGGAAGCACTTCTACGTCGTTTATAATAGACGCTCCTGTTGTAGTGAAACCAGATATGATCTCAAAAAATGAATCTACAAAGCTAAAATTTCCAGAAAGATAAAAAGGCAGTGCTCCGAATATAGACGTTATTATCCAGCCAAACGAGACTATCCCTATCCCTTCAACGACCCGGAGTTTGTCGTTCTCTTCTTTTAACAGTTTGTTCAAGGCTAGCCCAGTGGCAAATGTAATAATTGCGCATATAGCAAATATGTAAGTTTCCGCTTCGTGGTAGTAAAGCCCCCATGGAATTGGTAAAAGCATTGCAACTCCGATCAGCTGAAGGATGTAACCAACCACATGGAAAACTGGCCCAAATCTCATACACACCACGAATTTTAATCATCTAATCAGAATATCGATGCATTGCTTTCTTTTTCTCTTCAAACTTCATTTTCAAATATGACAAAAAAACAAAAAAGGCCAGGAATATAATAGTTATTGTGATAATTTCAAGATATTCTATCAAAATCCTTTGAATTATACCCGTGCACTCACCTTCAGAATAAAGCTTTTATTCATTATCTTTTATAACAGTTTCCCAATTATTCTGGCAAAAATGATGGGGCATTTGGCATATTAAGAAATAGTTTGACATCTGACCCACTTTTTTCAACGCCCTGCATGAATAATTGATATGCTCTAAGATTAATTCTGCCTCTTCTTTGAGACTGCCTGTATCCATAGTATTAATTACAATATTTCCTCTTGTAACGCCTGACATTCCCCATCGCCTAGTCTGGCCCTAATTTTAAGGCCAAAAATATTAGGTTTTCCATATTTTCCACATTTTTTTCCATATTGTTATATACCTAAAACAGTAAGTAGTAATGTGAAGGAAGCGTTGAATACCAAACTTATAAAATATTTAGAAGATAATCTACTAGATATTATATTTTTAATAGCTTTGATTCTTATATTTCCCTTTCAAGGGAGTTTTATCACATTCCATAGCCTAGCTGAGTTAATCAGCATAGTAGTAGCCGCTGGAATATTCATGGTCGTCTGGAACTCTAAAAACTTTGTTGAAAATAAATATTATTTGTTCATCGGAACTACATTTATCTTTATAGCCATTTTGGATGGGCTGCATACATTTTCTTATGAAAATGTAGGGATTCTACTCATCTCTAGCCAAAACATGTCAATGCAATTCTGGGTTGCAGCACGCTATCTCCAGAGCGCATCACTTTTGATTGCTCCCTTTTTAATAGGGAGAAAAATAAGTATTAATAAAATATTTGTCATATACTTCATTTTACTTGCAGCAATTGTCCTCTCAGTTATGGTGTTCAAAATATTTCCAGACTGCTTCATGGACCAATATGGCTCGACCACATTTAGAAAAATGAGTGAAGTTGTAGCATCTCTTTTATTCTTTTTAGCCTTTTATGCCCATTATCGGAAAAGGAATAAATTTGACAAAAAACTTTTTCATTATTTAACTATCTCCATAGGTTTTATGATAGCTACAGAGGCTTTCTTTATCTTTGATATTCAAACATACGATATAACTAGGATTTTAGTTCCATATCTTAAGGCCATATCTTTTTATATTTTGTACAAAGCCCTAGTTGAGTACAATCTTGAGAAACCCTATTCATTGCTATTCAAAGAGTTAAAGGAGAGTGAAGAGAAATACAGGCTGATTGTTGACAATACCAGCGATTTAGTCTTTTTGATAGATTTAGAAGGCAATTTCCTTTTCATGAATAAGGGCATTGAGAAGCATACTGGTTTCAGAGAATCGGAAATTGTTGGAAAAAATATAAGGGACTTCCTTTCTCCAAAATCCTACCATGAAGCCATGAATAGAATACAGCTCAGGCTCAAAGGTTTAGTGGAGCTACCAAAATACGAAGTTGAAATAATATCTAAAAATAAAGAAATTATAATCTTTGAACTTAATACCTCTCCGATTTATAATAATGGAAAGCTAGAATCAATTTTGATAGTTGCAAGGGACGTCTCAGAAAGGAAGAGGAATGAAGAAAAAATTAATAATCTAAACGAAACAATAAAAATTCTAAATAAAATACTAAGGCATGACATATTAAACGATCTGACGCTTCTTCTAAACATTGTTGATTCGTGTAAAGATGGCGATGAGGTAATGAAAAAAAGAGTCTTTTCTACAATAAATAAAAGTGTAAGTCTAATTGAAAGAATGAGGGAGCTTGAGCAAGCCGTCACATCTGGGGACGGCCTTAGACAATGTAAGGTGATTGATTTCGTTGATCTTGTTACAAGGCACCACCCCGAAGTTGAATTCACGATCAAGGGGGATTGTACTATTATGGCAGACGATGCCCTTATCTCCGTTATAGAAAACCTTGTCAGCAACGCCATAATGCACGGCAAAACTAAAAAGATTAATGCCATCTTAAAAGACCAAGAGAAGTATTGTGAAATTAGAATAGCTGATTATGGGATTGGGATACCCAATCATATAAAGGATAAAATATTCGAAGAAGGATTCAGCTATGGCGAAAGTAAAAGCAGCGGTCTTGGATTATTTATCGTTAAGAAAGTAATTGAAAGATACGGCGGAGAAATTAGAGTTGAGGACAACAAGCCAAAAGGATCAGTATTTATAATAAAATTAAAAAAGAATTAATTTCATTATTGCGAAAATCTCAATGCCACCATAAACTTTTAATACTTGTTTGTTTCTATATCAAGATTAGCTATTATTTCTAATTGCAATGATGTGATTTTCATGAATAAAGGATTGAGTCATAGTAATTTTAACATATACAAACTTATTGTAGAGAATTCCTCTCATGGAATAGTATTAATGGACGATAATTCTAAATTTATAGATGCAAATCCTGTAGCCTGTAAGATCTTAGGCTATCCGAAAGGCGAATTATTGAAAATGGAAATGGAAGAAATCATTCCGCTAAATAATATTGAAGTTGGAGTGAAATCATGGCAGGAAATTCTAAATAAAGGAACTCAGAAAGGAGAGTGCCGATTTTTAAGAAAAAATGGCAATAATATTATTATCGAATATGTAGCAATTGCCAATATTATGCCTGGCTTACATCTTTTTAGTATTAATGATATAACAGAACGCAAAAAAGTTGAAGATAAACTTAAGGAAGCTCTAACAATTATTAATAAGAGCCACTCCGTAGCCTTCACATGGAAGAATGCAGAAGGCTGGCCAGTTGAATTTGTTTCAGAAAATGTTGAAAAACTTTTTGGATATAACGTTGAAGACTTTACTTTTGGGAAAGTTTCTTTTTCTGGATGCATACATCCTGATGATCTTAAAAGAGTTGCCAATGAAGTTGAAAAATATAGCAATGAAAAAGGAATAATTGAATTTATACATGACCCCTATCGTATTATTACAAAAGACGGAGCGATTAAATTCGTGAGCGATTGGACCTTCATTGTCAGGAATTTAGAAGGAAATATTACTCATTACAAAGGCATCGTTGAAGATATAACTGAAAGAAAAAAAGCTGAAGATCGTTTAAAGTCTACAAATAAACAACTTGAAGACATAATAGAATTCTTACCTGATGCAACATTTATCATTGACAACGACAAAAAAATCATAGCTTGGAATCGCGCAATGGAACAAATGACGGGAATTCCAAAAATAGAAATTTTAGGAAAGGATCGTTCTTATGGGGCAGTTCCTTTTTATGGAAGGCAGAGGCCCTATTTAATAGATCTCATCTTCAAACCTGACTCAGATATTTCTTCTAAATATGATTTTGTAAAGCGGAAAGGAAAGGCATTGTATGTTGAAGTTTTTACGCCTGCCATTTACAATGGCAAAGGGGCTTACATGTGGGCAATAGCTTCGCCACTTTTTGATGCTGAAGGTAATGTAATTGGAGCAATAGAATCAATTCGTGATATCAATGAATTCAAAACGACAGAAAAGGCGTTAAGAGAAAGTGAAGAGAAATATCGTACACTGTTTGAAGACTCAAAAAACCCAATATGGACAACAAGTCAAGAAGGGATTATACTTGATGCCAATCAAGCAGCGGCAGAACTTCTTGGTTATACGAAAGATGAGTTGATTGGGATTGATGTAAATTATCTTTACGTTGATCCCAACCACAGGAGAATATTTCAAGCTGAGATTGAGGAAAAAGGATTTGTCAAAAATTTCCAGTCACAATGGAAAACAAAAGATGGGCGCCAGTTAGATCTTTTATTCGACTTCACCCTTTGGAAGGGCAGCGATGGAAACATTATAGGGTACAGAGGGATAGCAGAAGATGTCACTCTAATTAATAGATCTCAAAAGCAATTAGGAGAAAATCTAGAGTACTTTGCACACCTCGTAGACCATATAAGAAATCCATTAACAATTATTTGTGGATTTGCACAAGTCGAAATTGAAAATGAAAAAACAAAAAACCGTTTTTTGAAGCAAATAGCCAGAATTGAAGAAATAATAAAGCAATTAGATCAAGGCTGGATGGATACAGAGGACACAAGGAGATTTATGAAGAGGTATATGTGATAATTGTTTATGGGCATTAAAGCGGGCATACCTTTACACACATGCCACAGCGCAAACCGCCAAGCTCGCCGAACATATATTCCCTGCATTTCCTTCGGTCGATTTTCCCATCTATAGAAAAAGCAGAAACAGGGCATATCTCAACGCACTCGTAACAGTCTTTGCATTTGTCTGAGATTAAACTTTTAGATTGGCCGTCTGCATCAATTTTGGCATCAGTTAAAATTGCGGCCATCCTTATTCTTGAACCGAATTTATCTGTTATTATAAGATGATTTTTCCCATATGATCCTATTCCAGATAGATAACATGCGTACTTCATTGAAAAATTTGCCTTGAGCGTTTCTTTATTTGCATACCAATACCCAAATTCACTTCCTTCAGAAGGGGCAAGAGTTGCACTATGCCCTCTTTCCTCTGCTAGCTTTGCCAGTCTAAAACCGGCAATTCTCAAAGTGGCAGTCGCAGCTAGAAGCGTATTTGTGTACTCTGCTCGGCCTTTTGGCAATGATTCATATGCGCCTTTTGGGATTGATACGCCAAATACAATTATGCTGTTGCAGTTTTCCATTACATCCTGCGGCTTATTCCCAACATAGTCTCGATTCAAATATCCCTTGGCATCTGCTACGCCGATGAAGTCTAAATCCAATTTGTTGGCAGCAGTGAGTATCTCTGCCTTGAGATTATAATTTTTCATGCGCTTCCTCCATTAAATAAAATAAAAAAAAATAAATTTATAATCCTGCCCTTTGGACTATGGTGTTAGCCACCATATCTGCATTAAGAAATGGAAAGTCACTGGCCTTTAATAGTTTTCCCGCTTCCCCGGCGGTCACCTCAATGTTTCCAGATTTGCATTTAGTGTCTGCACCATGTGGAAAAGCCGCAATGAGTTTTTCTGGAGTATCTATTGGGAACTTAGCGTTTTTCAGGGCAGATGAAATTTGCAGTCTGATCTCATTTTTTGCATCCATTTATCCACCTCCAACAATTAGAATTACTTTAGTCATATTTATATATTTTTTTGTCATAAAAATATACTAAATATACTTTAGTGACGGGCAAATATAAAAATAAATCAAACCCCAATAATATTGGTGATATTATGGACATGCCACAAGAAGTTATGGATTTGATCCAGGAAGAGCATTTGGTATTTGCAGGAACATCAGGGCGGGATGGGGTTCCAAACGTTTCGCCTAAAGGGAGCATTGCCGTATTAGAAAAAGGCAAACTTGTCTTTGCAGAAATTGCTTCACCCCATACTGCAAAAAACTTGAAAGAGAATCCAAACATATCCCTTTACGTTTTAAATAAGGACAGAAGCAAAGGATTCCAGATAAAGGGCAAAGCCACGCTCATGAACTCAGGCCCAATTTATGAAAACGTTTCTAAAACATTGGAAGAAAAAATGCCTCAACTGCCTAAAGCAAACTATGCCGTTTTGATAGATGTAAAGGAAATATTTCCATACAAGAGATAATTTATTTTTATTTTTCTTCTTCTTTTGAAAGATTCATAGAGATGCATAGTTCGAGAACGGCCAATAAAATTCCATGTCCTTTTTCAGTAATTAAGTAGTCTCCCCTTTCATGGGACTGAAGTATTATTTCGTTTTCAGTAAGCTTTTGAAGATGGAAGAGCAGATTCCCCCCTGTAAGGCCCGTTATTTTTGAAAGCTCAGAAAAACTTTTTGTACCGTTGGCTAGAGACTTTACTATTTGCAATCTGTGTATATTGGCTACAGGCTCAAGGAAGTCTGATACAATGGCATCGACAGAGACCTGATTGAGTTTTGACATGCTCTCGTTTTTTGATTTATAGATTTTCATAGATCGTGCTATTCTAACCTGTTTGCCGAAAAGTTCTGAAACTTCGCCAAAACATACCCCGCATTTATCGTAGGGTGCAGTTTTTTTCATGCCCTCTAACTTATCTTTGTTCTTAGAGGCATTTTCCTCGTTAAACTTACCAGAGTCTATCAGTTCTTGATTATCAAGCAATATTTTTCGAAATGCTTTTTTACATGCCGGATTTTTGTTGCAGTCGCTTACAAGATTGTTATCTAGAGATTGGTCAAGATCGTCTAGAATCAAGCTCGAAATGACCCCTCTAAAGTTATCGCCGGCATTAGTAGAATAATTTTGCCCTAATGGAGTTGCAGACATACTCTGAAGTTCTTTTCTAATCAAAGAAAGCTCAGATTTGATTACCCTAAGCTCCTCTTCAATCTTGATGTCTTTATCCATAAGCATAATATTTGCAGGGAAATAAAAAAGTTTCCATTATAACTATTAAAGTTATTATTCTATATCCAGTATATTTTAATGCCCATAAGGTATATAAATATATATTTAAACTCATTATTGGTGATTCAATGGAAGATGGTATTGAAAAAATAAAAAACATGGCCATTGAAAAGGGTGCAAACTCTGTTAAAATAATACCCATATCGGTCATATCTGTAAATGATTGGGTCAGGCAGAAGTGCGAATTTGGGTGCCGACAGTACGGGAAAAGGTTTGCATGTCCCCCTTACGTGCAGCCGCCTGATGAGACAAGAAAAAGGTTAAATGAGTACAGCAAAGCAATGTTAATTGAATTTACAGACCTTAGAGAAAGAGGAGAGTGGAGACAAATCCAAAGAAATATGGCAAGCCTTGAAAGGGAGGCTTTCTTGAGCGGACTCTACAGGGCATTTGCATACTACGCAGGAACATGCAGGCTTTGCGATGTTTGCCCTGCGGAAAGCCTGGAAAATCCAAGTTTATTTGACAAAAAGAAGTGCGTTAATCGAAGAATTGCAAGGCCCTCAATGGAAGGTGCAGGGATTGATTTTTTCAAGACTGCAAGAAACGCAGGCTACCAACTAGATGTAGTAAAAGAAGAAAATACTTGTTTTAAGAGTTTTTGCTTACTGCTGCTGGAATAATGTAAAATTAATATAATTTTTCTATTCTTTTATCCATTTCCAATTCCCTTCCAGAAAAGTAGCCCCACTCCTCAGTTGGCCCTAAAACTAGGCCGTAGTAGATTATGTCGTTCTCGGGCTTCCCGTTTATCACAGAACCGCCGGTCTCATCCTCTACTCTTCTTATTTCAGAAACTTCAGTTGCAAACCAGGTCCAGCCTGTAGAGCTCTTCCAAGCCGCTATAATCTCGTTTCCACAAACAAACTTCTTCCCGTCAATTTCAATTATAGTTGCCGTTTTGCATCACCTGATTGTTCTAAGTCCTATATGGACATATACTTTATCCTAATTTAGAAGTCTTAATCTTAAGAGCAATAAAATAATAGATATGATGTCATACTAAAAACAATTACAAATAGGGCAAATTCAAGAGGTGTTTTTGGCATTAAAGCCCTCCTGGATGATTGATCCAATACTTCCATTTTTGTCTGCGCGAGTTCTTATCTTGGCAAATGCACTTGCATACTAAATTTGAGGTCAATAATGAATTTAGAGCGTTGGTGATTTTATTTTGTGATTTATCTACGCCAAGAAATAGTTCAAGCTCATAAACAAATACACCTTGTTGTTCAGAAATTGCACACAAGCACGCAAGCGCCCACATCACTTTTGAACTTGTGATCTTTATTTTATTTTTCCCAGTCATGCCCCATAATCACCTTATGTTTTGGCCCAAATTTTTCAGGTACTCTTCAAAATGCTCGGCTTCTATTTTAATCTTGCTGCAAAATCTTCAGAAAAATGATTTTGGGATGAGAAATAGTCAATATAGGAATTTTCTCTTGTAATACCTAACATTCTCCCTCGTCCAGTCTGGCCCTAATTTTAAGGCCACGTACCTCTCGCTATGCCCCATCTCCAAATACTCAATACATTTCTTAATCTGCTGGTCGGTGTATTTGGAATTCTTTCCGGCCCTAATCTCACCAGA
>Ga0067045_1031617_pt1 | contig 11845 bp, 9 predicted proteins | sample TerdegcTABiofilm_FD_59184 | JGI IMG/M metagenome (GOLD analysis project Ga0067045, IMG submission 59184) | Combined Assembly of (Gp0054472, Gp0054536) Wastewater bioreactor microbial communities from Singapore -Terephthalate degrading...
GTATGGCAGCTTGATCCCTCCGAAACAGCCCCCAGGCGACGCAAAGACATCAATGAAATGATTGCCATCATTCAATCGCTTGCAAAGAAGCTCCACTTCACCTGCCGGGGAGAAGAAACGCTGGAATGGCTGGACGAAACCGGACATATCCTCTATCGTTTCTACATCTTTGCTTCCAGCATCATCAGCCGTTACGTGATCCAGCCCGGAAAAGAAAAAGACATCCATCATGTCTTGGTTATGCCGGGCAGCCGCTCGAATTTATTGACTTTCAAATTGCGAGAAGACCCGCGTCTCAGTCAAATGGTTCAGTCAGGCTGGCATTTTCTAAAGTTCCGGCATCTTCGCAAAATCCACGAACGTGAAACGTTAACGCCATCCCAGTTCTTTGATCTGATCGGTCAGGACCCGCCCCTTTGGGAAGAACCAAAACAGATAGCGTTTTTTTAAACAACCAAATACGCGCGCCTTGTCACCGGTTAAAGCCTGATTTATAATGAACGGCGCTTAATAACCATACTCTGCAAAAAGGCTAAGACCATGATCGATGTAAATGAACTTCGCAAAGGCGTGACATTTGAACTGGATGGTAATCTTTATAAGGTACTGGATTACGAACACAACAAGTCTGGCCGCGGGAACGCCACCATCCGGATTAAAGCGCGCAATATGCGAACTGGATCCACAATAGAAAAAACCTTCATCTCTGGCAATAGGGTACAAGATGTTCGTTTAGAATATCAGAATGTTCAATACCTCTATAACGACGGCACTTTCTATTACTTCATGAACACACAAACTTACGAACAACCCGCGGTTCGTCCTGAGTTGATAGGAGAAGCGGTCGGTTTTCTGAAAGAGGGCATGGAAGTAAAACTAACCTTCCACAACAACGAAGTAATCGATGTCGAACTGCCAACCTCAGTGGATTTACTTGTCACGCGCGCCTCTGTAGCCGTCAAAGGCGACACGGCAACCGGAGTCACCAAACGAGTTACGGTTGAGACCGGCGTTGAGGTAGATGTGCCAATTTTTGTAAATGAAGGCGATACCATCCGGGTGGATACCCGCTCCGGCGCCTACATCACCCGTGTTTAAAGTCCTTGCAAGTTGCATTCGATATTGATGATCAAAAAAACTCTGTCCCCTTGCCGGGGATAGAGTTTTAAGAAAGGATTGGCAAATTGCGTACTCCTTACGGAAAGGAATGTCCTTACTTTTTTGGCGATTACTATCGTGGACGAAACCGCGAAGAATGTCGTTTAATTCGAGACCAGTCGGCAAAAAAACGGTGGACATCCGATCTCTGCAAAACTTGCCCGGTTCCTGGGATTACTTTGGCAAATGCCTGCGAAAACATGAACCTACAGGCCAGCGTTCAATCCCTGCCTTTGGGCATTTACAAACGCATGAAAATCAAGGCCTATTGCTCTCTCAGCAACAAATTTGTCTCAGAGCCTCATGTCGGCTGTGGTCAGTGCCACCAGCTCCCAAAAATTTTTGAGGAAAAGTGATCATGAGAATAACCGTGCTTTTCGATCTTGATGATACCTTGATTGGCAATAACATGGATGCCTTTTTAAAGGTCTATCTCAAGGAACTGAGCCAGTTTATCCCCAATATTGCCCCCCAAAAATTCATTAATGATTTATTGACTGCAACCGGTAAGATGGCCGCCAACCAATCGCCAACCAGCACGCTCGAAGAAGTCTTCGATCAGGCCTTCTATCCGGCCATTGGGCAAGCAAAAGAAGAATTAGGTGAAAAAATCCATCATTTTTACGAGCAGATTTTCCCTACATTTAAGTATTTGACTCAGCCTCGACCCGAGGCTATCTCACTGGTCGAGTCGATCATGCAAAAGGGATATGAGGTCGTCATCGCGACCAATCCGCTGTTCCCAAAAATGGCTACCTTACACCGCCTGAACTGGGCCGGTTTGCCCGCGGATCGGTATTCCTTTGAAATCATCACCACTTACGAAGATTTCCATTTTGCAAAACCCAATCCAGCCTACTTTGCAGAGATCCTGGCGCGTTTGGGGTGCCCTTCAAACCCTGTGGTAATGATTGGGAACAGTTGGGAGGACGACATCATTCCTGCAGAGAAATTGGGGCTGCCTACTTTCTGGCTCAACGGTGCGCATCAGGCAAATTCTGCCGCGCCGCGCCATTGCTTAAGCCAAACCGGCCAACTGGCGGATATCCCTGCCTGGCTTGACTCCATCGCCGGTCAAGCTGTCGATCTTCCTGCTCTCCAACCGGATGCGCTGTTAGCCGCTTTGATCGCCACACCTGCCGCCTTTGATTTTTACAAAAGAAAGTTAACGGACCAGCACTGGCAAATTTCTCCCTTAGAGAATTCTTGGAGCCTCCTGGAGATAACCTGCCATCTGCGCGATACCGAAGTCGAAATCTATTCCCCCCGTCTTCAAAAGCTCATCACAGAAGAAAATCCCTACTTTGCCAGTATTGATCCACGCGACTGGGCTGAAATTCGAAGCTACCGGTCTCAAGACTGGCGATTGAACCTGGAACAGTTTGTAATCGAAAGATTAAACTCCCTGCAACAACTCAGTAGCCTCCCAGCCGGTTACTGGCAGCGCAGCGGTCATCATGCCGAAATGGGTCCCATCACTCTGCTTTCCCTGGTTCACGCCATCGTAAAACACGACCAGGAACATCTGAATCAGGCCAATCAGTTATTCAAGACCATCAACCGGCCGGCGGTTTGAGTGTTGGAAGCGTAAAACCAGCTTCGGGTTTCTCAGCCTCTTCGCGACCCTTTTCGGGTTGAACGCGGAAAACATCCAGGATTCGTTTCGTGATATCAAAGATAACGTTCTGTTTGAACCCGCCAACCCATGCCAATACGTAAATGACCAACGCAGAAGTAATCGTCTGGCCATCAGCGCTGCCCGCTGTGAGGGTAAAGAAACCCGCCTGGATGACCAGAAAGATAAAAGCTCCCAACGGCAAGCCCAAAATTGGCGAAGTAATATACCACAACGTATATTGGCGGTCAAAATCTTGTTGGTCAGATACATGTCGCCAGAGAGCAAACAAAGCCCCCACAACGCCACCAACGCCACCCCAAATCATGCTATAAATCAATTGATCAAGCTGGATTGTTGCGGCGCCAGCGCGAAGGGTAAAGATCGGTGTATAAGGAAGAAAGACGACAAAACCGGCAACCAAAAGCGCCAGCCACACCAGCTCATAAACCAATAACCATGGAGCCGTGCTACGCGCGACTTTACGCACCCGTTGAACAAAATTTAAGCGGTGCTCCACCTCGCTTAACAAGCGCTCGCCTTCCTCGATATATTCCTTGCCAGCCAGGATATAATTCCGAGCCTGTTGCAGCTTATTCATCAAGCTGTTTGCCAGCGCGAGTTGATCTACTTCATCATTAATTCTCTTTTGAGCTTCCTCTGTTCGTAACCAAAAGCGCTCGATATACTGACTCTTGATCAGAAGGTTAAGAACTAGCTGATCCGGCGGCAAATTCAGCAATTCCTGACTAAGCTCGCTCGTCGTTGGACCGCCTTCAAAAGCATAAGCGGCTGGCGCAGGTATCTTCTCTACAGGTACGCCTGTAAAAGTCTCCCCTTCTTCAGCGCTAATAATGGGTTCGGCAGCCCCCATCGGGTGATCGTTTGCAATATTTTCTTCCGATTTCTTCTCCGCTGGTTCTGGTGCTATAGATTCCAGATTCTTCGGGAATTCCGCGGAAGATTTCTCTAAACCGGTTTTTGGGGCTTCCGAATTTTGCGGTATCATTAGCTTTCTCCTTTCTCGGATAGCGAACGATCTTTATTGCTATTATATGAGTTTTATAATATTTGTACAAAAGTTCGTTTCAAACCTAGCTTATGCCTTGTAAGATTGGTATAATTTTTTAATATCATTATAAATTGGGTGCCAATTAGAAGCTTGGAGGCTTCTGTGAATTCGAGAAATCAATCTTATATTGTTTACCTGCTATTGTTCGTGGCGATCGTTGCACTCTTGCTTTATAGCTTCAGCTCCCAGGGAAGCAGTCAGGAAAACCTTACTATTAACGAAGTAGCAAGCCAGATCAAGGCAGGCCAAATAACCCGAATCCTGGAAGACGAAAACCGTTTAACCCTGACGTTTGCTGATGGCAAACAAGGCAAATCTACAAAAGAAACAAATGCCACACTGGTTGAACAGTTAATTCAGCTTGGGGTAACTACCGAACAACTTTCACCGGATAAAATCAAGATAGAAATTAAACCCCCCAGCCCATGGATGGGCATCGTTACCGCCCTGGGGTATGTCTTGCCCTTCATCATCCTTGGTGGAGCATTTTTCTTTATCTTCCGGCAGGCGCAGGGCAGCAATAATGCCGCAATGTCGTTCGGCAAATCCCGCGCCCGGATGTTTGCCGGCGACCAGCCCACTGTAACTTTTGAAGATGTCGCCGGAGTGGATGAGTCAAAAGAAGAGCTCAAAGAAGTGGTAGAATTTTTGCGCGAACCCCAGAAATTCATCGCCTTAGGGGCGCGCATCCCCAAGGGCGTCTTGTTGGTTGGACCCCCTGGCACCGGCAAGACACTACTGGCAAAGGCAGTCTCAGGCGAAGCTGGTGTGCCTTTCTTCTCAATCTCAGGCTCAGAATTTGTAGAAATGTTCGTTGGCGTTGGCGCAAGCCGCGTGCGCGATTTATTCGACCAGGCCAAAAGACATTCCCCTTGTATCGTGTTTGTAGATGAAATTGATGCAGTCGGCCGCCAGAGAGGCGCCGGCTTGGGCGGTAGTCACGATGAGCGAGAGCAGACTCTGAACCAAATGTTGGTAGAAATGGATGGTTTTGACACCGATACCAACATTATCATCATGGCGGCAACCAACCGTCCGGATATCCTCGATCCAGCGCTCCTGCGGCCCGGCCGATTTGATCGCCGCGTTGTTCTCGATAGGCCGGATGTGCGCGGGCGAGAGGCTATCCTTAAAGTGCATGTCAAAGGCAAGCCCCTTGACCCAAAGGTGGACCTTGCAATTTTGGCGCGAGCTACCCCGGGTTTTGTGGGCGCCGATCTTGAAAACCTGGTTAACGAGGCTGCCATCCTTGCTGCAAGGCGCAACAAACAGGTCATTACGCAAAGCGAGTTCGAAGAATCTATCGAGCGGGTAATTGCTGGGCCAGAACGTAAAAGCCGCTTGATAAGCAATGAAGAAAAACGCATCATTGCTTATCATGAAGCTGGTCATGCTGTAGTTATGAACTCTTTGCCCGAGGCGGACCCTGTTCAAAAAGTATCCATCATCGCGCGGGGTATGGCAGGTGGGTACACGCTGGCGCTTCCCAAAGAAGACCGCACCCTGATGGCAAGAAAGAAACTCATTGCAGACATGGTTGGCCTGCTTGGAGGTCGCGCTGCCGAGGAACTGGTTTTCGACGACATCACCTCCGGTGCTTCGAACGATATCGAACGCGTTACCCAACTCGCTCGCGCCATGGTTACACGCCTGGGCATGAGCGAAGAGCTGGGACCTATGATCTATGGCCAAAAAGAAGAATTAATCTTCCTGGGGCGAGAAATTTCGGAACAACGCGACTATTCTGAAGCAGTCGCCACCCAAATCGATCGTGAAGTGCGCCGTCTCGTCAATGAAGCCTATGAAATGTCAAAAGGCATTCTAAACAAGTATCGGGATAAATTAGATGCCGTCGCCTCACGGTTGCTCGAAGTCGAAACACTTTCCAGGGAAGAGTTCGAAGCCATCTTCCCGCCGCCAGTCCCCAAAAAGAGCGGCACCCCCCATCCGATTTCCCTTTGATTCTGCTAGCCGGGCGAGACCACCAGTCAATCGCCCGGTTTTTTATTGATTCCTCCCCCCTAAAATCCAACCACTTCCCGATCGGATGTACTGTTCGATTTCATCCAACGTCTTTTCTCCTGCCGTAAACCACCGAATGTTTGGATCATCGGGTTTGAACCAATTTGCCTGCCTGCGGACGAAGTTCCTCGTTTTGCGCTTGATCAGAAGGATGGCCTCCTCGAGCGGTATCTGGCCGCTTAAGTAAGAAATAATCTCGCGGTAGCCTATCGCCGAAAGCGCCGGAAGATCAGGCGGATAGCCTGCTTTTAAGAGCGCTCGCGTCTCTTCGATGAGACCATCCTGGATCATCCGGTCAATTCGCTGATCGATCCGGCTATAGAGTTCTGGTCTCGGGCGGGTCAGCCCAACCGTCAAAACCCGGTAGGGGCAGGCTTTCTGTCTGCGTTGTTGCGAAAAGCGCCTGCCCGTCCAAAAAATGACCTCCAGCGCACGCACCGCCCGCCGCACATTGCTCGGATCGATCATCCCAGCCGCTTCAGGATCGAGCAGCGCCAGTTTTTGATGGAAATAAAAAGCTCCGATCTCATGAGCCCACCCTTCCAACACTTTCCGAAGTTTTATATCCGGCGCCTGAGAGGGCATCTCCCAACCCTCGATTACTGCCCGAATATACTGCCCGGTTCCTCCCACAAGGAATGGCTGCTTCCCGCGCGCATGAATTTCTTCAATGGCCTGGTGAGCCTTCTCTTTGAACAATGCCAGGCTCCAAATTTCTGACGGGTCGGCAACATCGATCAAATGGTGTCGCACCCTGTTTAGATCATTCTGGCTCGGCTTCGCGGTGCCAATATCCATGCCGCGATAAAAGAGTCGCGAATCCGCCGACACAATCTCGCCGCCAAGTCGTTCTGCCAGGCCAATCGCCAGCTCGGTCTTTCCAACGGCAGTAGGTCCCACTAGGACCACTAACAACGGTGAATCAGATGGATACATTCTCAAACCATTCGATTACAGGAGAACCCTGTCCACCTTTTTTCTGAATGGCGATTACATCAATTCGCCAATCCTCTCCCAAATGAGGATTTTCCTGCAGAAAAGCCTGCGCACTCTGAGTAATATGGGTGAGTTTATTCTGAGTGACTGCATCTTCCGGCAATCCAAATGAGACGCTTGTCCTGGTCTTGACCTCGAAGAAAATAATCTCATCTCCACTTTGCCCAACCAGGTCAATTTCCCCATAGGGAGTACGAACATTCTTCGCGATAATCTGGATGCCCCTGTTTTCCAGGTAAACCGCCGCTAGCCGTTCGCCCCACTTCCCCGTCGCCAAATGATTTTTCATCAAGGTTGTCCGTTCACTTATGATAGGTATCCTAGTATAAAACGAATGGGATGTTTTTTGTTTAAACTGATCAGCCAATCTTCCCATTCAGAGGGTCTGTCTCAAAGCTGGGAGCCTTCGATCTGAGCAATACGAAATCGATTTCAGGATAGGCATTGGCTCCGCCCTGATAAGACCTGACCAGGTAAGAATTTGACAGTAAGATAATTCATGTTAAACTTGAAAATAACAAGAGGGATGATAAGAAAATATGCCTGTTGCAGAGATTATTGCGATCGGAACTGAATTGCTTCTGGGGGAAATACAAGATACAAACACCTCTTATCTGGCGCGCCAGTTGCGCCAGATCGGTGTAGATATCTATCGGGCAACGCTGGTCGGTGATAACGAATACAGAATTTCCGAACTAATCAAGGAGGCAGGCCAGAGAGCAGATATTATCCTGACGACTGGCGGCTTGGGTCCCACTGTCGACGACCCCACCCGGCAGGCTGTTGCACTGGCAGTAGGTTCTCCATTGGAATTTCGCCCAGAATTGTGGGAGCAAATCGTCGATCGCTTTACGCGATTCAATCGGCAGCCTACAGAAAATAACCGCAAACAGGCTTTTATCCCGGCCGGCGCCCTGGCGATCGAGAATCCGGTAGGTACTGCCCCTGCCTTTTTGGTCGACGTCGGCCAATATGTCGTCATCAGCCTGCCAGGCGTGCCACGCGAAATGGAAGCCATTTTTGAAGTGAGTATTCTCCCTTACTTGAAAAAGCGATTTGAGCTGAAAGGGCTGATTAAAATTCGCGTCTTACATCTTGCTGGTGTGGGCGAATCAATTGTCGATGAGTTGATTGGAGATACCGAGAGGTATACCAACCCCACCGTTGGACTTCTAGCAAAATCGGGACAGATTGATGTACGCATCGCAGCCAAAGCAGACTCCCTTGATGAGGCTGACCGAAGAATTCTTGAAGTGGAGACATTGCTCAGAGAACGTTTAGGAGATCATATCTTTGGCGCTGATGAAGAAACCCTGGAAAGCGTGATCTTAGAAACGTTAAAGCGAAAGAATTGGAAATTAGTGGTTGTTGAATGCAGCCAGGATGACATCCTGGCCAGCCGCCTTAAAACAGCTGGGTTCCTGGAGGAAAGAATCCTTATCCAAACATCCACTTGTACTCCAGAGCAGTTGAAAGAAACCATTGCTTCATTGCAAAACACCAGCAAATCGGAGGTGATCCTGGGCTTCAACGTTGAAATTGGAAAAGAGCGACACAAGCTACATGTTTCCCTGGTTATGCCAGATGGCCTGAAGGAAATCACGCGCTATTATGGGGGACCTCCTGCCATGGCAACGGCCTGGGCATCCGTCACAGCTTTGGACTGCCTGCGACGAAATCTGCAAGTGAACAATGCACTTGGGTCGCAGAAATCTTAATATAGATTAGAGGATTACTAGGATGGAATCCGTAGACTTCATCTTTACGAACGCCCTGGTCCTGACGATGGATCTCAACTTTAACCAATACAACCCGGGTGCAGTGGCCATATCTGGCAACAAGATCGTCTCAGCAGGCCCCACAGAAGAAATCACTCGAAAGTATGCCGGTGGCGAGATCATTGACTGTCAGGGCAAAGTGCTGATGCCAGGCCTGGTCAATGGCCATACCCACGTACCGATGAATCTGTTACGGGGATTGGCGGATGACCTCCGCCTGGATGTCTGGCTGCAAGGATACATGCTCCCGGTTGAACGCCAATTTGTCTCACCAGACTTTGTCAGGCTGGGAACGTTGTTGGCTTGCGCAGAATTGATTCGCTCGGGGGTCACCACATTCTGTGACATGTACTATTTTGAGGAAGACGTTGCCAGAGCCGCGGACGAAGCCGGCTTGCGCGCCATCTGCGGAGAGACCATCCTGAAGTTCCCAACCCCGGATGCACAATCCTTCGAAGAATCGCTGGCAATGGCAAGAGATTTTATCCAGAGGTGGAAGGACCATCCCAGGATCATCCCCGCCGTAGCTCCGCACGCGCCCTATACCTGCACAGAAGAAATCCTTAAGGCCTGTGCCAGCCTGGCCGTAGAATTTGATGTGCCGCTCGTGATTCACCTCGCCGAAACTGAGTTGGAAACGGAAAACAGCCGCAATGAAAACGGCATGCCGGTGATTCCTTATGTCAAAAAGATGAATCTGTTCGATGCCAAAGTCATCGCGGCGCATTGCGTTCACATTGATGAAGGCGAAATGCGCACCCTCCAGCACTATGACGCTGGCGTCGTTCACAACCCCTCCTCTAACCTGAAGCTCGGCTCTGGCATTGCGCCTGTAAAACGGATGATCGACCTGGACTTGAGCGTTGGGATCGGCACAGATGGCGTCGCCTCAAACAATGACCTGGATATGTTCGAGGAGATCCGCCTGGCCGCTTTTTTGGCAAAAGGCAGCACAGGTGACCCGACTGCAATTCCAGCCCAAACCGCCGTCCTGATGGCTACGCGTATGGGAGCAAAAGCCCTCCATATCGATCACCTGACCGGTTCAATCGAGCCTGGAAAAGTCGCCGATCTAATCCTCGTGAACATCAACCAGCCTCATAACATCCCAAAATTTCAGCGCGATCCCTCGGGAATCTATGCGCAGCTCGTTTATGCTGCCAAATCCACCGATGTGACAGATGTAATGATTGATGGAAAGCTCGTCCTCCGCAATCAAAAATTGCTGACATTGCAAGAAGAAAGCTTGTTCGCTCGCGCCCAAGACTACGCCCGTCAGATTGACGCTTTCCTCATCGAACGCGAAGGATCTGTCCTCGCAAAGCTTATCGCCATCGGCGGCGCTTCAGAAGAAGAAAGTTTTGAAGTCCAGGCAAAGGTTCCTGTTCAAGATATCCAGCCAATTCTGGCTCGATTGAACCAACCCGGTATTACCATCCTCCGCAAACGGCATTACAAAGAATACGATACCTATTTTTCTTTTGGCGACCCCGATCAAGGCTGGCTTCGCTATCGCGAGGATCATTTCGTCGCTCCAAATGGCGAAGTGACCCACGTCCGGAATCGCTTGACCCATATCGGGCTGATGGGCGAGCATCACTTTCCCCAGCAGGTATTGCTCTCGCGAAGCCGCTATATCGCCCCCGCAACCCAAAGCCTGCGGTTTTACAGAGAATACTTTAAACCCAGCCAGGAATACCAAATTGACAAGGAACGATTGCGCTTCCTTGTCCGTTATCAGGAGACCGAATTCTATATCAACCTGGATACTATGATCACCCCTAAACTGGGCGCTTTTTTAGAGGTGAAAAGCCGCACCTGGTCTCGAAAAGACGCAGAGCGAAAATCAAGAATCATCCCCGTGCTCATCCAATATCTGGGAGCAGACCCAGAGAAATCCCTTTCTGAAGACTATATTGAGATGATAGGTCAATGAGCGCCAATTTAAAAAGCGCCGCCACAATTGCACCTCCGCGCCAAAAAGATTTAAACATCCTGTTTGCCATCTCGGAGGCTGATCCCCTCGTAAAAATTGGCGGGTTGGGGGATGTCGGCGGAGCGCTACCGCTGGCGCTTTCCCGGATTCCTCCCGAACAACTGGGAGGCGTACATCTGAACATTCGCCTGATTCTTCCTTACCACACCCCTCTCAAAAACAATCTCCTAAAAACCCAATGGATAACGAACGTAAAGGTTCCGACAGCAGGATCGCCGGTAAAAGCCCAGGTGTACCAGACCAGTTTAGGGGATCTTCCGGTTTACCTCATTGATGGCGCTCCGGTTTCAGATTTATCGAGCGTCTATGGCGATGATCCGGTTAAGATGGCAGAAAAGTTTACTTTCTTCTCGTTGGCTTCGCTGCGGTTCATTCGCAAATTAAAGTGGCCGGTAGATGTTTTGCATGCCCACGACTGGCATGCTGCTCTTTTCCCTTATGGTATAGAGACTTTATTCAAAGTACACCCAGTTTTTAAAAACACGCTCAAAATCATTTCCATTCACAACCTCCCCTACCTTGGTGAGAAAAGCGCCAAAGTCTTGCAGCATTACCTGCTGCCTCCTTCTACGGATGAAAACCTGCCCGATTGGGCCAGGCTATTGCCTTTTCCACTTGGCTTGCAAGCCTCCGACCGGATCATTGCGGTTTCTCCTACCTACGCCAGGGAAATCTTGACGCCCGAATTCGGCAGCGGCCTGGAAGGGTTTCTCAAAACGCGTGCAGATCAGATCACAGGGATTTTGAACGGAATCGATACCAGTCGCTGGAACCCATCCACCGACGACTCGATCGCGCGCCGGTTTTCTGTAGAAAGCATAGCAGATCGTCGTTACAACCGGGCTGCACTCCTGGCCGAATTCGACCTCGCTGAGGACCCCAATATTCCCTTGCTTACAATCATTGGCCGGCTCGACTACCAAAAAGGAGTTGACCTTGCATTAGAGGCCCTCCAGCAAATAGCCACGCAACCCTGGCAACTGATCATTCTTGGCACGGGAAATTCAGACCTCGAGAAAGTTTGCCGTGATCTTCAAGCAAAATACCCCCAAAAAGTTCGCGCCGTTATTCGCTTTGATGCCGCTTTATCACGCCGGCTCTATGCTGGCGCAGATATGCTCCTGATGCCCTCCCGCTACGAGCCATGCGGCCTGGCTCAAATGATCGCCATGCGGTACGGCTGCATACCTATCGGGCGCGCTACCGGC
>Ga0067045_1005636_pt1 | contig 11842 bp, 8 predicted proteins | sample TerdegcTABiofilm_FD_59184 | JGI IMG/M metagenome (GOLD analysis project Ga0067045, IMG submission 59184) | Combined Assembly of (Gp0054472, Gp0054536) Wastewater bioreactor microbial communities from Singapore -Terephthalate degrading...
AAATAGGTTTGCCGGATCTGTTCGACTATTTCCGGTATCCTTTTGGCTATTTCCGGTGATAATTCCATCTTTCTTATGACGGGCGCCTTTACTTCGATACCCCAGATCTCGATTTCGTCGGGCATCAGTTCCGGTTGGATCTGGTATCCCAGTTTTATTGTTTCGGGAATGGCGATCTGGTGGGCGGACATGGGCATAAACTGCGGATTGGGAAGCTGCCGGTGGGGAAATATGGTCAGACTTCCCACCTCTCCGCCGGAAACCATGGCATCCACTATAACCGCTTTTTCTCCCGGTTTCATTATATGCAGAAGGCTCAATCCGGGAGTTCCCGCTTCTATGACTTCAATATAGGGAGGGAGTTCTTCTTCCTGAAGTTTTCTGGCAATGATACATCCTACAGCGTCGTCTCCCATAAGTAAGGAGCCGCAACCGATTATTTTGATTTTTTCCATGTTATGTTTCAGTCCTCCTGTTATGTTTCAGTCCTCCTCAAGAAAGAGATCAGGACTTACGCTATTTTTTACCAAAACCCTGATTTCATAACGGTTTCCACAGATCCTGAAACAAGTTCAGGAGTTACGCCTTTTATTGCCAAAATCCAGATTTTATGCCGATTCCCAAAGATCCTGAAACGAGTTCAGGATGACGGGTTCATGCCGGTTTCCTCGAATTTGAGCGTAACTCCTGAAGTTCAGGATGACGATTTCATACCGTTTTCCTCTAATTTGAGCGTAATTCCTGAGATAAATCTCTTCGCTACGAATTTTTTCCTCTTCTGTGCCTTTTCCCTGCTTTATAAAGGAATTATCCTGTTCCAGGAGGTATATTCTACCTGTTGTTATAAGATTATTTACATGCCCTGGAGGAATCCCCTTGGATAAAATATGTCCCCGATGTCAGCGCAAAAACAGAGAAAGCGCCGGATTCTGCTCCGTATGCGGTGAAAGTCTTAATATGGGAAGTATCCCTCTGGCCGGTTCTCTGCTGGATAACCGGTATGAGGTTATTTCGGTGTTAAAAACCGGAGGCATGGGCAGGGTTTATAAGGCGAAAGATACCCGTTTCGGGGAGATCGTCGCGGTCAAGGAGATGCTGGGCATCGGAGGGGATCAGAACTATATCGAAAGAAGATTCCAGGAAGAGGCGAAACTCCTTTATAAACTGCAACATAAGGGGCTTCCCAAGGTTATAGACAGATTTTCTTTAATTGACAAAAATACGGGACAATATCTTCATTATCTGGTCATGAGCTTTATCTCCGGCAGAGATCTGGAAGCCATCATTCAAGCCCGCAAGAGTTCTCCCTTCTCTACCGAAATCGCCCTGGATATTTTTAACCAGATTCTGGACATCCTCATATATCTTCATCATCAGGAACCTCCTGTGATTTATCGGGATCTGAAACCCTCCAATATAATGATAGTCACGGAAAATTCCGGGGATAAACTGTTTCTGGTGGATTTCGGCATCGCCCGGCTCTTCCAGCCCAACCAGAAGGGGAGCATGGTGGGAACCCCCGGTTATGCCCCACCGGAACAATATACGGGCTATGCCGAACCGAGAAGCGATATCTACTCTCTGGCGGTGGTGATCCATTATTTGCTCACGGGAAAGGATCCTACGGATCCCAACCGTCCCACCTTTACCTTTCAGAGGGTAAAGAATCTTAATCCGGCAGTTCCTCAATATTTGAATGATATTATAATGGGTATGCTGGAATTTGACGTGGAAAACCGACCTTCCTCGGCGGAAAAAGTGAAGGAGATGCTGGAGAAAAAGGAATATATCCCCAACACCGACAAAACCGCCGGTAAGACGACAGTACATCCCGGAAATCCCGCTGACATAACTGCCGCCTATCCCGCAACGGATCACGGGTTGCCCTCTATCTTCAAGGATGTGGACTCCACCGACGAAAAGGGAAAAACCATGCTTCACCATGCCTCTGCCAGGGGGGATCTGGATTATGTGAAGGCATTGATACTGGAAGGGGCCGATGTGGATACCAGGGCCATGATCAAGATCGGTTCCGTGGTGCTGGGAGACCGATGGACTCCCCTGTGTGAGGCGGCAAGTCGTGGAAACCTGGATGTGGCCAATTTTCTCCTGTCTCAGGGAGCGGATATAAATACCCTGGACGAGGAAGGCAAAACCCCCCTTCATCTGGCGGTCCGGGGAGGATACCGGGACATGACGGAGTTGTTAATGGAAAGGGGAGCCGACATCCGCATAAAGGATAATTATGAAAAAACTCCCCTGCATATCGCCTGCGAACGGGGAGATCCGGAAATAGCGGGAATTCTTATCGCCGCAGGAAGTCCTGTGGAAGAACCCGACTCGGAAGGGAATTCTCTTCTGCACCTTTCGGTGGGATCCTACCATATACTTAAACTTTTACTGTCAAAAGGGCTTTTGATTAACCGGACTAACAAAAAGGGGGAAACTCCCCTCCTGTGCGCCGTAGAAAACGGAACTTCCGATGCCGTCAGATATCTGCTGAAAAAAGGCGCCAAAACCGGAGTTACCGATCAAAATGGAATGACTCCCCTCCATAAGGCGGTCTTGAGAGGGGATAAGGAGATAGTGGAACTGCTGCTGAATCGTTCTCTGGACATCAACACCGGAAACAAGGCGGGCAAAACTCCCTATGACCTGGCTCTTGTCGAGGAACGGCAGGAGATATTGGATGTTCTAAAAAAAGATCCCCGCTTTCAGGATAAAGACGGACTCACCGCCCTCCATCTTGCCGTGAAAAACGGAAACCTTAACGAAGCGGAAATACTGATCAAGACCGGCGCCCATATCAACGCCAGGGACAAGGACGGCTGGACTCCCCTCCATTGGGCAACCCATCAGGGGAATACCGAACTGGTTCAACTCCTGCTGAAAAACGGCGCCGATGCCGATATAAGGGATCGACTGCTGAAAGAAACCCCCCTTCATGTCAGCATCCGTGCCAATAATATTCCCATAGCGGAGATGCTTCTTTCACATGGGGCAAATATCTCCCTGCAGAATCAGAATCAGGAAACCCCTCTGGATCTGGCCCGCAGAATGAAAAAGGAAGATTTTATCCGGTTCCTCCGTCAGCATGGAGCTAAAGAGTCCCGCAACTGGTGGGAAATATTCGGGAGTTGAAATAAAAACCTGCAAATATGCCCTTATACCGGATTGACATCAAAACGACACCGGCGGGACGCCGGTTCTACTGACTCGGTGATTCTACCCTCTCGATGGGATAATGCCGTTTAGAAATCAAATTGGTATTATATTTTCAGGAAACCCTCCAGACGGGTTGCATATCTGTCGTCGTTGAAAGGTTGTTGCTCCTTTAGCATATTAAATAATTCGTCGGCCAGAATGAGGCTCATGCTGTGGTATATTTCGTGTTCCGGCAGTCCTTTTTGCAGTAAATGGTCGAAAACCAGGGAGACCACCGGAGGACGGGATTCCTTTCGTTGGCGATCTATCATGAAATGCAGGGTTATGTGCAAAAAGGGATCCGTCTCGAACTGTTTGCCCATGAGGTTATAAACAGTCTGTCCCTCCATCAGGGGGTGGTATTCGGGGTGTTGAAGCAGTGCTTCGGCTATGAGATGTTCCTCGTCGGTCATTTCTGCCTTTTGTTTCATTTTGGCAAATATATCGAAAAAGATCTGTTTTTTTAAAACCTTATCCATACATTAAATCCTCTTTTCCCGTCTTCCGGTTTTATGGTAGATCCTATAGATTCAGTTCCTTTGTCGTTCTGAACTTCATCTCGATGACAATCTGGTTCAGGAGTTACGCCTTTTATCGCCAAAATCCAGATTTTATGCCGATTCCCAAAGATCCTGAAACAAAGCCTGTCCTGAACTGGTTTCAGGATTCAGGATGAGGGGTTCATGCCGGTTTCCTCGAATTTGAGCGTAACTCCTGTGGTTGATGCACAAAATACCGTATAGATCCTGAAATAAATTCGGGATGATGTGGTTCAATACCGGGTTTTATATAAGGATTCCCCCGTTATTCTCTTTTCCCTGCGGAAATGGAAAAACGACAATCAAAGTTGTATTTTTTTGAGAGGGGAAAAAAAACGGGAAGTAAATTACAACTAGAAGGTCGTTTTGTTTTTATAGTGAGTCTGATAAAAAATTTCCGATTGAGAATTTCGCACATTGAGGGAATTTCTATTCAGAACTGCTTTGTTAAGCCGGAAGAAAACCTCCGGTAATATTTTTTATTATGCGAAGAGATGATTATGGCAATAGATGGTATTACATCCCCCAAACTCCCCATGGAGGAGGATCTCACGGATTTGTCCGATATCTTGTCCCTCTTGAAGTCGGTGGTGGATATAAATTCCTATACCTTCAATAAAAAGGGAGTGGATAGAGTCGGAGAGATATTGGGAGAAAGATTCCGACAACTGGGGCTGAAAGAAGAAATTATCCCCAGAGAAAAGGTGGGGGATATTCGTATTTTTTATAATGAACCCTCCCGTCGGCATGGAGAACACCGGAGCAAAGGGAAAAAAGCGGAACAATCGGGCGATTTCCTGTTCCTTTCTCACCTGGATACGGTCTTTCCGCCGGAAGAGAAACAGGTCCCCTTCTCTATGGAGGGAGATCGGCTTTTCGGCAACGGCGTTACCGACGATAAGGGGGGAGCGGTCATCGTTTATCAGGCTCTGAGATTGCTGAAGAAACAAAATCTGCTGGATAAAATCCCCGTTCGGGTTCTGCTGAATACCGACGAGGAGGAAGGTTCCTTCTATTCCGCCGACGTCATCGGACAGGAATCTCAGGGAGCCCGTTGCGTCATCGTGGCGGAATACGGCAAACCCCTGGAGGGAGGCGCCACGGTGGTGGTGGAACGGCTGGGCAGAGGAAAATTCCACCTGGAAATGAACGGCAAATACAGCGAAACCGCCTTGCTTGAAATTATCGAGAATTCCTACTATATGGCCGTTCCGGATGGAAAGAGGTTTATCCGCATAAAGGAATATTACAAAAAACCCGATTCCGCCTCGTGCGATATCTATTTCGGTTTTGCTGATATGGCCGACGGCGAAAAAATGAAGGAAATCCTGGCAAACCTTATCGAATATACCATAAGAAAATTTGGACTCTCCCATAGTGTCAATTCGGTTCTCCATCGCCCTCCCCTGATATTTTCCCCACGAAACAGGGAGGTTTTTGAACAGATAAGAAGAATCGGAAATGAACTGGGTTTCATCCTTACTGATGAACATCGTACCGCCTGCTCCGACGCCAGTTTTGTGGCGGAAGGCGTCCCTGTACTGGACGGCATGGGGCCCATCGGAGATAACGTTCATACCGAAGATGAATTCATGCGAAGGGACAGCCTGACCCTCCGGCCCAGGATTATCGCCGATTTTCTGACATCGATGTCCGGCGGTTAGAGGTCGGATATGACGGAGAAGATTTTATTTTGTAGTTCAGGACTTCAGTCCTGCTTTAAATTAAATGAAATTTCTGTAGGAGGGTTATCCGGAACCCGATTATAGGTTCTTAGTAGTTCAGGACTTCAGTCCTGCTTTAAATTAAATGAAATTTCTGTAGGAGGGTTATCCGGAACCCGATTATAGGTTCTTAGTGGTTCAGGACTTCAGTCCTGCTTTAAATTAAATGAAATTTCTGTAGGAGGGTTATCCGGAACCCGATTATAGGTTCTTAGTAGTTCAGGACTTCAGTCCTGCTTTAAATTAATATGAAACGAAAGTGAAAATCAATCAGAAAGAGGTCTTTTATGGATACGGAGCAAAAAGAGATGATTATATCGGAAGAAGTTCCGGTAGTTACTGAAGAGATTCCGGTCGTGCAGATAGAGAATATAGCCGGTTATGCCGGTAAGGATGTTATTCTTCAGGGGTGGCTCTATAATAAGAGATCCAGCGGAAAACTGCAGTTCCTGGAAATAAGGGACGGAAGCGGAATTATTCAGGGAGTGGTCTTCAAGAAGGACGTTACCCCGGAGGTTTTTCAACTTGCCAAGGGATTGAATCAGGAATCCTCCATAATAGTAACCGGCACGGTCAGAGAAGAACCCCGGTCGGAAGGCGGGTTCGAACTCTCCATAAAGGATCTGAAGTTGGTGGGAGATTCGGTGGACTATCCCATAACCCCCAAGGAGCACGGGGTGGAGTTTCTCATGGACAACCGTCATCTGTGGCTGAGATCCAAAAGACAACATGCCCTCATGAGAATAAGGGCCACCATAATAAAGGCTTGCCGGGACTTTTTCGATGACAGGGGGTATATCCTCATCGATACCCCTATCCTGACCCCTTCTGCCTGTGAGGGGAGTACTACTCTCTTCGGCACCAAATATTTCGAGCAGGACGCCTTTCTTGCCCAGAGCGGACAGCTGTATAACGAAGCCAATGCCATGGCTTTCGGCAAGGTGTATTGTTTCGGGCCCACTTTCAGAGCCGAGAAATCCCGGACCCGTCGTCATCTGATGGAATTCTGGATGATCGAACCGGAAATGGCTTATTATGATCTCAGGATGAACCTGGAAGTCCAGGAAGAATTTGTGGAATATGTGGTGCAACAGGTTCTGAAGCACCGGAGAAGAGAACTGGAAGTTCTGGAGAGAAATATTTCCGCCCTGGAAAAAGTGGTGCGACCCTTCCCCAGGGTCTCCTACGATGAATGCGTGGAGATCCTCCGTAAAAAGGGAGTGGAATTCCCCTGGGGTGAAGACTTGGGAGCGGAGCACGAAACCCTGCTGACGGAGGAATTTGATAAACCCTTCTTTGTCCACCGTTTCCCCGCCGCAGCCAAAGCCTTCTATATGAAGCGAGATCCCGAAAGACCTGAGGTGGCTCTCTGTGCCGACATGCTGGCTCCCGAAGGATATGGGGAAATAATCGGCGGAGGCCAACGGGAGGATAATCATGAGGAACTGTTGAAAAGGATTCAGGAGCATAATCTGCCCATAGAAGCCTATCAGTGGTATCTGGATATCCGCAAATACGGTTCCGTTCCCCACAGCGGTTTCGGACTGGGCATTGAAAGAACCGTAGCCTGGATCTGCGGACTCCATCATATCCGGGAAACCATCCCCTATCCCAGAGTGTTGAACCGACTCTACCCGTGAGCGGAAGTCGAAGGTCAGCAGGGAGTCGGAGAGCGGAATGGAAGTCGGTCTCTGATAAGGAAATCCGCTTCTCCCCCCCCCTTTCATTGCAGACCTCCGACTTGGGAGGCGGTTTCCCTTCTTCTTGCAAACCCGACTACAACCCTTCTGACTGCCGACTTCCGACGACCGACATCCAAACCGGGGGTGCTTTATGGAAAAATTAGAACTGAAAATATTGTTCATCGAGGATAATCCCGATTTTTCCGAACTGGTGGCGTTTTCTTTCAAAGGAGCGGGATTACCCTGGCATCTGGACATTGTGGAAACCGGAGAAGCGGCTCTGGACATGGTTAAATCACAGCAGACTCCTTATGATCTGATGATTACCGATTACCTTTTGCCTGGCATGGACGGCGTGGAATTGATAAACATCTTCAAAAACGAGGGGATCGATATTCCGGTAATAGTCCTGACGGGACAGGGTTCCGAGGAGATTGCGGTTAAAGTTCTTAAAATGGGGGCTTATGACTACCTGGTGAAGGATGTGTCCTCTTTTCAGATCCTGCCTGCGGTGGTGGAAAAAGTTTATAAGCGGAAACGGTTGGAAAAGCAGAATGAGGAATTGCAACAGAAGATATTGCAGCAGAATCAGGAATTGAAAGAAACCAACCGGAATTTAATGCTCTACTCCAGAGAACTGATCAAATCCGAAAAGATGGCGTCGCTCCTATTTTTTGTGCGGGGAATCTCCCATGAACTGAACAACCCCCTGGCAGGGATAGTGGGCTTTTCCGAGTTGCTTCTGAATAAGGTCAGCCCCGACGACCCTATCCGGGAAGACCTGGAGGAGATCCGGGGCTGCGCCTACCGCATCAAGGATATTGTCAGCAAACTGGCAAAATTCTGCAGCAAGGAAAAACAGAAGGTGCGCACTCTGGCTGTGAATGAGATGATCGAGGAAGTGGTGGCCTTCTTCAAACCCCAGGCGGAACAGGCGAGAATTCAGATTCTGAAACATTACTCCCCCGTGGAACCTGTGGTGGAGGGGGTTACGGTGGATCTCCAGCAGGCTCTTATGGCTATCCTTATAAACGCCAGGGAAGCCATGCCTCAGGGAGGCACCCTTAATATTTCCACCCGGATTTACGAGAAAAACGTGGAGATCGCGATTACCGATACCGGCGAGGGGATAGAGGAAGCCAATCTGGAGAAGATATTCTCTCCCTTCTTTACCACCAAGACGGCCCAGAAAGCCAGCGGTCTGGGACTGGCGGTGGCTTACGGCGTTATCAAGGAAAATCGGGGAGAGATCAAGGTGCAGAGCAAGGTGGGAACGGGAACCACCTTTTCCATCATCCTGCCTCTGGCGGATTGAAGGAGTTGTGGGGAGTTCTTCTCCGGTTTGCCCTCGATTGTGTAGGAGAAAGTGAAAATATCCGCAAACCCGGTGAAAGTCCATACAGGAGTTACGATCAAATTCGAGGAAACTGGCATGAACCCGTCATCCTGAAACCAGTTCAGGACAGGCTTCGTTTCAGGATCTTTGGGAATCGGCATAAAATCTGGATTTTGGCAATAAAAGGCGTAACTCCTGTCCATAGCAAAGGGTCTTGATTTTTTTATACAGTCTGAGAACGAATAGTTTGTTATATTATGGAAAAAGCCGAGAGTATCCATAAACCCGGTGATCGAATCAAAAACCGTTATATTATAAGGAGCCTGGTGGGAGAAGGCGGTCAGGCTTGTGTTTTTCTTGCCGATGATACTATGGGGGGGATCAGGAAAGTTATTGTCAAGGTTCTTATATTTCGTTCGTCCACTCCCCGGCAGCGCAAGGAGGAATTACATCTTTTCTCCCAGGAAGCCAATCTGCTGAAGAAGGTTTCTCATCCTCAGTTACCTCAGATTATCGATTTTTTTCAGGATGGAGAGAATCATTATATTATTGAAGAATATGTCGAGGGGATCTCTCTGGAGAGGCTGATCAGGGAAAGGGAATCTCCTTTCTCTTCCAGGGAAGTGCTGGAGTTTATGAATCAGATGACAGAGATACTTCTGATTCTCCACAATTCCAGGCCTCCCATAGTGGTGCGGGATATAAAACCGAAAAATATCGTGATGGATCTGCAGGGGATTCCTCATCTCATCGATTTCACCATCGCCAGGGAATATGTGCCTAAAAAGAGAGACACCATCCGCATGGGTTCTCCCGGCTACGCCCCTCCGGAGCAGTACAAGGGAACAACGGATCCCCGTTCCGACATTTACAGTCTGGGAGCCACCGCCTACCACATGCTGACCCGCTTCGATCCCGCCCGGAAACCCTTTTCCCTGCCGTCCATCAAGGATACCAACCCTTCCGCCGACGAAGACCTGATAAAGATAATTGATAAATGCCTCCGTATGGATCCGGAAAAACGATACCAGAAAGCGGAAGAACTGGAACAGGATATAAAGACTCTTGTCTCCCTCTTACCACAGAAAAAGCAGAAAAAGGTCATGAACCGGCTGGGGATAATCGTGGGGATTCTTATACTGGTGATTCTTTCGCTTTTTGCCGGTTTTTATCTGTATAAGGAGTATCAGAACCGCAGGGAGAACGGAGAATACCTCTATCCCTGGGGAAAGGGGGATAAAAGATACGCCTCCCTTTTGAGAGAAAGCATAAATCAAGGATTTAGCGAATACGCAAGTAAATATAAGGAAGAAGATGATGTAACTTACAATCAGGGTTGGGACAAAATGAAAAAGAACCTGTATCTGGGAAGGCAGCGTCGTAGTCGGTGTAGGAGGATAACAGTTTAAAATGAAAATATTTTCTGACTCAGAGCATAAGGTTGTATTAGGTGATGCAATTAAAGTATTATCCAAAGAGATTCCGGACAACTCTGTGGACTTGGTTTTTGTGGATCCTCCTTATAACATCGGCAAAAACTTTAACGGAATGAAGGATAAATGGAAATCGGAAGAAGAGTATCTGGAGTGGACTTATAAATGGATTGATTTGTGTATAAGTAAATTAAAAAGTAACGGTTCTTTTTATGTTATGTCCGCAACTCAAAATATGCCTTATCTGGATATATATTTAAGGAAACGTCTTACCGTACTTTCCAGAATAGTCTGGTATTATGATAGTTCCGGTGTTCAGGCGAAAAAATATTACGGTTCCCTTTATGAACCCATTCTGTTTTGTGTCAAGGATAAAAATAATTATACGTTTAATTCACAGGATATTATGGTGGAAACCAATACAGGAGCCATACGGAAGCTTATAGATTATCGCAAAAAAGTTCCCAGTGTATATAGTTCTCAAAAAGTCCCCGGCAATGTCTGGCAGATCCCCAGAGTCCGATATCGCATGGAAGAATATGAAAACCATCCCACTCAAAAACCTGTCGCCTTGCTGGAAAGAATTGTCAAAGCCAGCAGTAATCCTGGGGATATGGTAATGGATCCTTTTTCTGGAACTTTTACGACTTCTTATGTTGCAATGAAATATAAAAGAAAAAGTATCGGAATAGAATTACAGGAAGAATATGTTAAGATCGGTCTTAGAAGGCTGGGAATAGTTTCTGAATATAACGGCGAAAAATTAAAAAGAGAACCCAGAACCTTTGAGCGAGATTCTGAAAATATGCAAATAGCCATCAACTTCCTGGAGGAATAAAATGGAGCATGACTTTACTTCTATAATCAAAGATATTCTAAAGGGTAATTTCGGGGATTTACATAATATAATTTTTGAAAAGAGTGAACTGGTTAATTATTTGAATATAAAAACCAAATCTGCGGTTAAAGGCTCCAAATCCAGAGGAAATTTTGCAAACCTTTATGCCATATATGTATTGGTGGAAGATTATATCTCCAAAGAATTCGATAAAGACGGGGATTATACAAAATATGAAGGATCTGTCTTCACAAACCTTTTTAAAAGACAACGGGAACTTCCATTCGGTGAGAAACTCCAGAATCATGCCTTAAACAGTCGTATGAATGAAGAGTTTAAAAAATATTTCCCCCTTTGTGAATATCAACCGATAATAAGAAATACTGAAACTAAAAGATATTGGTTTAATGAAAATTTGTTAAAAGTTAAAATAGATGAGAATTATTATAATCTGGCAAAATGTATAATTCAGATCATAAATGCTTATGTAAAAACTAAAAAAACATCCTTTCAGAAGTTTATTGAATTTTGTGATAATATGAATAATATGCCTATCAGGGAACAACAGGATTTCATAATAAATCTTCTTGCCCCCAATTCTGACGCGAGAATTTTTGAAATAGTAAGTTATAGTATATTAAAATATTATTATTATGACCAGAATATTTATTGGGGCTATGAAATAGATAAAATTCAAAAGGATAATTTGAAACTCTATAAAACAGGACGGACGAACGCCAATGACGGCGGTATTGATTTTGTCATGAAACCTTTGGGTAGATTTTTTCAGGTTACGGAAACGTTTGATGCAGACAAATATTTCCTGGATATCGATAAAGTTGAAAAATATCCGATAACTTTTGTGGTTAAATCCAAACAATCTGTAGATACTATCAAAGCAAAAATACGAGAGCAGGCTGAGAAAAAATATTCGATCAGAATGATTGTAGAAAAATATATGAGTTGTATCGAGGAAATAATTAGTTTTTGCTTAAAAACCCATATTCTTTTTCGGCATGGGTACTTGTTTTACCTTTTGGAATTACCCTCAAACTGCAAGGTATTTGCCCGATTCACCTAAAATAA
>Ga0067045_1031618_pt1 | contig 11841 bp, 1 predicted proteins | sample TerdegcTABiofilm_FD_59184 | JGI IMG/M metagenome (GOLD analysis project Ga0067045, IMG submission 59184) | Combined Assembly of (Gp0054472, Gp0054536) Wastewater bioreactor microbial communities from Singapore -Terephthalate degrading...
TGCATATTTGCTACTCGCCTCTTCCCAACTCACGCCCCCATCTCCATTCTCATCCAGAACACCAAATTTTGTCCGCAATACTTCCAATAACTGCTCTTTCGTGCCTCCCTTGCTTACTATCACTACTACCTTACTACCCGACTTCAACACTACACCCACGCTCGGCTCCGTGCCTATCACCTTACCTACCGCTACCTCTATATTATTCTCCTCTCGCTTGTCAGGGACATATCCCGCTCCCGTCAACCATTGCGCTACCGTATCATAATTACTACCCCGCATGTCCTTTATCGCTGGGCATACTTCAATCACTCCGTCTGTCCGCTTCACCTCGCCATACCAGCGGAAATCGTCCCCGTATACGCCCTTTAACCGCACCTCACGCAATTGCAATTCTCTCGTCTCTTTCCTATCTCCACTCGCTCCCGTTACCTTAAACTTAAATACCATCACCCGTCCCGGAACATCCTCCGTGATCGCATCTTTACTACTTAACGATACCCGAACATAACCCGTACCATAACTCACCTCTTTATTAAAGCCCAAAAAACAATTGTCTAATACCACATCTTTATACTCCAATCCCGAACCGTATCCTAACACCACCTCCAATCCGCCTAATCCGCCTAAGGAACTCAACTCGAATCCTACTCCAAATTCATTCATCTCCTCGCCCGATGGACTGCCGCCTACTATTTTAACCTCCGTATCACTGCCTATCATCTTCATATATGAACTATAATTCTTCTGATTTACCACATCGCTCTGCGGTGGATTGACAGGCAAGCCTACGGACCAACGCATCAGCATGGATACATCCGCTACATCTAATATCCCATCTCCATTTATATCGCCTCGCTTCAGGAAACACGGATACTCCGATTCGCTCCAATCCCGTTTCGCTATCCGCTTCAATAATAAGCCCGCATCTACCATTAATACCTCTCCATCTCCATTAATATCGCCACGCAGACAGGTACTCTGCACTACTAACCGTCCGCCCCGAACTTCTACCGCTATAGGAGAGCCTTCCTTATCAAATAATTTACTCTGAACAAAGCCAAATTTACTCTCTGCTCCATCGGAAATGCCTCCCTTCAACTTGAATACCATGTCAAATAAATGCCCCTCTCCATACAATGCCTCTCCTGCGTTTACATTCCGCGGTGCCATTCCTACCTTTACCACGCCCGATGTCCCTGTGTTGTAATACACCTGCATCGCCGCACTCACCGCCGTCTTCTCTACCCGTACCACTTCCAGAACGCCCGCATTATAACTCACATCTATATTCATATAACTCGGCTTTAAGCCCATCGCATTCCCTATGTTCACCGGCACATGTATCTCGCCACTCCATGTACCGCCTACTTTCCACTCTATTTCCGGTACCCATAATATAATCCGTCCCATCTCCACCTGCACCGGTCCTAAGGTCTCTACTTGTCCGCCTCCCTTTGTCACCTCTACCTTATACCAGTAGGTCTTACCTAACACTATCCCATGATCTCGATATGAGGTATCTTTATAATAGTCATTCACACCCGCTATTACCGTCCAGGTCTTATTATCTTCGCTACGATATAACCGATAACCTAATAAATTCGCCGCTATGCTCCCTTCCCACAGCACATATACATGGTCTACCCCCGCATACGCCCATATCTTTTTGTAACCCGCCTCTTCTCCCGTGCAGGGTCCTGTGGATATCCATACCGTTACTGTGCTGCCTGCTACTACACCTGCATTTCCCAAAGGATTCTGCCGTATCACATTCCCCAAAGAGACTGTATCACTACATTCATATACAGGGCTAAACATTAAATCTGCCGCCTCTATAGCACCTCGTGCCTGTGTTTCTGTTCGACCTACAACATTGGGCACGATCACATTACACGGACCTGTGGATACAACTATACTTACTTGCGTTCCCGGGGCCACCTGCTGTCCTGCTGACGGACTCTGACTGATTACCTCGCCTAAAGGTTTTTTATTATCACATCGTGAACTCACGGATATTAATAGTCCAATACTTGTTATTGCACTCTCCGCTGAACTTTGTATCATACCAACTACATTCGGAACGGAAACAGGACATGGTCCTGTGGAGACAACGATATTTACGGCTGTTTCCGGCAAAACCTGCTGTCCCGCGGTTGGGTCTTGACTAATTACATTGCCTGCTTCTACGGTATTACTACATTGCTGGCTTACCGTCCCTACTGTCAATCCTGCTCCGATTATTGCACTCGACGCATTAGCCTGTATCATGCCGACTACATCCGGAACGGAAACGGGGCAAGGTCCTGTGGATATGACTATATCTACTGAATTACCCGGTGGCACTTGTTCCCCGCCGGATGGATTCTGACTGATTACCTTGCCCGCCTCTACGGTATTACTACATTGCCGGCTCACCGTCCCTACCGTCAATCCCGCCCCTGTTATCGCACTCGTTGCATTACTCTGTGTCATGCCGACTACATTCGGAACGGAAACGGGACAAGGTCCTGTGGACACTACCAGATTCACAGCCGTTCCCGGTGAAACTTGCTGTCCCGCAGATGGAACCTGACTGATTACCTTACCTGCTTCTACGGTATTGCTGCACTGCTGGCTTACCGCCCCTACCGTCAATCCCACTCCTGTTATGGCATTCTCCGCGTTACTTTGCGTCATACCGATTACATCAGGAACAGACTCCTCTTCTGGAAGAGGCACACCTTGCCATAATAAGTATGGGTAACTAATACCTTCGTTTACACCCCAAATTGTTGTAAAGTCCCAACCAACATAGGTTGCTTGCTGTCTCATTTCCACAGTCATCTTACCTGTTCCACCATCAGAACTATTTTGTCCCGATGTCTGAATGTTCCAATAACTACTCGACACTGTTCCAAAATTATTATAACCTATTAAACCACCCACATATATACCGTTACCTAATACAAAACCCCTGCTATAGCAATTCGATACTGTCCCATCATTCCGACCTATTAAACCACCAATTTCTTCAACGCCCTCTACCGAGCCTGTGTTATAACAATCCGATATTTTCCCGAAACCGTTATTATAACCCACAATGCCACCAACATAATCACCAGTACTCGATACCGATCCCGTGTTATAGCAATTGGATATCGTTCCGTAATAATTACTTCCTACAAGACCGCCGATGCCTCTAAAACCCCCTACCGAACCCGTGTTATAGCAATTCGATATTGTACCATAATAATTATAGCCCATCAGTCCACCAACATAATCACTGTGAGCCGACACTGAACCCGTGTTATAGCAATTGGATATCGTACCTCCATCATTTACTCCCAATACCCCCCCTACAATTCTATAACCCTCCACTGATCCCGTACTATAGCAATTCGATACAGTGCCTCCTTTTACATTAATACCTATTAGTCCACTAACAACATCACCCTTAGCCGATACTGAGCCAATGCTGTAACAATTTGATACTATTCCTTTATTAACCCCTATCAGACCGCCAACATAATTACGACCCGAAATATGAAAGTCTTCTACCCCGAAATCCTTTATCTCGCTACCTGAACCAATATAGCCAAATAAACCGACACAATCTGCATCTGGCTGGTTAATATACAATCCTATTATCCTATATCCCTTTCCATCAAATTTTCCTGTAAAAGGATTGCCTAATGTTCCTATCGGTGCAAACCCTAAACCATCATTCCAGTTTACCGTATCACTTGCATCTATGTCCTGTGTCAATTCATAATTTACATTCAACGGATAATCAGGGTCATTACCTATCTTCTGCAATTCCTCGATACCATCTATCAGGATAAGACACGGACCTGTGGATACAACTAAATCAACTGCGCTATTCGGTGGTACTTGAACTCCTTCCGATGGCGTCTGACTGATTACTTTACCCGCTTCTATTGTATTATTGCACTGCTGACTTACCATCCCCACAGTCAATCCCGATCCTGTTATTGAACTCGTCGCAGAACTCTGTGTCATACCTACTACATTCGGAACTGTAACAGGACACGGTCCTGTGGATATTACCAGATTTACGGCTGTTCCCGGGGTTGCCTGCTGTCCCGCAGACGGCGTCTGACTAATGACTTTGCCCGCTTCTATTGTATTATTGCACTGCTGACTTACTGTCCCCACAGTCAATCCCGATCCTGTTATCGCACTCGTCGCAGAACTCTGTGTCATACCTACTACATTCGGAACAGAAACAGGACAAGGTCCAGTGGATATTACCAGATTGATAGAACTACCTGTTAACACCATGCTTCCACTACCCGGGGTTTGCTCTATCACTTTGCCCGACGGAATAGAATTGCTACATTGTTGAGTTAGTGAACCTATATTTAGTCCAGCAGTTATAATTGCCATCTCCGCTTCTGATTGGGTCATTCCAATTACATTAGGAACTGAAGAGAGGCAAAGTCCATTAGATACAACCAGATTCACAGAACTACCCTGTAACACCGATGTTCCAGAAAAAGGACTCTGGCTGATGACTCTGCCTGCAATGACTGTATTGCTACACTGCTGGCTCACTGTCCCTACGGTCAGTCCCGCTTCCGTTATCGCACTTACTGCATTACTCTGAGTCATGCTAACTACATCAGGAACAGTAACAATGCATGGTCCGTTGGATAAAACGAGATCTACTGCCGTTCCAGGTGGAACTTGCTCTCCGGCGACTGGCGTCTGACTGACTACATTACCTGCAGGCACCGTATTGCTGCATTGCTGGCTTATCGTTCCTACAGTTAGTCCCACTTCCGTTATCGCACTCTCTGCAGAACTCTGTGTCATACCAACTACATTCGGAACAGGAATAGGGCAGGGTCCGGTGGATACAATTAAATTCACCGCACTGCCCGGCGGTACCTGCATTCCTCCTGCTGGGTTCTGGCTAATTACATTACCCGTAAGAACTGTATCACTGCATTGCTGGCTTATCGTTCCTACAGTCAGTCCCGCTCCTATTATTGCACTCTCTGCATTACTCTGTGTCATACCAACTACATCAGGAACTTCGCGAAGAGGTCCGCCTTGCCATAATAAGTAAGGATAACTAACACCTTCATTTATACCCCAAATTGTTGTGAAATTCCAGCCAATAAAGGTTGCTTTTTGTTTCATCTCCGCAGTTGTCTTACCTGTCCCGCCAGCAGAACTGCTTTGTCCCGATGTCTGAATATCCCAATAACTACCCGATACTGTCCCAATATTCCCGCCTGACAGACCCCCGATATTATTGGCACTACCCGTAACTAAACCCGTGCTATAGCAATTAGTCACCATTCCATCAATACCATTATAACCTATTAGACCACCGACATAATCATTGCTAACCGAAACTGAACATATACTATAACAATTCAACACCGTACCAGAATAATTCCCTCCTATTAGACCGCCTACAATTCTGTAACCCGAAACAGAGCCTGTGCTAAAGCAGTTTAAAACCATACCTTTATTACCATTATAACCCACAAGACCGCCTATATAATAACCATCACTTTCCACCGAACCCATACTATAACAATTAGACACTGTACTTAAATTCCAACCCACCAGAGCACCTACTTTACCTCCGCCCACAATCCAAAAGTGTTCGATCCCCAAATTCTTCACCATACTGCCTAAAGCAATAGTACCAAATAAACCAACAAAATCTGCTTCCGGCATGTTAATATATAACCCCATTATCTTATGTCCCTTCCCATCAAATTTGCCCGTAAATGGATTAATGTATGTACCTATTGGTGCAAAACCTGCTCCACTATTCCAGTTCACTGTATCTCTGGCATCTATATTCTGCGTCAGTTCATAATTCCCATCCAATGGATAACCCGTATCATTTCCTATCTTTTGTAATTCTTCAATACTATCTATCTGAATTACAATTATTTCACCCTCTAGTGAACCTTCTGGTGTTCCTTCTACTATGCCTTCACCTTCTGTTGAGCCTTCGGGTATCCCTTCCGGTGTTCCTTCTATTATGCCTTCACCTTCTGTAATTCCCTCGCCTTCCTGTATCCCTTCCGGTGTTCCTTCTATTATGCCTTCTCCTTCAGTTATTCCCTCTCCTTCCTGTATACCTTCTGGTATTCCTTCAATAATCCCCTCTCCTTCCGGGCACGGTCCGGTGGACACGACTATATCCACCGCACTGCCCGGCGGCACTTGCACTCCACCTGCTGGATTTTGGCTGATTACATTACCCGCAGGCACGGTATCACTGCATTGCTGACTTACTGTCCCTACGGTCAGACCGGCTCCTGTTATCGCACTTTCCGCATTACTCTGACTCATACCAATTACATTCGGAACTACATATTGCCATAAAAGATAAGGATAAGTTGTATTCTCTTTGATTCCCCATATATTAACAAAATCCCAACCAACAAAGGTTGATTGCTGTTTCAACTCCGCGGTTGTCTTGCCTATTCCGCCAGAAGAACTATTTTGTCCCGATGTCTCTACATCCCAATAGCAACTCGACACCGTACCATCATTTCTACCCACCAAGCCACCAACATTACTACTACCTGACACTGCACCCGTGCTATAACAATTAGATACTGTGCCTAACCAATTCCAACCTACCAGTCCGCCGGTTTTATCATTACCTGACACACTTGCCGTGCTATAGCAATTCGAAACCGTACCTCCTTGTTGATAACCCAATAGACCACCAGTAGCATTACCGGTGCCTGAAACAGAACCCGTACTATAACAATTTGAAACTATACTTACCCATGGCACAGCCACCAAACTGCCAACATACCAGTAGCCAACAATCTGACAGTCCTCTATCCCCAAATTCCTTATCTCACTACCTGATCCAATATTATTAAATAAACCAGCACTATCATTTGGGCGGTTAATATACAATCCTGTTATCTTATATCCCTTCCCATCAAATTTGCCACTAAACCGTTCATATATGCCTATTGGCGCAAACCCTGCTCCGCTATTCCAGTTTACCGTATCACTGGCATCTATGTCCTGTGTCAATTCATATTCCCCGTTCAACGGATAACCCGGGTCGTTCCCTATCTTCTGTAATTCCTCTATACTGTCTATCTGAATCACACTTATTTCACCCTCTAGTGAACCTTCTGGTGTTCCCTCTACTATGCCTTCACCTTCAGTTATTCCCTCTCCTTCCTGTATGCCTTCTGGTGTTCCTTCTACTATGCCTTCACCTTCCGGTGTTCCTTCCATAATTCCTTCGCCTTCCGGGCACGGACCTGTGGATACGACTAAATCCACCACACTACCCGGCGGCACTTGCACTCCACCCGATGGATTTTGGCTGATTACATTACCCGCAGGAATTGTATTACTACATTGCTGACTTATATTACCTACGGTCAGCCCTGCTCCTGTTATCGCACTCTCCGCATTCGCCTGTGTCATGCCTACTACATCCGGAACAGTAACGGGACACGGTCCTGTGGACACGACTAAATCCACCACACTACCCGGTAATACTTGCGATCCACCCGATGGATTTTGACTAATCACATTACCCGCAGGCACGGTATCACTGCATTGCTGACTTACTGTCCCTACGGTCAGACCTGCTCCTGTTATCGCACTTTCCGCATTCGCCTGCGTCATACCAACGACATTTGGGACTTCAGCACACGGACCTGTGGATACGACTAAATCCACGGAACTGCCCGGCGGCACTTGCACTCCACCCGATGGATTTTGACTAATTACATTACCCGCAGGCACCGTATTACTGCATTGTACGGCCCCTCCTCCTATAATTAAACAATAATTTTGTATTGCTTCTTCTGCTTCTGTTATTGAGAAACCCAAAACATCCGGAACCACAGTTACATAAGGATTAGGTAATTCTTTTAACCAGGGATAGCTACATGTCTCGATTATACCCCATATATTCGTAAAATCCCAGTCAATAAAAGTGGATTGCTGTTTCATCTCCGCAGTTGTTTTACCAGTACCTGCCGCAGATGTACTCATCCCCGAAGCTTCCGTATCCCAATAACTATTCGTTACTATAGGAGAATTTTCTAAATAACCAACAAGCCCTCCTTTATTACTCCCACTACCGCCAACTAAACCTGTGGCATAGGTATTATTAACACTACCACCATCTAACCAACCTATCAATCCACCTATCCTTTGACCAGACCCCGTCACGGAACCAATCGCATAACTATTACTCACTGTACTAATATTCTTGCCTACCAATCCACCGACAAAATCTTTACCAGTCACGGAAGCCATAGAATAATTATTATTTGTTGTACCTGTATTAATACCTAACAGTCCGCCAGCATAATAAACGGTACTAATCACAGAACCCGTAGAATAACAGTTACTCACCATACCAGAATTAACACCTGCCAGTATGCCAACACTTTGTCTTCCATTTACAAACGCATTTTCTATTCCTAAATCTCGAACCTCTCCATACTTCAAATTACCAAACAAACCAACATTAGTCTCTTCAGAACGATTTATATACAAATTCTCTATCTTATGCCCATGTCCATAAAACTTGCCCGTAAATACACTTATCGGCTTAAATCCCTTACCTCCATCCCAACTCACCGTCTCACTCGCATCTATATCATTCACTAAATGATATATCTCATCCCACGGATATTCTGTATCTCGTCCTATCTTGTTCAACTCCGCTAAGGTGCTGATATTCTTCTCCACAGGTGGAGGAGCAAACTGAGGTTGACCCAATGACCTTAGCCAGGGATAGGTACTATCATCAGTTATATCCCAAATTGTAGTAAAGTCCCAACCATTAAAAGTAGATTGTTTTTTCATCTGGGTAGTTGTCCTACCACTACCTGCCGCAGATGTGCTCCTTCCGGAAGTCTCTGTATCCCAATAGCTATTCGTTACTATAGGAGAACCTGCTACACTACCAACAAGTCCTCCACATATATGACCAATAACGAAACCTGTAGAATAGGTATTAGTAATATTTCCACCATTTAAGTAGCCTATCAATCCACCTATATAACCAGAACCAACGAAACCAGTTACGGAACCCATAGCATAACTATTTTCCACAGTACCATAATCATTCCTACCCACCAGTCCGCCACTATAACCAGTCCCATAAACAGAACCTGTAGCATAACATTTTCTTACTATACCATAATTATTTCTACCTACCAGTCCGCCTGCATAACTAGTCCCATACACAGAGCCCGTTGAATAACTTCTATCTACTGTACCGTCATTATTATTCCAACCTATTAGACCGCCAACATAAGTAGACCCAACCACAGAGCTTGTTGAATAACTCCCATCTACTGTACCATTATTATATCCTACCAGTCCGCCAACATTATTTCCACCAGAAATAAAGCTATTTACATAGCAATTCGATACCGTGCTACTGTTATTAATTCTTCCTATCAGACCTCCAGTAGAATCCCCCCCAGACACCATCGCATTCTCTATGCATACATTCTTCACCTCGCTATAGGAACCGATATAACCAAACAAACCAACAAAATTTGTTGAAGGACGGTTAATATACAATCCTATTATCTTGTGTCCCTTACCGTCAAATTTGCCTGTAAACGGATTGATAGCAGTTCCTATCGGTGCAAAGCCCGCTCCACTATTCCAGTTTATTGTATTACTCGCATCGATGTCCTGTGTCAATTCATAATTCCAGTTCAATGGATATGCACCATACCCTATATTCTGCAACTCTTCTATATCATTTATTTGGATAGTAGGACACGGGCCATTAGATACAATTAAATCCACCGAACTGCCTGGCGGTACTTGTGACCCGCCCGATGGATTTTGGCTGATCACATTACCCGCAGGCACGGTATCACTGCATTGCTGACTTACTGTCCCTACGGTCAGACCGGCTCCTGTTATCGCACTCTCTGCATTCGCCTGACTCATACCAATCACATTTGGAACTACATATTGCCATAAAAGATAAGGATAAGTCATATTCTCTATTATGCCCCAAGTATTAACAAAATCCCAGTCAACAAAGGTTGCCTGCTGTTTCATCTCTGCTGTTGTCTTGCCAACGCCACCTGCAGAACTACTCCGCCCCGAGGTCTCTATATCCCAATAACTACTCGTTACAGTGCCTGAACTGCGATATCCTATCAATCCACCTTTATTGCTTCCACTACCTCCTACTAATCCCGTTGAATAAGTATTCGTAACACTACCTCCTTCGATGTAGCCTATCAATCCACCTATATAAAAATTAGACCCCGTCACCGAGCCCATCGCATAACTATTACTCACCGTGACTCCGAAATTCCAACCCACAAGACCGCCGACATTGTTTTCACCAGCCACCGAACCCGTGCTATAACACTGCGTCACCGTGCCTCCAGAACTACTCACACCCACCAACCCGCCGACATCACTATTTCCCATCACCAAACCCGTGTTATAACTGCCACTCACCGTGCCAGAATTATCACCCACAAGACCGCCGACATCACTACCACCAACCACCGCTCCCGTGCTATAACACTGCGTCACCGTGCCTCCATTATTAAAACCCACAAGACCGCCAACATTATTTTTCCCAACTATCTGACCATTCTCTATCCCGACATTCTTCACCTCACCACACATATAACCAAACAAACCTACATTATCTGTTTCTGGACGATTAATATATAAACTCGTTATCTTATGCCCCTTGCCGTCAAATTTGCCTGTAAAGCGATTGCTCTCTGTCCCTATCGGTAGAAAGCAGGCTCCATTATTCCAATTCACCGTATCACTTGCATCTATGTCCTGTGTCAATTCATACTCACCGTTTAACGGATAATTCGGATCATTCCCTATCTTCTGTAAGTCCACTATATTACTTATGTAAATTACTGCCCAAGAATTACTGGAACTTAGAAAAAAAACTGTTAAAGCAAGAAGAAAAACATAAATCGGCACTATTCTCCTCGTCCGCCCTCTGTCCCATTTTTTTATAGATCCAAAACTTAAAACTACCGCATTCACATCTTTTGAAGAACAAAATCTTCCCTTATTCCCTCTGGACATTGCTTTTACCTTTAATTTAATATTTTATTGTTAAAAATTATTAAATTTTCCCCTTCCTCATGATGAAAAAAGGAAGCTGTGCTATGTCTGTTTTGAAACAATCGAAAAACGGCAAACAAAGTATCTTTTATTTTTGCCACTGTTCTTTCTTTAATAGATTGTTGAACCTGTTGAAACATGGTTGTTGAGCCTGTCGAAACAGTGTTCCCTAATATCTTCTCTCTTACAAAAAACCTTCATTTTAATATTACGAACACCGGCTTCTTGTATTTGAAAAATATCAGAAACACAATTCGTTTTTTATTATTTTATTTTCCTTTCATTATATTTATTTACATTTTTAAAAATTATACCATTTTTTTAATAAAACAACTTTGTTTTTTTATTATTTCAGATCTATAAAGCATAGAAGAAAAAGTCCTATAATTCTGCATCTCATCTCTTTCATCTTTAAAACCTTTCTGTTAAATCGCTTTTAAGATTTAGTTGCCAAGAATTATACGAAAGGACATGAATAGGAATAAATAAACAAAATTCGTTAGACATTCGTGCATTCGTGGCAGCCTTGCCATGCAGGCGACCTTGCCAGGTAGGCGGGTGTTTGGGGACTTATGAGACGGAGGGGGCGGAGGGGACATAGGGGACAAAGAGATATGCGTGCTAATTTGGGTCAATGATTTCATTACAACGAATAGCACAAATTATTACGGATAAGAACCAATGAAAAATATTCGTTAGACATTCATGCATTCGTGGCATATTAATCCTGCAAATCCT
>Ga0067045_1004770_pt1 | contig 11840 bp, 11 predicted proteins | sample TerdegcTABiofilm_FD_59184 | JGI IMG/M metagenome (GOLD analysis project Ga0067045, IMG submission 59184) | Combined Assembly of (Gp0054472, Gp0054536) Wastewater bioreactor microbial communities from Singapore -Terephthalate degrading...
ATGCTACACCGATGGTTCCGATCTCGTTTTGATCTTCTGGGATGGCTATGATGTCTATTTTACCTTCTTGAGCAGCTTTTTGAGCTGAATCGTTCATCACTATCGCTGCATCGACCTGTCCTGAGGTGAGGTAGGTCAGGAGTTGATTGACTGTAGGTGCATAGACGACTACGTTTGCTCTAACAGCCTCCAGATTTCCGGTTTTGTTCAACAATTTCACTGCTTGTTTACCCACTGCGGTACCGTTAACATCTCCCAGACCAACTTTAAGTCCCGATTGGCCCAGATCGGATATGTTGGTAATGTTTTTAGGATTCCCTTTCTGAACACCGATAACTGGTATGTGGTACACTAAAGGTGTAATGGTATCGTTGACCAGGTATCCCTTATTTTTGGCGTTGTCCATAAATGCAAGGTCTCCGGGTACCACCAGATCAGCGCTTTTTTGGGATTCTAATATGGAGAAAATTTCGGCACTGTTTCCATACTGTACGTTAACAGTGGTTCCTGGATATTTTTCCTCGAATTCTGCTTTTAAATCGTTCATAGCCGACATAGTACCGGCTCCAGCCACCACAGTGATGTTTCCTTCTGCAGTTCCACCTGTCAACATACCACTGGCGTACAAACCGGCCACTATAATCACAATTGCTATAATTGCAATTATTACAATATTTCTAGTACTTATATTATCACACTCCAATAATTAGAAGTTTACAGATGTAAACTCTTTAAAAAAATTTTATCCAAATGAATATATATACATATCGCATCAAAAAAGCCCTAAGAAGATAATTAGAAAACAATGATATTAACTAATTTTTTGGTATTTAAGCTATTTGCTACGATTTAAATATCATACTAATAGAAAATTGAAGGATTGATAATGATTAAAATGTATGCACAGCAGTTGCTTTAAAATAAGTCCAAACATCCTTTCCAATATTTAATTCCATTTCTATAAAAGATTGACGGGTTAAAAATACCACGATAGGTTCTTCAATATCAACTGTTAACTTTATTAAAGCACCATTATCGATTATTTCTGTAATTTTTCCTTTAAATACATTTCTAGCACTGGTTTCAACTTTTTTGCTGGATAATATAATATCTTCCGGCCGTACCGTCATATGGACTGGACCTTCCTTTGGTTCGGTGGAATATATAATTACTTTACCAGTGTCTATTATGGTCAGTCTTTCTCCGTCTTTTTTGGCAACACCTTCAAATATATTTTCTACCCCTACGAAATCGGCCACAAACTTATCTGCTGGGTGTCTGAAGATTTCTGTGGAATTTCCCACCTGTGAAATACGTCCATCCTTCATGATGGCGATACGATCGGCCAGTGCCAGGGCTTCGTCGAAGTTATGGGTCACATGGACCATGGTTATATCAAACTTCTGGTGCAGCTCTTTCATCTGACGGATTAAATCGTCCCTGGTCTTCTTGTCCAGGGCACTCAGAGGTTCGTCCATAAGTAAAACCCTTGGATTAATTATAAGGGCCCGGGCTAAAGCAGTCCGTTGCTGTTCACCCCCACTTAGAGTCCTTGGCAGGCGGTGTGCCAGATGATCGATGTGGAGGAGCTTCATCATCTCATTTACCCTGGTCTTTACCTCCTCTTTGTCCACCTTCCTCATGTTCAAGCCGAAGGCTATATTTTCAAAGACGGTCTTATGGGGGAACAACATGTAGTTCTGGTAGACAAATCCCACACCCCTCTTTTCCAGGGGAGTCCAGGTCATATTTTTCCCATCCATATATATATCCCCGGAATCAACCTCCCAAATCCCGGCTATTAATTCTAAAAGAAGGGTTTTACCCGATCCACTGGGACCTAAAATAACGAAGTATTCATTATCGTTAATTTCTAAGTTAACATGATCTAACTGAAATTCCTTCCAGTCCCGGCTCAGGTTTTCAATCTTTATCATAAGTTTTCCACCCGCTGATGAGTAATCTGACTATTAAGAAAAGGACTAAACATACAGATATTAAGAGGACGGCTACTGGTATTGATTCTTGTAAACCAAAATCAACAAACCGCCGGTAAATAAGGACAGGAGCAGTAGTAGGGTAGTAAGCTAGAATTACAATGGCGCCGAATTCGCTTATAGCCCGGGCCCAGCACATTATGGACCCCACAACCACGTTTCTAAGGGATAAAGGTAAAGTTATAATAAAAAAGGTCTTAAGGGACCCGGAACCCAATGTACGGGCCACCTTCTCCATCCGGGGGTCAACGTTTTCAAATCCCTCCCGGGAAGAGTTCACCACAAAGGAAGAACTGGCAAAGAGCATGGCCACAATAATTCCAGGAATGGCATCGGAGAAGGTGAGTCCGATTTGGGATAAGGGCTGTCCAAAGATGCCGCCAGGATTAAAGACTAATAAGAGGATTATACCACTAACCGTGTGGGGAATTACCAAAGGTACATCAATTACAGATTCAACAAAGCCCTTTCCCCAGAAATCATTACGGGCCAGGAGGTAAGCCAGTGGTACTCCAAACAAAAGGGCAATAATAGTCGCCGCCAGTGCAGCATAGATACTGAGAAACAGGGCACTCATTACACCTGGGTCCTGTATATTGTTCAAAATTATACCCGGATTGGCGGAAACCATCAGGTTAACGATGGGTATTAAGACGAAGAAGAACAAGAAAGATCCCATTATGGCAAAAAAGATAGTGGTGTGATCTAGTTTTCTCATATTAATCGTTTAAAAATTAGTTCGACATGCATATAATAATATCACTCTTTTTAAAAAAAATAAAAAAGGGAGGAAGATCCTCAAATTTTGATTCATGGTCCTGTTATATATTGGTCGAGCTGACTGGGTATGTCAGTTGAACCACTGGTTGCAACTGCAGGAACAATGGGGTCTATGAAATTATTCTGGGATATGGTCTGACCTTCACTGCTTAGAAGTAGTTCCATGAATTCAATGGCCAGTTCTTTCTCTGGAGCGTTGGTTAAAATGGTAATACCATAGACNATTGGTGTCAGGGTGATGGTCTTGGTTTTATTGCTACCTTCTAAATCACTGAACTGTATCAACTGTATGGTTTTGTAGTCTGATTCAAATTGTGTGTCAGAAAGTTTCAGTTTGTCGGGGAGTTCCAGGTATTTGATATCGCCGCCTGCCTGCTGTGCATCACTCTTGTACACGAACGCGTAGTCAACAGAACCGGACTGTACCAGGGTCAGTGTATCCCTCACGTTTGGTCTGGATGTCAATTGACCGGTAGGACCCAGGTCGTTGGGACTCTTTATCACAAATCCAGTACCATTGGCCTCGGATGTGATGGCAGAATTGGACGTGATAAGTTCATCGAATATGGTAGTGTTGTTGTAGTAGCTGTTTGCAAGCTGTATCATCATCACCGCACGGTACCCGGCTGGTGCAGAGTTTGGATCGGCTATTCCGAAGGTCACATCATCCTGTGACAGTATCTGATACCAGTTGTCAGCGTTGATCTGGCTGGCATTGGTACTTTGATCTGTATAGGCAATTACCATTTCGTTTTTTGCATATTTCAGGTTCCAGGTGGCGAAATCAGGCATTAAACTCTTATCGATCAGCCCGTAGTCAGCTGATGCCATGATATCCACTGACTTGTTCAGCTGGGTTATCTGGCTAATCAGATCACCACTACCACCATACTGTATATTTACAGTAACGTTGGGGTGAGTTTCCTTAAATTTTGCAGCCGTAGCGTTCATAGAATTAGAAAGACTTGAAGCCGCCATTATGGTAAGTGTACCGCTTTCTGAGGAAGTAGGGGATAAAAAAGAATAGTATCCATATACTCCCACGGCGACTACTGCAATCACTATTATAACTATCGCTGCAATCATTTTATTATTCATATCAAAACCTCCATAGGTCTTTGTTATTAAGTGTTTCTCGATATGAAGATAAAAACGTTTCGATCGTTATATCTTAATGGAGTTTTATAATCCGCTTGAAACTCATATAAAAGCAGGATAAGTGATTACCATAAAATCTATCTTAATTGTGAAAATAATTATACAAGAAAAAATTGAACGTTAGAAAATGGTTATTTTTAATCTAATTTTCCAGAAAATCTGGAAAAAAAGCACGAGCCGTCAGACCCAACTTATAATTAATAAACCTATAAAACTCCCTTCATCTTCATCTTCCTTATATAATCATCTACGGCTCTTCTTATTAAATTTCCAATGGGTACATCACCTTTTTTGGTTGAAAGCTCCCTTAAATCCTGATACATTTCCTCAGGTATCTTCATGGTTATCTGTTTGTCCATTGTAATCATCTGCATTTAGTTTTTTTATATTATCTATAAAGGAACAACCGTTTTCCGGTGGTCTTCAACATCCATTATTCTTACATTAATTTCATAAGCGTTTCTCATATTTTCTTCTGTTACCACATCTTCTGGGCTTCCCACAGCCATAAGAGTTCCGTTATTCATTATCACAACTTTATTTGATGAAATGAAGGCATGATCCGGGTAATGTGATGTCATTATCACTGACAGACCATTCTTTGATAATTTATTGATAATTCCAAGTGTTCTAATCTGGTTTCCAAAGTCCAGGTGAGATGTTGGTTCGTCCAGAAGCAAAATCTCTGGTTGTTGAGTGAGAACTCTGGCCATAATCACTAACTGCCTTTCCCCACCACTAATTTCATTGTAAAGTTTATCCTTTAAATGTGCAATTCCTAAACTTTCCATAGCGTTTTCTGCAATTTTATAGTCTTTCTTACCGGGAGATTCTGTTAAACCTAAATGTGGTACCCTACCCAAAAGAACGATATCAATAACACGAAATGCGAAGGTTGAGCTATGAGTTTGAGGTATATAGCCCATCTTTTTCGCTAATTCATCGTTATCCATCATTGTGATATTTTTGCCTTTGAAAAGAATATCCCCTTTATTTAGTTTAAGCAAACCATTGATACATTTAATTAAAGTTGATTTACCAGCACCATTTGGTCCCAATATGCATAAAATGTCTCCTTCGTCGATTGAAAAGCTTATATCCTCAAATATTTTCTTTTTTTCATTGTAGGAAAATTCGATATTGTTTATTTCCAGCAACTTGCTCATGACCATCCCTCATATCCTTTGTGTAACAGATAAATAAAGAAAGGAGCTCCAACAATTGCAGTTAATATTCCCAGAGGAATTTCTACTGGGGCAGCAGTTCTACAAACACCATCTACCAGTAATAAAAAAACAGCTCCTAATGAAATACTGGCCGGTAACAGGATTTTATGATCAGGACCCACAAATATCCTGGCGATATGGGGTATTACCAGACCTACCCAGCCGATTATACCACTTACACTCACCGCTGAAGCTGTTAAAAGAGTACAACTCAAAATCACGATTATTCTCAGGTTATCTGTATTCACACCCAGAGATCGGGCTTCCTCGTCACCTATAGAAAGAGCGTTAATTCTCCACCTGACCAGTAATAGTATGGTGAAACCAAGGAATATGGGTATTAAAATCGTTATCACACTACTGGCATTTACAGTAGCCAGACTTCCCATTAACCAAAAGGTAATTTCAGGTAATTTACTGTAGGGATCCGCCACATATTTGATGCAGGAAGTAAAAGCCGTAAACAATGCTGCAATTGCTATTCCACCTAACACCATCATCAACGTGGTGTTACCCCTGAAACTTTTGCTTATGGAATAAGTGATGCTAACTGCAGTTAAACCAGTTAAAAATGCCATGATCTGGATTATCAATGATCCTTGACTGAATAATATGGCTAAAGCCGCCCCAAAACCAGCCCCTGCTGAAACACCTAAGATATCAGGTGAAACTAGGGGATTTCTAAATATCCCCTGAAATGAAGCACCGGAAATGGATAATGCAGCACCGACTATCATGGCTGCCACTATTCGAGGTAGTCTAATATCCCATACTACGGTGTAAATTGAACTGGGTAAGTTCGTATCAAAGTGAAATACTGCAGAACTCAGGGCCAGTATAACATCCAGGGGTGAAATGGGATATCTGCCTATTAAAAATGATAATAAAAATAATATAACAGGTAAAATGATGAGCATTGAGATTACTGATATATTCTTGATCTTACTTCTTTGCATACGACTTTAACCTCCCATCTGGTAGAAAAATCCTGAATAAATAAAAAAAATAAAAAAATAGAAATCGTATTTCTAACCTTAAAATATCCTTAATCAAGTGTCTGATTACCCATTATATATTTAACATCCTCATCAGTTAGATTAACATGATAGAATGCAGAATAGAACTCTTTTGTAAGTTGGGTCATGTTCAGGTTCTTGAATTTATCTGGATATAATACCTTTGCCGTCCATGGAATACCAATTATAACATTTGCACCTGGCGGCCGATCGAACCAACCTAAAGGAGTAGTTGGTGCCAGGTAGACTTTCTTATCTTTAACAGCCTTCACATCCTGCCATGAGGAGTTGGTATACACTTTGCTGTAGAACTGTGGGTTATTGGTAATTATTACATCTGGATTCCATTGAAGGACCTGTTCCATGTTAACCTCAGACATTCCATTACCACCTTTAAGAGGTACCTGGGCAACGTTAACTCCTCCACAGATATCTATTAGTTGGGAGTGAGGTGAACCACTAGGATCTGTTTGCAGACCGGCTGCTCCTTCTGCATAATATACTCTTACTTTCTGATCTTCAGGGATGGTGGAAACGGTGGTATTTACTTGTGTAAGTACATTTTCATAGAAATCTACTAGTTCGTTTGCTTTTTCAGTTTCTCCTAATAGTTTTCCTGTAAACTGAATTGCTCCTGTGTAATTTGTAGCATTTAAGGAATTTTCTATTTCAACAACGGGTATGCTTCCCATCATCTGCTGCAAATTATCTATGTCAACAGAACTGTTACCCAAATTAGCCTTATCGTATAATATAATGCTTGGATTTTGGGAAATGAAATTTTCAGGGTTACCCTGGAATGTGCTGTACCATCCGCCTATAACTGGCAGTTCCTGGTACTTTGAAGGGATGTATTTCTTTTGTTCGTTGGTTAAGTTGGAGTTCCAGCCGCCCAGTTTATCCGGGGCAATCATATAAATGGTATTGGTACTGGGTGGGGAGGTAGAGAGTACTTTAGTTATTTCTGCCGGGACATAAACGGTTCTATCTGCCATATCAGTTATTTTAACTGTTCCGTTACTGGATCCAGGATTATAAGTATAGGTAGCGTAACCCCCCACAATAGCTATAATAGCTAACATGACTACAATTAATCCTACTTTAAGTTTATTCATTAAATTCACCTTCTAATCATCATTATCTTTTTTCCACCACAATTAATCAGTTAAATTCATCGGTGGGTGATCAAATGTGTTTACTCCTTTTGAGATAATTATTCTCAAAATTTTTAGTTTTCACCAGGTTTTTGTATTTTTTCTAGCTTTTAAATTCTAAATTTATTCTAATCAATTATTGGGGGTTAAATTCGTCTTCAAATTTTTTATTTACCACCTCCCTTTGTAATATAAAAAATCGATGAAATTTTTTACTTCACCGATTTAAGGATTGTGGACATGTATATATAAACATGTCGAAAATGAATTGGTAAAATTAGAGTCAATATCAAAATAATAGAAAAAATTCAATAATTTAATCAATCTAGCTAATCTTTTTCAATTAAAATCCATAAACCCGAATCATCATTTTTAATGGTATAATTTTTTATTGCACTCTTTATAATTGTGGATTCTAATTTTTCAACGTTAATTTTAGGGGGAAAATTTTTCGGGAAGTATTCATCATCTTCAAGTTTTTTTATTATTTCATTTTTCAAATGAAGACTCCCAAAGCCACCCCCAACATAAGCTGTTCCTTCTGGCTTTAAAATTCGATATATTTCCTTAAAAGCCGTACTTAAATCTTTCCAGAAGGGTATAGATCCCCTGCTAACAACAAGATCTGCAAAATTATTTCGATAGGGAATGTTGTGTACATCGGCCTGGACAACATCTATAACTTCACTCAATCCTTCCTGAAAAATATTTTTTTCCGCCAGTTTGCACATTTCTTTTTCAATATCCAGGGAGTAAATCTTTAAATCAGTTATTTTAGCTAAAGCTATGGAGAGTGCTGCTGGGCCTGTCCCGAGATCGATACAAACCCCCTTTTTAATCCCTGTTGCACTGACAATTTGTCTGGCGATAAGGGGATAAATGGGGGCAAAGGCATTTTTGGATAATTCATCCATCCTTTTAGGGTCTGTTTTCATAGTTAAACTTCCAGTATCCTATTACAACAAACTGATGTTATCATCTCACCCCTTGGACTGATATTTTTCTAAGTAAAACTCAGAAACACGTTTTTTTAGTCAATTGGTTGTAGAACAACCTTTGCAGATATCTTCATCATCTATCCTGATAAAGGATTCACCACAAATCTTGCAGATGGCCGCATCTTTCTTGGCCTTTACAGGTACCTGAACGTCCACGAATTTCCAGGTGTAAACGTCTTCACCAGCTTTTAAGAGTTCGGATATGGCTTCTTCATGTGGTACCTTTCTTTCGTTCATATACCAGGCATGGAAAACCGGGTATTTAGCTGTTTTCTCCGGGTCAAGAAATATCCTGACACCTTTTACGACTTTTTGACCTGGTTTAGCTGCCTTGTTGATGGTCATAGCCATCTTACCATAATCCAGGATCTTCAGCCCCTTGTTTCCAATGGTGGAGCTGCATAAGATCTGGAAGGGATCAGGCAAGCAGTTGAATGTTTCACAGGTTACATAAACCCTATCCCCTTCATTTATATCCAGTAATCTTCGGGCTATCTGCAGCATTTGAAGACCGATAAACGCCCCAGTACTTAAATATCCATGGAAAGGAACTATCTTCTTAATCATGGACAACATTTCAGGGTCATCAATCTTCGCAATTATCTCATCCATCTAAATCACCCAAAATAAATTATTTTAATTGCTTTTAATTAATTTTCTCCCACCAGATAAGAATCCATTTAGAGCTAGTTCTGGAATAAGAGAGGCTGCCATCAGGGTCTTTAGTCAGTACTCCCGAGAGATGTTCTTTTACCAGGTTTTTTTCATCTTCATTCAGCTCCCCCACCCTCCACTCGATTCTGTCCAGGGCTTCTTCCATATTGGAATAGAAATTACGAGTATTTGATTTAAGAGGTTCTACATTTGCCTGTACCCCCATCTCCTGGAGGATATTTAATGCGATGGTGTAGTCGGGATGTTCGTGGTTTTCTCTCCCCAGTAGTTTGGAGATTTTATCTTCAAATTCGTGGTTGCCAGTTCCCCAAAGTGTCATGTAAACATATTTTTGGGCCACTTCATTTATCTTCTCCAGTTCTGGCTGTATATCAGCGATTCCATTAAGGGATCTGGATGCAACCACAACATCGTGGGTGCCAATTTCATCTGCCTCCACATCTTCCAGGCCTCTATTGATGATGTTGATGTTGGATAAACTTTCCTTCGCTGCCTTTTCCCTTAGTATATCCAACATCCCAGTGGAAATATCAAGGGCAGTAACCGACTCCGCCTTTTTTGCTAGGGGAATGGTAATCGTGCCGTTTCCACAGCCAATATCCAGAACAGTGTCCCTTTCTTCTATTTTTATTTTACTAACCAGTTCCTGGGGATAATCGTCTTTTTCCATCCATTGATTGAACTTCGGCGCAATCTTATTCCATTTTTTTGAAGTGTCCTTTTTAGGGAGTTTTTCAACTGCTTCTTTCCATATAATGTTCCAATTAGGTTTAGTGGATTTATCTTGAATTTCATTAGATTGATTTATAGGCTCACCTCCAAATGAGCTCCAAGTTTGGTATATTCCAATGTGAATATATAAGCATATTGTAGATGTAATTTAGATAAAAATCTTTATTTAGAAATTTATAATTTTCAGAAAATTCAATTAAGATGTTATTAAAACATAAAAGAAAAAATTAAAGGAAGTGCAAAAATGAGTGATTTTGATATCTTACTGGAGAAAGGCAGGGCTTTCCATGGTGAAATTTGCCCAGGTATAGTTATAGGAACTAGAATAGCCATGGTCGGGCTGAGAGAACTGGGAATGGATCAATTTGAGAGAAATCGCGACTTAATGGTCTACGTGGAAATAGACCGTTGCATGGCGGACGCAGTTCAAGCCGTGACCGGGAACACCATGGGCCACCGTACCCTTAAATACAAGGATTACGGTAAATTTGCAGCTACCTTTCTGGATCTATCCTCTGGAAAGGCGGTGAGAGTTTCCGCCGTGGAAGGTCCTCGTGTATCACCAAAATCTGACGATGCTGGAAAACCAGATATGAAGGAAATGGTGGAAAAACTTTCCAAGGTCCCTGAAAAAGAACTTCTAGTAATAGAGGAAGTTAAAGTAGATATAGACGACCATGACCTTCCAGGCTTCCCCAAATTTAGGGCATACTGCGAAGAATGCGGGGACAGAGTGTTGGACAGACGCGAAGTCATAGTTGATGGGCGAACGTTGTGCAAAGCCTGTGCTGAAGGCCCATATTATCAAAAATTATAAGATGATAAGATGAAGCTGATAAACGAACTAATCCAAGCTGCAAGTGAAAATAATTCTCCTGTAAAGGATGTACGGGTTGGAGTATCCTGGACAGGTGTTCATGGAAAATATGGAGGAGTTTCCAAAACCTACGGGATCCCGGTAGTTCATGGTAACTACACTCGAGATATGGGGGAGTTAACGAGTAAAACCACTCTGGAACTGGCAGAATATGTGAGATCATGGAATCTGGTGGAAGCCAGCATCGGTGTGGCTGCCATCAACTCCATGATCAAACCCAGGGGAAGAAAAGACGTGAATGCCCAGGATATCATCATAGAAGAAAGCAACAATAAGAAGGTTACCATGGTGGGCAAGTTCCCCAAGATCCATGAAATAAGATCCATGGCCAGGGAGTTATGGGTCCTGGAATCTGATCCAACACTCCTAAACCCCAAAGAAGGAATTATTACCGAGACAGCCGCGGAATACGTCTTCCCAGGAAGTGATATAATAATTATAACTGGTTCTACCCTTATAAATAAGGGACTGGAACGCTACCTAAACCTGGCCAAACAGGAAGATGCTTACACCATAGTCATGGGACCCAGCACCACAATGAGTGATGTTCTATTCGATTACGGCGCTGATATGCTGGCTGGAGTAGAAATATTAGACCCTGAAGCCATTCTACGGAAGATCAGCCAGAGTGGAGGTATGATCAACACCAGGGTATGCCGGGGTGAAATAGGGTTCAGGGTGCTGGAAGGCTAATTTGACTGTTTAAAATTTAAGTAGAGATGAATCTAAAATGGATGTTGAACAGTTTAAGTTTACAAAAGAAGAATAAGCATGAGATGTAGTCTATGGTTCACTAACCAGGCCACATAAAAATAGTTCATCAAAGAAGGGACACATACCCCTGCAATCACTACTTTTATCGCATTTTGAACAGTTCAATTTACATTTCCCATCCATGTAATTTCTGTAGTTGGAGAAAGCATCCTGCCAGATATCTTTGAAGCTGGATCTCTTCAGGCTGTAACTGTATTTTTTGTTGTTACAGAAGGAGCAGGGTGATACATTCAGGTCTTCATCTATGTAAACCGAGAAAAAGCCGCACTCACAGCTATCTACCATAGCATTATCGATATCTGTCTTTTTAAGTAGAATTGGAACGAAACAGGCGTCGAACCCGATTTTTATATTAGTAGCAGGTTTGTTTACCAGGTCAAGGAATGATCGGAGTTTCTGGGGTGATCTGATGGTGTCTTCTCTTCTGGCCCGGCCGGTTGGTTTGTAGGTTAA
>Ga0067045_1005274_pt1 | contig 11837 bp, 11 predicted proteins | sample TerdegcTABiofilm_FD_59184 | JGI IMG/M metagenome (GOLD analysis project Ga0067045, IMG submission 59184) | Combined Assembly of (Gp0054472, Gp0054536) Wastewater bioreactor microbial communities from Singapore -Terephthalate degrading...
TAGATCCGAATTCCCAATTGGATGCGGATTTAAAAAAAATTCCTCTATGGTAAGTAGGAGGAATTCAATAACGATGGTTCAAGCAAAGCCTTGTGCCATCTGCCTCGGCGAATGCCGAGAGGCTATTTATCAAAAAGGAGGAATAAGCAATGGAGCTGGAAAAGATTGATCACATCTGTATTGCAGTTAGAGATGTCGGCAAGGCGGAGGAACTATTTGCCAAGGCATTTGATTTAAAGGCCATAGACCACTATATTGATGAAAATGAAAAAATAAATGTGGCCAGGTTTATGATCGGAGAAGTTGCCTTTGAAGTCATGGAATCCACCAGCCCTGACGGTGAAGTAGCCAAATTCATTGAGAAAAACGGCGAAGGAGTTTTCTTAATATCCTTAAAAGTACCGGATGTGGCAAACAGTATGGAAGAGCTTAACAATAAGGGCTTTCCTTTAATTGATGAAAAGCCGAGAAGGTGGCGTGAAAGCAACTTTGCTTTTTTAAATCCAAAGGGCTTTGCCGGAGTTCTGATCGAGCTGATTGATTAAAAAAATAGCCCTCTTTACCCTTGCTGTTTCACCAACAGGCCGGTGGCGAAAGCCATCTATGCAACTTCATGACATTCATACTCTAACCGGGCATCCCTCCGATGCCCGGTAATATATTTATTTAAATTTACCGCTGTCTGCAAATCCTCGTTATTAGTGTAAGTATAATAGTCAATATTTTTTGGTAAACATATAAACACATATAATGAAGATCTGAAAAATGAGGTTATTCTTATGAAACAACTCGCTCCTTCCTTCATAAAAGAAGCTGATTTACAAAAAGAAGCTGACCAGGCCCTTAGAGAAAGCTGGATAAACGATATTGTACTCACCTGGCATTGGTGGCTATTACTGGTCTTGTTTATTATACCCTGGTTAGTTTGGTGGAAAGTTGTTGACCGTAAGAGAATATTTGAAATTTTAACATACGGCTTTATGGTAATGATTGTGACATCATTATTAGACGCTATAGGTGTTGAGTTTGACTTGTGGGAGTATCACTATCAGTTCATTCCATTGTTAGATGTCTTTATAGTTTATGATGTTTCGGTAATCCCAATTATTTATATGCTTGTTTATCAATACTTCCGCACATGGAAATCATTTATTTTTTCTAATATAGTTGTATCCGGCTTATTTTCGTTTGCTTTAGAACCAATATTGATCTGGTTAAATTATCATCAATTATTGGCGTGGGAATATTTTTATTCTTTTCCAATATACATTGCCATAGCCATTGTTTTAAAGTATCTTGTAGGCATATTAAAAAGGGTAAGCATCAATCAATAAGGCAAATCTAGAAGAAAAAGGAGGCCGAAACCTCCTTTTTAACGGGCAAAGACATGACCCCCGATCCGGGTGATAATTTCCCTGGTGTAGACCCACTCACTGGAAGACTTGGCGGGGTTCCAGAAATACAGGGCTCCGCCGACCGGGTCACTGCCGTTTACCGCTTCCGAAGCCGCCTGCAAGGCCTCTGCAGTCACAGGACGCAGGTATTGCCCGTTGCTCACCGATTCAAAAGCGTCCCTTTCATATATGACCCCCGGGATTGTCTTAGGAAAATCCGGACTCTCGGTCCGGTTCATGATCACGGCGCCGACCGCCACTTTACCGCTGTAGGGTTCTGCCGCGGCCTCTCCTTCAATCACCTGGGCGAGCAGTACAACGTCGCTGCGACTAACATCGCTGCCACGGGATACCTCCCCGCCTTCCCCCTCGCTTGCCGGACTGTTTTCTTCCCCCGTCCGCGCCGCTAAACCCTGTTCGGGCAACAGCGCGGTTCCCTGCTGTTCTTTTTTTACCGGTCCGGTCAGGGTTTTAAACAACGTGACCGGGTGGAGGGCCAAACTAAGGGGAATCAGGAACAGCCCCAAAAGAAGGTATACTTTTTTATTTAATTTCTTCGCAGAGCTTAATTTCTCCGATAATCTCCATTTCATCACAAATTCCATCTCCTTCCATTCCATTTCCCGGGGGCACAGGTAGGTAGTATAACGTAAGACACGCTTCCTGTCAAAGGCATATTAAGGGAAAAAAAGAGGGCAACAACTTAATTGACCGTAGTCACCAGCCTGTTGCCCATTAAATTTGGATTATGATTATATGCTTGCTCGATGTTCTTTGCTTTAAAAGTGATGCACGTCGGTTTTTATGTTAAAGGCTGGTTTTAGATTGTCAAAAATTGTGAAGAGATGTATACTTTTGGTTGAAATAGAATATCGGAGAAAAGAGAAAAAAATGATACTCCCGCATTATGAAATAATTGATAAGTTAGCTGAAAGCCAACAAGCTGCTATTTTCAAGGCATACCACAAAAAAGCTCCGGAACGGCTGCTAATCCTCAAGATTCTGAAAACAGCCTTCCTGTCAGAATATAAGAAAACCCAATTCAGGCAGAAGATCGAACATCTCAGGGTTTTAAACGATCCGCTTATTATCACACCCATCGAATTCAGCGCGAAAGATGAGACCTGCTTTATAACCTACGACTATTTTGACGGAGTACCGCTCAATAAGCTGACAGAAGCGCATTCCGAAATTTGCTTAAACGTTTATTTCAACATAGCCTGCCAGCTCGCCCGGGCTTTGGATAAAGTTCACGAAGCAGGGATTATTCACGGCGGCATCAAACCGCACAATATCCTTGTCAACCCCGGCACGCTCGAAATCCGGCTGATAGATTTCATCAGCGCAGTTGATGTGAGAGATGTCAGTCATTTCATTTACGACCGTTCTTTTGTCAGGGGCACCCTGTCCTATACCTCCCCGGAACAGACCGGGCGCATCAGCCACAGGGTGGTTTTTTCTTCGGATCTCTATTCTCTCGGAGTGGTATTCTACGAGATGCTGACCAGCCGTCTCCCGTTCTTATCTGATGATCCCCTTGAATTGATCCATTCCCATCTGGCCGAAGAAGCTTCTCGCGTCCATGAATTAAACCCGGACATCCCCCCTGCTTTAAGTAAAATCGTCGCCAAATTGATGCTCAAGGAGCCTGAGAAACGCTATCAAAGCAGCAAGGGGCTCCTTGCCGACCTCTTACGGTGCCGGGATGAATACTCGTCTACCGGTACGATACGCGAATTTCCTCTGGAAAGTTCTGTTTACACCCACAGGGTTACCTTCATCTCCAAGATGGTCGGCCGCGAGCACGAAGCTGAAATCATCCTTGAAGAATACGAGCAGGTCGCCCGGGGGACATTTCGCTCGCTGCTCATCTCCGGGTTGTCCGGAATCGGCAAGACCCGCCTGATTCAGGAGCTGCAAAAGCCGATTGTAAAACACAAGGGCTATTTCACGGCAGGAAAATTCGACGCATACCGGAAAAATATTCCTTACGGTTCGCTTATCCAGGCTTTCAGAAATTTAATGCGAACCTTTCTCACCGAAAGCGACAAAAGGGTTGCGCGCTGGAAAAAAAGAATTTTGAATGCCGTGGGCCAAAATGGAAAAGTCCTGACGGATGTCATACCGGAATTGGAGCTCCTGATCGGCCCGCAGCCCGAAGTCAGACAGCTTCCTCCTGTGGAATCACTGAACAGGTTCCATGACCTCTTTGACCGGTTTCTGAGCTGTCTGGCGAGCAAGGAGAATCCTCTGACCCTATTCATAGATGACCTTCAATGGTGCGATACGGCATCCTTCGACTTTCTGGCAAATATATTCGCCAATTACCTGGATCACCCATACCTTTTCTTCCTGGGGGCGTACCGCCATAACGAGGTGGACTCAAGCCATCCCCTGTCCAAGCTCATCCGGAGTGCGAAAGAAAACAGCCGGCCATTGCAGGAAATCAGGCTGGGACCCTTGCGGCCTGAGCATTGCCATGAGATGGTATCATACATTCTTGACTCTCCCCTTGCGCAAACAAAAGCTTTGTCAGATTTCATCAGCGCGTTGAGTGAGGGAAACCCGCTCTTTGTCAGTGAGAGCCTGTCATATCTTCATAATGAAGACCTCCTTTTTCTTGATGGGGACAGGCAATGGCGCTGGGACCTTGATAAGATCCGTCAGTCCTGCATGCCTACCACCGTAGTCGCACTTTTTAGCTCAAAGATTCAGAAGCTCCCGCCGGAACTGATCACCCTGTTTGAATATTGCGCCTGCATGGGAAATACTTTCTCGCCTGCCGAGTTATCACTGATCAGGAAAATGACCTTGCTGGAGACCTTTGAGACGCTGAAACCGGCTCTCGGGCAGGGACTGCTGATAGAAACCAAGCACCAGCTGCAGTTCATCCACGACAAGGTCCAGGAAGCGGCATTATCCGCCATACCAGCGGAAAGTCGCCGCCGGATCCACCGGCAGGTGGGCAACCACCTCCTTGCCGCTGTTCCGGAGGGCTCTGTGGACATCGAAAAACTCGAAAACCTGTTCACCATCGTTTCCCACCTCAATCTGGGGAGGGAAGATAATCCGGACGCAAAAACAGCGTATTTATTGTCCGACCTCAACTACCACGCCGGCAACAAGGCACTTGGGTCCCTCGCCGCGGAAGCGGCAAATGAGTATTTCAATCTCAGNANGGAACTGCTGCCGGATAACTGCTGGGAGGACGATCACTATAAGCGTACNTTCAGGATATTCCAAAANGNGGCAAAGACTGAGCTTNTGTGCGGCAATTACGTAAATTCCGAAAGACTGCTCAACCATCTGCTGGACCATGCCAAAACCGATCTGGACAAGGCGGAATGNCTGGCGGAGCAGACTACCACCCTGTCATCCATAGGCAATTTTATCAAGGCTATCGAGACGGCCAACAGGGGACTTGCCTATTTCGGCAAGTCCATCCCGGACAGTCCGGATGAAGCGGACAGGAGACGGCAGGAGTTGATGGCTGAGATTGCCTCAAAGAACATCGATGTCTGGGAAACCATTCTGAACATGCCTTTTACCACCGACAGGAGGAGCAAGATCGAGCTCGCCTTTTACAGCGAGCTTATTCCCGACCTGTATATGTCCGGCCTCGTGCCGCAGCTCTACCTCGCGGCCGCGCAGTCAACCCAGCATTGCCTGTCGGGGGCCATGGATGAATCTGTGATTTATTCTTTCAGCATCATGGGGCTTCAGCTTGGAGAACAGGAAGATTTTATGCCGGCGTTCAGGTACGAGGACCTTGCCCGCGAACTGTCTGCCAAATACCCGAATACCTTCGGCGCCACCCGCGGGATGAACGGGATCGTCTGGTGCAACATGCACTCGAGAAGTCACCCGGGNGAGATTGTGGACTATTGTCTCAAGTCNATCCAGTGCGGAAAGAACTGCGGCGACCTGTACAANGCNGGNCTTTCATATGGNCCCTTGATGTGGAACCTTCAGGTCCAGGGAGCGGACCTGTCTATTATCGATGACTATGCCAGGGAGTGCCTTCAATTCTCCAGCAGGTATCATCTGTCTTTTTCCGTAGGCCTTGCCGAGGCTATGCTGGCGGGCTGGATCGAGCCCATGAAGAAGCAATATGCACCGGTATCCATGGCAGAAAAGCTAAGGCAATGGGAACAGGATAACCACATCGCCTCAGCAGGGAGTTATTATGTCCATATGGCCCTGGCGCATTATTATTTGGGAGAGCATGAAGAGGCCGGGGAGTGCCTTGCCGGGGTCCGGAAGTATCTGTCGGGCCTTACCGACAACGTGCTGAAGAGACAGTGGCATGTCTTCCTGGTATTAAACGCGCTCAAGCTGTATGAAAAGGACCTGCGCTTCAAAAGTGAACATGAATTGCTGGCGGAAATCCGGCCTCTGATCAAAAAAGTTAAGAAATGGGCCGCGCTGGGACCTTTATTGAAACCCTATCTGGCCTTTCTTTATGCTGAACTGGAAAGAGTTACCGGCGGGTTTAAAGATGCCCGGAGTCTTTACCTCGACGCCATAGACGCCGCACATAAACAAAAGTATACGCTTCTGGAAGGTCATCTCAACGAATGCCTGGGGGAGCTCCTCCTGCAGGCAGGTCAGTGTTCCGAAAGGCTATATTTTGCCGAGGCGGCGCGTTTGTACAAGAAATGCCGCGCAGAACGAAAAGAGATCTATCTCATCGAAAAATATCCTGAGTATTTTGAGGAGGAAAAAACTTCTTACCAGTACATCGAGGCGGCGTCTCCTTCCCGTCTCCTTCCCGACCTTGATATCGAATACCTTATGAAGTCATCCCTCGCCATTTCCGCTGAAATAGAGCAGAACGCCCTATTGAAAAAGATCATGAACGTGGTTATCGAGGGCTCGGGGGCGCAGCACGGTTATCTGCTGATAGCAGAAGAAGGCAACCTGTTTATCCGTGCGGCAAGTCATATCTCGGAGAAGCAAGCAGTACAGACATTTAATCAAAAACTGGAGGATGCTGAAGATATCTGCAAAGCAATTGTCCGTTATGTCTACCGGACCGGAGAGAAGCTGATCCTGAACGACGCCTCTAATGAAGGTATGTTCAAAGACAATCCCGAGGTCCAGCAGATGCAAATGCGCTCTGTCCTCTGTCTGCCGGTGCTTAAACAAGCAAGGATGATCGGGATATTATACCTGGAAAACCGTCTGTCGGATGGAGTATTTACTTCAGAAAAGAAGCAGATGACGGAGTTGCTGACGTCGCAGGCGGCGATTTCTCTTGAGAATTCCCGGCTGGTGGAGGAAATGAAAAAGGCGGAGGAGGCACTGCGCGGAGCAAAAGAAGAGTTAGAGATGCGGGTGCGGGAGAGAACCGCGGAACTGGCAAGAGCTAACGCACTTCTTGAAAGGGACATTACCGAGCGCAAGCGGGCTGAGGAATCCGTGAAGCTAGAACGGCAGCGGTTCAATAATGTGCTGGAGATGCTGCCGGCTTATCTGGTGCTGTTGTCGCCGGATTATCATGTGCCCTTTGCCAATCGCTTCTTCCGGGAGCGCTTCGGCGAGTCCCGCGGCCGGCGCTGCTTCGAGTATCTGTTTGGACGCAGCGAGCCCTGCGAGATTTGCGAAACCTATAGCGTCCTGAAAACCATGGCGCCCCATGAGTGGGATTGGACCGGCCCGGACGGCCGCAATTACGATGTCTTCGACTTCCCCTTCACCGACGTGGACGGCTCCACCCTCATCCTGGAGATTGGCATCGATATTACCGATCGCAAGAAGGCAGAGGAAGAAATTAAAAAGCTCAACAGGGAGCTCGAACAGCGCGTTAACGAACGCACAGCCCAGCTTGCAACCGCCAACAAGGAACTGCACGCCAGTGAAGCACACCTGCAGATAGCCCTGCATGAAAAAGAGACACTTCTCAAAGAGATACACCACCGCGTCAAAAACAACCTGCAGATCATCTACAGTATGCTAAATCTTCAACTTCCTTATATCAAAGACCAGCAGGCCATTGAGCTGTTCAAGGAAAGCCAGAACCGCGTTTACTCGATGGCCCTTATTCACGAAAAGCTGTACAAATCCGAGTCGTTGGCAAAGATCGATCTTGCCGGATATATTCGAAGCCTTACAACCAACCTGTTCCTTTCTTACGGTGTGAGCGAGAGAGTTATAAAACCGAAAATAGATATTGAAAACCTTACACTCAATATTGATACGGTAATACCCTGCGCTTTGCTCATCAATGAACTTGTTTCAAATTCGCTGAAACATGCCTTTCCGAATGCTTCGGCATATGGAGGCAAAACGTATGAAATCCGCATTGACCGGCGCCATGGCGCCGGCAATAAATTTATACTGACCGTCAGCGACAATGGCATCGGCCTGCCGGAGGACTTCGAGATTCAGAATTGCAACTCACTGGGGCTGAAGCTGGTAAGCGTGCTGGTAAAACAACTTAAGGGCGCTATTTACCTCAATACAAGCAGCGGGACCGAATTTACGATTATATTTACGGAATTAACGAGAGAAGGGAGAATGACATAATGTCTGACGCAAAGATACTGATTGTGGAAGACGAAGGTATTGAAGCACTTGACTTGCAACATAGACTGACAGGCTTGGGATACACTGCTCCTGATATCGTATCTACCGGAGAAGAAGCCATCAAAAAAGCAGAGGAGACAAATCCCGATCTGGTGTTGATGGATATAATGCTGTATGGAGAAATGGACGGAGTGGCGGCCGCTAAAAAGATCCAGGCCCGCTTCGATATTCCGGTTGTATATGTCACCGCATATGCGGATGAAAAAACACTGCAACGTGCCAAGATAACAGCGCCATACGGCTATTTAGTCAAGCCTTTCAGGGAAAGAGAATTGTACATAACTATCGATATGGCGCTGTACAAGCACAAAATGGAAAGGAAATTAAAAGAAAGCGAGAAATGGTTCTCCACAACGCTCAGGAGTATCGGAGACGCTGTGATTGCCACCGATAAAAACGGGCTGATCACATTCATGAACCCGGTTGCCGAGCAATTAATGGGTTGGCAGCTGGAAGAGGTCTTAAATAAAAAACTGACAGAGGTACTCAAAATAATTAACATGTACTCGCGTAAACCCGCAGAAAATCCGGTAACAAGGGTACTACTTGAAGGTTTTACCGTAGGTCTGGCAAACCATACCTTGTTGATAACCAGGCACGGTAAAGAAATACCGATAGATGACAGCGCCGCACCCATCAAAGATGACAAGGATAACATTAGCCTAACTTATATGACTAACTCAGTTTCCCTGTTAATTCAAGCCAATTCTTTTCCCAAGAGCGGGATGATAATGGGTATCTTTTGCCCAAGCGTTAGCCCGCTCCGTATACCTTTCCTGCTAAAACGCCGATAAGGACGGAGCTGCATTGGCTTCTGAGGTTAGCCCGCGCGGCTGTGGAGCGCGTTATGCCGCCGCCTGAATCTGCTCCTGGAAAAGCTTTCGCTTAACAAGCGGCGGGAGGTTCTGCTCATTTGACGTATGCCTTCTTTTTCTATTGTAGTAGGTTTCTGTCCATTCAAAGATATAATGCCGAACCTCAGCCCTGTTCATCTTATATACTGGTAGGCGATAGATAAGATCTTTTTTCAGTGTGGCAAAAAAGCTCTCCATCCGGGCGTTGTCAAAACAGTTGCCTGTCCGTCCCATGCTCTGTCTGAACCCTTTATTGGCAAGTGTTTCCCTGAATAAGTGAGAGGTAAACTGGCTCCCTCGGTCGGAATGAACAATCAGCCCCTCGGTCTTTCCATAACGTTTTACGGCGCTGTTCAGCGCTGATGTGCATAACGGTGTCTTCATGTTGATGTCCATGGAAAATCCGACAATGGAAGCATCAAAACAGTCTAATACGGCGCATAGATAGAGCTTGCCGTCCAGGCATTTCATCTCGGTGATATCGGTCAGCCATTTGGTATTGGGGGTCTCCGATTTGAAATCACCTTTTAATAAATCCTCCGCCGGTAGTGCCTTCGGATTTGCTTTGGTAATTCCGTGAGGTTTGCGCCGTTTCTGCAGCAGTCCATACTCGCGGCAAATGATGTAGCCCTTGCCGTAGCTCGGTTTTAACCTTTCAGATAATGCTTCAATCATGCTTCTTACTCCATATGCGGGATGTTCGTCTCTCACTTCCTTCAGGGCCGATACCAACGCCTCATCCCGTTCCCTGCGGCAAGGGCGCTTTTGCCAATCGTAATAGCCTTCACGCCGTACGCCTAATGCCGCACAGCATAAGGCGATACTTGATGCATCGTGGTTTTTCGCTATCCAGGCATACAGCTCACGTGGCTTTTTTCTTGCTATCGACCCGCCAAAAAACCCATTGCTTTTTTTAGGATATGGTTGGCTTCGCGCAGTTCATCGATCTCACGCTCTAAGCGTTTGAAGCCCTCTTCCGCCGTTTCGCCAGGTTTTAGTCCTTTCAGAGGTTTACCTCGTCCCAGACGCTCGGTACGTTGCCAGAGGTACAGCGTCTTGATCGGTATCCCCAACTTCTCGCTCGTCGCTCGTACTCCATGCTGCTCACAAACTCTTAGTGCTTCTCGTTTGAATTCCTCTGTGTATTTGTTTGCCATTTTCGCAACATCTCCTTGACTCTATTTTTGTCAAGGGTGTGCGCTTTTATTGTATCATTCCAGTTTGGATAACGTAGGAAATCCAAACGTTTGGATTTTTTCCGCCATTCATGCGCCAGCTTGCTGTTGGCTTGTGGCGTTCCGCTAAAGCAAATTCAAGAATGGCTGGGGCACAGTGATTTTGCAATTACGGCCAATACATACGCCCATCTGGAGTTTAACTCTAAATTGGCGTCGGCCAATGCCATGACATGGATTGACAAGACTTCTCTCTCTGCTACCGTCTTAACAACAGTGCCACAGTTACGATTGCCTGAACCAATGCTAATGTAAAATAAGCTGTCAGTTCATAAGCCTATGGACTGACAGCATTGTAGACTGTAATGTTTGATCAATTTAGATGCAGCTATTTTCATCCAAATCTTTATTCTTTCCGTCTAACGCTAAAGGAAGACCAAGACCAACTGCAAGACATTGGCCAATACCACATATTTCCTCCTTTGGAAGTGGCAGCTTATATAAAGGCGATCTTTTAAGGATGACCTCATTTTTTAAACAAATCAGAATGTGACCCGGTGCGGGTTGCTGTAAGAATGACTAAATTTCCATTTATTTTATAAATAAGCAGCCAATCGGGCCCAATATGGCATTCCCGGAAACCAATATAGTTTCCTGTTAGTGCATGGTCGAGATGTTTTTTGTCAAGTGGCTTTTCTTCCAAAAGCGTTTGCAAGACTTCTTCCAGCAAATCCATCTTGCATCCACGCTTTTTCGCTAATTTATAGTCCTTGCGAAATTGTGCGGTTGTTTTTAATGTCAACATTCGCTGTCAAGATCTTCGAACAGTTCACGCGCTGAAGCATAGCTTTTCGCCGGGACTTTTCCACTGGCAATGTCTCTTGTTTCCTGCATGGCTGTCTCTGTTACAGCATTAAAACGGGGCTGCTTCATTTCAAAAGGTAAGCCGCCCACCATTAAGGACTGACGGAGAAAAATATTTACTGCATCGGTGATGGTAATACCAAAGCTGGCAAAAAGCTGTTCTGCCCCCGCCTTTGTTTCCGGGTCAATACGAATGTTGATGTTTGCTGTTTTTGCCATTAGCTCACCTCCTCGCATTTATTATTATATCCCATTGTGCGCACATTATCAATACAATGTGAAACTTTTTTAATAAAATATGTGTAATTATGGTCAGTTGGGGGCAACCTTGACATTGGACAATGGTATATAATACCCGCGTAACTCCCGGCTGTCCAATGTCAAGGGCCGACCCCCTGTATTCCTCACTAAGGTCTTCCTGTACAGGGTATCAGGGTTATTAAATTATTATAGGGATAAAAAACAAAAACCACCTTTACGGTGATCTTTATGCTGATATTGTAATGTGTGATCAATTTAGATGCAGCTTGTTTTTCACAAAAAGAACTTAAATGGATGGAGAATATCGCAGAATTATCGTATAATAATAGCAGAATAATTCTTTATGAGGAGGCGAGTTTTATGATCATTAAATCTTCTACCAGCTTGCGCAACGATTACGGCAGCATTTCAAACCTTGCACATGAAAAACAGGAGCCAATCTACATAACCAAAAACGGTGAGGGCGATCTCGTGGTTATGAGCATTGAGGCGTTTGAAAAGCGCGAAGAAATCATAAAGCTGCGGGCGAAGTTGGAACTGGCAGAACAATCCCGTCTTGCCGACGAGCCGGCTTTTACGCTGGAGCAATCGAAACAGCGTTTGGATACAATCTATGAGAAAACCAAAATATAAACTGGAGCTTCTGACACCTGCCCAGCGTGAACTGGAGGAAATTGCTCTCGTACATATGGAACTCGTGG
>Ga0067045_1031622_pt1 | contig 11832 bp, 9 predicted proteins | sample TerdegcTABiofilm_FD_59184 | JGI IMG/M metagenome (GOLD analysis project Ga0067045, IMG submission 59184) | Combined Assembly of (Gp0054472, Gp0054536) Wastewater bioreactor microbial communities from Singapore -Terephthalate degrading...
CTGCAGAAGGAAGCTGGCCTGATGCGCGGCACGCTGGCCGACGACGCGGTGTGCGACCTGATCGTGGTGCCCCTGTTCGAGACCATCGAAGACCTGCGCAACGCCGCACCCATCATGCGCGACTACCTCGCCCTGCCCGGCGTGCGCGCCATGGTTCAACGTGGCGCGGGCGATGGTTACAGCGAGCAGGACATCATGCTTGGCTACTCCGACAGCAACAAGGACGGCGGCATCTTCACCAGCAACTGGGAGCTCTACCGCGCCGAGATCGCGCTGGTCGAGCTGTTCGACACGCTCAACAAAGGCGCCGAGAAGCCGATCCAGCTGCGCATGTTCCATGGCCGGGGTGGCACTGTGGGCCGGGGCGGCGGTCCGAGCTACCAGGCCATCCTGGCGCAACCCCCGGGCACGGTGCGCGGCCAGATCCGCCTGACCGAACAGGGCGAGGTGATCGGCTCCAAATACGCCAACCCGGAGATCGGGCGGCGCAACCTCGAAACCCTGGTGGCCGCCACGCTGGAAGCCACCCTGCTCAAGCCCACACGCAACGCGCCCACTGCCTTCCTGACCGCCGCCGACGAGCTTTCGCGCCAAAGCATGGCGGCCTACCGCGCGCTGGTCTACGAGACCCCGCGCTTCGCCGAGTACTTCTTTGCCGCCACACCCATCCGCGAGATCGCCGAACTCAACATCGGTTCGCGCCCTGCCTCGCGCAAGGCGACGCAGCAGATCGAAGACCTGCGCGCGATTCCCTGGGGCTTCAGCTGGGGCCAGTGCCGCCTCACCCTGCCAGGCTGGTACGGCTTCGGCTCGGCCGTGCACAGCTTCCTGCACCGAGACGGTCCCAAGGGCGTGGCTGCGCAGAAGGCGCTGCTGCAGAAGATGGTGAAGCAATGGCCCTTCTTCAGCACCCTGCTGTCCAACATGGACATGGTGCTGGCCAAAAGCGACCTCGCCCTGGCCTCGCGCTACGCCGAGCTCATGCCCGACAAGCGCCTGCGCAACCAGGTGTTCAAGGCGATCGAGGCCGAATGGCAGCGCACTGCCGACGCGCTGGCGCTCATCACCGGCGAGAAACAGCGGCTGGTGAACAACGCCGCGCTGCAGCGCTCCATGCGCCACCGCTTCCCCTACATCGACCCGCTGCACCACCTGCAAGTGGAACTGGTGCGCCGCTACCGCGCTGGCGAGAACCAGGCCGACCGCGACGAGCGTGTGCGCCGGGGCATCCACATCTCGATCAACGGCATCGCCGCCGGGCTGCGGAACACGGGCTGAACCCCTGGTCACACTAGGCCATGGCACGCCCCCCTAAAATGACCGGGTGAACCCTCTGCTCAACGCCGATCTGCACTGCCACTCCGTCGTCTCGGATGGCACGCTCACGCCCGAGGCGCTCGCACAGCGCGCCAAGGCCAACGGCGTCGAACTCTGGGCCCTGACCGACCACGACGAACTGGGCGGCCAGGACCGCGCCATCGCCGCAGCGCGCGAAGCTGGCATGGCCTACCTCACGGGCACCGAGATTTCGGTCACCTTCGCCGGCATCACCGTGCACATCGTCGGCCTGGGCATGGACCATCAGCACCCGGCCTTGTTGACCGGTCTGCGCGCCACGCGCGGCGGCCGCGAACAGCGCGCGCGTGAAATGAGCGACGACCTGGCCCGCGTGGGCATCAAGGGCGTGTATGAAGGCGCTCTGAAGTACGTGGGCAACCCCGAACTGATCTCGCGCTCGCATTTCGCACGCTACCTGGTGGAAATCGGCGTGTGCAAGGAAACCAACGAGGTGTTCCGCAAGTACATCACCGAGGGCAAGCCCGGCTACGTGCCGCACCGCTGGGCCTCGCTCGGCGATGCGGTCGGCTGGATCACGCAGTCCGGCGGTGTGGCGGTGATCGCCCACCCCGGGCGCTACAAGCTCACGCCCAACGAGGAATTCGCGCTGTTCACCGAATTCAAAGCCCACGGCGGCCAGGGCGTGGAGGTCATGACCGGCGCGCACGGCCAGGCCGACTACGTCAAGTACGCCGGGTTCTGCCAGGAATTCGGACTGGCTGCGTCGCGCGGCAGCGATTTCCACAGCCCCGAGGAAAGCCACACCGACCTGGGCAAGTTGCCCGATCTGCCGGGCAGCATCACGCCGGTGTGGGCCCTGCTGCAGTCGCGCATCCTGCAGTGATGGCGGAGCCGGCGCGCCACACGCCCGCGCAGGTCGCGCTGGGCATCGGGTTCCTGATCCTCGCCACGGCCTTCTTCGCCGTGCTCGACACTTCGGTGAAGTATGTCGGCGCTTTCGTGCCGGTGCTGATGGCCGTGTGGTTCCGCTACCTGTTCCACGCCGTGCTCGTCACCGCCGTCATGCTGCCGGTGCGCGGACGCAGTCTGGTGCGCACGGAGCATCCACGCTTCCAGCTGCTGCGCGGCGCATTGCTGTTGACCGTGAGCGCGCTGTCTTTCGTGGCCCTGCAGTACATGCCAGTGGGCGAGTTCACCGCCATCGTCATGATCACGCCACTGGTGGTCACGCTATTGGCGGCCTTGTTCCTGCGCGAGCGCGTGTCGCCGTTGCGCTGGTTGCTGGTGTGTGGTGGCTTTGCGGGCGCGTTGCTCGTGGTGCGGCCCGGCGGTGACGTGATCGGCTGGGCCAGCCTGCTGCCCCTGGTGATGGTGTTCACCTACGCCTGGTTCCAGATCCTGACCAGCAAGATGGCGCGCACCGAAGACCCGATGACCATGCACTTCTACACCGGCTGGGTCGGTGCGCTGGTGTCCAGCCTCATGCTGCCGGTGGTCTGGCAGACCATCCCCGATGTCGCCACCTTCGCCATCCTGTGCCTGATCGGGCTCATGGGCACGGTCGGCCACTTCCTGCTGATCCTGGCGTTCCAGCGCACGCCGGCTTCCACGCTCACGCCCTACCTCTACGGCCAGATCGGCTTCGCCATGTTCTGTGGCTGGCTGGTGTTCGGCCACGTGCCGGGCCGCATGGAGCTCATCGGCATCGCGATGATCGTGCTGTGCGGCGCAACCGCAAGCTGGCTCACAGCGCGCGATCGGCGCCTGCCGGTGGAAGCGCACCCGCCAGAGTAAACGCGCGGGTTCAGGCGCGCTTGCGGGCCGGGGCGCTGCTTCGCGCACGGCGTGCAGGTGCCGCCGCTGCCTTGGCCTTGCCGCCCCCTTTTTCCGCCCCGCCCTTGCGCTGCGACAGACTGCGCGCCAACAACTCGGTGAGGTCAACCACGTTGGACGGCGCCGCAGCTTCGGTAGCGTCTTCCAGCGGCGTGACGGTCTTGGTGTCGCCGGCCTTCACCTTCTGCCGCACCAGGGCCTGCACCGCGCTCACGAAGCGGTCCTCATACGCCTCGGCATCCCAGGGGCCGGTCATGTCGCTGATGAGCTGCGTGGCCATCTTGAGTTCGGCCGCTTTCACACCCGCAGCGGCCTTGCCGGCCGCCGGCAGGTTCAGGTCTGCCACCGGCCGGATCTCGTTGGCCCAGCGGATGGTGTTGAGCACCAGCGCGGGCCCCATGGGAATCAACGCGGCGAGGTGCTCCTTGGTGTGCATCACCACGCGCGCAATGCCGATCACGCCCGCCTGGGCCATGGCCTCGCGCAACAGGGCATACACCTTCTCGCCTTTGCCGATGGGCTCCAGGTAGTACGGCTTCTCCAGCAGCAAAAACGGAATCTCGGCCGCCTGGACGAAGGTCTCAATCTCGATGGTCTGCGTGGACACGGGATACGCCGCCTTGATCTGCTCGTCGGTCACGAGCACGTACTCCCCATCTTCCTGCTGGACGCCCTTGACGATGTCATCGCCCTTGATCGGTTTGCCGGTGCGCTTGTTGATGCGCTGGTAGCCGACCGGGTCCATCGAACGCCGGTCCAGCCAGTCGAAGTCGATGCCGCTGTCTTGGGAGGCCGGGTACAGCGCCACCGGCACGTGCACCAGGCCGAAGCTGATGGCGCCCTTCCAGATCACGCGCGGGCTCATGGCCGGTACCCCAGCATCTTCATGGCCGGGGTGAGCGAGCGCGCGGAGCGCGCGTAGCCGTTCCAGGGCCGATTGCCAATGGGCAGGCGCTCGGCGATGTTGCGCACATGCCAATGGTCGCTGCCGGGCAAGGCCGACAATTCACTCCAGTCAAGCGGGACCGACACGCCCATGCCCGGGCGGGCACGGGCCGACCAGGCACAAACGGTGGTCGCACCGCGCCCGTTGCGCAGGTAATCCACGAAAATCTTGCCGACCCGGTTCCTCGGCCCACTCTTGGCCACGAAGCGCTGCGGAATGGTCTCGCTCATGTGCCGAACCACCGCCTGCGCAAAGCCTTTCACAGTGTCCCAGTCGTGTTGCTGGCGCACCGGCACGACCACGTGCAGGCCCTTGCCGCCACTGGTCTTGAGAAAGCTCACCAGGCCGAGGTGATCGAGCAGTGAATGCGTGAGCTGCGCCGCTTCACGCACCTGCGCCCATGGCACCCCTTCGCCGGGATCGAGGTCGAACACGATGCGATTGGGTTTCTCGAAGCTGCGAGCAAACGCGTTCTGGGTGTGGAATTCGACCACATTCCATTGCGCAGCGGAAAGCATGCCGCGCCGGGTGGACACCGCGACCCAGGGGTCGTGCCCCGGATCCAGCGCGGGATCGAGCTGCACCACGCCGGCCATCTTCATGGACGGGGGCACGTGCTTCTGGAAGAACAGCTCCCCCTCGATGCCCGAGGGCGCGCGCATCAGCGCCACCGGCCGCTGCCGCAGGTGCTCGATCATCAGCGGCCCGACGGTGGCGTAGAACGTGACCAGATCAAGCTTGGACACCCCGGTGCTCGCGTCGATCACGCGCTCGGGGTGGGTCACACGCACCGAAGACGGCGCGGGCGGCTTCTGCGCCGGCACCGGCGGGTTGCCCGGCTTGCGCACCGGCGCGGGCGAGTCGTTCGGCTTGGGCACGTCCACCTCCCGTTCCACCGCTTTCGCGGCCTTGTCTTCCCGCAGACCAACGAACACAGCGTGGCGGATGTGACCCGCGTGCGTCCAGTCCGAAAACGCCACCTCGGCCACCAGCGAGGGGCTGACCCAGTGGGGCCGACCCGCAAGCGCCACGCCTTCGGCGAACGGGCTGGTTCGGCGCTCCAGCACTTTGAGCTTCTGGTGCAGGCGGGTCAAGGTGTTGGTGTCGAAGCCGGTGCCCACGTTGCCCACGTGGCGCAGCGAACCGTCGGCTTCGTGCAAGCCCAGCAGCAGGGCACCAAACCCGGTGCGCGAACCCTTGCCTTCAGTGAACCCGCCGACCACGAACTCCTGCCGCTGCCCGCACTTGAGCTTGAGCCAGTCGGTGCTGCGCGCGGACCGGTAAGGGGCGTCCTTGCGCTTGGCGATCACCCCCTCCAGGCCGAGCCGGCAAGCCGAGGTCAGCACACTCGCCGCAGACTCCTCGAACACCGCGCTGAAGCGCACCGCGTCACTCGGGCGAGCTTGCAACAGGCGCTCCAGCAGCGTGCGGCGCGCCACCAACGGCGCGGCCCTGAGGTCGTGGCCTGCCAGGTAGGGCAGGTCGAACAGGTAGAACACCACCGACGACGTGCGTTCATTCTCCAGCGACCGCTGCAGCGCGCCGAAGTCGGGCAAGCCTCCGTCGTTGAACACCACGATCTCGCCGTCGTACCAGCCCGGGGGCAGCCCCAAGTCATGCAACGCCTTGTGCAGCGGCTTGAGGCGGTGCGTCCAATCGTGGCCGTTGCGGGTGAACAACTTCAGGTCGGCCCCGTCGATGCGCGCCAGCATCCGGTAGCCATCGAACTTGATTTCATAGAGCCAGTCCGCATCGGTAGCGGGTGGGCTCTCGGATCGCGTGGCGAGCTGAGGCGACAAGGTGGCTGGCAAAGCACTGCGCACCGCTTCGGGCGGCCAGGCGGTGTCTTCCCGCAAGGGCATGCCTTGCGAAGCCACGCTGTCCGGCGCGGCATCGACCACGCTGAATTCCTCCGCAGGGCGGGCAAACGCGTCACGTTCCTTGATCAGCAGCCAAGCGGGCTTCTTCTCGTCTCGGGTCTTCATGCGCACCAGGGCCCAGCGCCCCCGCAGCTTGTGGCCCACCAACTCGAACTTCAGATTGCCGCTGCGAAGCCCATCGTGTGGATCACCCTCCGGCGCCCAGACGCCCTTGTCCCAGACAATGACCTTTCCCGCCCCGTACTGCCTGGGCGGAATGGTGCCTTCAAACGCGGCGTAGGCCACAGGGTGGTCTTCCACCTCCACCGCCATGCGCTTGTCACCCGGGTCCAGGCTGGGGCCCTTGGGCACAGCCCAGCTTTTCATCACACCGTCCAACTCGATCCGGAAGTCGTAGTGCAGCCGGCTCGCCCAGTGCTTCTGCACCACGAAACCCAGGGCCTTGGCCGCGCGGCCGACCTGGCCCTGGGGCTCCGGTGTGCGAGCAAAGTTGCGCTTGGCCTTGTACCGTTGCAATAGGTCGGGAGAGGTGATGGCCGTCATGGTGTAGCGGTGGGCAAATGGCGCGCCCGCAGTCGCGCAAGAGAGGGAGTGCCATGCCAGTGCCTCGAAACGCACCGCCTTTGCGGCAATTTCTTCTGTCTCCCCCGGTCTTCGTCGATGGCGTGGAGCGGGTCACAATGTCGGCATGTCCCAGTACTTTGAAGTCCACCCCGAGAACCCGCAACCGCGCCTGCTCAAGCAGGCGGTGCAACTGCTCGAACGCGGCGGCGTGCTCGCGGTGCCCACCGATTCGAGCTACGCCCTGGTCTGCCACCTGGACGACAAGGCCGCGGCCGACCGCCTGCGCCGCATCCGCCAGGTGGACGACAAGCACCACCTCACCCTGCTCTGCCGTGACCTGAGCGAACTCGCCAACTACGCCAAGGTGGACAACCGCCAGTACCGCCTGCTCAAGCTCGCCACCCCCGGCCCCTACACCTTCATTCTTGAAGCCAGCAAGGAAGTGCCGAGGCGTGTGAGCCACCCCTCGCGCAAGACCATCGGCCTGCGCGTGCCGGAGCACAAGACCCTGCAGGCGCTGCTGGAACTGCACAACGCCCCGCTGCTGGCCACCACGCTCATCCTGCCCGACGAGACCGACCCGCTGAACGACGCGCACGACATCCGCGATCGGCTCGAGCACGACCTGGCCGGCGTGATCGACGCGGGCGCCTGCGCCCTGGCGCCGACCACAGTGGTCGACCTCACCCCCATGGGCACGGGCGGCGAACCCGAGGTGGTGCGCGCCGGCCAAGGCGCCCTGGCCCGCCTCGGCCTCTGAGCCCTCCACCGGGCAGCCCGCCCAGTCTGGGACAATACCCGTTTGCCCGCCGCGCCCCGCCATGGATTTCGCCCAGATCGTTCAAACCGTCGCTCTCTACGCCATCCCGGTGCTGTTCGCCATCACCTTGCATGAGGCGGCGCACGGCTACGTGGCCCGGCACTACGGCGACAACACCGCCGAAATGATGGGGCGCATCACGCTCAATCCGCTGAGCCACATCGATCCGGTGGGCACGATCGCGATGCCGCTGCTGCTGTACTTCGCCACCTCCGGCACCTTCCTGTTCGGGTACGCCAAGCCGGTGCCGGTGAATTTCGGCCGCTTGCGCAACCCCAAACGCGACATGATCTGGGTGGCTCTGGCCGGCCCGGGTGCCAACCTGATCCAGGCCATCGCCTGGATCGTGCTGTTCTATGTGCTGGTGGCGACCGGCGTGCAAGAACCCTTCTTCCTCAAGATGTGCGAGGCCGGCCTGAAGGTCAACCTCGTCATGTACGCCTTCAACCTGTTCCCGCTGCCCCCGTTGGACGGTGGCCGAATCCTGGTCGGCCTGCTGCCCTGGAAACAGGCCGCCCTCGTTTCCCGCGTCGAACCCTGGGGCTTCTTCATCGTGATGGCCCTGGTCATCACCGGCGTGGTGGGCACCTTCTGGCTGCTCCCCCTCATGTCGCTCACGCAGAGCGCCATCCAGGTGCTGCTCACCCCCCTTCGCATGCTGCTGCTTTGATCCTGCCCATGAAAACCCAACGCGTCCTCACCGGCATCACCACCTCCGGCACCCCCCACCTGGGCAACTACGTCGGCGCCATCCGCCCGACCGTGCGCGCCAGCCGCCTGGCCCAAGTGGAGAGCTTCTACTTCCTGGCCGACTACCACGCGCTCATCAAGGTGGGCGAACCCGCACGGGTGCAGCGCTCCACGCTGGAGATCGCCGCCACCTGGCTGGCCTGCGGGCTCGACCCGGATAAGGTGACCTTCTACCGCCAGTCCGACATCCCGGAAATCCCCGAGCTCACCTGGCTGCTCACCTGCGTGACCGGCAAGGGCATCCTCAACCGCGCCCACGCCTACAAGGCCTCGGTCGACAAGAACAACGCCGCTGGAGACGACCCCGACGCGGGCGTGACCGCCGGCCTCTTCATGTACCCGGTGCTGATGGCGGCCGACATCCTGATGTTCAACGCGCACCAGGTGCCGGTGGGCCGCGACCAGATCCAGCACATCGAGATGGCGCGCGACATGGCGTCCAGCTTCAACCACCTCTATGGCGAGCATTTCACGCTGCCCGAGGCGGTGACCGAGGACCACGTGGCCCTGCTGCCCGGCCTGGACGGCCGCAAGATGAGCAAGAGCTACGACAACACGATCCCGCTGTTCGTGCCGCGCGAGCAGCTGCGCAAGCTCATCATGGGCATCGTGACCGACTCGCGCGCACCCGGCGAACCCAAGTCCACCGAAGGCTCGGCGCTGTTCCAGCTCTACCAGGCCTTCGCCTCGGCCGAAGAAACCACCGCGCTGGCCAAGTCTTTCGCCGACGGCATTGCCTGGGGCGACGCCAAACAGACCTTGTTCGAGCGACTGGACCGCGAAATCGCCCCGCTGCGCGAGGTCTACGACCAACTCATCCAGGACCCGGCTCGGATCGAGAAAACCCTCAAGGCCGGCGCCGACAAGGCGCGCGCCATCGCCACCCCGTTCACGGCCCGTCTGCGCGAGGCTGTGGGCCTGCGACGCCTCGACAGCGTGGTGTCGGCCACCACCGCCAAAACCGCCAAGTCTGCCGCGCCGGCTTTCAAGCAATACCGCGAAACCGACGGCCTGTTCTATTTCAAGCTGGTCGATGCAGGCGGGCAGTTGCTGCTGCAGAGCACGGGCTTCGCGTCGGGCAAGGACGCCGCCGGGGCGATTGCCCGCCTTCAACAACAGGGCAGCCAGGCGCTCGAAGGCCTGCAGGCGCAACTGGCCACCCAAGCCGAACCCGAGGCATTGGCCCTGGCCCTGGCCCATTTCGCCCCCGACAAAGCGTAACTGTCCGCCCCGTGTCACCCCTGTTCAAGCTTTGATACACAATCAGGGCTTGCAGTGCACCCCGAGAACGCGTCCTTCTGACTTCGATCCCCCTGAGGCGTTGAGCCGCTCGGCTCAAATACCCCCAAGGGTGTGGGTCCAAAAGTAAAAAGAAGGACTGCATTGGCCCGTTATTGGCTATCGCCAAACAGGTTCATTCTCGATATGCTGTCAACTCGACCTCCGTTATTACCGGCCCGCCCGACATGAGTATTTTTGTTATCGACGACCACCCGCTGATGCGCGAAGCCGTCGTCATGCTGTTGCGACGCCTGCGTGCTTCCACGCAGGTCGTTGAACTTGAACGTCTGGCGGCGGTGAGCAAGGCCATCGCCGAGCATGGCGAGCCCGAGCTGGTCTGCCTCGATCTGAAGCTGCCCGACACCAATGGCGTCTCTGGCGTGCGCGAAGTGCGCCAGATGCTGCCCGACACCTCCTTGATCGTGCTGTCGGCCTCGCCCTCTTCCGACTATGAAGACCTCGCCCGCGAAGCCGGTGCCGATGCCTACGTGGAAAAATCCGCCGGCGCCGCGCAGATCGCCAAGGTGCTGCGGGAGTTCCTGGCCGACGAGGTGGAAGACGAAAACGCCCCCACCATTCCCGACAAGCTCTCCAAGCGGCAAAAACAGCTGCTGGTCATGCTCGACCGGGGCCTGAGCAACCGCGACATCGCCGAGCAGCTGCAGATCAGCGAGCACACCGTCAAGGTGCACCTCTGGCGGTTGTTCCGCCGCCTCAACGTGAAGAGCCGCTCGCAGGCAAGCCATCTGGCCCGCACCGCCGGCCTGCTCGACCTCTGATCACGCTACTGGCCGTTTCCGTCCCCGGGCCTCCAGCTCTCCCTTAGAAGCCGGAGTTGATGCCCGCCGTCGGGTGGGCCTCCAGCGGCTCACGCTGCGTGAAATCGGGCAGCATCACCCTGAACACACTGCCCCGGTTGGCCACCGAGTTCAAGGCGAGCTGGTAACCCATCAGCGAGGTGAGCTTGGAGACGATCGTCAAGCCCAGGCCGAGGCTGTCCTCCGTGCCCTGGTGCTGCGACACCCGGAAGAACTCCTGAAAGATCGCCTGCTGGTGCTCGCGGGCAATGCCGACGCCGGTATCCCACACCTCGAACACGAGCATGTCCTCGCGATGGCGCAGCCCGAGCAGCACACCCCCATGTTGGGTGTGGCGCAAGGCGTTGGACACCAGGTTGCCCAGGATGCGGCGCAACACCACCGGATCGGACCAGATCGTGCAGGGCCGCGTGTGCGTGCGCAAACGCAGCGACTTGCCCACCGCCACCGGCTCGAACTGCAGGGACAGGTCGGCAAACAGCTTTTTCACGTCCACATGCTGCAAGCGCACCTTGTAATTGCCCGCATCGATGCGGGTCAGGTCGAACAGCGAGTCAAACAACTCATTGATCGCCCGGGTGGACTGCAGGATGCGCGGCGCGATGTCGCGCGCCATTTCTGGCTCGGTGGCCAGCCAGTCGGCGTACAGGCTGAGCGCGTGCACCGGCTGGCGCAGGTCGTGCGCGGCCGAGGCCAGGAAACGGTTCTTGGTCGCCACCGCCCTCAGGGACGCGCGGGTCTGCAGTGTCAATGAGTCGATCAGCTCCTGGTTGGAGAACTGCAGCTCGAAACTGGAGCGGTGCACCTCATGCAGGCGCCGACCTGCCATGATCAGCAACCCCCAGAACACGAACAGCAGCGCCATCAGCACCAGTCCGATCTGCACTGCTTCCGGTTTGTGCAGCATCCAGAGGGTGTTCCAGGCCAGCCCGACGAACACCGAAAAAATCAGGGCATTGGCGTACTGCCGGAACACCGGCAAGTAAGCGCTAAAAGCGGTCAGGGTGAGCAGCCCCTGCCCGAGCACGACCAGACCGCACACGAACTGCGTCGCCTGGGTGGACTGCTGGTAACTCAGCAGCACCGGCCCACCCCAAAGCAGCGCCATCGCCGTCCACGACCATTGATAACGCTCCACGAAATTCATGCGCTGCGGGCCTTCCAGGCTGTCGTGGCGCAGCCGGTAAATGCCGATCAGGCGGTAACGCATCACCAGCATGGCCAGCATCAGAACGGCCCACACCACCAGCGCAATGGTGTTCGTCTGCCCGGCCATGATGTAGACCAGCACCGGCAAGGAGAGCACCGCTGCCAGCAGCGATGGCCCCATGTTGTCCATCAGGACCCCGATGAGTTGGGAATTGACCCAGTGGTCCCGCACTTCGGGCGAAGCGGGCACATGCTGGTAGGTGGCGGGTTGGGTATCGACGAGCATGAAGGGCCAGCGGACAAGCGGTGGCGCATTGTCTCACCCGACCTGCATGGACCACCTGTGGCAAACCCGTTTCGGGGCCTGCTAGAATCTGAGGCTTCGAACACGGAGAGGTGGCAGAGTGGTCGAATGCGCGGGACTCGAAATCCCGTGTACGTTTTCAACGTACCGTGGGTTCGAATCCCACCCTCTCCGCCACCCCTTGATGA
>Ga0067045_1031621_pt1 | contig 11827 bp, 9 predicted proteins | sample TerdegcTABiofilm_FD_59184 | JGI IMG/M metagenome (GOLD analysis project Ga0067045, IMG submission 59184) | Combined Assembly of (Gp0054472, Gp0054536) Wastewater bioreactor microbial communities from Singapore -Terephthalate degrading...
TTATTGTAAGGGGTCAGAGCCTTGACTCTCCTCTTCTCTGCGTGAAACAAAGTGATGCATCACGCAGAGTACACTGAGTGTGCTGAGTTATTGGAAAGATAGTGGGATTTGAGGGTCAGAGCCTAATAAGTAGATCCTGAATCAAGTTCAGGATGACTGCACTGAATCAATCCTGAAATAAATTCAGGACATGGTTCAGGATGACTTGTTGCCTATACGTCATTCCGGTCATCTCTTTTTGTCATTTCGAGCGCAGCGAGAAATCTTTGCCTCCCACTTTAAGATTTCTCAGTCACTACGTTCCTTCGAAATGACAAAGTAATACGTCATTCCGGGCTTGACCCGGAATCTTTATCCTCACCACTGTAGATCCTGAATCAAGTTCAGGATGACACCTGTTATTCACTATAAAACTCCGAAGGGGTGATATTATTGTAAGGGGTCAGAGCCTTAAAATCAAAAGATTTTATTTAAACTACTTAATAAAAATCTTTACAATTTTAAACACTTATAATTATAATTAATTTACATTATTATTTTTACTTAAATATCCTATTATGAACAAAATATGAAAACATGTACCATTCTGCAGTTGTTCACAGTGATATAAAATTCATATTTAATACAAAGTATAGTAATATAGGAAATGATGAAAATATTTAAAGTCAAATTTTATTTATTAGGGTTGTAACAATGAAGAAAATTTTTGCCCTTATACTCTGTATTATACTGGCATTCTTTACAGCCTGTATTGGTGAAAAGTTATCCGAAGAAGAATTTGCAATTTTATGGCAGGAATACCTATCACGCGAATTTATTGAAAGTTTTGACGAACAACAATCATCCAAGCAACGCCGTGAAATTATGGATACTGTGTTACAGGATTTTAAAGTGAGCCAGCAGGCATTTTACAGTTACTGTAAAACAAAACATCCTGATAAATATAAGCTTTTTGATGTAAACCCTTAAACCAAGTGAGGATACTATGATACAGTGGTTACGCAAACGGTCATTTCATATTGCTTTTATAGCCTTTCTTGCAGGAATTTTTATTGGCGTTAATATTGCATTTACTGTTTCTGCGCAGGAACCTTCATTTAAATATTTAGATTTCTTTCATCAGGTATACCAGCTTATCAGCAATGAATATGTAGAACAGCCTGACTCCAAGACCCTTTTTTATGGTGCCATTCGCGGCATGATTGCATCCCTGAATGACCCATTTTCACGTTTTTTAGATGAACAGGAATACAGCCAGCTAAAAGAAGAAACCAGTGGTGAGTTTATTGGCGTGGGGATTGAAATTTCTGCAAAAAATGGTGATATCATTGTTGTGTCGCCTATTGAAGGAACACCTGCAATGAAAGCAGGTATTCAACCCGGCGATATTATCTATAAAGTTGATAATAAGCCAATAAAGAATAAAAACATTAATGATATCGTTTCCATGATACGGGGCAAACCCCATACAAAAGTTATTCTTTCTATTATTCGTGAAGGTATTGACGAACCCATTGATATTGAACTTGAACGATTACCCATTAAGCTTCAAACAGTTAATTATGCTGTTATCGATAACACCGACATTGGCTACCTCAGACTAAAAGTCTTCAGTGAAGATACCGCAACTGAGGTGAAAAAAGCATTACAGTATTTTCAAAACAACAATATTAAAAAATGTATCATCGACCTCAGATGGAATCCTGGTGGGTTATTGGACCAGGCTATTACCATAAGTGATATGTTCTTACCCAAAGGAACAATGATTGTATCAACCAAAGGAAGAGGTGGCAAAGAAACATTGCAAGAATATCGTGCATCTTCAAATCCATTATTCACTGGTAAATGCGTTATCCTTGTCAACAAAGGGAGTGCTTCAGCTTCAGAGATAGTTTCTGGTGCATTAAAGGATAACAACCGTGCTAAACTAGTAGGTGAAAAAACATTTGGCAAAGGTTCAGTGCAAAAATTCTTTAACTTAGATGACAATACAGGCGTTACATTGACTATCGCTAAATATTACACACCTTCAGGTATTTCAATTCACGGTATAGGAATTCAACCAGATTACGTAGTTCCCATGGCAACTATCTCCAAAGACGAACAAAAGCAGATAAATATACTGATAAAAGAAAAGATACTGGAAAAATTTATAAGTACACACACAAAATATGATGAACCCACAAAACTGGAGTTTAAAAAGATTTTAGAAAAAAATTCTATTAAGCTTTCAGATTCAACAGCACATTTTATTTTGAAATCAGAAATATACCGTTATACAAAACGGCCGCTGTATGACCTTGAATTTGATAATCAGTTAAATGAGGCAGTAAAAATAATTAATGAGTAATAAAATTTTAGGAATAGGGTTAGAAAGTTCCTGTGATGAGACAGCTGTAGCGATAGTTGCTGATGGAAAAACAATATTGTCTCATGCAATCTTCAGCCAGATTCATCTTCATAAAGAATACTATGGAGTAGTTCCCGAGATTGCATCACGTGCTCATTTGGAGGTCATTAATGATTTAATTGACCATTGCCTTAAAGAAGCAAAGGTTACATTCAAAGATCTTTCATATGTTGCTGCCACCTACAGGCCAGGTCTTGTTGGTTCATTGCTGGTTGCATTGCAATCAGCAAAGGCTATCAGCTATACACTGTCAATACCACTGATTGCCGTACATCATTTAGAAGCGCATTTATATGCCCCGTTTCTGGAAGGACATGGTATTGAATTCCCTTTTATTGGATTACTTGTTTCGGGTGGCAATACTGCCTTATACTGTGTGCATGATTACGGAAATTTTGAGCTTTTGGGCAATACTACTGATGACGCCGTTGGAGAAGCATTTGATAAAGTTGCAAAATTTTTGTCATTAGGATATCCTGGAGGGCCAATAATAGAAAAGCTTGCAGGCCAGGCAACGTTAAAAAAACCCATATTCCCTAAAATTCTTGCCAATAGCAATGACACATATTCTTTTTCGTATAGTGGCCTCAAAACTGCTGTCATAAACTATATGCACAATAATCCTGATGCTGATGTATGTGAAATCGCCTATAGCTTTCAGGAACGGGCACTGGAAATACTGGTCCGCAGGCTGTTTGATGCATCAAAACGGTTAAAAATACATACTCTGGTCATAGCAGGTGGTGTTGCAAGCAACAAACGTTTACGTGAATTAATCATTGAGAAAAAAAAGGATTACCATACAATATTTTTCCCATCACCCATATTATGCACTGATAATGGTGCTATGGTTGCAGGGATAGGATATCAGTATTATAAAAAGGGTATATACAGCCCTTTATCAATTGATGTAAAAGCCAGGCCTTAAAAATTTAATTGCTTTTTTCATTACATCATTGTACTATTCATTTTAGTTACTATATCAAATTCAGTATGCTCTGCGTTAAGCTGTAATGTTTACCCTTTTTCAAGTAACAAATATATTTTAATGAATACATTCAGGTCAACTATCATACTATGGAAACACATACTACATACCATAACCTTATTGATGCGATTATTGATATTGAAGAAGATCCCGATTCACGTGACCCCGCCAAGGGCTTTCCCAGACTTCTCTGTGAATATTTTTTTGTTGAGGAAACATCTGAAAACAAAGCCATTGCGGGGTATATTTACCAATTGCCTATTCCTGATGTTATAAAGCAAAAGGGGCTATTAAAACTAACACCTGAAGACATTAGACCACTGGTTGAGGGAGAAAATCTCAATGATACGTTGTGTGCACGTATCATGCTGCAACCAGCATACCTTAAATATGCATTTCCACATCACAGCCCAACATTTTCCAAGATGCCACCTGATATTAAAGGAGAAATTATAAAATTAATAAAAGAAAGAAACCAGATGGTACTGAATGCATTTCAAAAGATGCAACAGGATATACAGGCCACAAAAGAACGCACCATCAAAACACTTATAGCACTTATACTAAAAAATGTTCATCTTAAAACAGGAATGCCTTTTGCAAAGATATCTGAACCGGTTGGTCAGCTTATTGAAAAAAATTTTAACTTCTGCAATGAAACTTTTATTGCATCCAATAAACAGATTCATGAACTAAATGATGATACAAAGATTAAAAACTTGCTGAAATCTTTATTTGTTGTTAAAAGGTTTGATGAGCTGACAGAACTTGCAAAAGTTTTTAAGACAGAAGCAAAACGTTTTACACGAAGGACACAAAGAATTTTGCAATAATTTACATCTTTATAATAATCTCTACTCTTCGGTTGCGTTGCCTCCCAGCAGCAGTTGAATTGTCATCTATAGGTTTGCTCTTTCCCATCCCACGGTAGGATACTTTATCATGCCCTAATTTATTTTTGAGAATGGTAGCCACAGTCTGGGCACGCTTTTCAGAAAGATTCTGGTTATACTCATCAGTACCAATATTGTCAGTGTGCCCTTCCACGATGATCTCATTGTTAGGATATTTTGTTTTTATTATTTCAACCAGTTTGTCCAGCACTTTGCGTGCATCAGCATTCAGGTTATATTTATCAAAATCAAAAAGAATATCCGAAAATCGTATAATCATACCCCGGGAATCAGAATCAACAGAAACACCATCCTGCTGTAATGCTTTTTCTATTTCCTTTTGCTGCTTCTTTTTTTCTTCATCTGGTACATGGAGATATGCCTTATTGGTTTGATCTATAGACATCTTGAATTCAATGGTGCTTAACTCCCCGGTTCTGCCAAAAATCAATAGCAGGTTATATGCATTAATTGATTTTTTTGGCTGATTTTTCTGTATATCCCATGTTACTTGGCCTGCATATTGCCCATATATTTTAATGGGTAAATCCTCAGGATACAGTTTGTCTTTTAATGTTTTATCTATAAGTATGGAATACTGTATAAAAGCTTCATTGGTTTGATTGTTTATAAACAGCAGAGTATATTGTGCTTCCAGTAGTAATATGAGAGGGACTGAAAAATTATTAAATACTATGTTAACAGGTGCTTTCCACACTTCTCCAACATGCACATCACCGGGGGGAAATGTTGGCAAATGCCGTAAGTTAGGCATAAAAATGCCTTCAGGCACAACAAAAGTACCATTGCTATTAATATAAAAGTCAGAAAAATATTGTTCTTCCAATCTATAAACAAAATCATTGATATTCTTTCTATATACTGAAAAAGATCCCCTGACTGCCTGGCCTTTAGCGTCTTTTTCATAACACAATAAATCAATGATGTTACGTTCACTATATATTTTACGAAGAATGCCATTTTCAAAATACTCAATACTGGCATCATACATAAACTCAAGCTTTTCATTTTGTGGTATATCCCAGGTAAGGGTGATAGCCATTGCAAGTGGGGAAAATACATGCACTGCAAAAATCAGGATGCCAGTAAAAGTAGTAGTAAATTTAATTTTTTTCATAAATCTTTTATTCCACACGCTCAATTTAAAAATAATTGTTATAGAAACATCCATGGCAGCAGGGCTCTATACCAGTATGATTGTACAGTAATAAGTATCCTTAAAGCAATATTTTTTTTAAATTAATTATTTACAAATAACATAACACTGTTATGTATATTTGTTACTGAATACTAATCACCTGAGGTTTTTTATGAGCGATAGTTATCATATATTAGCTGATTATCTCAATTCAATGCCTAACGGGTTCCCCCGTACTGATACCGGCATTGAACTTGAGCTTTTGAAGAAAATATTTACACCCCAGGACGCTGAACTTTTCTGCAAACTTACACTGGAAAAGGAAACAGTAGATCAGATAGCTACCCGTACCGGTCTGAATAAAGAATATCTATCGAACCACTTAGAAAGTATGTGGAACCGTGGGCTTATTGAATGCCATACTGTTGGCAACATCAAAACCTATAATGCCGTACCATGGATACTGGGCATTTACGAATTGCAGCAAAAGTTTATAGACCAGGAATTTGCACGCCTTCATGCAAAATATATAAAAACTGTCGGTCCTTACTTTTTAACGCCTAAACCTCAGATAATGCAGGTAATCCCCATTGAACAGCATGTGCAATCTCATTCATCACCCATGCCATATGAGCAGCTATCTGCCATAATTAATAACTCAAGATCATTTGCGGTCAATGAATGTATATGCAAAAAGCAGACGGCCCTTCTTAACAGAGGATGTAATAAGCCACGAGAAGTATGCTTATCTATCTCACAATTACCCAATTATTTTGATAATCACCCACATGCAGGAAGAATTATTACCAAAGAGGAAGCGCTATCAATACTCAAGATGGCAGAGGATGCTGCACTTGTTCATATGACAGCCAATATACAGGAAGGGCATTACTTTATATGCAATTGCTGCGGCTGTTGTTGTGTTCAGCTGATTGCTGCCCGGTTTGGTATGCCACAGACAGTAAATGCACACTATTATGCAGCCATTAATCCTGAATTGTGTACTCAATGCGGCACCTGCGAAACACGGTGCCAGATTCAGGCTATACAGAATACGGATGGAATTCGTTCTATTATACAGGACAAATGCATTGGATGCGGGCTTTGTGTTTCTACCTGTCCAAATAATGCAATTAGCCTTATACATAAAGACAAATCACAGGATACATTGCCACCAAAGGATCAGAATGACTGGTACAGGGAAAAAAGTAAATCACGAAGCACTTTTTAATATATTACATAAAACCAAAATACACTGTATTCATTACATTCATACTACGCATAATGATTATTATTATGATTAAATTCCTATTGACAATGATATATAACAATTGGTTTATTACAAAATAATTAAAATAAAACGTAAGGTTGTTGTTATATGCCACGAATACAACTTAATGCACTCAAGTCTTACAATTTTTCATATTATTATAAGATTAATGTAAATGACATTAATCTTTGGGGACATATGGGTATCCCAGAAATTATTGCAATAATTCATATAGTACGAAGAGATGTACTTGGTTCGCTTGGATTTGATGAAAATGACTTAGGCAACAATTCTGCTCTTATTATAGCTGATGTTGCTATAAATCTGATGAAGGAATTACATCTTGATGATGAAATAATAATTGAAACCGCAATTGGTGAAATTGGGAATAAAAGCTTTCGCTTTTTCCATAAAGTTTGTCATGATAATTCCATTGCAGCTATTATAGAAATGGGTGCAGTGGTGATAGACAGAACTAATCGAAAACCCACATTTATATCAAAAGAATTTTTAAATAAAATAGTTAGTTTTTCTGATATACATATGACAAGAATCTCCCCAGTATAAAAACTAATAAACCATATCTATGGTAACTTTAGCTCTTTAACTATTATCTAATGATTCATTGGGAAACTACCAAAAACTGTTTTTTCTTATATTCCCTTGTGAGCACAATATATAAGGATAAAACCACTTTCTATATGAATGATTTCGGAAGAAAGCAATTTTTAGAGGTGTTCATAAATTTTATATTTTAACTGAATCACATCCCAGAAATTACATTTTATTTATGAATAGTATCAGCATAATAGCAAAAAAGCACCGCTTGTAAACGGTGCTTTTTTATGCATCCCCGAGGGGATTCGAACCCCTGTTGCCGGGATGAAAACCCGGTGTCCTAGACCCCTAGACGACGGGGACAATTAATTATGCTGACCAGATAAAAAATAATATTGAAACTGTCAATATTATTTTATTGAGTCGCCGGAGAATCGAACTCCGGACCCACTGCTTAAAAGGCAGTTGCTCTACCGACTGAGCTAGCGACTCCCACAAAAAACAGTTTTGTATATATTACAATAAACTGTAAATAATGAAAAAGAATGAACCTTATATAAATAATAGTATTTTAGTGTCAAATAAAAAATACTTCAATTATTCCTACTTTTCAAAAAATTACATCATTTTGGAAATTTTTCAGCAATAATTCCTTAAAAAATTTCATAATGAATATAGTGTACACCCCATATATATTCCATTCAATTTTTATAATAATTGATATATTATTTATTTATTAAAACAAATAGGGAAAATTCTAAAAATTGTTTTTTCGGATGTTTCCTTGTAGTCACCATATAAATGGTAAAACCGTTTTCCGTTGTATGAATAATTTCCGACGAAAGCAGTTTTAATAGGTGCCCATAATTTTTAATCCATGAAACCAGGAAAAAACTGCCTCAATAAGCATTAATGTACACATTTGCAAATTATGTTTATATATTTATGATATGAATAAGCTATGAATTTTAAAATTTTTAAAAATATTTCCTAAAAAAGTTGTAAAATATTGGTAATTTTATTACTTTAATATGGTTTGGGGTGATTTTAACTTAATTGCTATTTTTACTATGTTATTTTTATGACAAATAGATTCATACATTTCAAAAAGAGGATTACCATTATTGCATTAATGGTCATTTCTATCATATATTTTATTTCATGTACAAATGACAATTTTAATACTATTATAGATCAGGAAAATGCTTATACTACTACTTTTTCAAATAGTACTGCACCTATACCCGGGAATAATGGCCTCTTAATAGTAGGGAATATTACAGAAAATTCAGCAAAAGTACAATGGACGTTAGCAACTGACAACTCTCCCCCTGAATCATTACAATACCAGGTTATTGTTAGCCGTACATTGACTCTTTTTTCATTGGAAGAAATTCTTCAGTCTGGACTTCTTGAAGAAGATAAATGGTCCAATGAGCCTATAACCGAGCAAATAGTAACAAATTTACTGTTTGGGAAGCAATATTTTGTCAATGTTTGTGTACGTGACCCTGATAATAATATTTCCATTTATTATCCTGCAACATTTATCACAAAAGGAAGAATATTTCTCTTTAGCGCTGGTACATACAATGGCGCAATGGCTTCATCACTAAGCAGCGCACGTATAGAAATCAATGATCTTGTGCATAAATCGTTACTCAACGATTATCCTACTTTACCACAGGATAATTATATTGCCTTTATTAGCATTGACAGTACTGATGCAATTATTAATTTCCCTGAACACTATGGCGTTCCAACAGATTGGGCTATTTATTCTCCAGGGGGTGCTCTTGTTGCATATAACTGGTATGATTTGCTTGATGGCACAATAATTGACACACTAGATACTTTAGGGATATGTAGTGGTTTCTGGTGGTCAGGTAGTCTACAGGATGGTTCGTGCGATAGTGGCTATACCTGTGATGGCTGGACACATACTTCTGCCACAACATCAAATACTACATTAGCAGTAACACCAGTACTCACTGGAAGAAGCGGTGCTCATAACAGGTACAATAATGAATGGATCTACAGTAATGATAGAAATTGCCAAGATAGCTTACACCTTTTGGGCTTTTGCTGGTGATTGATGTACTTTCATTATTTTATCAAGGATACCCTGTGAAAAACTTTTATGCAATACAATTCGTATTCATTACTGAGCTACTAGTGTATTTACTGTTGTTCCCGCACAATGGATTTGCCCAACATTTTGCAGGGTATGCCACAGTAGGTGCGCAGGCAGAATATTCCATAATTAGCGGCCATTATGCAGATAGTCTTAATAATGGAATTGGTGCTGGTTTTTTTTCTTTTGTGCCCTTGTGTGATTGGTGCATGGTTCATGGCGGTATCACATACAACAGGTTCTCCCTTGCAGAAAGCAGTAATTCAAGTATGCAGGTGTTTGGTATACGTATAATACCTTCTTTGTTTTATATATTCCCATACCACTTCACAGTATATGCAGGTACTGGCATATCATTACAGTACTATACGCTTTCTGCAATTAAAACAGATCAGTCTGATTCTACAACAAAAGCTGGATTGGTTATACGTGCAGGTGTTTCTAAAAATATATTTACCCATACACTCATTGCTGCAGAATGTGGATATGCTTTATCAGAACTATCACACAAAAAATTCCAGACAGTTATATTTTCACTCAAATGTGGCTATCAGTTTGCGCTGCATTCACCTGAGTATTATATTGCAAAAGAGAAAGAAAAAGAAGCACTGATAAAACACAAGATACAGAAATCTTTTAATAAAGGCGTTGAACATATACAGGCTAAAGATGCTTCCGGTGCATTGCGCTATTTTACCCAGGTACTATCGCTTGACCCAAACCATAAGGAATCACGTGAATATGTTGCTACAATTAATCAGGCAATGCAACAGTATGATAGTGCTGTACGTTTAATAGCGCACAATAAAGATTTTGAGGCTCTGCCTCTCATCAATGCTGCATCACACTACATTATGGATGCAGAAAAACTCTATACGCAATTACAACAAAAACATAAACCCGATATTCCCGATCTCATTAACAGAGCCATTGAAGCATTTAATAACAAAGATTATGACGAATGTATAACAAAAATGAATATAGTACTTTTGATTGATCCTGATAATACAGTTGCTAAAGGATACATTGTACGGTCAAAACGAATAAAAGAAACCATACAGAAGCTGCAATAACATGAAAATACGGTACAAATTCTTTATTGCATTTATCATCATTATTGCCATTACCACTCCTGTACCCATATATATACTCAACAGACAGATTGAACAGCAACATGCCAATATTATTACCGAAGGGACTATACAAGCAAAACAGATATCACATGCAGTCCTTTCCATGCTGTTAATAAACAGTGGCAATGTGTCACAGACAAGTATAGATGCCCATGAATATATAAGCAGTTTTAAGCCTTTGTTTGCCTCAGGGGTTGTTTCACTGCAGGTTATTCTCATTACACCAAATCCAGCATATAATGGTATACTGCTTGTTGATATTCCTCAGGGCAAAACACTGTCACGTATATCACCCGAACATTTGCAAACTATTCAAAAAAAACCAACTGTGTTTTATTCAACCATACAGAAAACAAAACTGCTTGAATTCACTGAACAAACATCGCTGGCAAACAGTGCAATAGCATGTGTAACTCATATGGTATACAATGAATCAGTTATGCTACAGCCTGTATATCACAATTATATAGTGTTCATTATCAGTATTGCTTCCATCATAATTATTGCATATATCACTGCACTTGGATTCAGTTATAAATTTTCAAAACCTGTTGAGGTCATCATCAATGCTTTAAAGAAATTTGATGAAGGTACAACATCCATTCAGATTCCTGTATTAAACCAGAAAGACGAAATTGGGAAACTTGCAATTACAACTCAGCACCTGTTAGATATGGTTAATTTAGAAATAAAGGAATTAACACGAACCAATATGGAATTGTTACGGCTTCATAAACTCAAAGATGATTTTCTGGCCAATATTTCATACGAAATTAAAATACCCCTTGAAAGCATAACACATTTAACCAATTCCATTATCCATAGCTACTCTACCGGTGACACTGCTGCTATTACCAGTTCGCTGGAAATGATTTCTAACAGTGCCTTACGATTGTCTTATATGATTGATGATATACTGGATTTTACACGCTTAAAAAATAATGATATTATCCTCAATAAGAAGGTTGTTGATATAGCAGGTGTGGTTAATTTTGTATTATCAATATTACAGCCGGTTATTAGCAGCAAATCCCTGTCTATTTCACTAGATATTGATAAAGAAGCAACCCACGTTATTGCTGATGAACAAAGACTGCAACAGGTACTCTTAAATATTATTGGCAATGCAGTTAAATATTCACAAAAAGGTACCATATCCATAGCTACACAAAAACACAATGACAATACTCTGGCTATTGTAGTACAGGATAGTGCGGGAGGATTTCCAGAGCAATTAATTCATCATATTGATGATTTTGGATACGATAGTAAACTTCAAGAA
>Ga0067045_1004301_pt1 | contig 11819 bp, 13 predicted proteins | sample TerdegcTABiofilm_FD_59184 | JGI IMG/M metagenome (GOLD analysis project Ga0067045, IMG submission 59184) | Combined Assembly of (Gp0054472, Gp0054536) Wastewater bioreactor microbial communities from Singapore -Terephthalate degrading...
GCAGTAATCGATATCGGTTTTTTGGTGCAGTTTGTAGCCGAAATGGATCTCATTGCCTTTCTTGGCCCATGTTCCATCCCTACTGCGACGTGTCTTAGCATCCTCGCCTCTCGGCTTCTTGGACGATCCTGGATCAGCTTCGATGAATGTAGCATCTTGAACTGTTCCGCGTCTTACCTGTAAACCCATAGCATCCAGTTGCCTTTGAAGCTCTGCCCAGACCATCTCCTCTTTTCCAGTCTCAGCCATGCGATTTTTGAATAACCATATAGTCCCCGAATCAGGGAATGAATCGGGAAAGCCAAGAAAAGCCATAAACGATATGCGATCTGCCATTTGCCTTTCAACTTCCAGATCGCTCAAGCCATACCACTGTTGAAGTATCAGGATTTTAAACATCACAATGACGTCACAGTTGGGTCTTCCGCCCCTTTCACTCTTATTGTCATACATCTATTCAAGGATACGACGAAATGGCGCCCATTCTATTAAATCCGATATCTGTAAGAGCCGGGACTTCTTTTGCTTTGCGCTGAGCCCTCGCAATGTCCAAGTAGTAAAAGAATCCATGGTATATAATAGTATTATTAGTATATAAACTTTTCCATACGGTTGTTACCAGTAGGTTTTTAGGAGTCCTCTTGAATGTCCTGTTGAATCTTATGGTGACCGCCTTGTGAAAACGGCATGGAGCGACAATGTAATATTTTGTATCACCACAGGATCCAACAGCACACATTTTTTCCCTTTGCCGTTCATCTCATCTCACTTGATGCCGGATATCATAAATCTCTCTCCACAATGGCCGTTCTTCAGATAATCGAGATTGGTCAGAAGCCTTTTATTAAGCGCATCCACAATCCGAATTTGACTGAATCCAAGGTTCTTGAACATTTCTGCGTCCGCTTCAGGTCTCTTTTGACTGCTGGACCACAAATTATCCATGATACCATCGTTCAAATCATGAGATTTCGGCACTCTCCTTTCAGTAATAATCACCAGAGGCACCGATAACTTCTGCATAAGCTTTTTAGTAAATGGCTTATCCTTGCCGCGCCTATACCATATCCCATCGACCACCACCAATCTACCTCCAGGCTTCAACACTCTTCTCCATTCGGCCAGTGCCTTCATCGGATCGGGCAAAGTCCAGAGAACATATCTGTTCACCACGGCATCAAATGACCCGCTTTCAAAAGGCAGCCTTTCAGCGTCACCCTGCACAAATTCCAATGAGTGATGCAATGAGTCAGAGTTTTTCATCGCCATCTTTAGCATGCTATCGGAGACATCAACCCCCGTAACATCGTGACCTAGATCTGAAAGAAGATTTGCGACGATTCCCGGACCGGTTCCTACATCCAATATCTTGAGCTTCTCGCCTCCCAAAGCTTGTACGAAGATCTTCTGCCAGGCTATTCGATCTCGTTCAGAATATATTACCTGCCGCACATTTTTATCGTATTCTTCGGCTCTTCCATTCCAATGACTCTTAATTTCATCCATCATATATTGTTCTACCTGTCCAAAAAAGATGTGAATCGAAGGCAATATGCTTTGCAGCATTTGCCTCCAATTCAAATTAGTTTCATTCTTACTGGCGTTCGGCATTATCATCCGGTGGTTTTGGGACTGCATTCACTTTTTGACCTGCCATTCATCATAGCTGGGATAAACGAACACGCCATTTTTCTTAACATCGTAGTCAATATGACAGAACTTATCCACATACTCCTGGTGAATCGCTTCAGGATCGATATCTTTAAAGAGGTCCGGATGGAAGAGTTTGGCCAGATAAGCGGCGCCTATGATGTTATTGCCAGCTCCACTGAGTATCCAGAAGCTCATGGAATAAACATTATGGTCCTTTACAGCATCAATATTTGCTAGTTCGCTGCGATTTAGGATCTGTTGCCTGTAATCGGCCATGGCTTTGGGGTCATCAATATCATATCCTGATACCCAACTTCCCACTGCTTCCAGAATGTACTTGGGGTTCTTCTTGACCACGAACTCAGGGTCAACGTCTACCATGGAGCGATAATTGGAGTCATTTGGACCTACCTTGTCATCGATGATGTTCTTTCCTCCAGCCATCACTAAGACCTGACCCAGCCTGCTGCCGGATGCATAACAGTAGTATGGTTTGTCTCCCGAGTATTCAAAGAGTGCCGTGGGTTTCTCACTTTCTGATAAGTTCTTGGTCCTGTCAGTGAATATTTTGTAGTATTTAGAGTACCAATCTATGAACTTCTCTGCTTCAGCCTCATGGCCTATCAGGTACCCATAAGTTCTGACGTTTTTCACCAGCACGTCAGGCTCTCTCATATTTAGAGATATCAGCGGAATGCCTTGAAGATTCTTCTTAAATAGAGCCTTTTGGGCCAGAGCTGTTGGAGATGAAAAACCTGCCTCTATATTCGTCTGAAGGGCATCAGGCTTGAGGCTAATTATCTTCTCGAAATCGGCTTTATCTGCCGAGGCACTCTCGTCTCCGGCTACGAAAGGTAGCTCTGCAAACAGTGGGAAGAATTTCTTGTGGGTCGTCCTGTTTGCTCCATAGGCTACGAGTATGTCCTGAGCACCTAATATTCTTGTCATCTCGACTCCGTTGTAACCCATATTTACTAGGCGCTTGATGGGCTCATTGATTGTTTCGCTCTCGCCCAGCATATCTATATATGTGATCTTCGTTTCCTTGCCATCGAGTATCGCGCTGACCTGTTCTATATCAGCGTTATCAACTTTGCCGTCAAAATTGGCATCAGCAAGCGTTGTAGCTGGAGTCGTTCCGTTAATAATGCCTTCTAAACATTGTATGTCTTTTTGATTCAAGTATTCATCCATATTGGCATTTCCGTATATCTCAAGCACGAAATCTGCTGCATTGGCCATCAAAGAAGCCACTATCAAGCAAACTAATATTCCCATTGCGCAACGTATCGCCTTCATGGAGTCGCCTCGTACAATCGTTCATGTAATGTTACGTTATATGGACTATTTAATAAAGTTTACGTACGATATCATAGAAAATTAGAACATGCTGTCATGGGTGAATGTTACTGAAATCTCCGCTAAAATCGAGGACGTAAGATTCATTTTGATCTCAAACCACCGATATATCTATCGTTAGCGTTTTTATGCCACTCGCGTACGCGACACCGATATCGTCTTTCATGGTCGTAATCAATCGAGAAAATGTAGAGTGGCTTAAATACATCTTCAGCCTTGCCTCCTTCGCAAGCATGTTCCCTCCATTAGTCACAAGTAAGGCTCTTAGGATTTCGACTTAGGAATTGGGTTCACGAGTATGTTCATGCGATCATTTCCTTCGTCTTCAACCTTGGTTCCATCTCAATTTCCAAGCTGTATCCTAGCATTGCCAGAGCCATGGAGAGAAGGATCACTGCCAAACCAGGGGGCATCAGCCACCACCATAGGCCCAAAGCAAACCCTCCATTGGAGTAGGCACGGCTTATCATCTGCCCCCAGTCTATCACGGATGGATCTCCCAGACCCAGAAACCCCAGGCCAACTCCCATAAGCATATATCTCTGAGCAGAATTGACGAACATCACAATGGCCAAGGGAAGAATTCCGGGAAGGATATGCCTAGCCATGATATAGTGATCGCTAGCACCCATAGCTTTGACCCCATAAATAAAATCCGCTTTGACCAGGGACAAGACCTGAGAGCGAATTATTCTGATCCCTTGCGCGCCTCCAAGCAATCCCATGACCCCTGCCATGATAAATAGGCTTGGGGGAAGGAACATCACCAGCACGATAAGCAGTGGGAATCCAGGGAGTGTCATCATGATATCTACGATACGAGTGACTATTTCGTCCGTCCGCCCTCCGTAGTACGCAGAGATAATTCCCAAAAAAAGCGCCGTCAGGACGGAAACAAGAGCGCCAAAAAATCCCAGAAACAATGTCGCTCTGGTTCCGCATAAAAGACAGCTGAATATGTCCTGGCCAAGATCGTTGGTGCCGAGAAAGTGGATCTTTCCGGGTCCCTCCAGAGGTCTTCCAGCAAGATCAGATGGAGCATATGGTGCTATATATGGACTGAAAACGGCAATCAAGATATATATTGCCAGCAGGAGAAGAGCTGCTATTAATGTACCTTCTCTAGCCAAATTCGCCCACCTCGGCCCTGGGATCTATGAATGGATAGCTGAAATCTGTGGCCATGTTGGCTAGGATGATGATCAACGTGTCCAACAAGAAAATTCCTTGCAGAAGCGGAAGATCTCTAACCCGCAAGGCCTCATAAGTGAGGTACCCCGTTCCAGGCCAGGAGAAGATGGTTTCGACGAAGACGCTTCCCATAATCATATGAGCCAGTTCCATTGCCATCAGCGTGACCATTGGTAGAAGAGCGTTCTTCAAGGCATGGTGCCACAGTATTTCCATCTCGCCAAGCCCTTTGGAGCGAGCAGTTAAAATGTAGTCCTGGCCCACTGTATGTAGCATAGAGTTTCTCATGAGATAGTATATGCCAGGAACCGTAGTGAGGGTAAGGGCAACAATAGGAAGCACAGCGTGATATAGCACGTCATAAGGCTGTAATCCCTCATCTAGTGCTTTGATGCTCATGTAGCCGCCCAACGGAAAGAGCCCAAGATAAAAGGCGAGGAATAAGATGAGAAATATTGCCCACCAGTAGGATGGCACAGCTCCTAGGAATATCATGATCTTAAATACTAAAGAGTCGGCCGAAGATCCACTCGTCCAACCTGAGTAGGACCCTATTGCCAATCCGATCAGCATGGAAAAGAGCGTTGCTGGAAGCAATATGACCATGGTCCAGCATAGCTTCACCATTATCACATTTGTGACAGGCTGTCCGTATTGAATAGAATAGCCCCAATTGCCTTGTAGGATATTGAGAACATAGAGCACATACTGCTCTACAAGAGATCTGTCCAGGCCAAATTGCTTTCTGAATAGCTCCATGGCCAGAGGATTCTTCTCTGCCAGATAAGGCAAAATGGCGTGAAGATAGTCTCCCGGCATTGCGTGGAGCAGGACGAAGGTTAACGTCACGCTTATGACAAAAGCCAGCATGCTGTAAAAGATCCGCCAGATCATGTATTCTATTCTCATCCAGCCACCGTCTGCCTAAAATCAATTCGCGACTCAAACTTTTCGGGCAACGACCAGTCTCATGGGCATGGGCATGCTCGCCGAGAGATCTATGACCTTCTCACCCTTCAGGCCGGTCTCATTAAATAATCCGAATAGCTCGGAGTTTGTGCGCAGATGCATGTGACCATCCCCTGTGATCTGCTCTTTCAGATCCCAGATCAGAGTCCTTAGGGGCGCTGTCCTGTCGTCGTCGATAGTGAATGTCTGAGCTATGAATAGCCCCCCCTCCTTCAGAGAACTGGCTACACGCTGATAGAATGACCTGGCCTGCTCGGCATTCCCACCGAAAGAACATGCTTCAAATGCAATATCGTAATCTGATCCCAGATCGTCCTTGGTGTAGTCCCCTCCTACAGCATGAACACGATCTCCCATGCTATATCTGTCAATGTAGTCCTTAGTGATCTCAGCCACCTTGGGCTGGTCAAAGATCACCACATCGAGGTTTGGGTTCTCTTGGGCAAATCCAATGCCAAATAGCCCGTGTCCTCCGCCCAGATCTATCAGCTTCCTTGCAGCCTTAAACTCAGGAAGCTCTCGGATCAGCTTGAGGGTAGATTGAAGCCTTCCAAGCATTGTGCCCCTGGCAATCCAGTCTATCATCATCCGGTCGTAATTATGTTCATGTTTGTGCTCTCCTGTGATCGGGCCATTTTTCAGGACATCTTTGAGATTGGGCCATTGATTCCTAGATTCATTGGCAAAGTTGAGGTATCTGGCAAAATACGGCTCGCTCTGCACTAAAAAGGGAGCCATTTTAGGAGCAGTCAGGTAGTTGTTGCCGTCTTTGCTAAGAGCCCCTAGTGAGACCAAGACGTCTAGGAGTTTTCCTGTTACCTGAGAATTGAGCTTCGCCTCAGATGAAAGCTGGTCAGCTGTCTTTGGATCTTTGAGCATATCGAAGATGCCAATATCCAAAGCGGTCAGGAAAACCTGACCTTTCTCGTATCCTACCACCAGATCCCACAGGAAACGGCCCTGGTCCTCTAGTGGCGGCTTCATCTCTGCCAGCCTCTCTGTGATCAATGAAGTCACACTTTTGCCTCCAGGAAGTCTGCCAATTGCTCAACTTCGTCAATCCGGAGATCGATGTCCTCGCCGGAAAGCCCGGCCATAAAGATCCTCTTATCCTCTGGAATAAATGCCGCTACCTTATCTCTGTCAATCGACTTCAGCATGGCATCTTTGCTGTCTTTGTCTACTCTGTTGAGAACGAAGTAAAGGTCCTTGCCAATCTTCACTGAGATCTCGAGGATCTTCTTGGAAAGCTGGAGAGATTCATAGGTGGGATCAAGAACCGCAAGGATTATGTCGCATCCTTGCTCAACTCCCCTGCCGAAATGTTCAATTCCAGCCTCAGTGTCCACGATCACAGCCTCCTTCTCCTTGACTTCCAGGTTATCCAGAAACATCTTGGCTAAGGCTCCCATGGGGCAGGCACAGCCCTCGCCGAAGTCCTGGATCTTGCCGATGGCCAGGAGACAGACGCCGTTCTTTGTTGACAGATAATCCTTTGGGATATCCTCCAGGCCCCATTTGCGGTCGAATAGCTTGATCTGCTCGCCCTTTGGGAAGGCCTTCATCATCTTGCCGATCATCTCCTTCTTTCCGCCAAAGAAGTTCATGAGAGGATGGGGAAGGTCCATTCCTAGCATACGATGCAAACCGTAGTTGGATTCGTCACTATCTACTACCAACACCCTATACCCTCTTTGAGCCATGCTCTTTGCCAGGAGAGCGGCAACTGTGCTCTTGCCGCTCCCGCCTTTGCCGCACACAAGTGTTTTCATCTCTATCACCTATTGCTGCCATTTATGCCCTTCAAATGGAGCAGCATATTTGTATCTACAGTCCAAGTTCTCGGTGCTGTGTCCTCCCATCCTGCAAACCTGTCAGCCCGGTAGGCGAAGACCACATCAGCACTACAGATGGGAACAGTCGGCACATCCCTGTCCAACAGCTCTTGCATACGATAGCCAATCTCTTTTCTCTTATCCCGGTCTGCTGTATTCCTTAGCTCTGCCGCAAGAGCATTGTAATCAGATTCGTTGTAATCGTACCAGTTAGGTTTGCCGAAGTGAGAATCCACCTCGAAATGAGTCAGGTCATCCACATCGTCGTGCATCAAATAAGGCATTCCTACGACGAAAAAGTTGCTTTTATGGTACTCATCCTGCTTCTGGCTTGAATCGACCTGTTTCAGCTCGACCTTTAATCCAAGCTCTTTCCAATCCTCTTTCAAAACCTCTGCTATCCTGGATTCGTAGCTGCTCATTCCACTGACTGGTATGGTCATTATCACATCTTTCCCATCAGGGCTTTCTCTCCACCCGTCGCCGTTTTGGTCCACAAAGCCAGAAGAGTTCAGCATTTCCCTTGCTATATCGAGATCATACTTGTAGTCGTCACCGGGGACATTCGGGTTTACATAGTCGTAGGCGACCTTCGGTATTAGGAATGTCGTGTTTGTCGGTGTTGCGAATCCGTCAAAAACGATATCACAGATCTTTTCCCTATTGACGGCATGGGCCATGGCTTTTCTGAACTCTTGGTTGTCAGTTGGGTAGTTTTTGAGGTTGAATCCCAACTCGTAGCCCCTTGTCGCTGGAGCGGTGAATATCTTTATGTTATCTGCGCCTTCGAGGCTACGGGCCACTGCAGGACTTATATCGTTCACCACGTCAAATTCTCCCGATTTTAAGGCCAACACTTGAGAGTCTTTATTGGTGATGACCTTGATTATTACCTCTTTAATCGCAGGTTTCTTGCCATGATAGTCTTCGTTTGCCGTCAGTCTCACGTACTGGTCTGGGACCATTGAGTCGAGCTTGAATGGACCGGTGCCAATCCATTTCTCATCCACATAATGTGTGGGGTCGCTGATATTCTCAAATATGTGTCTGGGTATTATGTAAATTCCTGGGCAGTGAGAGAGATCATCCAGAAATGCGGGGGACGGCGACTTCATATGGAATACCACAGTTTTACTATCCGGACACTCCACATGGTCTACCATCGAAAGAACGGAGGCGAGCCAAAGTTTATTCTTCTTTATATAGTCGTTAGTGAACTTTACGTCTTCTGAGGTGAAAGGCTGGCCATCATGCCATTGCGCATCCACAAGATCAAATGTCCACTCTGTTGCGTCATCGTTGCTCTTCCAGCTATTTGCAAGCTCGCTATCATATCCTCCTTCTCTGTTCTTGGTCAATAGGTGCTCGTAAGCATAGGTTCCCGTAGATCCGCTGGAACCGATGCCAAACAGCATATTGCCTTGCATGATGAAGGCGCCATCAGTGGCAATGACCAATGTATCATTGGAGATAGCAGCCACATCTGCAATAGCAAAATATGCTGCAACAAAAAATGCTAAGAGAAGCACCCTGAGCGCCTCTCCTTGAATAAAGAATTTCTTAATCATTCTTCCTCCTCTTTAGGACTCGCATGAGTTAAATCAGATTATCTCCAGGTAACGAAGGAGAAGCGAGTCCATGAGCTCGTTTGCCTTCTTATCGTCAACGCCATATAGTTCCATGAAATAATTTTTTATCCACTCTTCTAGATTGATGTCCTTGAATCGATCGGGATAGATGGCCTTCGCTTCTACCATCAGGCTTATGGGAAATTCCAGCCTTTCTTCCATGTAGCCATTGGCTGGAAGGGAATGGACCCGTTTCTCTTTCAGGGCTCTCAAATCCTGCACCTGCTTAAACCATTCATTCTCGTACATCTCTCTTGGGGGATGATATCCTCCCCATGTGCTAAGCATAATTATGTCTGGGTCTATAGCTAAGAGTTCTTCTGCTGAGATGACCTGCGTAATGGTGCTATTGTAGGCGTTTTTTGCGTTAATGATATCCTCTAGGAAAATGGATTGGATTGTGTTTGTGCCAAAGGCATTGCCCGTGCCTCCCGACGTTTTTGCGCCCAATGCCGTTGAGCCAAAGAATAGTACTCTAGGCTTATCTCCATCTTTAACATCTCTGGTTCTATCTTTGATCAATTGCACCTGCTTCTTCATGAGGTCAACAGCCTTCTCAGCCTTCTCCTGCTGGCCAAATACCTCACCTAGGAGTCTTATCTCTTCATAAATGGTATCAACTTTAACCTCTTCATAACAATCCGGGTATCTTAATACAACCACTGGGATGTCCAAACCCTTCATGGCTTCAAGAAATTTGGCGGTTTTTTCGCCATCTGCTCCTTTATCCCTTAAAATAAGCAGATCAGGCTCCAAAGATGTAATTGTCTCCACATTGGGCAATCCAAATGGTCCTGTTCCGAAATAACCAACATTAGTTAGATTATAGTAGTCAGGATTGAGCACGTATCTGATAGTAGTACATACATGATATGTTTCATCGCCATAGGTATAGTTACTATAGCCCATGTTTTTGGAATTGCAGCATCCTACCATCTTATCCTGCGCACCAAATATATACATGACCTCATCTATAAGGCCGCCGTTCATGGCGATCACCCTCTGTGGATCTTCCGGAATCGATACCTGAACTCCGAGCATATCGGTTATCGTTTTAGATTCAGCAGCCCATCCAGTGCCAAGCAACAGGCAAAGGCAAGCCAATGTCAACAGATAAGTTCCTACGGATCTCATCATCTCAGCCTCGATTTCTTCTCACCCTTCTTAGGAAACTATTCTCTCTCAAAATTTTATATCTTCAAGTTAAACTAGACAAAAGCCGCGTCTTGCCATCTGGGCGGCCTCCTCATCGATCTTCAAGTCCAATTTTCTTATCAGCTCTGCCAAGAGAACTCACCAACCCTCTTCTACTCTTTATTACGTATATCGAACAGTAATTAACAATTGATATTACCATTCTGCCATTTTTGTAGCATTAAAAGTGTATTAGATATATTAAGATATCGTAACTATTCAGCCATACTCCCTGAATCATTAAGAATTCAGATCGCAATCGCTGGAAAGAATGCCTCCCCTCCGAATGCCCCTTGAATGGCGTCGATAACTGAAATGGAGTTCTTTTTAACTGTAGAGACAGACCCTCGGTCGTGTACTTTCTTGACTGAACAATTTATCGAAATTTTGGTGTTGGAAGAAGGACTGTCGGTAGTGTCTCGATTGTGATGTGAAAATAGTAGTAATAATCATAGCGATGTATAGAATGATGCATCTTTGATGGCAGCATTCTGATCATCAGCAAGATTTATAATAGGCCACGTATCCTTACTTGAGATGTCTCACCAAGTCAAGCTCACCAAGTCATGGAGGACACAAGGCCATGCAATCATTAGAGCCGGTGATAAATTATCTTGTCGATCCGAATGGCGGATTGAAGCAAGTTATAACCGAGTTCCTGAACGCGGTGATGCCGTTTGAGGCATATCTGCATAGCTGCGTGCTCCCTTATGAGCGCAGCCCTCAGAGAAAGGCACACAGAAGCGGCACTAGACCAAGAACCCTCAAGACCCGTGTTGGCGAAATAACCCTTGATAAGCACCAGTTCAGAGAATTCCCATTTTAATCAAGTTTATTTGAAATATATTGTCGCGTAGGGCAGGATCTGCTAATGATGATCACCGAATCGTATATTCAAGGCATTTCGACTCGTAAAATGGAGGAATTAATCAAAAGCTTTGGCCTGAGTCGCTTATCTGCATCTGAAGTCTCTCGATTATGCACGATTCTCGACGAGAAGGTTGAAGAGTTCCTCAAGAGGCCAATTGAAGCCAAGATTCGCTATCTTCTGGTCGATGCTACTTATTTCAAGGTGAGGTGTGGTGCCCAATATAAAAACAGGGCTCTACTGGTTGTAGTAGGGATCCGCGAAGACGGCCTCAGGGAGATTCTGGGAGCCAGCATAGCGGAATCAGAGGACAGCGGCTATTGGCTGATACTATTTAGGAGCCTCATGGATAGGGGGCTTAGAAGGCGTCGAGCTGGTGATTCTGATGCGCGCAAGGGAATTCAAAAAGCAGTGGAATCGTCGTTTGTTGGAGCCTCCTGGCAGTTTTGTCATGTTCATTTCACCAGGCGGTCCTGGATGGCATTCTCAACAAGGACAAACAGGAGATCGCCGATAAGCTAAAAGAAGCATTGGACGACGAGATAAAGATGCAGGAACTGGCAAAGGAACTAAGAGACCGAGGATATGATCCTGCAGCAGAAACAATCGACAAGTTCAGATTCGATCTGTGGAATTATAAGGCATATCAGAAGGCGCATTGGAGGAGGATACGCACTACAAACGTCATTGAGCGCATCAATAAGGAGTTGAAACGCAGGAGCAGACCTGTTGGGGCATTCCCGAGCGATCCATCCCTGATGAGATTAGCAGGGCGTATCATGATAAATATAAATGAAGAGAGGATCATAGGTAAAAAGTATTTAACGATGGACGAGGAGTAATGATAGTAAGATATAGGGCCGCTACGAAATTACAGCAGATTCGGGACACTACCTGTCACTGCCACCCCGAATATACTACGATATATTTTGCATGGGCAAACTAAAGCCAAAGGGTAATGCACAAAACCGCTATGCATAGACTGTTAGGAGTGCGGGGAAAGGGATTCGAACCCTTGAACTCCTGCGAGAATAGATCTTGAGTCTATCACCGTTGGCCTGGCTTGGTTATCCCCGCGTTCGATCTGCGATCAGTTGCAGATCGAGTCTCTTTCAAGCATCT
>Ga0067045_1004397_pt1 | contig 11815 bp, 4 predicted proteins | sample TerdegcTABiofilm_FD_59184 | JGI IMG/M metagenome (GOLD analysis project Ga0067045, IMG submission 59184) | Combined Assembly of (Gp0054472, Gp0054536) Wastewater bioreactor microbial communities from Singapore -Terephthalate degrading...
CTCGGCGGCGAGTGCCGCTGGCGGGTGGGGGGTGTCGGGGTAGAGGAGGCGCGCGAACCAGTCCAGCGCCTGGCCCATGCCACCGGCGTTGCTTTCCAGCACCCAGCGCCCCGGCGTCACGTGTAGCCCGGCCCACAAACGCCGTTCCGCGTCTATGTGGGGGCGGTCGGTGACCAGCTGGATGGGTGCGGTCGTCCCGGTGATCGCGGCCAGCTGCCCTGGCGCGAGCGCGCCGGCTCCCACCAGGCCGCTCTGCGTGTCGGCCCCGCCCACGGCGACGGGAATCCCGGCCGGCAGGCCGAGGTGGGCGGCCGCCGGAGCGGTCAGTGTGCCCAGTCGCGCCCCGGCGTCCACCAGCGGCGGAAAGAGGGCGCGTGGCAGGTGCAGGGCGGCGATCAGATCATCGGCCCAGGCGCGAGTGCTCAGGTCCAGGAGCGACGTCTCCCCGGCCTGCGAGCGCTCGGCGGCGGCCACGCCGGTCAGCCGGAAGCCGAGCCAATCGCTGATGGAGAGCGCCGCCCGCGCCGATTGCAGTGTCTCCGGTGCGTGGTGTGCCAGCCAGAGGAGGCGAGCCGCCAGGAGGATCGGGGCGGGCCAGTGGCCGGTGCGCTGATAGAGCAACGCGCCTTGTTCCTGGGCCAGTTCCATGGCCTCGGTGGCGGCGCGTGCGTCACGGTTGGGCACGGCGAAGCACTCGTGCCCGTCGGCATCCAAGAGCACCAGGCCGTGGCGCATACTGGTCGCCGCCAGGCCGAGCACCCGGGCCGGTTTGGCGTTGGCGCGCGCCAGCGCCTCACGGGTTGCCTCACCTAATATGCGCCAGACCTGCGCTACATCCAGGTCAAACCCCCAGCCACCGGTGGCCGGCGCTGGATGGTGGCTCCAGGCACGGAAAGCCGTCGTGAGCTGGCCGGTCTCCACGTTTACCAGCAGGCAACGGCCCCCGCCGCTGCCCGCATCCAGCCCCATGAGATATTGCTGGTCCATCTTCTCTCTCCTCTGAAATATAGAAACCAGTTAAGGGTGAGCAGAGAGCAGCAGGTAGCAGTTTCTGTTTCCGCTCACCGCTCACTGCTCACATTTTCATTACCCCGCTGGTGCACGCCAGATCATGGGAATTCCCTTGAAAATAACGCTCTGAGTTTGTAGTGAGGCGCTTTAGCGCCGTCCAACGCGCTAAAGCGCGTTACTACGAGCCTATTTTCCGCCCCCCGCTGGTGCACGCCAGATCATGGGAATTCCCTTGAAAATAACGTTCTGAGTTTGTAGTGAGGCGCTTCAGCGCCGTCCAACGCGCTAAAGCGCGTTACTACGAGCCTATTTTCCGCCCCCCGCTGGTGCACGCCAGTTCATGGGGCATTCCTCTGAAAATAACGCGCTGCGTTTGTAGTCAGGCGCTTTAGCGCCGTCCAACGCGCTAAAGCGCGTTACTACGAGCCTATTTTCCGCCCCCCGCTGGTGCACGCCAGATCATGGGAATTCCCTTGAAAATAACGTTCTGAGTTTGTAGTGAGGCGCTTTAGCGCCGTCTGAGCCGCGCTGAAGCGCGGCACTACGAGCCAATTTTCATCCCACGGCTGGTGCACGCCAGATCATGGGGAGTTCCCCTGAAAGTAAAAAAGATGGTTTTACTGCAAGGTTCGTAAAGAACGCCAGGTTTCTTAAGAAAACTTTGCGCCCCCTGCGTTCTCAGCGGTGTGTCCCTGCCGGGGACTCAGGAATGGGACAAGAATTCACGCAGGGCGGCCAGGCGCTCGCGCCAGGTGCCGAACAGCAACGGAATGGCCCGGCGGACGGTGGCAATGGTTCTGGCCGAGTTGGGGAACCAAAAGGGCTCCCGTTTAGTCTGGAAGCGCGGCCAGCTGAGATGCTGGAGTTTCACCATCTCCAGCAGCCCCTCTTTGCCGCGCGTCCGGCCGTAGCCGCTGGCTTTCATTCCGCCCCAGGGGATTTCCGGGTTGCCGGCCGGGGTGCCGTGATCGTTCACTGCCGCATCGCCGACCTCCAGCCGGGCCGCCAGGCGCCGCCCCAGTTCCAGGTTGCGCGTCCAGACGCTGGCCGTCAACCCGAAGGGGGAGGCATTGGTGCGGCGGACCGCCTCCTCGGCGTCGTGAACGCGCTGGACGGCAATCACCGGCCCGAAAGTTTCCTCGCGCATCAGGAGCATGGCGTCCGTCACGTCCGTCACAACGGTCGGCTCAAAGAAGCGGCCCGGCCGGTCAGCCTGGCGGCCGCCGCAGAGGATCCGTGCGCCGCGCGCGACGGCGTCGGCCAGCTGGGATTGGAGCACCGCCAGCTGCGCGGGGGTAGTGATCGGGGGGATGTCGGTCGTCGGGTCCGTTCCCGGCCCGACGCGCAGGCGCTGCACCTCAGCCACCAACCGTTGGAGGAACGGTTCGGCGACCGCCTCCACGACGTAGACGCGCTCAATCGCCAGGCAGGTTTGCCCGGCGTTGAGGTTGGCGGCCCAGGCGATCCCGGCGGCCGCCCGGTCCAGGTCGGCGTCGGCCAGGACGATGGCGGCGTCTTTCCCGCCGAGCTCTAACGTCACCGGGACGAGATGCTGGCCGGCCAGTGCTGCCACTTTACGCCCGTTGGGGACGCTGCCGACGAAAACCAGCCTGTCAATACCGCTGGCAATCAGGGTGGCACCAACGGCCGCATCGCCGGTGACGACCTGTACCAGATCAGCGGGCAGCCCGGCCTCGCGGAAGAGGGTCCCCAATTTCAGCCCCAGTAACGGTGTCTGCTCTGACGGTTTGATGACGACGGCGTTCCCTGCTATCAGCGCCGCGAAGGTTGGTTCCAGCGTCAGGCTGACCGGGTAGTTCCAGGGCGAGATGACGCCGACAACCCCGTAGGGGCGCGGGACGATCCGGTTGACGCGCAGCAGGCCCAGGAGGGGAAAGACCCGGCGCGGGCGCAGGACCCGAGGCGCGCAGCGGAAGTAGTAATTGAGCAGCCGGAGCATGGTCAAGACCTCGCCGTAGGCGATCATTTGATCCTTGCCCTGCTCGGCCACGCTGAGTGCGACCAACGTTTCGCACTGGGTGACCAGGGTGCGCCGGAGGGGGCGCAGGGCCCGCAGGCGCTCGCGCACGGCCAACGCTCCCCAGGCCCGTTGGGCCAGCCGGGCGGTGACGACTGCCTGGCGGACTTCCTCAGGGGTAGAGACCGGCACGGTTCCCAATTTTCCCCCGGTGGCGGGGTTGTAGGATTCCAGGACAACGGGAGGAGGCATGTTGACCTCGCTTTCGTTATGTTGCCGGGCCACGTCGTGCAATAGCGGCGGGGCAGTCGTCCGGGTGGGTCATGCGGTTTTCAGGGGGGTGGGGTGAGCATGGTCGCCAGTTCCGCAATGCGGGGGTCGCCAGGAGCCAGGGCGCGGGCCTCATCCAGCGTCCTGGCTGCCAGGTCAGACCGTTGGATTTTCAGGTAAGCGACCACGAGCGCCAGACGCGGCGCTAAGCCGTCGGGGATCATGGCCGCCGCCCGGCGCAAATGGATCGCCGCCAGCGCCCACATTTTTGCTTTGGAATAGAGCCGGCCGCGTTCCAGGTGGGTCAGTGCCGTTTTAGCGTCACGGTCCAGGCGCAGCAAAATACGGTGCCGGTCCATGATGAAGTCGTCCTCGGTCCGCAACACAAAGAAGAATTCCACGAAAGCCAGCACGATGTTGAAGCCGCTAAAGAATAAGCTCAGACCAAACGAGAGGACGATGCTCACTAAGGCGTAGACCAGCTGCAACACAGCTCCGGCGATGAGCAGGTAAAACATAGGCCGCCAGCGGACGTACAGCCCGATGAGCAGCCCGGTGGAGATCCAGAATGGAACGGTGGAGGCCAACAGCACCCCGCGTGGAAGCAAGGTCAAAGCGGCCTGGGCGGTGGTGTCTGGCAGCGGATGCGACAGGCCAAGGTAAAGCGGGATGAATTCAAAGAAGTTTTCCACTTTGAGCCGCCAGCCGAGCAACGCCAGCGCGATGAGCGGGGCGACCGCCGCGCCAAGGGTATTGAGGGCCTGGAAGCCCAGCAAGATCCACAACTCGGCGGACCGTTCCTCCCGCCGCCGGACGTAGAGCCAGAGCGAGTTACCGCAGCTGGGGCAGCGTTTGTCATCAGGGGCAGTGGGGGCGGCGCAGTAAGGGCAGAGGTATTCGTCTGCCAGTTCGTTCCAATGGGAGTGATCGGCTTCCGCTGGCTGCGGCTCGGCCGGGACGATGGCCGGGCCGGTCTCCTCCCAGGCCGGGGTGGCGACCGGCGCCGGTGCGGCCGGGGTGAGGAACGGTGGCGGGGATTGATCTGGCTCGGGAAACGGCGGCGGCAGCAGGTGTTTTTGGATCTGCACCTGCGATAGCGCTCGTTGAGCCACTTCGTTCTGCGGGTCTATAGCCAGCACTTGCTGGAAACAGTGTTCGCGCTCCTCCAGGTTGTCTACCAACCCGCTTAACCAGAGCCAGGCGCTCACGTTGGTCTCGTCGCGGGCCACGGCCTGGCGCAGCAACTCACTGGCCCGTTCCCGCTGCCCCGATTTGGCCGCGGTAATTCCGTCGCGCAGCAGCTGCCCGGCCAGTTGTCGCCGCACCGCCAGCAGGCCTTGGCGCGCTGTTTCGTTGGCCGGGTCCAGGGTCAGAACGTTTTCCAGACAGACTTCGCGGTCTTCCAGGCGGTCCAGCAGCCCACCCAGCCAGAGCCAGGCGGTGAGATTGTGCTCGTCCAGCTCAGTAACGCGCAGCAGCAGGGTGCGAGCCTGCTCCCGTTGCCCGGCTTTGGCCGCCGCAATCCCGGCACGTAATAGCTCGGCCACCGGTTCGGTTGATTCTGGCGGGGCATCCAGCAAGGTCATACTTTTCATTTTACACCCGGTTTTGATTTCTGCATCCTCTTTCTTTTTTCCCTATCCGTGGTTTGACTCCAGGCACAGTTGCTTTATACTGTGCCTATACCCCGGAATATTACGTAGCAATGTGAACTACAGATCAGTTCATTCAGAGGGCGCCCGGCGCCTGGGAGCGAGGTGGGTTGATGCAGTGTTCACAATGCGGCTTTGAGAACCGCCCCGACGCTCGTTTTTGCAAGCAGTGTGGTAACTCCCTGTCTACTGAGCCGGCAATGGATTTGATTTGCCCGGCCTGCGGGGCCATCCTCAGGCCGGGGGCGCGATTTTGCCGGCAGTGTGGTCGGCCGCTGACCGTTCCGGCGTCATTGCCGGCGGCCATTACGCTCGCGCCGCCGCCGTTGCCGGAAACGCCGCCCTCTGTGCCGCCGATCATTCCCCCGCCGGGGGGACCGCTGGGGGTTGTTCAAACCGTCCGGGGCAATCAGAATCTCCAGCTCAGCATTGGGGAAATGCACGGCGGTGTAGTCACCATCAGCGCTCCTGTCGCGCTGCCCCAGCCCCGCCCGCAACCGGTAACGCTGCTGCCGGCCGCTTTGGCGGAATGGGTGGATCGTGAAAGTGAAGTGCGCACTGTGACCGAGGCGCTGCTAAAGCAGCCCGCGGTGGATTTGTATGGTCCGGCAGGAGCGGGAAAAACGACGCTGTTGCGTATCCTGGCCCGGCAGGAACCGGCATTGGCGACAGCTTTCCCGGCCGGTATCGTTTACCATTCGGCCCAGGGTGAGGGGGTGGAAGAGCTCCTGTTAGCCCTCTACGACCTTTTTTATGAACGCCCCCTGGCCTTCAAGCCCTCAGAAGCGCAGATTCAACAGGCGCTACGGGAGGTACGCGCGCTCATTCTGCTGGATGACGTCAAATTGGCCCGGGGCGAGCTGGATAAATTGCGGAATGCTGCCCCGGCGTGTAGCTTCTTCCTGGTGACGGTGGAACGGTGTCTGTGGGGCGAGGGTGAGACGCTGGGATTGGCAGGGCTGCCAGCGACTGAGGCGCTGCTGCTGATAGAACACGCGCTTGGCCGTCCGTTGACGCCGGAGGAGCGTCCTGTCGCCTCTGAGCTCTGCGATATTCTGGCAGGACGGCCACTTCACCTGCTGCAGGCGGTAGCCCTGGTAGAGGAGAGCGGATATCCCTGGAGTGAGGTGGTCCAGCGGCTGAAGACCCGTGCGCCGGAGCTCTCGTTGATCGCGCAGCTGCTCGCGACGCTCCCTGAGCCTGAGTTGCGCGTGCTGACTGTGCTGGCAGCGGTAGATGGCGCGCCGTTTCCCGAACAACATCTGGCGCCGCTGACCGGGCTTTCCGATGTGCAGCCGGTGCTGGCCTCTCTGGTTCGCCGGGGCCTGGTGCAGGCCCACAGTCCGCGCTATACTCTTACCGGCGCTCTGGCTCAGGCGCTCCATCAGGCCTGGGATTTGACCGGTTGGATAGAACGGGCGCTGGTTTATTTTAGCGGGTGGGCTGAAGCGCAGCGCGCGGCCCCCCGCCGGTTGGAGGAGACAGCGGACACGATTCTGGGCCTTCTGGGGTGGGCGGTGCAGACGCAACGTTGGGACGCGGTGCTCCGGTTGGGGCGTGCCATAGAACCGACCCTGGTCCTCAGCGGCCGTTGGGAGGCCTGGGGGCGCCTGCTCCACTGGTTGCAGCAGGCAGCGCAGGCCCTGGGTGAGACCGGAGCCGAAGCGTGGGTCCTCCATCAGCTGGGGACCCGGGCGCTCTGTGCCGGGGACGCGGCTACCGCTCAAGCGACGTTGAGCCAGGCTTTGCAGCTGCGCCTGGCCGCCCGGGATCGGGCCGGGGCTGAGGTCACCCGCCATAACCTGGAGCTGCTGCTGGGGCCTGGCGCGAGCCGTAAACCGCCGGTGACCGGCCCGATACAACCCGCCGCGGCGGCCGGGGGCGGCCTGACCGGGGTGATGAAAGTCCTCATCGCGGTAGCGGCCGTTGTGACTCTGGCGGTGGGCGGCGGGCTCCTGGCTCTGGCGCAGAAGGCCACCATCCGGGTGCACAACGAGGGGTGCAGCGAACTGGTGCCGCCTACCGGACTGAATGCGCTGCCAGGGGTGCAGCTGTTTGAGCGCCTGCCGCCCGGCGCTGTGGATACCATGACTGTGCCCGCGCTTTTGCTCGGCCAGGCAGAGCTGACCGTGGCCGAGAGCTCGACAGTCGAAACGACGCTGCGGTTGACGGTTTTGGGACAGGCATTTGATTTCCCGGTCACCGGTGAGGTAGTGGATGTGACCTGGGACGGGGAGTCGGTGCTCAAGGAACGGGTGGCGTTGACCAGTTCAGCCAAACATGATTTAGTGATTACCTGCAGGCAGTGAGATGGCTGTCTTTACACCGGGTTCCGCCTTGGTGATCGGCGCGGGGGGCGATCTGCCCGCCACGATAGCGGATGCAACCGGACTGGCAAGCCTGTTGGCCGATCCGGCCCGGTGTGCTTATGCGCCCGAGCAGGTGCGGCTGCTCACAGACGCGCAGGCCACGCGGCCCGCCGTGCTGGCGGCGCTGGAGGCGCTGGCCGGTGCCGCGACCACGGCCACGGTCGTGATTTACTTCTCAGGTCATGGCTATCGTCTCAGCGCGGCGGCGGGTCCCGCTTACTATTTGCTGCCCTACGGCTATGACCTGAACCGGCTGGCGCAGACGGCGATCAGCGGCACGGAGCTGGCCGACCGTTTGCGGGCAATCTCGGCCGCGCGGTTGCTGGTGTTGCTGGATTGCTGTCATGCCGGCGGGGTGGGCGAGGCGAAATCAGGGGCTCCCCTGACCCGGGCAGCACTGCCGTTGGAGGCGCAGCAGTGGTTAGCGGAAGGCCGGGGACGGGTGCTCATCGCTTCTTCGCGCGAGGACGAGCTCTCATACGCCGGCCGGCCCTACAGTGCTTTCACGTTGGCACTACTGGAGGCGCTTTGCGGGATCGGGGCGGCAAAGGCCGATGGCTACGTGCGGGTCGCTGATCTGGCTTTGCACGCGCGGGAGGCGGTGCCGGGGCGCACACAGGGCCGCCAGCATCCCATCTTGCACTTTGAGCAGGCCGATAACTTTGCGCTGGCCTATTACGCCGGTGGCGAATCGCAGCCCAAGGGGGTGCCGTGGACTGTTGCCCCTGAAATTGAGCCGGAGCCGGGTGCCTGGCGGGGTCTGGGGGCCGGCGGGATGGTCCAGGCGGCGCAGGGCAACGGTAACATCCAGCTCCAGATCGGCAATCTCAGCGGCGGGGTGGTGAATCTGGGCGGCGGGGCCGGGCCGGCCGCCCCAGCAAGATTGACCTGCCCGGCGTGCGGCCAGGCTCTGCGACCAGGGGCGCGCTTCTGTGGACAATGTGGCCGGCCCGTGGCCGCTTGGAAATAATCTCTGTGTAGTGTGTTAGCGCCGTCCAGCGCGCCGAAGCGCGTTACTACGAGCCTGTTTTCATTTCTGTTGCCGCCCAGCGCTGCGCCTGTTCCAGGTCCAGGCGGGCCCCTAACTCCTGGAAGATCGCCATGGCCTGTTCCAGGGCTGTGGTGCTGTCGGCCTGACGTCCCAGCGCCCGGTAGAGCCGGGCCAGCTGGAAGAGCGTCTGTCCGGCCTCATACCGGCTATGCAGCGCTTCCAGGGTTGCCAGGCTCTTCTCCAGGGCCGTCTGGGCGGCGGTCAATTCCCCACCGGCCAGGTAGACCTGGCCCAACACCCGCAGAGTAGCTCCCTCTTCCAGCCGCATTTCCTGGGTGCGGGCCAGTGAGAGGGAAAGTTGGGCTTCTTCTAATGCCTGGGGCAGATTCTCCTGATCCAGGTAAGCTTCGGCAAAGTGGCGATGGACCTCAGGGAGGAAGTCGGTGGAATTGATCTGCTGGAACAGGTCCAGGCTTTGTTGCAAGAGGTCCAGCGCGCGTTCCGGGGCCCCTTGTTGCAGCGCAACCGCCCCCATGTTGTTGTGTAACAGTGCGATAGCGTAGGTAGAGCCGAGCTCTTGCCACATTTGCAGGCTTTGTTCGTTGTAATGGGTGGCCAGGTCCAGGTTGCCCTGATTGCGGTAGACCCCCCCCAGGTTCAAGGTGATGACGGCCTGGTAGTAGGCGTCACCGATCTTGCGTTTGATTTCCAGTGCCTGTCGGTAGTGATCGGTGGCAGCGGCCCAGTCACCCAGGTCAAAATAGCCGTTGCCTAAGTTGATGTGGGCCAACGCCGCGCCGTTAATTTCCTCAATCTGCTCGTAAATGGCCAGGCTTTGCTGGCAGAACTCAATTGTGCGCGCGGTGTCACCCAGCCGGCTGTAAATCAGGCCCAGCAGGTAGTAGGCGTGCGCTGTGATAGACAATTGATCATGCCCCGTTTCCTGCCTGGCGATGGCGAGACTTTTCTGGCACCATTCCAAAGCCGCCGCGTGTTCTCCCTGCCGGTGGTAGAGGCCAGCTCCCATCAGGTAAATACGCGCCGCTTCCGGCACCGCGCGGCCCTCAATGGCCGATAACCCGCCCTGCAACCATTCAAAGGCAGTGGTGTAGTCGCTCTTTTGTTCATAGATAGAGGCGATCTTCCGGCAAATTTCGGTCAGGTGGCTGTGGCGTTCCTCTATCGGCGTGTCCAGCAGCATCACTAAAGTCAGCGCCCGGTGGTAGTTGGCCAGCGCGTTCTCATAATCGCCGGTGGTGGTCAGCACTTCTCCCAGGCTCTCGTGGGCCAGCAATTGCCGGTCCTGGCTGGAGGGTACCCGGCGGGCCGCTTTGAGCGCTTCTTTGAAGTGATGCGCTGCCGTTTCGTTGGCGTAGATGCTTTGGGCCTTGTGGCCGGCCTGGAGATGATAGGTGAGGGCTTTGTCCCATTCCTCGGCCAGACTGAAGTGGTGGGCGAGGATTTCCCAGTACTCGGCCAGGTGGCCGGCCTGCTGGGTTTCCACGGACTCCCCAATCCGGCGGTGTAACTGGCGGCGGTCGGCGAAGAGCAGGCTTTCGTAGGCTACTTCGCGGGTGAGGATGTGGCGGAAGAGGTAGAGATATTCGGTGTAGGGGCCTTCCAGGAGCTCGCGCGCGGTCAAGTCGCTTAGGCGCTCGCGCAGTTCGCCCTCTACCTGGCGATAAGGGTAGATGGCGTTGAGCAACCACTGGGCAAACTCGCGGCCGATGACCGAGGCCACCCGCAGGACGTTGCGGCTGCTTTCATCCAACCGGTCAATACGGCTCATGATGACCCGGTTGACCGAGTCGGGGATCTCAATCATTTCCAGGTCGGTACGGGCATGATAGGTCCCGGTGGTCTCGTCTAAGGTCAAGTAGTTCTCAATCAGCGTATGGGCGACTTCCTCAATAAACAGCGGGTTGCCATGGGCTTTGTCCAGGATCAGCTGTTTGATGTGCTCCGGCATTTGGGGGGTGGTCGGCAGCAGCGTGTCCAGCAGGCGCAGGCTGGCCTCGTCGGAGAGTTCCTGGAGCCGCAAGCCGGTGTGGTAGGGAAGGTCGGCCACGTTCAGGGGGAGCTGATCCTCCGGCCGGTAGGCCACTGCCAGCAGGAAGGGGCAGCGGGTTACCTGGCGGGCTACGTGGTTGACCAGTTCCACGGAGGTGTCATCGGCCCATTGCAGGTCGTCAATGGTCAGGAGCAAGGGGCGCTCGCTTGCCACATGGTCTATCAGGCGAATGATGACCCGGAAAAGTGTGCGCTGGCGGGTTTGAGCATCCAGCGCGTGGACCAGCTCGGTCTCTTCCACTGCCAGACCGAGCAGGGAGGTGATCAGGGTGGTCCAATCCTCCCAGGTTGGATCCATTTCGCGTAGCAGCGCAGTGATCTTTTCCCGTTTAACCTGATCCGAGTCGGCCTGGTTGAGCCCGAAAAGGTCGCGCAGCAGCTCCAGCCAGGGCAGGTAGGGTGTATGGCGGCCAAAGGAGGGACAGGTGGTGCTCAGGCTGAGCGCGCCGTGTTCGTTCCAATGGGCGGCTACCTCGTCCAACAGGCGCGATTTGCCCAGCCCCACATCACCAACGAGCGTGAGCACCTGAGGCTGGCCGGCCAATCCCAGGTCGGTCAGGTGGTGGATTTGCTCCCATTCGGCGTCGCGGCCAATCAGCGGTCGCCGCTCGCGGGCGCGATGTGTTTGCAGTCCCAACACTTCGTAGTTGGGGACGGGGCGCGCTTTGCCTTTAACCCGCACCGGCTCCCCGACATGGAGCAAGAAGGCCCCCCCGGACTGGCGGGCCGTGCTTTGACTGGTGAGGACCTGGCCATCGGTGGCGACGGCCATCAGGCGGGCGGTCAGGTTGACCTCGTCGCCCATGACCGAGTATTCCTGGCGGGTGGGCGCCCCAACGTTGCCGGCAAAGACCAGCCCGGTATTGACGCCGATCCGCTGTTGGAGGCAGTAGGTCCCGCAAGAAGTATCAAGCCGGGCAAAGGCGGCCATGGCTTCCTGCATTTCCAGAGCGGCGCGCACGGCCCGTTCCGGGTCGTCAATGTGGGCGCGGGGGGCGCCGAACAGGGCCATGATGCGGTGGCCGACGGCGTAGCTATCCACTTTGTTGACCACGCCGCCATATTTGGCAATGATCTGGCGCATGGTGGTGAAGTGGGCATTGAGGATGGCGGTGATCTCCGCCGTGTGCGTTTCTCCCAGCTGCTCAATGATCTCATCAATGCCGTAGAAGTTGGCAAAGAGCACGGTTACCGGCCGGTACTCGCCGCCGATGGCGACCCGTTCCGGCTCCAATTTGAGCTTATCCAGGAGGCCCGGCGGCAGGAAGAGCTCCAGGGCGTGAATCCGGTGGACGGTCGCCGTGATCCATTCCAGGAGTGAGGCATCGGTAGGGGGTGGTGGATAGTCGGCCAGGGGATCGGGAGGGGGCTGGGGGGGCGGCGCGGCCCCGGCAGGCAGAGCGACTAACCGTCGGAAGCCCTGGCGGGGCGGGTCGGTCGTGGCGCTGGCGGCTACCGCCTGCCAGGTGTTGGC
>Ga0067045_1031627_pt1 | contig 11810 bp, 11 predicted proteins | sample TerdegcTABiofilm_FD_59184 | JGI IMG/M metagenome (GOLD analysis project Ga0067045, IMG submission 59184) | Combined Assembly of (Gp0054472, Gp0054536) Wastewater bioreactor microbial communities from Singapore -Terephthalate degrading...
GCTATTTTTTTATTAATCCTTGTCTTTTTCTTCTCTGGTACAGTTACTGTATCCAATACTATCGCTGAAATTACACCTGATTCACCAGCTGCCGAAGCTGGGCTTCAAAAAGGAGATCAAATTATCGCTATTAACTCCATAATAATTGATAATGCTGAGGAAATTTCTAAAATAATAAGTAGAAATAGAGATAATCTTATATCTTTAAAAATACTAAGAAATAAAGAATATCTAGAAATAAATCTTATACCATTATATAGTGAAGAATACGATAGAGCCATGATTGGAATTACCCTGGAGCTAACAAGTAAAAAAATGTCTATCCTACAGTCTATTGGCAAATCTATTCTAACCACTGGTGAAATATTTCGTCTAATTATAAAAGGATTTTTAGAAATGTTTACTGGTAAAATACCAGTAGAACTAGCAGGACCGTTAGGTATTGCTCAAATGGCTGGGGAAGCAGCTCAGTTTGGGTTTTTAAGTTTGTTATTCTTTACTGCGGTAATTAATATATTTTTGGGAATTGTTAACCTTTTTCCTATCCCTATTCTAGACGGTGGTCAAATACTCTTATTATTAATTGAAAAAATAAGAGGTAAACCACTACAACCAGAACATATTAATTTTTTATATATTATAGGTATTGCCTTAATTATCCTGATCTTTATTATTGCAACTTATCAAGATATTTTAAGAATAATCATCAAGTGAAGGTTTCAGGAATAATAATGTTAGATTTAGTTAATATAAAAAGAAGAAAAAGTAGAACTGCCAGGATAGGTAATTTAGCTATTGGAGGTAATCATCCTATCTCTGTACAATCTATGACCAGCTGTGATGTTAAAGATATCAATACAACCTTAAAACAGATAAAAAAATTAGAATCAGCAGGTTGTGATTTAATTCGAATCGCTTTTCCTGATCTTGAATCATGTCAATTAATACCAAAAATCAAGAGTAAAGCAAAAGTTCCTATCGTGGCTGATGTACATTTTAATTATCTAATAGCATTAGAGGCTATTAAGTATAATATTGATGGTCTTCGACTTAATCCTGGTAATATTAAAAAAGAAAAAGATATCATTAAGGTTATAGAAGAGGCTCGAAAAAAAAATATTATGATTCGTTTCGGCATTAATGCCGGCTCTCTGAATAAAAACATTATGGAAAAATATAAAGAACCAAACTATTTAGCTTTAGTAGAAGAGGCTGACCAGTTAATTAATTTCCTACAAAAGATGGAATATCAAAATTTTGTTATTTCTATTAAATCAAGTAGTGTCATTGATACAATAAATGCCAATAGAATTATTGCTCAAAAATGTGATTATCCCCTCCATATTGGTATTACTGAAGCTGGATTTGATCAATCAGGGATAGTAAAATCTACTGCTGGAATCAGTATATTGTTATACGAAGGAATTGGAGATACTATTAGAGTATCTTTAACTGGAGATCCAGTAAAAGAAGTTTTAGTGGCCCAAGATATATTACAAGCATTAGGAATAAGAAAAACCGGTATCAATCTTATAACATGTCCAACTTGTGGCAGATGTCAAGTTGATATCTATAAAATTGCCAAGAAAGTCAAATTTGTATTACAAGATATTCGCTCACCTTATACCATTGCCATTATGGGCTGTATAGTAAATGGTCCTGGAGAAGCAAAAATTGCTGATGCAGGAATAGCTTTTAATAAAGAAGAGGCAATGCTATTTAGAAAGGGCAGTTTAATTGGTAGGTATCATAATATTGAAAAAGCTATAGATATTTTAAACCATGAAATAAGGATTATGGCTAATAAATAATAAATAAAGTGATTATAATGCTTTACATTAATAGTATTATTTTTTAGGAATAATTATGTGAATAATTTTCAAAAGGATAAGAAACAAATGAAAATTTCTGTTATAATACCTGCCTATAATGAGCAAGCCACTATTGCTGATATTATAAAAACATTAAAAAAAGTATCTACAATCGATTCCATTATAGTTGTGAGTGATGGCTCAACTGATCAAACAGTCGAAATTGCCCATTCCCTCAAGGTAGATGTTTATGAAATGAAAGAAAATATTGGTAAAAGTGGTGCCATAAAAAAGGGTTTTGAAAATACCAATTCTGAGATATTACTATTTTTAGATGCGGATTTAATTGGTCTAAAAACAGATCATATCTATTCTTTAGTTAATCCCATAATAAATGATTGGGCAGACATGACTATTGGTATTTTTAGTAAAGGTAGGCTTATCACAGATCTTTCTCAAATGATAATGCCTTATCTTTCTGGTCAAAGAGCTATGAAAAGAGAAATCATAAATCTTATTCCTGACCTGGATATGTTAAAATACGGTTTAGAAGTTGCTATTACAAAAACGGTAAAAAAATATAATTATAGAGTAACTAAGGTGAAATTAAACAATTTGACTCATATTATGAAAGAAGAAAAGTATGGAATTTTGGAAGGGACAAAAAAAAGATGGCAGATGTACTGGGATATTGTAAAGCAACTAAAATCTTAATTAAATGCTCTTCCTAAATATCAATATAGTTTGAAACTTTTAGACAATTGACTTAATAAATATTTTGTGTTACATTTTTAACTGTATGTTCTTTTGAAAAATGGTGAACTTCACACAATTAAAAGCAATAAGAGAAAAATTATTTGAATGTTTTAAGTGTTAAAAATATTAAAGATCAGATAAAATAAAAAGATTAATTATCTGGAGAATGATGTCATGTTGAAAAAAATTGTGAAAGACCTATCAGATGTGGAAAATGAAGCAGAATATATCATTAAGAATGCTCAAAAGGAAGCTCAAAAAATGATAGAAGAAGAGAAAAAAAGGCAGAAAGAAATTAAAGAAAAAATGATCTCCGAATACCATAAAAAAGGTCGAGATTTAGTAGAAGAAAGAATAAAGATGGCTAATGAAAAAGCCAAAACAATATATGTTAATAGTAAAGCAGAAATAGAGAAAATAAAGAATGATACAAAAAACAAATTTGAACAAGCTGTAGAAATGGTCATAAATCAAATGGTGAAATAACTATGGCTATATCTCAAATAAGTAAATTTTATATTTTTGCTCATCTCTCCATAAAGGAATCTTTGCTTAATGAGTTACAAAGATTAGGCTGCTTAGAAATTTTTCGTATTGAAGAAAAAGAAGAATTGCACAATTGGAAAAATGTAGATGAGGATACCACAAATGTTACTTCGGTTAAATTAAATAATGTTAAATTTTGTATAGATTTATTATCCGGTTATGGCAGCGAAAAAAGAAGTGGATGGGGGTCTCTATTATCAGCAAAAAAACCTTATAACTATGATGAATTGGTCAAAATAGCCCAACAGTTTGACTACGAAAAATTGTTTGTACAATGCAAAGAGCTGGATAGTGAATTAAACGAGCTTAAACTACAAGAAAATAAATTGATATCCGCTAAACAAGAAATCCAAAATTGGCAAGATTTGGAACTTGATTTTAGCGAATTGGATCAAAGAAAATATATTAAATATCTTCTTGGCTTTATAACTAAAAATTACTTTAATAATTTAGTGCAGGATTTAGAAAGCCAGGTGCCTGAAATTTTTGTTCAAAAAATTAAGGAAGAGAAGAATAGAATAAATATTATTATAATTACTTTAAAAGAAAATCTACTTAAAATTGAACCTATCCTACAAAAAAATAATTTCGAATTATATAAATACAGCCACTCTTTTGCTGGTACTCCCAATCAAATACTGGAAACAATTTCTAAGCAATTGATGGTGATTGATAAAAGAAGATATGAGATTGAACAGACGCTAACAAAATTACACCGAGAGAATGAGCTTATTTATCCCTTATATGATTTTCTAGCTATTGAGCAGGAAAAAGAGGAAACAAAAAAACTTTTAAAGAAAAGTGAAAGAATTATTGCTATTAAAGGTTGGGTACAAAATAAGGATATCCCAAATTTAAAAAAACACTTAGAAAATAAATATAGGGAATATGAAATTAATTTTATTGCACCAAAAAAGGATGAACAAACGCCAGTAGTTCTTGACAATCATAAACTGGTAAAACCTTTTGAAATAATTACTGAGCTCTATAGCCTGCCAAACTACCATGAAATAGATCCAACTCCAATCCTTTCTATATTCTATTTTGTTTTCTTTGGGCTTTGTCTTTCTGATGTAGGTTATGGTGCTGCTCTGGCACTAATAAGTTATACTGCCATAAAAAAACTAAAATTCACAGAAGGACCTACCAAATTTTTTAGATTGCTTTATTATTGTGGAATATCAGGAATTTTGGGGGGAATACTTGTAGGTAGTTGGTTTGGTGATATTCTGAACTATTTACCGCCAATTTTTAGTAATTTAAGAAATGTTTTAATTCAGAAGTTTGCTTTATTCGAACCGACGGATAATCCTTTACCACTCTTAATGTTAAGTCTAGCCCTGGGAGTAACCCAGGTTTACACAGGAATAATTTTAAAATTTATAGATAATGTTAGAAAAGGCAAGTTATATGATGGTTTAATGGATCAGGTTTCCTGGCTCTTTCTATTAACTGGAATAATTTTAGTCTTGTTAAAAGGCATGATACCACCTATTATTGGAAAACTATCCTGGATAATCACATTTATTGGCATTATAACTATTGTCTCAACTCAGGGTAGAAATAAAAAAAATATTTTATTAAGAATGGGTAGTGGAATTCTTGCTTTATACGATATTACTGGTTATTTGAGTGACGTTCTTTCTTATTCCCGGTTATTTGCTCTTGGATTAGCTACCAGTATTATTGCCCAGATGTTTAATATGCTATCCACAATGATTAATATTCCTTTTATTGGTTTCTTGTTAACCATAGTTATATTAGTCATTGGACACACTTTTAACTTATTAATTAGTGGACTGAGTGCCTTTATTCATGACGCAAGATTACAGTATGTTGAATTCTTTACAAAATTTTATCAGGCTGGGGGAATTCCTTTCAGACCTTTTACTTTTAAAACTACCTACATTAAAGTTGAAGAAAATAGCAAATAAATTTTAAATTATATTTCACTTAAAATATTAATTAATATTTATTAAAGATTAATACAATGGAAAGTAGAAAAGGGGGATATGACTAATGACCGATGGTATTGTTCTTGCCTATTTAGGAGCTGCCTTAGCCATAGGCTTAGCTGGTTCGGGTTCTGCAATAGGTGTTGGTATAGCGGGAACAAGTGGAAGTGGAGTTATGACCGAAGATCCAGGAAAGTTTGGTTTGGTGCTTCTACTGCAAGCATTGCCTGGCACTCAAGGTATTTATGGATTACTGGTGGGCTTTTTAGTTTTAACCAAAATAGGCATTTTTGCTGGAACACCTGCTACCTTAACTATTAACCAAGGACTGCAAATATTGAATGCCTGTTTGCCTATTGCTATTGTGGGTTTCTTTTCCGGAATATATCAGGGCAAAACTTCTGCTGGTTCTATTGGACTTATTGCTCGTAGACCTGAAGAAACAGGAAAGGCAGTAGTAATGCCGGCGATGGTGGAAACTTATGCTGTGCTTTCTTTGTTAGGCTCTATACTATTATTGAATGGAATTGTTCTTTAATATCTGAGGAGATTTATTTTTATGTCCATAAAAGAGATTAAAGAGAAGATATTACAAGAGGCCTTTGAAGAAAAACAGAGAATTATCAAAAATGCCGAAAAAGAAATTGATTATATAAAAAACGAAGCTAAAAGAGAAAATGCACTAATACAAAAAGAAATTTTGGATAGATACCACCAAGAAGCTGATCTAAAAGAGAAAAAAATTATTACTGAAGCTGTATTGCAAGCAAAAAAAAGCATCCTTTCTGCAAAACAACAAATTATTAATAATGTTTTCTCTGAAGCCTTAAATAGAATAATGAAATTTGATGAGAAAGAGTATTTATCTTTGATGGAAAAACTTATTCTGAATAATGTAGAAACAGGTAATGAAATTGTTTACCTGGGAACTAAAGAGAGAAAATCCATTAATCAAGAATTTATTACTCAAATTAATAAAAAATTAAAATCCCAGGGTAAAAAAGGGGAATTAAAAATTTCTGAAGATCGCCTTGCTATTATGGGTGGAGTCATTTTAGGTATGGGTGAAATTAGAAAAAATGCTTCTTTAGAAGTAATTCTAGAAAAAGTTAAGGATGAAATGGAAACAAAACTTAACCAATTTTTATTTTCTAAGGATAATATTTAGGGATCAGTATGCTCAAATATATCAATGAAACTACTAATACTTTAGAAGAATATGGATATGCCTGTGCACGCATAAGAGAATTAGAAAGATTCCTTTTAAACCAGGATATTATTAACAAAATGATTGATGCACCTGATTTAGATAAAGCTTGTAAAGTATTAGTGGAAAACAAATTGGATGAATATTCTTTTGCAAGTACTGATCCACATACTATTGACCAACTATTACAAGATATCTTAACAAAAACCATAAATATCATTAGTGAAATTTCACCATACCCTTACTTATCTCAGCTACTGAGATGGAAATATGATTTTCATAACCTTAAAGTACTATTAAAAGCTAAAGCAATGAATATAAAGGAACCTTATCCTATATATGATATAGGCAATTTAAGTCTCCAGGGATTATCTTCAGCTGCCTTTGAAGGCAAATATCAGTTAGTACCTGTTAAAATAGAGAGAATCATTAAACAATCAGAAAATGAATATATGAAATCAGAAGACTTACAATTAATGGAAATAATTTTAGATAGAGGCTATTATGAAATTATCTTTGATCAATTAGAAGAAATTAATCAAGCCTTTTTATTCTATTATTACAAGACCGAAGTTGATTTATTAAATTTAAGCATAGCTTGCCGTTCCAAAATAAGAGAGATCAGTAAATCAAAATTATCTAAGATATTAATTAGATTTGGATATTTTTCAATACAAAAGATAATTGATATTTATGACCACACTCTCTCTTCTTGGCCAAACAATTTTCAAAAAACTGAATATTCTTCCTTAATTGAAGAAGGAATTAAATATTGGTTAGATGAGAATTCCTTATTAAAACTTGAGCAGTTAAGTGATAACTATTTATTAAATATACTTAAAATTGGTAAGTACATAACTTTTGGATTGGAAAGTATTATTGCTTATTATTATGCTAAAACAAATGATTTAAAGAATATCAGAATTATTACTAATGGTAAAAGATATTCTTTGACTAATGAGAATATTAAAAAATATGTCAGGGATACCTATGTCTAATGTAGCCATCATTGGAGAGAAAGAGATTATTATTGGTTATAGTCTTATTGGATTAAAACTGTTTCCGGTTATCGATGGTAATGAAGCAAAAATTGCTTTAGATAAATGTATTCAAGATAACTTTTCTCTGGTTTTTATTACTGATGATATTGCTCAGTTAATCATTGAAGAAATAGAAAAATATCAAAAAATATCTCCCACTTCCATTTGTATTCTTCCCAATCGGATAAAGGATTCCGGGCTCACTTTAAAATTATTGAAAAAAAATATAGAAAAGGCAGTTGGGACAGATATAATGTTTAGAAAAGAGGGGTAACAATGCAAGAAAATACAGGCATAATTGTTAAAGTATCAGGACCAGTTGTGATTGCGGAAAATTTATTAGGAGCTAAGATGTATGATGTAGTAAAGGTAAGTGAAAAAAAATTAATTGGAGAAATAATTGAATTAAATAAAGATAGAGCAACAATACAAGTATATGAAGAAACATCTGGTATCGGTCCCGGAGAACCTGTGTATACTACGGGTTTACCTTTAAGCGTGGAATTAGGTCCTGGTCTTATTAAATCAATTTATGATGGTATTCAAAGACCATTAGATATAATATTTCAAAATGAAGGAGCTTTTATTGCTCGAGGAGTAGAAGCCAATAGTCTCGACAGATCAAAAAAATGGGATTTTAAACCTTTAAAAAAGAAAGGTGAGCTGGTCAGCTCAGGTGATAAACTGGGAGTAGTTCAGGAGACCTCTATAATATCTCATTTTATAATGGTTCCTATAGGAATAGAAGGTGTCATTGAAAGCATTGAAGAGGGTAGTTTTAAAGTCAGTGATACTATAGCTAGGATAAAGGATAAAAATGGAAAAATTGACGAAGTTAAAATGTTTCAAAAATGGCCGGTTAGAAAAATGCGGCCTTATAAAGAAAAATTAGCACCCAAAGAACCTTTAATTACCGGTCAGAGGGTTATTGATACCTTCTTTACTATTGCTAAAGGAGGAACTGCTTGTATTCCTGGTCCATTTGGCAGTGGAAAGACAGTTGTTCAACACCAGCTCTCGAAATGGTGTAATGCTGAAATAATTGTATTTATTGGTTGTGGAGAAAGAGGCAATGAAATGACTGATGTTTTACTGGAATTTCCTGAGTTAATTGACCCTCATTCGGGAAAACCATTAATGGAAAGAACAGTCTTAATTGCTAATACTTCTAATATGCCTGTGGCCGCAAGAGAAGCTTCCGTATATACCGGCATAACTATTGCTGAATATTATCGAGATATGGGATATAATGTTGCCTTAATGGCTGATTCAACATCAAGATGGGCTGAAGCAATGCGTGAAATTTCTGGCAGACTGGAAGAAATGCCTGGAGAAGAGGGATACCCAGCTTACTTAGGAACCAGGATTGCTAGCTTCTATGAAAGATCTGGTCGAGTAAAATGCTTATCTTCACAAGAACAGGAAGCAACTATAAGTGTAATAGGCGCAGTATCTCCCCCTGGAGGTGACTTATCAGAACCAGTTACCCAGAATACCCTTAGAACAGTCCAGGTTTATTGGAGCTTACAAGATAAATTAGCTTACAAAAGGCATTTTCCAGCAATTGATTGGTTAAAAAGCTATTCTCTCTATCTTGATCAGTTGAGCGATTATTTCCAAGAAGAAATAAGTAAAGATTTTATTAATATTAGAACAACTGCTATGAGTATACTTCAAGAAGAATCAGAGTTAGAAGAAACAGTTCGATTAGTTGGAATCGATGCTCTTTCCAAAAGAGAACGTCTAACACTGGATACTGCTCGTTCTATTAGAGAAGATTTTTTACACCAAAATGCCTTTGATGAAATTGATACCTATACCTCGATAAAAAAACAATATTTAATGTTAGATTTAATAATATTTTTCCATAAAATGGCTCAATCAGCTATTCAGGAAGAATATATCACCAGTGAACAGATCAATAAATTATCAGTAAAAAATCAGATAGCTCGAGCCAAATATATACCAGAAGAAAAATTAGAAGAGTTCAAAAAAATTAAGGAACAAATAAAAGATCAAATTAATTCCCTCATTTCAAAAAAGGTTGGAAAGGATGAATGAGCATGATGATAAAAGAATACTCTACAATTACTGAGGTGAATGGACCACTAATAATCGTAAACAAAATAACTAATGTCAAGTACGATGAACTGGTGGAAATAGAATTATCAGATGGTGAAAAAAGGAGAGGACAAGTTCTTGAAGTATCAGAAGATAAAGCTATCGTCCAGATGTTTGAAGGTACCACAGGAATAGATATATCTCGGACTAAGGTACGTTTTTTAGGAAAGGTTATTGAAATTCCTGTATCTCTTGATATGCTAGGTAGAATATTTGATGGCTCTGGTCGACCAATCGATCATGGACCCAAGATAATTGCTGAAAAAAGATTAGATATTAATGGTAGTCCATTAAATCCTTATGCTCGTGACTACCCTAATGATTTTATCCAAACGGGAATATCTTCAATAGATGTGTTAAATACCTTAGTAAGAGGACAAAAACTCCCTATTTTTTCTGGTTCTGGATTACCACATGCCAAAGTTGCTTCACAAATAGCTCGACAGGCTAAAGTTTTAGGGAAAGAAGAAAGTTTTTCGGTAGTATTTGCTGCAATGGGTATTACTTTCGAAGAAGCCAACTTTTTTATAAATGATTTCAGGAGAACAGGAGCAATTGAAAAAAGTGTAATGTATATTAACTTAGCTAACGATCCCGCAGTAGAAAGAATTATAACTCCTAGAATGGCTCTCACTACAGCAGAATATCTAGCTTTCGAAAAGGATAGACATGTATTGGTAATTCTAACAGATATGACTAATTATTGTGAAGCATTAAGAGAGGTATCTGCTGCCCGTAAAGAAGTTCCAGGTAGAAGGGGATACCCCGGTTATTTATATACTGACTTAGCAACACTTTACGAAAGAGCAGGTAGAATAAAAGGCAAAAAAGGTTCCATTACTTTAATGCCCATCCTTAGTATGCCCGAAGACGATAAGACCCATCCCATTCCTGATTTAACTGGTTATATAACAGAAGGGCAAATTATCTTAGCCCGGGAATTACATTTAAAAGGAATCTATCCACCTATAAATGTTCTTCCTTCTTTATCGCGGTTAAAAGATAAGGGGATTGGTGAAAATAAAACTCGGGAAGATCATGCTGATGTAATGAATCAACTCTTTGCTTCTTATGCAAGAGGAAAGGAGTCAAAAGAACTTGCCACCATATTAGGAGAGGCAGCTTTAACTGAAGAAGATAAAAAATATGTTGAATTTTCTGATAAATTTGAAGAGTTATTTGTCCAGCAAGGAGAAGACGAAAATAGAGATATAGAAAAAAGCCTGAGTATTGGTTGGGAAACACTATCTATATTACCGATAAATGAGCTGAAAAGAATTAAAGAAGATTACATAAAAAAATATTTACCTAATATATCCAATGATAAAAGTATTAAAAATAATACTAATTAAGTAAATAATATAAAATAGGTAAATAATATATTATTAAAAATATGAATATAACAAACATTTCCAGAGTATACTATTTCCGGAGGAGCCATTAAATAATGATACTCGCTGTTAATCCTAATCGTATGGAGCTATTAAAATTAAAGCGTAGATTAGAACTTGCCAGACGCGGTTATAAACTACTTAAGGACAAACGCGATGCACTTATTCAAAAATTTATCAAGATTGTTGCAGAATACCAGGAAACAAGAGAAGAATATGATAAGAAAATTAGAGATTCTATGAATCTATTTCTACTGGCTACTCTTTATATGGGTGAAGATGATCTCAATGCCATTTTTTTATTTCCCCAAAGAGTAATTAAAATTAAGACTGAATATCAAAATATAATGAGTGTAAAAGTACCAAAATATAAAACTATTGAAGAAGGAAATCTCTATACCTATGGTATGCATAATACCAGCCCTGAATTGGATAATGCCATAAAAAAATACCACGAGACTATACCTTTAATGATAAAAATGTCAGAATTAGAAAAAACGATTGTATTACTAACCGAAGAGATCGAAAAAACCAGAAGAAGAGTGAATGCTTTAGAATATGTAATGATCCCCAATTTAGAAGATACCATTAAATTTATCACCATGAAGCTGGATGAAATGGCTAGATCTACTAACTCAGCTATTATGCGTATTAAAGAAATGATTCGAGGAGAATAAAAACTATTTTTTATAACTGGAAATATATTACTTAATCTGACTTATTTATATTATTGTATATTCTCCCAAAATTATTCAAAATACTCAATCATAATAAAGAAAAAAAGGAATAATCCTGTTTAATAAACAATTTATTATGCTGGATTAATAATCTTTCTTCCTATCAAATATATCAAATATAATCTCTGAAAATTTACCTAGAATTTTTTCCTAAAAAAATGATATTATATTAATATAATAAAATTTACCATATTATTTATATTGTTGAAGTGCCCGTAGCTTAACTGGATAAAGCGACGGCCTCCG
>Ga0067045_1004311_pt1 | contig 11808 bp, 9 predicted proteins | sample TerdegcTABiofilm_FD_59184 | JGI IMG/M metagenome (GOLD analysis project Ga0067045, IMG submission 59184) | Combined Assembly of (Gp0054472, Gp0054536) Wastewater bioreactor microbial communities from Singapore -Terephthalate degrading...
TCCACATCGACGGGGAGGTTTGGCACCTCGATGTCGGCTCATCGCATCCTGGGGCTGTAGTAGGTCCCAAGGGTTGGGCTGTTCGCCCATTAAAGCGGTACGTGAGCTGGGTTCAGAACGTCGTGAGACAGTTCGGTCCCTATCCGTCGCAGGCGCAGGAAACTTGAGAGGAGCTGTCCCTAGTACGAGAGGACCGGGATGGACAGACCACTGGTGTACCAGTTATCGTGCCAACGGTAGCGCTGGGTATCTATGTCTGGACGGGATAAGCGCTGAAAGCATCTAAGCGCGAAGCCCCCCTCGAGATGAGGTTTCCCATAGCGTAAGCTAGTAAGACCCCTGGCAGACAACCAGGTAGATAGGCCGGGTGTGTAAGCTCAGCAATGAGTTTAGCTGACCGGTACTAATAGGTCGAGGGCTTGACCGACTAACTACTAACAACTAATAGCTTGTTCAACTACACTGTACAGTTTTGAGAGAGTAATTATTAAAAAAGTTAACAAGTTTCTAGTGGTGATAGCGAAGAGGGTACACCCGTTCCCATCCCGAACACGGCAGTTAAGCTCTTCAGCGCCGATGGTACTTGGGGCTTGCCCCTGGGAGAGTAGGACGCCGCTAGAAAATTTTTTATATTATAAGGGGATATTCCTTCGAAGAAGGTGTGTCCCCTTTCCTTATTGGATATTTTCAAAAATATTAGAGAAATTAGCAGGAATTGCTATATTTTTATAGAATAACATAGATTTAATGCGAAAAATGTCAAAATATACACATTGCAACTGTCAATGATTGTATATTTAGATGTATTTTTATTTCAATACGCGAGGAGTAAGGGGGAAAATAATGAAGCGGTTTATCTGTTCTGTTGTGTTAATGGTTTTTGTGCTAGTTTTTATGTCTGTCATTGGCCCTTACCGGATCGAGCATTCATTTGCTTCTGAAGATGGAAACCAGCTCGGCGTGAACCAAACGGTATTATCGGGACAAGGTGCTCCCGGACAGCTAATACCCAGCGGTGAATATGCCGTTTTTGTTTATGAGAGCGGCGAGTGGCGTGAAGCGGGCAGGCTTGCCTGCGACAAGTACCTGCACGAGAAGGAGATTGACCTGAACGGATACTCTCTATCACCTGACGGGTTAAAGGTACGTTTGGTAAAAATGGGCGGGGGAGCCGGCCATATTGATTCGGTTTTCCTGGACGGTGAGCCGCCGGTTAAGGTTAACGGCAGTGGAGCTTTTGAATTGAACAAACTTTCCCAAAAAGACTACGACGTTATTAACGTTGACGAAAGTGGTATGGAGCTTGAATTCGCTGCTGGTGCGGGCGGGACACTGGCCGTCACCGCGCGGATTGAAAATTTGGTGATCAATAAAATTCCGTTTCAGTTTCCCACGGCAAACAACTACCGCACAATGACTGAAGACTCATCGTTTTATAACTACCGGCTGAATTCGGTGGAAGGAGCTGTCACCGTTGATGGAAACATAAGCGAAGTTTCTGAAAACGAACCTTTCCTCGAAGAGTACTGCCTGCCCGGTTCCGGTCACCCGCCTGGATTCATCTATGGCTGGGTGATGAACGATAATCAAAACCTTTATGTAATTATTGATTTTATCCCCGACAACACCATGGATGGCGAAAAGGACTACGCCAAGGTATACGTAAATACGGACGCCGGTTTAAAAGAGTTCAAGGTGTCCGTGTCCGAAACCAGTTGGGGACGGGCAGCGTTTGTTTACACGGACAGGGCTGCTTACCAGCACAAGGTTTACGAGTTTGCCATTCCTTTAACGGAGTTGGGGGTAAACAGCGCTGATTCAGATGTGGAATTATCCCTGGCTTTTGCCGCTTATGGGACGGCGACGCCTGAAATAGAAATAAATAACCCGCAGGTGGCTTGTGACCCTGACAACAACAAGTACATGGTTGTTTATGAAAAGTGGGAGGACGGTGAGAGCGATATCTATGGGAATTTCATCTACCCAGATGATTCGGTTTCAGTGCCTATAGTCATAAACGATGATGGAGGTGACCAAGTAAGGCCCTCGGTTGCTTTTGACACTTATAATGAAAAGTACCTGGTAGTTTGGCAAGATGATAACGATTGTGAAATAGGCGGTATTTATGGTCAAATTATAGACAACGATGGTACACCAGTAGGCTCCTCAATCCAAATCAGTGACAGTGATGATGGCGGCTTTGCGCCATCTGTTGCGTATGACGTATACAACAATAAGTTATTAGTTGTATGGGATTATTACGATAGTATCCTCGGTCAGTTTGTGGATTTAGCTTCCGGGCAAATAGAAGGTGACGGAGTTTTTCCTATAAGCAGTTCTCAAAGTAATAAGTATAACCCGAAATTAGCGTACGACAGTATGACCCGTAAGTTTTTGGTAGTGTGGGAAGACTACGGAGAATATCGGAGTATTTACGGCCGGCTGGTGGATTATCCGGGCGATTCCTCGAACTGGAGTGATGAATTTAAAATTAACAATTCTACAGCCAGCGAGCAATTTTACCCCTCGGTTGCCGGTGGTGTTTATGATTCCGATGCCGCCTTCCTGGTGACATGGGTGGATATCTATTATGATTGTTATGAAGATTGTTATTACAGCATAAAAGGTCGTATTGTGAACGGAGGCGTGCCACAAGGAAGCGAATTAACAATTCTTGATGAGTGGCCCTTTGATTGGTGCCAATTTAATGTTGCTTCAGCGGCAGCTGACAGTGTGAATAAAGAGTTTTTGGCGGTTTATAAAATTGACGATGGAAACTCAGTTGTAACATATTATCGGGCGATTAATGCTGAAGGTGTTTTTTTGGGTGAAGCACAACAAATAACTGATGACCAATATCTTGCCAATCCCGCCGTTGTTTTCAACTCCAGTGAGCAGAGTTTTCTCGTGGTATATCAATTATCGCCGGAAGGCGATCTGGCCTTCGAGCATATTATCACGGACACCCAGGCGGTGGCGGCGGATAAAAACGCGCTCACGTTTAACACAATCAAGGCAAGCAATACGGCTCAGGATAACATTACCACCAATCTGTCCCTGCCTGGGACCGGAGAGCACGGAACAATAATTACCTGGTCAAGCGGCAACACAGCTTTTATCAGCGATACCGGCGTTGTCACCAGACCTGCCGGGACCCAGGGCGATCAGGCGGTAACCTTGACTGCGACTATATCAAAGGGCGCGGCCAGCGACACAAAGACGTTTGGACTTACGGTAAAGGCGATAACAGGCGGTTCACCCAAGCCGCAGGTTATATATAAGTATCCTCATTTAGACAAAATGAAGTATAAGGTACATCTCCCCGCCGGCTCGGTAAGAGACAGCGCGGGTAATGGTTTGGCGCAGGACTATGATTTTAATTTTTACACAGGATCCCAGGATTAGTATTAAAAGGAGGCTTTGGTTATGAATGTATTAATAACCGGCAATATGAGACTGAAAAGAATGACCGCCGTTTATATCTTCGCCTTACTTACTTTGGCGGTTTTTACCGGTGCCTTTGCTTTTCCGGGTTCTTCCTGCGCCGGACAGATTACTTTCAATGACTTACCGACGGATGCTCAAGTATATCCTTATGTAAATTATCTCGTTGAGAAGGGAATATTCAAGGGCTTTCCAGACGGCACTTTTCGCGCCGGTGAAGGCGTCACCCGCGCCCAGACCGCCCGTGTTGTGACGCTGGTCAGGGGGCTCGCGCCTGTTATAGGCGGCACACCCACTTTCAGCGACGTGCCTGCCACCCACTGGGCTTACGGCGATATTGAAGCGGCCAGTAAGGCCGGGTATTTCAAAGGGTATCCCGACGGCACCTTCAACCCTGAAGGCGTTATCACCAGGGCCGAAGCAATCACTCTGCTGTTGAATCTCTCCGGCGGCAAGCTCAGCGGCAAGGCCGCGAACGTAGCCGACGTGCCCGCCGGTCACTGGGCCTATCAACAGGTGGCGACAGCTCTGGAAGCAGGCATCCTGGAGCTGGATAAGGACAATCTCTTTCAGCCGGACCAGGCCTTCCGCCGGGGCGACTTGGCCCGTGGCCTGAGTGTCATGTTCACCCTCGGCCCCGACCTGCGCCCGGCCGAACTGACCGGCAAGCTGGTGGCCAAGAAAGGAAAGGTCACCGTTACCGGCCGGGACGGTGTCTCCCGCGAAGTGACCATGGAAACCACAGTCGGCCGCGGGGATAAAATAAAGACCGGAGAAAACAGTCAGGCCGAGATTATTTTTGACGACGGCAGCGGCTTAATGATTGAAGCCGGGGCCGAACTGGAAATCGTCAAAACGATGGGTTTCAATTATATGCGCAGAAACGGTTCGCCCGGTGTGGCCGTGGACAAACTTGAGATCAAGCTGAACAAGGGGCGGATCTTCGGCGCCTTGGCAAGCCGTTACGAAACTACGGCTGCGGCTGCCACCGCTAACAGAAAGTCTCTCCTCGCGGACGGCGTCCTGCTGGCTTCCAAAAGCATGCCGCCCGGTGTGGCAGGTATGCTTTTAGCCGAAAACGAGACTGAAACAGCCTGGTGGGAGGAGCCCTACAGCGAGCGCGAGCGCGTGGTCGTGGACATGCCGTGGGGCGTGGCCGCCATCCGGGGCACCTTCTGGACCAACCTGGTAGACGCGCTCAGGCAAAGCACCGCGCTGATCACCGGGCAGGCCACAGTCACCGCCAACGGCCAGACCGTCTCCTTGAACGGCCTTCAGTCAACAGTGCTTACCTCGCCGGGCGCGGTACCCACGCCGCCGGCCGGGTTGAGTGAGGCCGATAGTCAGGCATGGGCTGCGGTAGCTGACTGGGTGAACGAGCGGGCATTGGCGATCCAGAACAACCTGCCGCCGCCGCCGGCTCCCGCGATAATACCGTTTGAGGTGGTTGAGCAAATTTTACAACTGGAGCAAATAGAGGGAGTCGACGTGCCTAGCGTAGTCACACAGGCGCTGTACCAGGCGATCTCCGGGGTGAGTACCCCTGCCCAAAATACGACAAATAATAACTCCGGCAACGGTGGATCAAATAGCAGCGGAGGTGATCAGACGCCGCCGACGGTGCTTAGCACCGACCCGGCTAATAATGCGGACGAAGTACCGGTAAATCAAGTTATCATTATTAACTTCAGCGAGGGTGTCCACGCTGGAAGCTCCTACGACAGTATTACAGTGCGGGACGCCGCCGATAATCCTGTATCCGTGGAGAAAAGCATCAGTGGACAGACACTCACGCTAAACCCGGCAGGCGGCCTCGTAACAGGCGCACCGGTTAGTGGAACGATGAGAATCCTTTTTGACATCCCGGTAGTTGATGATGACAATGTTGAGATCCTGCTGACTGACGGCGTAAACACAATAACAATTAACGGAAGCATAAGCAATAACGAGTTATCCGTGCCTTACGGAACATTGTATTATGGAACTACCTACACAGTGACTATCCCGGCAGGCAGTGTTCGAAGCTCGGATTACGACACGTATAACGATGAAATCAGCTGGGATTTCACAACCCGGAATAATTAACTTAAGCTTGGCAAAAGTACAATTAAAAAGCATAAGTTTTTCTAACCCCAGAGAGCAAAAGTAATAAAGTAAAGCACAGGCCTCTAACAAACATGAGGCTTGTGCTTTTTCTTTTTATAGACTGGTTGTGGTCCCTGGAGAAGATTACTATACCGTTTGCGTGAATATTATCAATATGCTAATATACTATTAGGAATTGTTTAAGCGCTTTGCGCTTTTTATTGTTATATAAAGCATTACCCACACTAGTTAATATAATAGTATATGCTCTTATAGAGGGGGGATTTGATGTCCGGACATTCTAAGTGGGCTACTATCAAGCGTAAAAAAGCCAAAGTTGATGCTCAGCGGGGTAAAATTTTTACACGCCTGGCCAGGGAAATCATGGTTGCCGCCCGTCAGGGAGGAAAAGACCCGGATGGTAATATGCAACTTAAAGCTGCCATTCAAAGAGCAAAAGAAGCAAACATTCCTAATGAGAATATCGTGCGTGCCATACAAAAAGGCGCGGGTGAACTGAGCGGTGTGAATTATGAGGAGTTTAATTACGAAGGTTATGGGCCGGGCGGCGTCGCCGTGATGATTGAAATAATGACCGATAATCGCAACCGCACGGCAAGTGAAATAAGATATATATTCTCTCGAAACGGCGGCAGTCTGGGTGAATCCGGATGTGTCGCCTGGGTATTCCAGGAAAAAGGGCTGATTGTTATTGAAAAAACAAATTGTAAATTTGATGAAGATGATTTAATGTTGCAAGCCATTGAATCAGGCGCTGAGGATTTTAAGGTTAGTGATGATTCATACGAAATCACAACCGACCCGGGTGATATAACAACAGTAAAGGAGTCACTGGAAAAGTCCGGTGTTGAAATAGCGTTCGCGGAGGTCACGAAGCTTCCTTTAAACACCGTCAAGTTGGAAGGACAAGAAGCGGAACAAATGATGAAGCTTATAGACGCTCTTGAGGACCACGATGATGTGCAAAACGTTTATACGAACTTCGATACGGATATCTAGATGAATATGTAATAGTCAGGAACTGGGGCTGTTAAGATGACTTGAGAGCAAGAGGCTTTGCGATTGGAGGTTTTGCTGATGAAAATGTTGCTGCATATTTGCTGCGGTCCTTGCTCGATATATCCTGTTCAGTACTTGAGAGAAAAAGGGATGGATATTCACGGATACTTCTATAATCCCAACATCCACCCGTATACCGAATTCAGCAGGCGTAAAGAAACCCTGGAGAAATATGCCGGGGACATCGGCTTGAACGTTATTTTTAATAACGAGTACCAGTTGGAGGAGTTTTTACAGGGTGTAGTACACAGGGAGGCCAAACGCTGCCAATATTGTTACTTTTTACGTCTCGACCAGGCGGCCAGAGTGGCTAAAAAAGGTGGATTTGACAGCTATAGCACAACCCTGCTGGTCAGTCCCTACCAGAAACACGACCTGATCAAAGAAATCGGTGAAACGATAGGGGATAAATATGGGGTTCCCTTTTACTATGCCGATTTTAGGAGCGGCTACCGGGAAGGTGCGAACCGATCCAGAGAACTGGGCATGTACCGGCAGCAGTATTGCGGCTGCATATATAGCGAGAAGGAACGCTACTGCCGCGACTCTCGGCCTTCCGGCGCGCAAAGATAACTAATTCAGGTAACAAGTAAGCTTGAAGTGACATGCTGTTGGAGGGCGATTATAAGCTATTATTCAATAAAAGGCAGGTAGAATATAATATGCTGGAGTCATTCGGCAAGATGATATTGTTCTTAGGGCTGTTTCTGGTTGTAGTTGGCGGGCTGATGCTGGCCGGGGGCAAACTCTTCGGACTGGGTCGCCTTCCCGGTGATATTTTTATACAGAAGGAACATTTTAGTTTTTATTTCCCCGTGGTTACTTGTATTGTTTTAAGTATCCTGCTTACGATAATTATTAATATCTTCACGCGCCGGTAGATATACGAATATGTTAACCACAGTTTTTCAACTTATGAAGGATTTAGCAATTTCTTGTCGAAGTCATTTAGCAGTAATACTATTAAATGATTTCGAGGAGAAGGAAAAGTGAATTTAAAGAATATATCAAAGTATTTGTTGATTTTTTTAGTAACTTGCACCATTCTCATGCCCTCGATAACAGCTGAAGGGGCAATAAAGTCAGAAACGGTAAGAGTAGCCCTTGGTAGGCAAACTAAAGAGTTCAGGTTTAAAACAAATGGCAATTACCAACTAATCAATTTGTCAAATGGTAAGATAATTGCAAGGATGGGAAATAATGAAAACTGGCAGGTGGAATTGCAGGCCGGTCAAATAATGTTTCAAAGTTCCGGGAATAAGTACGGGCCTTTCAGCGGGCCGGTCGTGGTTCAAGAAAATAATACGCGTGTGAGTGTTCTCGCCGCAAATAGAAATGTTGTGGAAACAATGTCGATGAATGACCTGGTGGCGCTGAATGCCCGGGAGAAAACGGTGAAGTTGGATGATAATAACGTTCTATCCGTAAGAAACGCCGAGGGTAAAAAGACCTTGACTTCAAACACAGGATTAAACTTGATTTCGTTGCTGGAGGGATCGGAACACAGGCGTTACCGCGGCGATATAGAATTCCGTATAGAAAACGGTAGTCTCGTGGCAATAAACGAGCTTAACATTGAAGATTACCTACGTGGCGTGGTACCGGCGGAAATGCCGTCGTACTGGCCGGCCGAAGCCTTGAAAGCGCAGGCGGTGGTGGCGCGTAACTATGCCTTGCAGAAAGTTGAAGCTACCCGTGGCTCCAGTTATAATTTGACTAACGATCAGTATAGTCAGGTCTATTCGGGTTACGATGCGGAGTCGCCCGCCACAAACCGGGCGATTGAAGACACCCGCGGTGTGGTTATGCTGAACCGGGGCAGTCTGATCTCTGCGTTTTTTCACTCAAGCAGCGGTGGTTATACTGAAAACAGCGAAGATGTATGGTATAATTCCCTGTCGTATATTAAACACAAAGACGACCCGTACGATAAGAACGATCGGCATTATAACTGGCAGGTCAGTTATACGACTGAGCAGTTGCTGGAAATCTTAAAAAAAGCCGGTTATACGTTTAAAGACATTACAGATATTAATTTAATGGCTTACACGGCTTCCGGCGCCAGGGTAAAAAAACTGGCGGTTACCGGTGTGGGTACCGACGGCAAGCCTTTGCGGATAGAAATTTCAAACGCAGATAACGTGAGAATTGCTCTTGGCTTGAAGAGTGCTTTGTTTACTTTGAAGAAAGAATATGATAAAGATAAAAATCTTACCGGAGTAAATATCAGCGGCAGCGGGTGGGGGCACGGGCTAGGTATGTCACAGTGGGGAGCAAACGGTATGGCCAAACTAGGTTATAAGTACCAGGATATTTTGAAATACTATTATTCGGAAATTAAAATCGCACCCAATTACGGCAGGTAGCAGGCTAATTTTATTCGGTTGTGGGCAAAGGCAACTGTAGTAATGGACGGCTGAGGAGTTGAATGGCGACGGGTGAATCTATATGAATTTGATTATTTCCTCCCCGAGGAATTGATTGCCCAGGAACCTATAGGCAAGAGAGACGAGTCCAGGCTAATGGTTCTTCACCGGGACGGTTTGCCTCTGGAGCACCGCCGGTTTAAAGATTTGACTGATTACCTCAGGCCTGGAGACACCCTGGTCATTAATGATACAAAAGTAATCCCTGCCCGCCTCTTTGGTAGAAAAAAAACTACCGGCGCGAAGGTTGAAGTGCTCATCTTAAAACAGTTGGACAAGTACCGCTGGGAGGCGTTGGTACGGCCGGGGAAAAAGGTAACAGTGGGGACGAAGATTGATTTCGGCAACGGTTTGTTGGAAGCTTTGGTTTTGGAACACACGGTTTTCGGCGGGCGCGTGCTGGAGTTCAGTTACTGCGGTGTCTTTGAAGAAATTTTAGACCGGGTTGGTGTAATGCCGCTTCCCCCATATATTAAAAAGCCGCTAACAGACAAGGACCGTTACCAAACAGTTTACGCCCGGCAGGCGGGGTCGGCGGCGGCTCCCACTGCCGGGCTTCATTTTTCGCCGGAGTTGCTTGAACAAATTTCAAATATGGGTGTCGCGGTGGTTCCTGTACTTTTACACGTGGGTCTGGGTACTTTCCGGCCTGTGCAAGTAGATGATATACGGAAACACCATATGCACGCGGAGTATTATGAGATATCGGAAAAAGCCGCTGCCGCCATAAACGAAACTAAACTAAGAAAAGGGCGTTTAATCGCGGTCGGTACAACTACCACCCGTTGTCTTGAAAGCGCGTCTGGGGAAGACGGCAAGGTATGCCCCGGATCAGGCTGGACTGAAATTTTTATTTACCCGGGCTATCGCTTTAAATTAGTGGAAGGGTTAGTCACTAATTTCCATTTGCCCAGGTCAACTCTGCTGATGATGGTGTCCGCCCTAGCCGGGAAAGATAAAATTATGGCCGCGTATAACGAGGCCGTACGGCTAAGATACCGGTTTTTCAGTTTTGGCGACGCGATGTTGATTATTTAAGACCGGAGGAACTGTATGGCTATCAGCTTTACCGTCACAAAAAAGCTTCAAAACGGACGGGCCCGCCTTGGTTTATTGCACACTCCGCACGGAACGGTAGAAACGCCTGTTTTTATGCCTGTAGGCACTCAGGCTACAGTAAAGACCATGACTCCCGAAGAAGTTTGGAACGTGGGCGGCAGGCTGATTTTAAGCAATACTTATCACCTGTATCTGCGGCCAGGCCAGGAACTGGTGCGGGAATCAGGCGGGTTGCACCGCTTCATGAACTGGCACGGCCCCATTCTTACCGACAGTGGCGGCTTTCAGGTTTTTAGCCTGGGTCCGCTGCGCAAGGTATCTGAAGAGGGTGTTACCTTTCGTTCCCATATCGATGGTTCCGAGCATTTTTTCAGCCCAGAAAAAGCTATGGAAGTGCAGATGGCCCTTGGATCAGATATCGCCATGGCGTTTGATGAATGTGCTCCATACCCGTGTAGTTATGAATATGCGCTGGAGGCTCTTGAGCGTACCAGCCGCTGGGCTGAAAGGTGCCTTTCCGCGCACCGCCTGGAGGAACAAGGGGTATTCGGTATTGTCCAGGGAGGAACATTCCCGGATTTACGTAAAAGGAGCGCCAGTGAGATAGTAAATCTCAATTTCTCAGGTTATGCTATCGGTGGATTGAGCGTCGGCGAGCCAAAAGACGTAATGTACGAAATGCTTGATTACACAGTTCCTCTTTTGCCTGAAGAAAAGCCGCGCTACCTGATGGGTGTCGGCTCGCCTGACTGCCTGGTGGAAGGTGTATTGAGGGGGATTGATATGTTTGACTGTGTTCTGCCCACCAGGCTTGCCCGGAACGGAACGGTTTTTACCCGCCGGGGCAAGCTTGTGATACGTAATGCCGTGTTTGCAAGGGATTTAACTCCGCTCGATCCGGATTGCGACTGTTATGTCTGTAAAAATTATAGCCGCGCTTATATACGGCACCTGATTAAAGCCGGCGAAGTGCTGGGCATCCGCCTGACAACCATACATAACCTTTACTTTGTTTTAGGGCTGATGAGAGAGATTAGAGAAGCGGTACGCGAAGGGAAGATAGTGGAATTTAGAGATTGTTTTATAAAAAAATATCAGGGTGGTTAATTATATAAAAAGTCGTCTTTAAAAAAGGGATTTTTATCACAATGAACGAATTAAGATATTGCAATTTGATGAGAAAGGAGGTCTTTGGTGGGAATGAATTATCAGTATGGTTCATTGCTGTATATTATAGCCCTCTTCGCGATTTTATACTTTATGATGCTCCGGCCCCAGCAGCAGCGTCAAAAAAAGCTTCAACAGATGATTGAGCAGCTTAAAGTCGGCGACCGGGTGATCACTATTGGCGGAATATACGGCACGATCGAAAAAATTAAGGATAATTCCTTTATTTTAAGAGTTGCCGATAATGTCCGGATAGAGTTTCAGAGGAATGCCATTGCGCAGAATACGAGCAGCGAAGCGGAAAAGAAGTAGTGAGGGGAAAAGGAGCAGGATTTGCAGGAAATTCCTCGCGAGAGTGACAGAGAGATGTATTGAGGATTGAGAGGACATGCTCCTTTCCCTGCTGAGGGGGCTTGGTTGTTAATGATCACCCTGGAGGATATCAAGAAGGACCCGGTGGTTGACTCTTTTATCCGGAAAGGCAATAAATACCTTGGTGTGATTGGTTTTACCGAGCATAGCTACCGGCATGTCAACCTGGTTTCCA
>Ga0067045_1031628_pt1 | contig 11807 bp, 12 predicted proteins | sample TerdegcTABiofilm_FD_59184 | JGI IMG/M metagenome (GOLD analysis project Ga0067045, IMG submission 59184) | Combined Assembly of (Gp0054472, Gp0054536) Wastewater bioreactor microbial communities from Singapore -Terephthalate degrading...
CTGGCCGACGGCCTGCGCGGGCTGGCGGGCGTGCGCCGGGTCTATCCGTCGGCGGGCAATTTCCTGCTGGTGCGTTTCGAGGATGCCGGCGCTGCGTTCGCCGCTCTGCTGGCCGCCGGGGTGGTGGTGCGCGACATGCGGGCGATGCCGCAGCTGGGCGATGCCCTGCGCATCAGCGTGGGCACCGCGGAGGAATGCCGCCGGGTGCTGGCCGCGCTGGACGGCCTGCGCATGGAGGATGCGGCATGAGCCTGCGCCCGATCCTGTTCGTGGATCGCGACGGCACCTTGATCGAGGAGCCGGCCGACTTCCAGATCGACGCCTACGAGAAGCTGCGCTTCGTGCGCGGCGTCATCCCCGCGTTGCTGAAGCTGCGCGATGCCGGCTACGAGTTCGTCATCGTCAGCAACCAGGATGGTCTGGGTACCGAGGCGTTTCCGCGGGCGGCGTTCGACGGCCCGCACGCGCTGATGCGGCAGGTGTTCGAAAGCCAGGGGATCACGTTCCGCGACGAGCTGATCGACTGCAGTCTGCCGGCCGACAACAGCCCCAACCGCAAGCCCGGCATCGGCATGATGACGGCCTACCTGCAGGACCGCAGCATCGATTGGGCGCGCAGCGCGATGGTGGGCGACCGCCCGACCGACCTGCAGTTCGCCGACAACCTGCGCATCCGCGGTTTCCAGTTGGCCACCGCGCAATTTGGTGGCGAGTGGGATTGGCCGGGCATCGCGCACGCGCTGGCGGATGCGCCGCGCCAGGCGACGGTCGTGCGCAACACCAAGGAAACGAAGATCCGCGTCGAGGTGGATCTGGACCGCGTGGCCGAGCCGCAGGTCGCCACCGGTTTGGCCTTCTTCGACCACATGCTGGAACAGATCGGCAAGCACGGCGGGTTCGCGTTGGCGATCCGCGCCGAGGGCGACCTGCATATCGACGAGCACCACACCGTCGAGGACACCGCGCTGGCGCTGGGCCAGGCGCTGCGCGAGGCGCTGGGCGACAAGCGCGGCATCGGGCGCTACGGGTTCACCCTGCCGATGGACGAGGCGCTGGCCAGCGCGGCGCTGGATTTCAGCGGCCGGCCGTACCTCGTGTTCGAAGCGGCGTTCCGGCGCGAGCGCGTGGGCGACCTGCCCACCGAGCTGGTGCCGCATTTCTTCCGGTCGCTGTGCGATGCGGCGGGCCTGAACCTCAACCTGAAGGTGCAGGGCGAGAACGACCACCACCAGGTGGAGGCCTGCTTCAAGGCGGTGGCGCGCGCGCTGCGCCAGGCGATCCGCCGCGACGGCGTGGAGCTGCCGTCCACCAAGGGGGCGCTGTGACCGAGATCGCCGTCATCGATGCCGGCGGGGCCAACTTCGGCTCGGTCTGCTACGCGCTGGAGCGGCTGGGCGCGCGCCCGCGCATCGTGCGCGATGCCGACGGCCTGCGCGGCATGCCGCGCGTGCTGCTGCCGGGCGTTGGCGCCGCCGCGCCCGCGATGGCGCTGCTGCGAGAGCGCGGCTTCGCCGAGGTGCTGCCGCGCCTGGAAGCGCCGCTGCTGGGCATCTGCCTCGGCATGCAGCTGCTGTTCGAAGGCTCTGAGGAGGGCGACGTGGCCTGCCTCGGCCTGCTGTCCGGCCGCGTGCGCAAGCTCCAAGGCGGGCCTGGCCTGCGGGTGCCGCACATGGGCTGGAACACGCTGGAGCCGTTCGTCGCGTCGCCGCTGCTGGCCGGGATCGAGCAGGGCGCCGCCGCCTACTTCGTGCACGGCTACGCGGCCCCGGTGACCGGCGACTGCATCACCGCGTGCACGCACGGCGAGCGCTTCGCCGCCATGGTCGCGCGCGGCGCCGTCGCCGGCGCCCAGTTCCATCCCGAGCGTTCCGCGGCCAGCGGCGCGCGTCTGCTCGACAACTTCCTGCGCTGGACCCCCGCATGAGCTTCACCGTCTATCCCGCCCTCGACATCCGCGCCGGCAAGGTGGTGCGCCTGCGCCAGGGCGACTACGCCGACGAAACCCGCTACGGCGACGACCCGCTGGCGTTCGCGCAGCGCTATGCCGAAGCCGGGGCGGCGTGGCTGCACCTGGTCGACCTCGATGCCGCCAAGGCCGGCGGCTACACCCTGCAGCCGCTGCTGCGCGACCTGTGCGCACGCACGGGCCTGCAGGTGCAGACCGGCGGCGGCGTGCGCAGTGAGGCCGACGTGGCGGCGCTGCTGGAGGCCGGCGCGGCGCGCGTGGTGGTGGGCTCGCTGGCGGTGACCGCGCCCGACACCGTGATGGGCTGGCTGGCCACGTTCGGCAGCGAGCGGATCACCGTTGCGCTGGACGCGCGGCAGGACGAAACGGGCGCGTGGCGCCTGCCGGTGCACGGCTGGACGCAGGTCGCCGCCGAGACGCTGGACGCGCTGTTGGCGCGCTATGCGAACGCCGGGCTGGTGCACCTGCTGTGCACCGACATCGCCCGCGACGGCATGCTGGCCGGGCCGAACATCGATTTGTACCGCCGGCTGTGCGAAGGCTATCCTGCCGTGCGTGTGCAGGCCAGCGGCGGGGTGCGCGATGCCGCCGACGTGGCGGCGGCGCGCGCCGCCGGTTGCGCCGGCGCGGTGCTGGGGAAGGCGCTGCTGGACGGACGCCTGTCGCTGGTGGAGGCGCTGGCATGCTGAGCCGCCGCCTGATTCCCTGCCTGGACGTGCGCGACGACCGCGTGGTCAAGGGCGTGCGCTTCCGCGACCATGTCGACATGGGCGACATCGTCGAACTGGCGCTGCGCTACCGCGACGCCGGCGCCGACGAACTGGTGTTCTACGACATCGCCGCCAGCCCCGAAGGCCGCAGCGTGGACCGCGGCTGGGTGGAGCGGGTGGCCCGCCTCATCGACATCCCGTTCTGCGTCGCCGGCGGCATCCGCACTGTGGAGGATGCGCGCGCGGTGCTGCACGCCGGCGCCGACAAGATTTCCATCAACACCCCGGCGCTGGAGCGACCGGCCCTGATCGCCGAACTGGCCGACGCCTTCGGCGTGCAGTGCGTGGTGGTCGGCATCGACTCCGTGCGCGAGGCCGATGGCGAGTGGCGCGTGCGCAGCCACACCGGCAGCCCGGACGCGATGCGCGCGCCCGGTCGGCGGACGCTGGACTGGATCATCGATGCGCAGCGGCTGGGCGCCGGCGAGATCGTGCTCAACTGCATGGGCAGCGACGGCGTGCGCGGTGGCTACGACATCGCCCAGCTGCGTGCGGCGCGCGACGTCTGCCACGTGCCGCTGGTGGCCTCCGGCGGGGCGGGCGAGCCGGCGCATTTCGCGCAGGCCTTCCGCGAGGCGGACGTCGATGCCGCGCTGGCGGCCAGCGTGTTCCATTCCGGTGCGGTGGAGATCCCCGCGCTCAAACGGTTCCTGCGCGGGCAGGGCATCGAGGTGCGGCTGTGAGCATGACGACGTTCGACATCGAGGCGCTGGCCTGGGACAAGCAGGACGGCCTGCTGCCGGCCATCGTGCAGGACGCGGCCACGCTGCGCGTGCTGATGCTGGGCTACATGGACCGCGCGGCGCTGGCGGCGACGCTGGCCAGCGGCCAGGTGACGTTCTACAGCCGCAGCAAGCAGCGGCTGTGGACCAAGGGCGAATCCTCCGGCCATGTGCTGGCGCTGGTGTCGGTGGACGTGGATTGCGATGCCGACACCCTGCTGGTGCAGGCCAGGCCGCAAGGCCCGACCTGCCACCTCGGTCGTTCCAGCTGCTTCCCGGACGCACCGGGCGACGGCCTGGCCGAGCTCGATGCTCTCATCGCCCAGCGCGAGCGCGAGCGCCCGCAGGGCAGCTACACGACGCGTCTGTTCGAGGGCGGCATCCGCCGGATCGCCCAGAAGGTGGGCGAGGAAGGCGTGGAGACCGCGCTGGCGGCGGTGGCGCAGGACGACGAGGCGCTGCTGGGCGAGGCGGCGGACTTGGTCTATCACCTGCTGGTGGCGCTGCGCGCGCGCGGGCTTGGGCTGGCGGACATCGAGCGCACGCTGGCTGGCCGGCGCGGCTGAGCGTAAATCCGTTCAAGCTGCGCTGATCGAGTGCCGCACGCAGTTGCGGCCCTCGCGCTTGGCGCGGTACAGGGCTTCGTCTGCCAGCCGGATCGCATCCTCCGGCGACATGGTTTGCCCGCCGTCGATGGTGTGCACGCCGATGCTGGCGCTGAGCCGGATGCTGTGGCCCTGGCTGTCCACGCATTGCTGGTGGATCCGCAGGCGCACGGCTTCCGCCGCCTGCAGCGCGGCCTGCGCGTCGGCGCCCGGCAGCACCAGCACGAATTCCTCGCCGCCGAAGCGCGCGGCCAGGCCACCGCGCGCTTGCGCGACCTCCTCCAGGCAGCGCGCCACCGCGTTCAGGCAATCGTCGCCGGCCAGGTGGCCGTAGACATCGTTGATCTGCTTGAAATGGTCCAGGTCCAGCAGCAGCAGCGCCAGCGGAGCACCGCCGCCGGCGCCGCGCGCCTGCATCGCGTCGCGCAGGGCCTCGTGGAAATGGCGGCGGTTGAATGCGCCGGTGAGCGGGTCGCGACGGCTGTATTCGCGCAGCTGCACGTTGGCTTCGCCCAGCTGGGCCATGGTGGTGCGCAGTTCGCGGGTGCGGTCGATCAGGCCGCGTTCCAGCTTCTCGTTGGTTTCCTGCACGATCCGGATGTTCTCCTCGCGCAGGCTGGCATAGCGGTTGCCCAAGGCCAGCGATAGCAGGAGCAGCTCCAGCGCCGAGCCCACCTGTACGCCGTTCTGGGTCCAGAAGTTCTGCGGCAGGATCCCGAATGCCAGCAGCGTGAAGGCGGTGGTGCCGCTCAGGAACAGGGCCCATGCCAGCAGGAACAGCCGCGCCGGGCGGTAGCCGCGGTAGATCATCACCAGCGAGGCGGTGATGATCCAGACCACGCCCACCAGCACCGCGCGCGAGGCGATCGGGGTGGCCACGCTATACGGCAGCCACAGCGAGGCCAGCCCGAGCAGGGCGAAGAAGCCGACCAGACACAGGCAGGCCAGGTTGCCGGCCGGCCAGCGCTGCGGCAGATCGAGGAAGCTGCGCGAGAACAGCTGCATCCCGATCAAGGCCAGGCAGATCGAGAGCGGCACCGCGGCATCCGCCAGCCAGGCCGAGTTCGACCACAGGTATTCGAAGCCGTAGCCGTTGAGGGTGAACAGCACCAGCCCGAACGCGGCGGTGTGCAGCAGGTACCAGAAATAGCTGGCATCCCGCAGGGTCAGCCACAGCACCAGGTTGTAGCACAGCAGTGCCAGCACGATGCCGTAATACAAGCCGTTGGAGAACTGCGCATCGCGCATCAGCTCCGCGAAGGCCTTGGGCGAATACAGCACCAGCGGCACCTGCATCGAGCTTTCGCTTTGCACCCGCAGTAGCAGCTCCACCCGCTGCCCGGCCGGCAGATCCACCTGGAAGTTGGGGTGCCGGTAGCGCACGAAGCGGTCTTCGAACGGCACGTGGTCGCCGCCGGACTGGTGCTCGATATGGCCGTCGGGATAGCGCAGGTACAGATCCAGGCTGTCGCTGAGCGCGTACTCCTGCACCAGCAGCCAGCGCGGTTCGTCGTGCTGCTCGTTCTCGATCGGCAGGTAGAACCAGTAGGCGCCGCGCTGGAAGCCGAACGCGGGGTTGCCGCCCGGCAGCGGCGCGAACGCGCCGGCCTCGGCGCGCCGGAACGCCTGTTCCACCCCGGCGCTGGCCTGGGTGTCGTGCCAGTAGGTGAGGCTGGGCGAAAGCGGGAAGCTGGAATCACCGGGGGTCAGCCGCAGCAGCGGAGCCGGCGTGCCGGCGGCATTGGCGAACGCGCAGCCCAGCAGTGCCAGCAGCGCCAATGCGCCTAGCCATGACAGACGGGCGCCCCTGCGCCATGTCCCCCGATACATCCCCATGCCGGCATTCTAGGCCAGGGCGGGGCTGGCTGCAGCGCGCCCGGCTGGCCCGTCGCCGGCGGCCTGCGCATAATGGGCCATGCGCAAACGCTTGCTGATGTGTTGCCTGCTGCCGCTGGCGGCGGTCCTTCCTGCCGCCGTGGCCACGCCGGCGAATGGCGGCAGCCCTGCCTGCGTCCCGGTGATGGTGGAGGCCCCGCAGGCCTTGCCCGCCGCGGATGGTTGGCGCGGCCCGGGCTGCATCGATTACCACCGGACGCCGTCTGCGCTGGACGGCGCGCAGGCGCAGATGCTGCTGTTCGGGGATCCGCAGGTGAAATCGGATGCCGACGTGGATTATTTCCGCCGCGACATCGTGCAGCCGCTGCAGGGCCGTCTCCCCGTGCGCCTGGGGCTGACCCTGGGCGATCTGGTGGACGACGTGCCGGCGCTGCTGCCCGCGGTGCGGCGGGTCACCGAGTCGCTCGGGGCGCCGTGGATGTATGCGCCGGGCAATCACGATCTGAACCTTGCAGCGGGGAATGCGGATGCCGCGCTGGCGGCGTTCCGCGCGGCGATCGGGCCGGACACCCAGGCGCGCCAGGCCGCGCTGGCAAACATCGTGGTGCTCAATGACGTCATCCCATTGCCTGGCCAGTCCCCGGCCTACATCGGCGGCCTGCGCGAGGACCAGTTCGCCTTCCTCGAGCGCTGGCTGCCGACCTTGCCGAAGCAGCGGCTGCTGGTGCTGGCCATGCACATCCCGCTGTTCGACCAGCCCGGCAAGAAGAACTTCCGCGACCCCGACCGCGCCCGCCTGTTCGCGCTGCTGCGGCCATTCCCGCACGTACTGGTGCTGAGTGCGCATACCCATGCCCAGCGCCATTACTGGCATACCGCGGCTGATGGCTGGCAGGGCGCGGCGCCGCTGCACGAGTTCAACCTGGGCGCCGCCTGCGGTGCGTACTGGTCGGGGGTGAAGGATGCCGCGGGCATTCCGGACGCCACCATGGCCGATGGCACCCCGAACGGCTATGCGGTGCTGACGTTGAAGCCGGAGGGCGCCTACGCGCTGTCCTGGCATGCCGCCCGCGATCCGGACGATGCCCAGATCGGCCTATGGGCGCCGAAGGCGCTGCGACGCGGCGCCTATCCGGCATGGGGCGTGTTCGCCAATGTCTACATGGGCGATGACGCCACCCGGGTCGAGTTTCGCGTTGACGGCGGGGACTGGAAGCCGATGAAGAAGGTGCTGCTGCCGGATCCGCGGCTGCAGGCCGAGAATCGGCGCGATGACGAGGCGGCCGCGCTGCGCGGCTACGACCGTTCACCGGAGGCGGAGATCTCGCAGCATCTCTGGCGCGGCGCGCTGCCCACTGGTTTGGCGGCGGGCGAGCATCGGGTCGAGGTGCGCGCGTTCGACCGCTGGCGCGGCGAGGTCAGCGCGACCACCCGCTATTCGCTGCTGGAGGGCGGCGCCCCCTGAGGCGGCTGCGCGCCCGGGCCCCATCGGCGGGCGGCCCATCGGGGCCTACGGCGCGCCGGCCAAGGCGGGCGTCAAGCGCCGGGGGTGATCCCGGCGAAGGATTCCGCGCGCGCGTGGCCGTGCGTGGCGTCTCCCAGCCGCGGCTCCGGATAGTCTTGGCGGCGGTCCAGCAGCACGGTGCGCAGCCCGGCCTCGCGGGCGGCGTCGAGTTCAGCCACCACGTCGGACAGGAACAGCAGGTCGCCGGGGGGTTGCCCGAGCTGCCGCGCGATGGCGCGGTAGCTGGCAGGCTCGCGTTTGCCGCCGACCTCGGTGTCGAAGAAACCGGTGAACAGCGGGGTCAGATCCCCGGCCTCGGTGTGCGCGAACAGCAGTTTTTGCGCCGGCACCGAGCCCGAGGAATACACCGCCAGCCGATGCCCCGATGCGTGCCAGCGCTGCAGGGCGGGCAGGACGTCAGGGTAGAGCGGGGCGCTGAAGTCGCCGTCGCGGTAGCCGGCCTCCCAGACCATGCCTTGCAGCGCCTTCAGCGCGGTGTGCTTGCGGTCCTCGTCGATCCAGCCCTGCAAGGTCTCGGCGATCACGCCATCGTCGCAGGCGCCGGCGGCGATCTCCGCTGCGACCGCGTCCAGCCAGCGGCGCACCTCTGGCGCGTGCCCATGCGCCCGGATGAACGCCGGCAGGCGCGCCCTTGCATACGGGAACAGCACGTCGCGCACGAACGCGACCGGCGAGGTGGTGCCCTCGATGTCGGTCAGCACCGTGACGCTCATGCCGCCTGGCCTGCTTCGTAGCGCGGGAAACGCTGCGCGATATCGGTGCCGGTGAAATGGCCGACCCAGCCATCCGGCGTGGTGAAGAAGCGGATCGCCACGAAGCTGGGGGCTGGGCCCATGTCGAACCAGTGGGTCATGCCGTCCGGCACCGAGATCAGGTCGCCGGCCTCGCACAGCACTTCGTACACCTTGTCGCCCACGTGCAGGGTGAACAAGCCGCTGCCGGCGACGAAGAAGCGCACTTCGTCTTCCTTGTGGAAATGCTCGTCGAGGAACTTGGCGCGCAGCGCTTCGCGATTCGGGTTGTCGGGCGCGATGCTGACCACGTCCACGCTCTGGAAGCCGTGCGCGGCCACCAGGCGATCGATATCGGCGCGATAGGCGGCCATGATCGTCTCTGGCGCATCCCCGGGCTGCACGGGGTGCGCCGGCTGCCAGCGTTCCAGGTGCACGCCGATCCGATCCAGCTCGCGCGCCATCGCGTCGAATTCGCGCGTGCTCAGCAGCGGCGCGTGCGGTGCGTGGTCATCGAAGATGCGCAGGCGGCTCATGGGAGTCTCCGGTTCAGCGCGCGCCCAGCCGGCGCATTTCCAGCTCGCAGCCGAGCATGAATTCGAAGGCGTCCAGGTGCCGGCGCGCCTCGTTGATATCGCGCCCCCAGGCATACAGGCCGTGGCCGGCGATCAGGTAGCCCCAGGTGTTGGGCTGTTTCAATACGGCATCCACGCTGGCGGTCAGCACGTCCATGTCCTGCGCGTTGGGCACGACCGGCAGGTCCACCTCGGTCTCGTGGGTGGTGTGGCCGCGCAGGGCCTTGAACAGCTCGTAGCCGCGCAGCCGCACGCGGCCCTCGTCGGCATACAACAGGCCGGCGATGGTCTGGGTGGGCGAGTGGGTGTGCAGCACCGCGCCCACGTCGGGGAACTTGCGGTACAGGTGGGTGTGCAGCGCGGCCTCGGCGGACGGCCGGTGGTGGGTGGCGACCGGGCGGTTGGCCATGTCCACCACCATGATGTCGGCTTCGGTCAGGCGACCCTTGTCCTTGCCGGAAATGGTGATGGCGGCGTGCTCCGGGCTCATCCGGATCGAGAAATTGCCGGCCGTGGCCGGCGTCCAGCCTTTCGCCGCCAGTTCGCGGGTGTGCTGGATGATCTGCGCGGCGCAGCCGGCGTAGAGGGTGTGGTCGAAGGCGGGGGAGGTGTCCATCCGCGCAGTGTAGCGGCTGTGGCGCAGCTGCCAAATGACGATTCGGCAGCAGCCCGGTCAACCGCGTTCTGGCTTGCGCTGCTGCCCGTAGTATTTGAATTTCTCCAGCACCACGGCCATTTCCTCCGGCGGCAGGTCGCGGGTGGGGCCCAGGCTGCGCGCCAGCAGGTATTGGCGCGCCAGGTTCTCCACTTCCTCCGCCAGCGCGTAGGCTTCGGCCAAGGTCCGGCCGGTCGTCACCTGGCCGTGGTTGGCCATCAGGCAGGCGCGCAGCCCCCCGTCCAGCGCGCGCAGCACGTTGTCGGACAGCGCGGCGGTGCCGAAGGTGGCGTACTCGGCGCAGGGGATGCGGTCGCCGCCGGCCACGGCGACCATGTAGTGGAAGGCCGGGATGCCCTGGCCCAGGCAGGCCAGGGCGGTGGCGTGGGTGGAGTGCACGTGCACCACCGCGTTCATGTCCGGAAAGGCGGCCAGGATATCGACGTGGAAGCGCCATTCGCTGGACGGGATCAATTGCCCCGGCGGGCAATGTCCGTCCGCCTCCAGGTACACGATGTCCTCCGGTTGCAGGCGATCGTAGGCGCGACCCGTCGGGGTGATCAGCAGCCCCGCGCCCCAGCGCAGGCTGGCATTGCCGGATTTGTGCAGCGACAACCCGCTGGCGTTCATCGCGCGACAGTGGTCGATCAGCGACTGGCGGGCGGCGCGCTCGTGGTCGTGCATGGGGCATCCAGGACGGGGCGAGGCGGCAAGGATACCCGCGGTGGACAGCCCCGGAAACGGAAAACCCGGCCGGAGCCGGGTTTTTGCGCACGCTTCGATGGGTCAGTCCTTGACCGGCGGCACCGGCTTCGGCGGCATGCCGGCATCGCCCTCGTGCACTTCCACCACGCCGCGGCCGAGATGGCTCTTGCGGAAGCCATAGAGGAAGTACAGCAGCAGCCCGATCCCGCCCCAGATCGGCAGCACCATCTTGGCTTCGAAGGGCAGGTTGATGAACAGGAACACCGTGCCGGCCGCCGCCAGCGGGGCCACGATCCACACCAGCGGCGTGCGGAAGGGGCGGTGACGCTTCGGATCCTTGATGCGCAGGATCAGCACCGCCACCGCCACCATGAAGAAGGCGAACAGGGTGCCGGAGTTGGAGATGTCGGCCAGCTGGCCCACCGGGAACAGCGCCGCGGCGATCGCCACGAACAGGCCGGTGATGAGGGTGACCTTGTGCGGCGTCTTCCACTTGGGATGGACATCGGACAGCGATTCCGGCAACAGACCATCGCGCGCCATCACGAAGAAGATGCGGGTCTGCCCGTAGAGCATCATCAGGATCACCGACGGGAGCGCCAGGTTGGCGGCGAGACCGACCATGTCACCCACGCGCGGGTGGTTCAGCATGCGCAGCACGTGCGCCAGCGCCTCATTGGAGCAGACCAGCGGCTGCTGGCCCTGCGCCAGCAGCGCCTGGCACTGGGCGACGAATTCCGGCGTGCCCGGCTGCACCCCGAGGGCGGTCGGCTGGGCGCCGATGGCGCCCACCGCGCCGGCAGCCACCAGCAGGTAGAAGACGGTGCAGACGGCAAGGCTGCCGATCAGCCCGATCGGCACGTTGCGCTGCGGATTCTTGGTTTCCTCGGCGGCAGTGGACACCGCATCGAAGCCGACGTAGGCGAAGAAGATCGACGCGGCCGCGCCGACGATGCCCAGGCCCGAGCCATTGCCGTGCCCGAACCAGCCGTTGGGGGCGAACGGTTCGAAGTGGCTGCCGTTGATGACCGGCAGGGTCAGGGCGATGAACGCGGTCAGCGCGGTGATCTTGATCGCCACCAGCACCGCATTGACGCGTGCGCTCTCGGTCGTGCCGATCACCAGCAATCCGGTGACCGCCAGCGCGATCACCACCGCCGGCAGGTTGAACATGCCGTGGCTGAAATCCACGTGCGGGATGCCGTTGGCGAAGGACCAGGCCGGGCCGGCCGCCAGCGCGGCGGGCAGTTCGAATCCGGTCGCGCTTTTCACCAGGCCCATGAAATAGCCGGACCATCCCACTGAGACCGCGGAGGCGGCCACCGCGTACTCCAGGATCAGCGCCCAGCCCACCATCCAGGCCAGGATTTCGCCCATGACCGCGTAGGTATAGGTATACGCAGACCCGGAGACCGGCACCATCGCGGCGATCTCGGAGTAGCAGAGCGCCGCCACCGCACAGACTGCGCCGGCGATCACGAAGCTCCACATCATTCCGGGCCCGGCTTTTTGCGCGGCGGCAGCGGTGAGCACGAAGATGCCGGTGCCGATGATCGCGCCGATCCCGAGCATGGTCAGTTGGAAGGCGCCGAGCTGGCGGGTCAGGGATTTCTTCTCGGCGGTCTCGAGGATCTTGTCGAGCGGCTTGACTCGCTGGAACAGCATCAGGTGGCTCCCCTTCTTGGCTGGTGCAGGTCGTGGCTGGTGCGTGGATGGC
>Ga0067045_1004612_pt1 | contig 11800 bp, 10 predicted proteins | sample TerdegcTABiofilm_FD_59184 | JGI IMG/M metagenome (GOLD analysis project Ga0067045, IMG submission 59184) | Combined Assembly of (Gp0054472, Gp0054536) Wastewater bioreactor microbial communities from Singapore -Terephthalate degrading...
GTTGCAGCAGCGGATAGTACACGCAGTAGGCCAGCTCATCATCCGAGAAGTTGATCGCCCACCACGGCGTGTTTCGTCGGTACAGCAGCGTGTTGAGCAGGTAGTGATGCTCGCGGATGAGCATCTCGTAGGCCTCTGCAAAGCGAGCGTCACCGCATATGTGGTGTGCAACCTTCAGATAGCAGAGCATCTCGATGGAGTTGAGCCCGCGCTCCTCGACCCAGGCCGGATCCTCATTCAGATACTGCGGCCCGAATACTCCCCAGCGCGTCTTGCGGCCCGTGTGACCGACGAGCGTGAAGTCGTTCTTCAGAAGGTTGTCGGTGACCGCTCTGCAGATTCGCGCGATCTCCCGCTTCTCGTCGGCAGTTGCGGCCAGCTCATGGTAAACGTACCAGGCGAAGTAGTGGCCGTCCAGTTCATCGGACGACGTATCGCCCTTGCAGAGGACCCCAGGATGCGTCGGCGACTCATACCAGATCTTGTCGGATTCGCCGACCACGCGTACCGTCTCGCCGGGATCGTATCCATCCACCGTCTCGCCCTTGCGGATGATCGCGCGAGCGGGAAAGCCGGGATAGCCGCTCAGCCTGACCAGGTCCAGAAGCGCGTTCATGCTCGTGCGTCCGAACCTGGCAGCTTCCTCGTCCTTGGTGGCAGCAAATCGGAACGCTTCTGCTGCAACATAGATGGCGGTCCACAAGCCGTCATTGTCACTTGCGTCGTGGACAAAGCCGGCTTCCGGCCGACCGGGCTCTTTCAGACGGCAGCCTGCGACCCACCCGGATCGGCTATGCCGAGCCTGCGTGATATCCTCATAGTGGGCGGCCTTCTCCGGCAGAGTCATGGTCCTGTCTTCGATCATTGCCACGCCGCCGTCGGTAGCCACCCATGCGCGTGAACGACCGTCGACGGCAAGCCCCACAACCCTGTTTCCGGGCAGCCATCGCTTGCCCCAGTAGTACCGGAACTGGCCGTTGCGCATGCGCCAGACGCCCTGATCGGTCCCGCCCCACAGATCTCCGTTGGGGGCGTGGCCGAGGCAGTTCAGGACCTGGTATGGCATGCCGTCCGTGCGGTCTATGCCCTGCCACCAGTCTGCTCCATCCGTGACATAGGCTCCGAATGTTGTCGCAAGCCAGACGTGGCCGCTGGCGTCTGCGCTGATGTGCCGAATCTCCAGATCGATGTTGGGCATCGGCTGATGGATGGCATAGCGCCTGGGCAGCTCCAGCGGAGTCCATGTGCCGTTGGACAGCCTGTACGGTCCCTGCGATGTGACTGCCCACCAATCGCCCCGCCGTGTGCGCGCGGCGCTCAGAACCATGCCAGGCGCGGCGTCTGACTGCGGAAGCGTGGGAGCGAACGCAGGGGGCGTTTCGCTGGAGTTCAGAGCGCGCCATCGTGTCTCATCCAGCGTGAAGACACCGGCGGAAGTGCGCACGAACACTCGATCCTCTGCCGTCACAATGGCGGTGATCTCACCGTCCAGCCCATCGGCCTTCGTATAGCGCACCGCAGCGGTCTGCGGAAACGGACCCACGCGAATGGCGCCAGAGGGCGTGTTCGCCGGTTGTCCCGAACCAAATGCGATCATCATCTTCCCTTTCATTGGGGATTGTGTGAGCGAGGCCTGTCAGCCGCACGTGAGTCGGTCAGATACGGTACAGGGTCTTTCGCACCCGCTTCCGCGAAACCCCGCAGCCGCAGCGCGCAGGAGTCGCAGTTCCCGCAGGCAACATCCGTATTGCGGTAGCATGACCAGGTCAGGTGCAAGGGAGCATGAAGGCTCATCCCCATCCGAATGATCTCGGACTTCCGCATGTGGATGAGCGGCGTGTGAACACGTAGGACGCCATCTACCGTACCGACGCGAAGCAGTTCGTTGAACGCAGCATAGTACTCTGGCCTGCAGTCCGGATAGCCGCTCGAATCCTCGTGCACGGCGCCGATCACGACGTTGGTCGCGCCGACCGCTTCACACCAACTGACCGCAATGGCAAGCAAGTGCGCGTTCCTGAAAGGTACATACGATGTCGGGATGCCCTTCCGATCCAGATCCGCATGCTCGACTTCCATGGTCAGGTCCGTGAGGGACGAGCCGCCGATAGCGCTCAGGTACGCAATCGAGGCCACGAGTCGCCGCTCCGGCTCGATGCCAAAGTGATTGGCGATGTCGTGGAACGCTCGCAGCTCTCTCTCCGCAGTGCGCTGACCGTATGTCACGTGAAGAACCCGCACCCGCCAGCCTTGAGCGAGCGCCCACGCACACGCGACGCAGCTATCCATGCCCCCAGAGACCAGAACGACGGCTTCGGATGGTTCTATGGCGCTCATGGCATCCCGACCAGCCGATGGGTCTGCGGAATCACGCGCACGCTCCGGAGCCACCGCAACCCTTCCGCCTGCAAGGCGAGGACAGCCTTCGGGTCCGGGCGAGATGCGACGCGATGCATGGGTGTCACGGGCTGCAGCACGAGCGTGACTGCATCCCACGTCTCGGCAATCATGCGAGCCGTCTCTCTCACCTCTTCGCTTGTCGTTGTGGAGCTGACGACGGCCTTGGCCATGGTCGGCACACCAGCCTCGTGGCAACAGCGGAGGAACGCACGGTGCTCCTGCCAGTAGTCGCGCAACCCGGTGGCCGACGGAAGTTTGATATCCATGGAACAGAAGTCCACAGCATGGATCACTCTCGCGAGTCGCTCCGGCAGCGTCCCGGCAGTTTCCAGGTACACGCGGTAGCCCATCCCTCGGAGGTCCGGGAGCCAGGATGCCAAGAACGCATCCTGCAGTAGCGGTTCGCCGCCGGTGACCGCGACGGAATGGATTGCCGATGCTGGCGCGAGATTGGCGACTATGTGCGTTAGGTCTGTCTGGGCCACAGGGTTGTCCACGTAGTGCCCTTCTACGTCTTCCGATTTGAGCAAGAGGCGGTCCGTCAGCCGACGCGCGCGCTGGGAATCGCAGTATGCGCAGTCCAGAGCGCAGCCGGAGAACCGGACGAACACCTGACGTTCGCCCACCCAGATACCCTCGCCTTGAACGCTGAGGAACACCTCATCCACGAAGGCGGTCGTTCGTGCTCGTGTCGTGGTGCGTGCCACGTGGGCTAATCCCTCCCTGCCGATCCTAGCCGGTGTAATCTCTGCCGGATGCTGTGCTATAATAGCCTAACACTTCACCGAGCATCGCGCGGCGACCGCGTTCGCGCATAGGTTTTCTGGCTCTGTGGCCGCCTTGTACGGGCGGCTTCGGTTTTGTTATAGGAGGCCGGTCTGTGAACGAAGACTTCATGGATGCACTGCAACAGATCGCCCGCGAGAAGGATATCGCCTTCGAGGACCTTCGCAGCATGGTCGAGCAGGCGCTTGTCACCGCGTACCGCAAGAACTTCGCCGGCTACACCGGTGAGATCCGCGTTCACATAGACCCGACGGACAACAGCATCCACGTCTACCGGTCTCGCACGGTTGTTGACGACGAGGTCATGGAGCCGGACGAGATGCATATAGACGAAGCGCGGCTCTTGTATCCCGACTGTGAGTCCGGCGATACCATCGAGACCGAGGTCGTTCAGCCTGCCCTGGCCCGCATAGCGGCGCAGACCGCCAAACAGGTGGTCGTGCAGAAGCTGCGCGAGATGGAGCGCGACCGCATACTGGCCGAGTACAGCCAGCGTGTCGGCGAGGTCCTCACTGGCCAGGTGCAGCGCCGCGAGTATCGCAATGTTCTGATCAATATCGGCAAGATAGACGGCGTTCTCCCTCCGGACCAGCAAGTGCCGTCAGAGCCGTACCGCATCAACGATCGTCTCAAGGTATACGTCACCGATGTGCGCGCCACTCCGCGAGGACCGCAGGTTACGCTATCGCGCACGCACACGAGCCTGATCCGACGCCTGTTTGAACTTGAGGTGCCGGAAGTCGCCGACGGTACGGTCATCATCAAGGCAGTTGCGCGAGAGCCCGGCGCTCGATCGAAAATCGCGGTCTTCTCCCGTGATGACAAGGTTGACCCTGTGGGAAGCTGCGTCGGACATCGAGGAAGCCGTGTTCAGGCGGTCGTCAACGAGCTGTACGACGAAAAGATCGACGTGATCCGATGGTCGCCGGACCTCGCGCAGTTCGTCAGCGAGGCGCTGTCTCCGGCCAAGCCTGTGGCCGTCCACATCACCGAGGGCGGGAAAGCCGCTCTTGCCATCGTTCCGGATGTGCAGCTCTCGCTGGCGATCGGCAAATGCGGCCAGAACGTCCGGCTTGCCGCCAGGCTGACCGGGTGCCGCATCGACATCCGGTCGGAGTCCCAGGCCGCCCGATCCGATGCGGGGCCCGCGCCAACACCGGAATCGACCGCAACGCCGACCGAGGGATAGGTCCATGACCCGTGGCCGCCATGTGCCATTGCGCACGTGCGTCGGCTGTCGCTCGTCGGGTGACAAGCGCGGACTGATTCGCATCGCGCGGACCCCTGAGGGACAGATATGCGTGGACCTGACCGGGAAACTGGCAGGCCGCGGCGCCTACGTCTGCTGCAGCCCGGCCTGCATTACTGCTGCCGCGAAGAAGAAGGTGTTGGACCGGCATCTTCGTCAGCTGGTACCCGCTGAGATCTACGACCAGCTTCTGCAATACGCTTCCTTGCGCACCAGAGGCGAATCGGATGGAGGCGCACCGGATGGGTAGCTCCTGCGCCCGGGATCCCCTCAGGGCAGCGTGACCTCCGCACAGGCAGCCCCGGCGCGCTGGCAACGTACCGTTACTTTGACCGTGTCGCCCGCGGAGCCCCGAAGGATGTAGTCCTTCTTCGTGCGCTCCTCAGATGGATCGGCGACCCAGCCGATCGCGCCCGGGCTCTTGTACGCCTTGCCCTCGAGATGGGGCAGTTCCTCACGTATCTTGCCGACCTGAAGCTCAGCCCCATCTGGCAGGGCAAGCTCGGCCACCGGCGCTCGCGCGGCCTTGCGCTCCAGCGCCTTCTTGCTCACATAGGTCGGCAGCCAGCCTTCGTTGTCTACTACAAGCCTGACGCGGTACACACCGTCGCTCAGCTTCGTGGCCTCGAACCGCTCGATCACGATCCTCGGCGAAATCAGCGCGTGCCAGAGCAGCCACCGTGGAAATCGTGCGACCTCGGACTCCAGACGCTCAGGCGGGGGATTGCGCCAGCAGTACGCCGAATCCCATCCGCCGATCTCTACCCGACCCAACTGAGGATGATCGAACGATCGCCACTCAACGAATCCCTTGCCGCCAAGGACCTCGTCGTTCCACTTGAGCAGCTTGCGATCGTCATCCAGCGGGTGCTCGCGGTACCAGTCTATGAACCGGTAGCCGCCCTCAGGCTTGTCAGGGCCGAAGCACGGTATGCCGGCCTCACGCTGCGGACACCAGATCTCGACGGTCCAACCGTAAGCGCCGAAGTGGTCATAGAGCCAGTCGTCGAAAACGCCGGTAATCACCTCTTTGGGGTGGTACCGAAAGTCATGGTACACGGAAATGGCCGGATAGCCGGTCAGCTCCTTGCCCTTGTCGCCGATGGCCTGGTAGGTCCAGAGATCCTCGGCCGGCAGCGTTTCGTCGCTCTGAGTGCCGTAGGGCCGCAACAGGACTCCACTGTACGTGTGGAATGAGATCCCTCCGATGATATTGGGGTGGCTGGCGATGAATGCTACGGTCGCGCGGATTTCGGGCTCGCTTGTCGGGAATGGCCCAGCGCCCGACTGCTCGTTCTCAGGCCGCCATTGCGCAGGATAGTTGCGGTTGAGATCGAGCCCTTCCTTCGTCGGGCGCATGCCGATGGTGACCCCGTCCCAATCCTCGATCGTCCCCTCCGGCAGCAATCGGTAGTAGTTGCCGCCGGTCTCTGTTGGCTCTCGGCGGACCATGAGGCGCGGGTCCTCGTCGTCAATCTTCCATGGTCCATTGGGATCCGGAATGCGCATGGTGAGGATCCTGCCGTCGCCATCCAGGTCTTCACGCTTGAGTCCGCCGATAGGCTCTTCGTCGTATGGATAGGGACGAACGCTCGATCGCAGGGTCTCGCGCTTGGGAGACAGATAGCGCTCCGGTCCGTCAGGATTCAGTCGAGGCACGACATAGAAGGCGCGAGTCTCGAGGCATCGCGTAACGTCGGGATCCGAACCGTAGTGCTCCAGCATCCACTGCAGGAAGTACAGGCAGGCAGTGCTGGCGGACACTTCGGTCGCGTGGATGTTGCCGTCTATGTACAGGGCAGGCTTGTCCTCTGCCGGCCCGGCGCTGCTCTGCGTGAGCGTAGCGCACCAGATGGGTCGCCCTTCGTAGCTCTCGCCGATGCTATGGACATGAAGCAGCTCGGGGAAGCGGGCCGCAAGATCATGGAGATGATTCCCGAGGTCCTCATAGTTGTAATAGACATCAAACCGCATCCCATCGCTCATGATAATGCCTCCCCCAGAGGTCTGCCCGCGGATGACCGGTTATTCGCAAGCGGCATCCACGACTACCAGTGAAACAACGAGGATATCGAGAGATTCTGATTGGCCCGGCGGATCGCCTCGCCAAATACGTCGGCTATCCCCAGCACCGTGAACTTCGGTTCCTTACGCGCACGGTCCTGAGGGACCGTATCGGTGGTTACGATCTCGGTGATCTCCGGCCTGGACACAAGCCGATCAATGGCATCACCCGTCAGTACGCCGTGCGTGCAGGCGATACGAATCTCGGGCCGGCATCCGCATGCCACCAGCGACTCGCAGGCATCGAGTACGCTCTGACCCGTGGTGATCATATCCTCTACGATCAGCGGCGCACGTCCGCGAACGTCTCCGGCTAACCTCAGTCCCGAGTGCCCGGCGCAGCCTTCCTCGCCGCGGTACGCCACCGCAAGCGGAGCGCCAAGCGCCGAAGCAACCCGACGGGCCTGTTTGACCCGTCCTTCGTCGGGCGACACTACGACCAGGTCCGCCACGTGCTCCTGGGCGAGGTGTGCCGCCAGCGCGGTTTCGGCAGTCAGATGGTCCACCGGGATGTTGAAGAAACCCTGGATGGCTCCGGCGTGGAGGTCCATCACCATCAGGCGGTTCGCGCCAGCCTCGACGAGCAGATCGGCCACGAGCTTCGCAGTGATCGGCTCGCGGGGCAGATCCTTCTTCTCCTGTCGCGCATATCCATAGTACGGGATGACGGCGGTAAGCCGCCGCACCGATGCTCGCCGGAGCGCGTCCAGGCATATCATCAGCTCGACGAGGTTGTCGTCGACGGGAGGGCAGGTCGGCTGAACGACGTAGACATCTGCTCCGCGCACGCTCTCCTCGAACCGCACATGAATCTCGCCATCGGAGAAGTGCCGGATTGTGAGCCTTCCTGCGTCAATGCCGAGATGTGCAACGATGGCGCGCGCCAGCTCTGGATGAGCCGTGCCTGAGAAGACACGGATCGGTGGGTCGTCTACCATCCCACCGATCTCCTGCTGCTCGCAGACAACGTGCTAGAACCGGATGCCGATAGCGAACTTCAGGGCGTCAGCGCGCAACGGGGTGCCGGCGTCATCATAGAAGGCGCCCACCCAATCGTACGCCGCTTCCACAAACGCGCGCTCGCCGAGATTGAGCCCCGCGACGAACTGCATGCCGGGACGAAGAACAGCGCCGCTGTAGCGCGAGTTGATGAAGTAAGCCCCCGGCCCAAGGCCGCCGTACAGGCGCGGCCCTTCCTCGGAGGTGGTTATGGGCCAGGTGACCTTGGCCAGCAACGGTATCGTGAAGACCCCTCTACCCTGTGCGTCACGATAGTCGAAATCCACGCCAAAGTGCACGGTGCCGTTGGCGGGCTTGTACCTGAAGCCCGGATCCAGATCAACGCCGACATACCACCACTCGCGCGCAGTCTGGCTCCGCATGGTACCGTGGACCGGGTAGAACACGCCGAGCTTGGCCGACACAGTCAAGCCGGTCTCGTCGGAGTCCGCTCGGGCCACCGCAGCCGTACCCGCGATCATCACCATCAGACCGACAGCAACTACCCATGTGAAGACCGAACGCATATGCCCCTATGCCTCCCAGCAAGCTACATTCAGCAAAGATACGGCGGACATGAGCCGCCACGGTGAGTATAGCTTCGGCGAATCGCGTTGTCAACCGAAGCGGGGTCTGCTACAATGGGCGCGGCTACCCTCATGCTGGGAGTGGAGTGGGCAATGACTGACACGGCGCGTAACGCACCTGTACTCGAGATGCGCAACATCACCAAGACCTACCCCGGGGTGCGCGCGCTCGAGAATGTTGACCTCGATGTGCGCGCAGGCGAGGTCCATGCTCTGGTTGGCGAGAACGGCGCCGGCAAGTCCACGCTGATGAAGATACTCGCCGGTGCGCAGACCAAGGATTCCGGCACGATCCTGCTCAACGGCGAGCCGGTGCAGATCGACTCACCGCAGCGGGCGATGGATCTAGGCATATCCATTATCTACCAGGAGTTCAACCTCGTCCCGTTCCTGAACGCTGCAGAGAATATCTACCTCGGGCGCGAACCGCGCTCGCGCATCCCGGGCTTCGTGGATTTCCGCACGATGTACCGGGAGTCGCAGCAGGTCATTGACAGGCTAGGCGTGCCGCTGAACGTCCGAACGCCCGTGAACCGTCTCTCGGTGGCTCAGCAACAGATGGTGGAGATTGCCAAAGCCACGTCGCGGCGCAGCTCCATCATTGTGATGGACGAGCCCTCGGCCACCCTGACCGACCACGAGCTCGCGAGCCTGTTCGCTCTGATCCGGCAACTGAAGGCAGAGGGCGTCGCGATCGTTTACATCTCTCACAGGCTCGAAGAGGTCTTCGAGATCGCGGATCGGGTCACGGTCCTTCGCGACGGCAAGCGCATCGACACACGGAACATTGGCGACCTCACGCGCGAGGAGATCATTCGCCTCATGGTGGGCCGCGAACTGACACAGATGATACCGAAGGTCCCTGCTCCGCTCGGCGACAACATCCTCGAAGTGCGCTCGCTGAACCGCAAGGGGCTGCTTCACGACATCTCCTTCACAGTTCGCAAGGGTGAGGTCGTTGGCATTGCCGGTCTCGTCGGGGCCGGACGAACCGAGTTGGCGCGAGCCATATTCGGCGCCGACAGGATCGACAGCGGCGAGATCCTGATCGACGGGAAGCCGGTGCGGGTTCGTTCTCCCCAGGAAGCGATCCGCCTCGGCATCGGGCTCGTGACCGAAGATCGGAAGGCTCAGGGGCTCGTTCTCGGGATGGTTGTGCGCGAAAACGTGACGCTCGCCAATCTGGGAGCGCTAACGCGCCTTAGCTTCATCATGGCGGGGCGCGAGCGTCAGGTGGCTCGGGAATACGTGTCCAGCCTGAGCATCAAGACGCCGAGCATCGAGCAGACGGTGCAGAACCTCTCCGGCGGCAACCAGCAAAAGGTTGTGCTGGCCAAGTGGCTCTTCACCCAGTCGAAGCTGCTGATCTTCGATGAGCCGACGCGCGGCATTGACGTCGGCGCGAAGACCGAGATCTACCAGCTCATGAACGATCTTGCCGCTCAGGGTGTCGGGATATTGATGATCTCCTCAGAACTCCCGGAAGTCCTTGGCATGAGCGACCGCATCCTCGTTATGCACGAGGGACGCATCGTCGGCGAGCTTCCAGCCTCCGAGGCGACGCAGGAGAGAATCATGCACCTCGCCACAGGAGGAACCTGAGAGGTTCGATTGGTCTCAGAACGGGCTGTGACCTTCGAGTCCGGTCTCCGTCGCGATAGCCGCCTGCTGCTGATCCTCTTCTATGGGGGCCTTGAAGAACGCTCGGGCTGTGTTGCTGTCTATCAAGCACATGCTAACGAGCTCCCAGCCCTTTTCGCCCTCGGCATTGAGCTTCGATTCGGCGATTGACAGGTCTCGCAGCACCATGGTCCGATACTTCCACTTGCGCATTGCACCACCTCCCATCGTCGTTGATCACCGCACCTCGGGCACTCGGCGCGCCTTCACGCCGATGCGCCGTGCGTGCACTTCCAGACTGGCCGGGCGATACCTCGCCTTCTAGTTCTTCCTGCGACGCATCCATTCCTCCAGGGCAAAACGCACCGATGCCATGGCCGCGACCGCAGCGTCCATCACGCACTGCTCGCTGTTCCGAATCCTCCGAGAGCCCTCTGGCGTGACGATGTGACTGCGAGCGCTTCCCAACCTCTCGGACACCCACAGTGACCGGCGCTCATGTATGCCAACGAGCACGCCCAGCGCTGACACTTCGGCAGCATCGCCGATGCTCTCAAGGCCGTCTTCACCGGTGAATGTGCCGATGGATGCCGAGCTGACGGCCGTCATGAACAGATAGTCCGCCCTGAGGCTCCTGCCCAGCTCCACGATTGCCGGCATGTTCGGTGTGCTGCCCGCCCACAGGTCGCCAATGTCGATCCCGCGCGTCTTCAGTGCGCTCTGGACCTCGGCGGGCGGCAGCAGGACCGCGACAGGTCCCACATCTGGCTGAAACAGCACGTCCGATTGCCGTTTGAGAGCCGGCACGGGCAGCGGCCTCGCGGATCCGCCATCAGCGTCCCGAACCAGGGCGTGATCGGGCACCCGCGACGGCACGACGGCCACGCGCACATCAGCTGCAAAGAGCGGCGTCTCGCCTCGGTCGAGTGCGCGGATCAACCTCGCCGACGCATCAGCAACGGCTTCCTCCAGGATCTCTTCGTCTGAACGCATGAAACCTGCCCGAACGAGCCGCGGTGCGCTCCTCCCGAGACCCACGGCGTACACGGGGCCCCTCAGCTCGCCGGTACGTTCGATGAGCACATAGGCAACGGCGCGTAACCAGACATCGCGGAAGAACGCCGTCCTGACGCCGAATCGATCCACGGCTATGGCCAGAATGGCGTCGGCGCCGCTCACGCCTGATCGCATGCCAGGGGAGCCGGCGTCGGAGGAATCCGGCCATATCGGCCCTGGCACCTCAGAAGCGAGGGTACAGCCGCCCAGTTGGCTCACGCCCCGACGCAATGCCGCGTCGAGCATCTCCGCAGCCCTGGCGCCGAGCTCCTTCTGTCGGTCGGCGGACCTGGCTGTTGCAGATCTGGTACCGGTGGCGCCCTCCGACGAAGTGACGCGCACGGTAACGCGAGGCATGGCCAGACGCCGTACATAGGCAAGGGGCACCTCACGGCTCTGGGCACTGGTGTCGAGAGGCGCCGCCACCGCCGCCTGCGTTGACAGCAGGAAGCACACGCACGTATACTCAATCGCTCGTGACACTGGGAGCATTCTCACCATTGATCAAGGAACTACAAGAGCTCTGGCGATTCCGTGAACTGCTGTGGCAGCTCGTGCGCCGTGACCTCAAGGTCCGCTACAAGAACTCACGGTTCGGTTTCTTCTGGTCCATCGCCCCGCCACTCATGCAGGTTGCGTGCATCACCTTCGTATTCAAGTACGCCGGCTTCGCCAACCGTTTCCAGAGCTATTCAGCCTACGTGCTCGTCGCCATCATCCCCTGGACGTTCTTCCAGACAGCCATCCTTGATGCGAGCCAGTCCATCCTCCATATGTACGGCGTTATCAAGAAAGTCTATCTCCCCCGCGAGGTGGTGCCGCTCAGCAGTACGATCGCAAACTTCATCCATTTCATGCTGTCGTGGCTTGTCTTCTTTGCATACCTCATCTTCTACGTCCGGGCGCCGATCTTGCCGACCATCATCTGGTTCCCCTATCTCATCGTTGTGCAGATGATGCTGGTTACGGGGCTCGCCCTGCTCGTCTCTTGCCTCAACGTTTTCTATGAAGACATCAAGTACATGGCCACGGTTCTGCT
>Ga0067045_1031631_pt1 | contig 11799 bp, 7 predicted proteins | sample TerdegcTABiofilm_FD_59184 | JGI IMG/M metagenome (GOLD analysis project Ga0067045, IMG submission 59184) | Combined Assembly of (Gp0054472, Gp0054536) Wastewater bioreactor microbial communities from Singapore -Terephthalate degrading...
CGGCTTTCGCCGGGGTGACGGGGTCCTTGTTAAGTCAACGGACTGAAATCACGTGATGTCATCCACGAAGTTAACGCCTATGCCCCCGAAGCGGGGGAGAGGGGATTCATCAGGCTCCATCTCCCTCTGGGAGAGGGTTGGGGTGAGGGTGCCTTTCCACGCATCGACGCTCAATCGTGCTACGATTTTTTGTGTTTCCCCAGTTTTGAGACACTTTCGTCTCGCCCGTCATTGTTGAGGAGGAGAATCGGAAATTAGTATTGGCAACTGCTACAAAACGTTCATACAGTGCTTCCCGCGCATAGTCCGGTACCCGCCCCCTCACGCTGAAGCCTCGTCCTCCACCATGCCGCTGGTTTAAACGGCAAACACCTTGAGTGCGCGTGTAGATCCAACAGCTAATGGAGGAATTTGCTCGTCGACTCCTCACGCCCTTGGTCGACAAGCGACCTGAGGATGTCGGGCTCGATGACGCTCATGCGCGTCTGATCGTCGATCTTGGCCTCGATGAAGGAAACAAGGTTTTCGAAGTCCTGCCTGCTGACTATCGGGAATTGGCTCTCCCGATCGGCTCCCTGATAGTCAAGGGCAATGAAATTCCCCGTGTGAGGATCAACTTCGCCGGAGAACTGAATTACCTCGATCCCGTCTCCAGGAGCGTGTCGACCCACAATAGCGAGACCTCGCGACTTTGAGAAATAGAGCACCGCTAGCTTGTAAATACCCGCGGCTTGGAAAAGCTCAAAGGGATTCATCTTCGGACCTTGCAGAAAAAATGGGCATTTGAAAAATTTAACCGAGCGTACCGGCAAAGTCAAGAAAGCTGACGAGACACGCCGGCACGCGTTGAGAGCTGCGGCGAGGGCCGGATCGAAGCCCGCCCTTCTCTGAAAAGTGCTGAAGCGAATACGTAACTGTAAGTACTTGAAAATCTGTCGATTGCCGAAGAGACTCCGGCGCTGCGTGCTCACTCCGGTCCCTGTGTCTCCTTGGGACACGCTCGCCCGCGCGGATATAAATGTGTGCAACGTTAATCATTGTCTTCTTTCCTTGTACAGAATATTCGACTATGATACAGAAAACGGCCATGGCCTCCAGGAGGCGACATATGGAAGCGATACTCTGCGGCAGATGGGGAGAAACCGTTATCCAAGGGTGGAGCGCCGAAGACGTTTCCGACCGGCCCACCAAAGAAGGTCTGCCCTCACCACGAGATTTTCCCGACGGCACCGTTGCTGTGATGAGCGGGAAAGGGTTCCTCCAGTTCCACGAAGATTTTAACTTCGTTCCCATGATTCGTGAGTATGTGTACCAGATACAGAGCAAGTACTGCTGTGGTAAGTGCATCACGGGAATCAAGGGCTCCAAGATACTGTTGGACGCCCTGGATCGAATCATGGAAGGCCGGGGAGCCGAATCAGATCTGGACTTACTCGCGCGCATGGGGATGATCCTGAACGACGCGGCGAAGTGCTCGGTATGTCAGAGTGCGGGAGAGCTCCTCCGGGATGGATTGAGCCTTTATCGAGAAGACTTCGTCCGCGCGGTGAAGCACGGAATCGAACCGGCCCCTGTTCGCTATCTCGGTCGTATCTCTGCTCCGTGCATGAACGCGTGCCCCTGCCATATCAAGATACCGATTTATGTGGAGATGCTCCAGGAGTTGCGGTACGCGGAGTCTCTTGCGACAATCCGCGAGGATATGCCCCTTCCGGGCGTCACCGGAAGAATCTGTCCTGCTCCATGCGAGAAGGCATGCAGCGTCGCCAACATGGGCGACACCCCTATACCGATCAAGATGCTCAAACGAGTTGCTGCAGACTATGAGCGCATTCATCACTTGCCTCCAGCATTGGAAAAGGTGGAGCTCAACGGCGCGGCCGTAGCAGTAGTGGGAGCGGGTCCAGCCGGATTATCCGCCGCATACTATCTTAACCGCCTCGGACATCAAGTCACTCTCTTTGAAGCCCTCAGCCAGCCCGGGGGCATGATCGCAGTGGGAATTCCCCCGTACCGCCAGCCCCGAGACGTCCTCGATCTCGAAATCGACACCATCAAGAATTTGGGAGTCACCGTTCAGACCGGTGTCAGGCTCGGAAAGCATTTCACGATCCAGGAGCTCTTCGATCGCGGCTTCAAGGCGGTTTTCTTAGGGATCGGGTCTCATGGGAGCCTTCGCGCGGGAATCAAGGGAGAGGACGAGAAGATCCGGGGAGTGTTCCCAGGGGGTATCGACTTCCTGAGAGACATTAACCTCGGGCGAGACGTCCGACTGGGAGACAACGTCGTCATAGTGGGAGGAGGCAATACTGCCATCGATTGTGCGCGAACGTGCCTGCGCATGGGAGCGTCACGAGTTTCCATTCTCTATCGCCGGACGGAAGCGGAAATGCCGGCAGATCCTGAGGAAGTCGAGGATGCAAGGGAAGAGGGAGTGAACATTACCTTCCTGACCCAACCGATCGAAATCTTGACTTCGAACAACAGGATGGTAGGTCTGAGGTGCATTCGCATGGAGTTGGCTGAGGCCGACAAATCTGGCAGGAGACGTCCCGTTCCTGTGGAAGGTTCCGAGTTCGACCTGGAAGCTGACACCCTCATCCCTGCCATAGGCCAGAAATCTGACTTGGATTTCCTTTCCCCTGAAGATAGAATCCAGGTGACCCGTCGCGGAACAATCAAAGTGGATCCTGTTACCATGATGACCACACGTCCCGGTGTCTTTTCTGCGGGTGACACCGTCACCGGCCCGCTCACCGTGGTACACGCTTTGGCAGGTGGAAAGCGGGCAGCACGCATGATCCACGAGTTTGTAACCACGGGAACGTGCACTCCTTCTGAGCAGGAATGGATGGAGGATTTCCTCGCCCGTGTCGAGAAAGACCACGGAGTGCTCGTCACAGCCCGCACGCCGGGTCGCAAGGGGGGTGTAATACCCCATTCGAAACTGGACGCGAGAGAAAGAATCGCCCATTTTCAAGAAGTGGATTCCGGCCTCACCCAGAAGACGTCCTTCATAGAGGCCGGACGCTGTCTGAGGTGCTTCCATCTTGTTCTTGCCGCTGTGAAAGAACAAACCGACGCCAATCGTTGACCGATCGCTGCTCAAGCGTGCGCTGTCATTTCTGCCGTTCCTCTGGATGGTCAACGTTGACTTCCTCAAAGATCTCCGGAGAGAGTCGATCATGCCAAACCTCACAATTGACGAGATGGACATCGTTGCAGAAGAGGGTGCCACCATTCTGGAAGCGGCAACCAAGGCTGGGATATGGATTCCAACTCTGTGTTACTATCCGAAAAGCAGCCCATCCGATTCGTGTCGGGTATGTGTAGTCGAGATCGAGGGTATCAATCGCCCCATGACGTCCTGCAACACCATCGTGGCCGAGGGCATGCGGGTACGGACCGACACCCCCCGCGTTCGCCAGATACGGGCCGAAGTGATGAATCTCGTGTTGATGGATCATCCGTTGGACTGCCCTGTCTGCCCTGCTGCAGGCGAATGTGAGATACAGGATCTTACGTACAGAATGGGGTTGAGCGCATCCCAGTTGCCGATCGCGCGCAGGAACAGAGAACCGATAAGAAATTGGCCGCTGATTGAGTACAATCCCAACCTCTGTATCACCTGCCAGCGATGCGTGAAGGTTTGCCACGAAGTGATCGGCGCCAGTGCGCTAGTCTTGCGAGACATAGGGTACAACGCACAGATAGACACAAGGGACGGGGGCATCCTGTCCTGCGACTTCTGCGGTGAATGCGTTGAAGCATGCCCCACGGGTGCTCTTACCACCAAGCTGGCCCAGCGCTGGGCGCGATCGTGGGAGATGCGCAAAACCGCCACCATTTGCCCCTTGTGTTCCGCAGGATGCCGAATGGAGATGAACGTCAAGGACGGGCGCATTCTACGGGTCACGACAGACCTTCAGACCCATAACAGGGGCACGTTGTGCGCTGGCGGAAGGTTCGGATATGACATTGTCCACTCGGAAGAAAGATTGGATTCGCCGCTATTGAGACGGGACGGCCAGCTCATTCCGGTCTTTTGGGAAACTGCCTTCGCGGAAGTAGCCGGCAAACTAAAAGAGATCATTCATGAATCAGGTCCGGACAGTGTTGCGGGACTCGCTTCGCCGAGACTGACGAACGAAGATTGTTTTGCGTTTCAGAAATTCTTCCGGGCAGTTATTGGGACGAATACCATAGACAGTGAGGCGCGGTTCAATTACCTTCGGGTTCAACGTGCTCTAGAGCTAACCACTGGCAAGCAATTTACTGCTAACACCCTCGACAATCTGTTGGAGACGGACGCGATCCTCGTGGTGGGCCTCGACCCCCTGGAGGAGACGCCTGCGCTTGGCTGGAAAATTAAGCTCGCTGCCCGCCGGTATGACAGCAATGTCGTTGTGGTGAGCTCGCGGGGGACCAGTCTTGACACCTTTGCACGTGTGCGCCTGAGGATTAGACCGTATTCCGAGAGCGATGTCATCCTCGGCATAATGAAAGTCCTCCTCGATCTGGACCTCTGGGATAGCAAATTCGTGCGCGACCATACGGTCAACTTCCTCCCAATGAAGAGTCTCTTGGAAAAGATTTCTCTCAAGGGGATCCTAAGACGTACGGGTGCGTCCGAAGAGGCTCTTGTCGAAGCGGCTCGCATACTTGGTGAGGCGCCGCGAGCAGCAATCATATTCGGGGGTGACGTGATTCAGCAGGCGGACGGTCTCCAGTGCGTCATGAACCTCGTGAACCTCGCGTTGTTGACAGGAAATTTCGATCGCGAGCACGCTGGGCTCTACCCCATCTTTGAAAAGGGCAACATCCTGGGATTGTGTGACATGGGTGTCATGCCTGAGTATCTTCCCGGTTATCAAGACATCGCGTCGGTGAGAAATCTGTTCGAGCGGACGTGGAATACGCAGCTTCCCTACACGAAGGGAAGAACAGTCGCGGAAATCGTGCTCGGTCTCGAGACCGGCGAGGTTCGTGGCCTCTACATAGCGGGTGCAGATCCATTGACGGACTATCCGAATGCAGGAAGATTAGCGTCTGCTCTGAAGAAGGCCGACCTTCTCATCGTCCAGGACATCTTTCTCAGCGAGACGGCCAAGTTGGCACACTGTGTTTTCCCAGCAGCATCGTTCGCGGAGAAAGAGGGGACGATGACGAACATCGAGCACCGCATCCAGCGCCTTAATCAGGTGATACCTCCCCTTGGAGCTTCAATGCCCGACTGGAAGATCTTTGAAGAGCTGGCAGGAGCCATGGGCCGCCCCATGGGCTACTTCAAGGTGTCAGACGTGTTCCGAGAGATGAGCCGGACGATCCCATTCTACAAGGGCCTTCGCATGAGAGACCTTGAAGGGGACGGAAAAGTGGTTCCTCCCTCGGTCGGCAGCAGAGAAGGGGCTCGACGGGGGAAACCTTACTCGTTCGCGCCGGTCAGAACTATCGAAGCCGTTGAGAGCGACGCGGATCATTATCCGTTCGAGCTCATGGCCGGGCGGTCCATGTATCATTTTGGTGCTACAACTACACGTTCGAGCAATCTCCGAGGCTTGTGTCCGGTCGCTTATGTCGAAATCAACCCTCAGGATGCCGAAGACTTGGGAGTCAAGGATTCGGAGTGCATCGAAGTCTCTTCCGCGGCCGGTTCGTTCGTCGCCCCCGCAAAGCTGTCACCAGCTCTGGAACGGGGCAAGCTATTGGCTCCGGTCAATTTCCCTAACATCGGGATTTATAGGCTCTTTCAGGAAAATACGACCGTCTGTCGGGTAAAGTTGAAGATTCGTAAATAAGGATCGTGACGGACTGCCAAAGGACTGTTATCCTGAGAATAGGCAGATGAGGGGGCTCATCCCGTGAGAGCCGTAGGATCCAATTCTAAGCTCAACTCTTCTTTTCGCAACCAAGGAGGTCTGCATGAGCGCCGGCAAGAAACCGAAGGCAACAATCTTGGTTATTGATGACGAACAGATTGTCCATGAGAGTGTTCGGAGAGTTCTCGAGGATGCTGGATACGCGGTTGATAGTGCATTACGCGTAGATCAGGCCCTCAGCATGGTGTCCGAGAGCTCCTATGACGTGGTGCTTACCGATCTCATGGTCCCGGATCGGAGCGGGATGGATGCAGTCGAGGTAATAGTGCGAGACCATCCGGACACTGGAGTCGTCATGTTCACGGGTTTTGCCACTGTAGATTCGGCGATCAAATCCATGAAGCTCGGGGCTCTGGACTACCTCCCCAAGCCGTTCACGCCTGCGGAGTTGCTGCAGGTGGTTGAGCGGGCGCTGGCCAAGACGATCAAGGCCAGGCGGGATCGCGAAATCGAACGGACGTACGCGACGGCCGAAAAGGCAATCAAGTCGAGCCTGGATCTGAAGGAGCTCTTGAACCTCATTGGTGCCAGTGTGGTAGGACTCTTGAAAGTTAAGGGGTCTGCTGTCTTTTTGTACAAGAAGGCAGAGGAAGCCCTCGAGCTTGCATCAAGCTACGGTCTCAGCGATGAGTATTTGCAGAAAGGGGGCTTGCTGAGCGAGAAGAGTATTTCGGCAGTCTTGAATTCCGTCAAGCCTATAGTCGTTCAACAGGAAGACTTCGACAAAGAGCTTCAGTACCCTGCTGAAGCGCGAAAAGAGGGAATTGCCGGTATCATGTCCGTACCGCTCACAATCAACGGAACAGTCATTGGAGTGTTAAGGATTTACAGCGCCGACAGGCTTTCGTTGACCGACGAAGAAACCGACCTGTTGTTGCGATTCTCCGAGCAGGCGGCCCGCGCGCTTGAAAATGCCATGGCATACGAGCGGGTCAAGGAGGATATCGAAGGGATCAAGAGGGGCATACCTGGTCCTGTGAGGAAAAGGATACAAGAGGCTTGAGCCGAGAGTGATAGAGGACCTTTGGGTTTGTGGTAAGGCACTGAGATGATTCTTCGTCAGGAGTAGGACAGATGGACAAGAAGAGGGGCAAGATTCTGGTGTTGGACGATGAGCAGATTGTGCTGGACAGCCTGTCCCGCATTCTCGGAGAAGAGAATTACGCCGTAACTCCCTGTAGAGCCGGCAGAGATGCGGTTGAGCTACTCAAGCAGGACAGATTCGACATCCTCATTACGGACCTGAAAATGCCTGGAATGGACGGGCTCCAGGCAATGGAATCCCTGTACGAGATCGATCCGGACATCTCGATGATCATGATCACCGCATACGCGACGGTGGATTCCGCTGTCAAAGCCATGAGGATGGGAGCGGTCGACTATATCCGCAAGCCGTTTACCCCGGATCAGCTCCTCGAGCTCGTGAACAAAGTCATGGAAGACCGGAAGGCCAAGTTCGAGAAACGATACCGGGAAGACACCTTTGAGGAGATCAAGACTGCGATATCATCTACCCTGAACCTGAGAGAGGTGCTCGATTTGATCGTTCAGGGCGTAGTTAAGATCATGAAGGTAAAGGGAAGCACCCTGAGCCTGCTGGATAAGACGAGAGAAAATCTCCGGGTTTTGGCGTACTCCGGATTAAGCCGAGAATATGTCGAGAAGGGTCCCCTCGAGGCGACTCGAAGCATATCGGACACGATCCTGCGCGGAAAGCACACATGGGTAGAAAACGCTGTTGAGGATCCCCGGATCCAGTACCCACTGGAAGCAAAGCGTGAAGGCATAGGCTCCATACTCAGCGTTCCTCTTCTGGTGCGAAACAAGGTCATCGGAGCATTGAGAGTGTACACGTCCGAGCCGCGGGCATTTTCCGAGGAGGAGGTCAGATTCCTGTACGGATTCGCCGAACAAGTGGCTCTCGCGATAGAAAATGCGAAAACGTACGAGGATGTAAAGGACGATTACGAGGCTCTTCGGGACGATCTCTGGGACTACTTCGACCGGGATGGTTTGATGTAGCTCACGTGGTGGACCGGAGAAAGTACTCTCTCACGCTGGATCATTGCACAAAGGAAGACCCATGGCACCTGGGTGCGTCAGCGACGGACCCCATGCAAATGAGGAGCGCTTGCGGGGCGAATTCGTGGCCCCCGACCAGCGCTCGATTCCCGCTTGTCCGGACCAGCCGAGCAGGGATCGAGACAGCGAAGTACTGCTGCTCGACAGGCTCAAGAAGAGAAAGACGTTCTCTTTCAAGAACCGAATCCTTGTCAGCACTCTGCTCGTGCTCATCGGTGGGGTCATCACCATCGGCGTCATCCTGCAATGGGCGGTGTTCCCTTCTCTCAGGGGCGACCCAGCGGTCGTCAACTATCTGAAGACTATCCATCTCCTGGCAAGCTTGTTCGTGATCATCGTGAGTTGGCTTTTCATAGAGCGGATTTCCCGAAAGATTACCCATCCGCTTCGAGATCTTACCGAGCGCGCGGACCAAATCAGCCGAGAAGCCCGTGCTCGAATATCGAGCTCTGAGCACGCGATTGGCCGACAGCATTCGAGCGCCTTTGCAGACGAAGGCGAAGCGGAAACGGAAGATGAGATCGGGCAGCTAACCACCTCCATAAATCGCATGCTCTTTTCCCTGAAAGAGTCCGAGGAACGATTGCGGGCTTCGGAAGAGAAATATCGTTTTCTCTTCGACAACAATCCGTCTCCCATATTCGTCATTGACGCAGACTCCATGATGATCCTGGATGTCAATGCTAGAGCTGAGGAGGAATATCAGTACACCCGAGACGAGCTGCTCCGAAAAAGCTTTAGCGACCTCGGATTGGCTCGGGATCGAGAACAGACCAAGAACAAGCTGAAGCAGGTCTTCCCCACCGAGGTCACCCTTCTCCCCGTGCTCCAGCATCAGCGCAAAGACGGCACCCCGTTTATGGTGAGCTTCCAAATTCGGATGACGACCTACAGAGACCGACCGGCTCTCATCGCTTCGGTCTGGGATGTTACCGAGCGACTTGAAAAGCATGCAATGCTCCTCCAGGCCAGCAAGATGGCCACACTGGGAGAAATGGCAACCGGAATAGCCCATGAGCTGAATCAGCCGCTCAACGTTATCAGGTTGGGCTGCGACTATCTGGTAAAAAAGAGTAAGACGAAGCCTTCTCTTTCTACTGAGGATTTGTCGGATGTGACGAAGGAGCTTTGCGTCAATGTGGAACGTGCTTCACGTATCATCACTCACCTTCGGCAGTTCGGTCGCCGGGCTGAACACACCATGAGTCCCATCGACATCAACAAGCCAATACGAAACACTTTCTCGATGATAGGAACCCAACTGGAGAAGAATGCCATCAACTGGAGTCTTGATCTTGACGAGCACCTTCCTCGTATTCTCGGAGATGAAAACCTCCTGGAGCAGGTATTCGTCAACCTCGCCATAAATGCGAGAGATTCTATGCTCAGCAAAGAGAAAGCCCGTGACATCGGTGAAAAACCGAGAGAAAATTCGTTGAAGATGAAGAGCTTTCTCGATAACGGACGGGTGGTTGTGACAATCTCAGACACGGGCCACGGTATACCCGAATCCCTGAGAGACAGGGTGTTCGAGCCTTTTTTCACCACAAAGAAGACAGGTGAAGGCACGGGGCTCGGTCTATCCATAAGTTATGGGATCATTAAGGAACACCAAGGCACTATCGAAATCGTCGAAACGAGTGAACAAGGGACGACATTTCGACTCACCTTCCCGGTGTTAAGTACGGAGACCACGTATGACCAAGATCCTCGTAGTTGACGATGAAGAGAGTATCCGCACCCTGATGCGGATGAACCTCGAATTGGAGGGATACAAGACGTTCGTTGCCGAAGACGGTCCGCAGGCGTTGGATATCTTCGAGAAACAACAGCCTGAAGTGGTGCTGCTTGATGTGCGGTTGCCAGGAATGGACGGGATCGAAGTGCTGAGTCAGATGAAGCGATTGTCGCCGGATACGGAGGTGATCATTATTACTGGGCACGGTGACATGGAAATGGCGGTGGAGTGTCTGCGTAAACAGGCGTCTAACTTTCTGACGAAGCCGGTGAGCGACGACCTGCTTACCCTTGCGGTCAAAGGGGCCGAAGAAAAGATAGCGCTAAAGAACAAGATCAAACAGTACACGCGAAACCTCGAGACCCTGGTTCGGGAAGCGAACGTAGATCTGGAACGAGCCTATCAGTTCAGAGAAAATATTATCGAGAACTCGCCCGACGCCATCGTGTGCATTCGCAAAGGCGGAGAAATCATTATCTTCAATTCCGCGGCGGAGAGACTCCTGGGGTACAAGAAGCATGAAGTGATCGGCAAGATGAACATCGTGAACGTGTACCCTCCAGGCGGTGCCAAGGAGATCATGAAGGGTTTGCGATCGGATGGCTTCGGCGGCCCTGGTATCCTTCAGAAACGGGAAGTCCTGGTCAAGTCCAAGACTGGCGAGGAGATACCTGTGTACATCTCTGCAGCCATACTATACGAAGACGGCAAGGAGACGGGCTCTGTCGGCATTTTCACTGACTTGCGGGAACGAAAGGAATTGGAAAGGCAGCTCCTACGCTCAGAGAAGCTGAGCTCGCTGGGGAAGCTTTCCGCCGGCATCGCCCATGAGATCAATCAGCCGCTGACTGGGGTCCTGACCTTCGCCCATCTCCTCGCGAAAAAATTCAAGGACGACGAGGAAACGCTCAGAGACATCGAGGTAATCGTCCGGGAAACCATGCGTATCCGCGGCATAGTCCAGGGGATCCTGGACTTCGCGCGGGAAGTCCCTCTTCAGAAGGAGCCGGTGAGAATAGACCAGGTCCTCGAACGGACCTTGCGAATCGTTGTGCATCAACAGCGGTTCTTCGGAATCGAGCTCAAGAAGGAGTACGACCCGGACGTCCCGGAAGTCGTGGTTGATTCCAATCTCATGGAACAGGTCTTTATGAACATCATCCTCAATGCACTTGATGCCATGGCAGGCTCCGGCACCCTGACAATACAAATTCGGGGAACAGGGGGACACGTTGATGTCTCTTTCCGAGACACGGGGACGGGCATGTCGGAGGATGTCATCGACAAGATTTTCGATCCATTTTTTACGACCAAAGATTCCACAGAAGGAATGGGAATGGGGCTTGGGCTCGCGGTGAGCTATGGCATTGTCAAGAACCACAATGGAGACATCCTGGTGAGCAGCAAGCTTGGAGAAGGCTCCACCTTCACCGTTCGACTTCCCATAGGGGAAGGCACCTGAATTCCGTATCGAGCATGCGCGGTTGCTCATCCCTGTGGACGCAACTGCCATCAATTCGGACTTGCTCTGGCGGTTGCGGCACATGGGGGGCTTGCCGGGACGTTCAAAGTTCCAGAGCCCACGACGCGGCCCCCAGCAGCGCTGCTTCATCGTTCAGAATCACATTCACTGGGACTTTCTTGAGCAGGTCTTCAAAGCGTCCTTTTGCTGCGAAAGCCTTCATAAAGGGTCCGTCCTCTAGTTTTGGCAATATCTTCGGGGGGATACCTCCTCCCAGAAACACGCCGCCCGTGGCAAGCACGGTGAGGGCCAGATTCCCGGCTGCAGCCGCGAGGAGAGAGACAAACATATTCAGGGCTTCCTCGCAAATGGGATCATCTCCGGCAAGGCCCACCTCGGAGACTACCTTCGAAGAGTCTTCCCGGTTCATTCTCTCCTGCAGCCATGTCGGCTCGGGGAGCCCGCTCGTCTCTCTTAGCCACGTGTAGATGTCGTACAAGCCTGGTCCAGAAATAACGCGTTCGATGCTCACGTGGCCTAAACGGGTCCGAAAATGCCGGAACATGGCGATTTCTTTGTCCGTTCGGGGAGCGAAGTCCACATGCCCGCCTTCCGACGAAACGGGAAAAAGCTTGCCT
>Ga0067045_1031630_pt1 | contig 11797 bp, 6 predicted proteins | sample TerdegcTABiofilm_FD_59184 | JGI IMG/M metagenome (GOLD analysis project Ga0067045, IMG submission 59184) | Combined Assembly of (Gp0054472, Gp0054536) Wastewater bioreactor microbial communities from Singapore -Terephthalate degrading...
TGAAGAGGTCGTGGACCGGAACCGGCGCTTGGAGAGCTCAAGCGCATACTGGACCGAAGGCATTTACAGCAACATTTGGACTTGACTAAATAGTCGATAGAACTGCGCACGAACGGGCAATCGCCCGTTTCGGCGTCGTCGTCGTATCCGACGATGAGATCGGCGTGCCAGTACAGGAAATGGTTGTAGACCAGCAGCACGGGGGCATTCTTGGCGCGCAGTTCATACTTGATGCGCTCCACGACGTCTTCGTTCATGATGCCCACGTTCCAGATGCTGTTTTCGTCGAGATCGGGGTCCAGGAAAATCAGGGTGCGGGCCATGTAGGGAACGGGTATGGCATCGTCCTGCCAGTTTTCCGGCAACTCGTACCACCAGTTCACGCGGCAGGACAGAAAGGCTTGGGGCGTTGTTGCTGTCGCCGGCTGTATGTCTCCTTCGGCATCCTCCACCACCCAGCCCGCAGTGAAGCGAAAGGCGTGGTTGGGAAGCGCCCTGCCGAAGAAATTGAAGGTCTGGTACAGATCCGTGATGAAATACGGCAGGTAGTCGCCGTCGGCATAGGCATTCATGAGCCAGCGTTCGGAGAGATCCGTGTCGCCTTCCGGGACCGGCGCCGGATTCTGCACCTGGTTGAGCAGGATTTCGGCTGCGCCGGTGGTGGCCATGAACAGGCAGGAGCCGGCATCATACTGGTTGGGAGAAGGCAGGACGAGAGGGTCCAGAACGAAGAAACGGCGGGGAACGCCGGTTTCCTGCGATTTTTTCACGGAGGGCGGGCACTGCAGCCGGTACGTGACCAGCGGTTGGGCCCTCTGCTCCCGCCGGGCGGGAGAATGCAGGCCGGCAAACAGCATCTGGCAACCGTCATCAGTGGTTTCCCATTCGACGGTCTCGTTCTGGATGCGGCCCACCCTCCGGGAGAGATTTCCGCGCGTCCAGAAGACCGCATCGCCGCGGCGCACGAGGAGACTGGCATCCAGGGAACGCAGGGGCAGAAAACGTCCCTGGCAATGAATTCCGGTTCCGCGCCCATCGGGCGTAAACATCGCACGGGCATAGGTGTCGCACGGCTGGACATTGAAAGAGCCTTGCGGCATGGTTTTTTGATGCGCGATTTTCTTTTGCAGATCCGAATAGATCTCGCAGCCGGAATCCGCCAGTTCATCCAGTTCCTGCAAGCCGTCGGGAGTGGTTCCCTCGAGGGTGAGCCAGCGCAGGTTCGCCATGCCGGAAAGCGGGGCTACGCTGGAAACGTCGTTTCCGTCGAGATTCAGGTATTCCAGTCGCGTCAGATTCGAAAGTGGTTCCAGGTCCGTGATGCCATTGAAGGCGAGCCCGAGCCGCCTGAGCGAGGCCAGTGCCGCCAGAGGCGCGAGATCCTGGATTTCATTGTGGCCTGCCTGCAGTTCCTCCAGTTGGGGCAGGGATTGCAGTGGCGACAGGTCCGAAACCTGGTTTTCCCAGATGGACAGGTGTGTCAGCGATGTGAAATGCTCGAGCCCGTTCAGGGATGCGATGCCTTGCATTGGGCAGAACAGGGCTGTTACGGATTGGGCATCCATGTGGGTGAATTTGGAGGGGATTCCGGCGGCCGCTTCGATGCAGGCGGCCAGAGCGGGATCTTCGATGGACAGATAGGGGCTACACTCCCGCGTGTCGGGATTGCAGTAGCCGTCTGCGCACCCATCGGGCGTGCAATCCTGTGCGCAGGTTCCCGTATCTGGCGTGCAGTGCCAGCCGGCTTCGCAGCCGTCTGTCCGGCAGTCGGGCTGGCGGTGGGTTTCCTTCTGGCATCCCGCGATGAATAGGAAAAACATGGCGAGCCAGGCTGCATTATTCATGAAATGGTGTTTCATGATTTGTCCTTTTTTTCTTGATGTTTGGCTATCAGTGTTTTTGAAAAGGGGTTGATGTGCCATGACTATTTTTTTGACCTAGTTGACTGGAACGTACCGGGCATCGCCAAAGGCCAGCATGGGCCAGAAGACGACGGGTAGCAGTAGCATGCCGATGGCGAAGCCGGTGCTTTTTCCAAAGTTGGCCGCCAGCGCGATGAATGTGATGGCCATGATGATTAAGTTGACGATCGGAATCAGGAGCAATACCAGCCACCATGCCGGCTTTCCGGCGATCTTGAGCAGAATGAACACATTAGTAAATCGGAACGATACTGGCTCAGCCAGGTTGTCCGGCCTTGGAAAACACCTGCCACATCGAAGCGATTACCAGAACAAGAACAAGAACTGCAAACAGGATTCCCATTACATAACCTCCCTTTATATTTGATTTTTGATTTGCTAATTTAGCATCAACCCCTTTTCAAAAACTCTGAATTTGAAAAATTACTCCCTATACTGGCAAACATATAAAATTCATGTTTGTTAATTATCGTTTCGTTTTGGCGATGTCAAGAAGTTTTTCATGATTTTTTTATGAAAAAATTCTTGTATGCACATGCCCTTGCACTGACGAACCCTGCCTGTTATTCATTCATACAGTGTCGAGGATTTTTGGAAAAATCCCGCTGGTCCGCGACAGGAGCGCCTCATGATTTTCCGCAGATCGGTTTTTGTTCAGGTTTTTCTCCTTTTCGTCACGTTCTCCTGTTCGCCTTCCGGCGGACGCGCTGCGGCGGATGGCGGAAACGACGGAGGCCGCGATTATGGCGATTCTGGGGACGCCGTCGACGCCGACGTGGATGGGGATAGTGGAGTGCCGGGGGAGTTGGGCCCGGGAATTTATGCGGTGCAGGGGGCCGATGCGCATGGCGCGTATGCTGGAACGGCGGAAATCCGGGAGGACGGGCGGGTGATCTGCCTGCAGGAATGGACGGATTTCACGTTCGAAGGACTGCGCGTGGCGCGCGCGTTCGAGGGCCGGGTCGCTTCCTGGAATCCCGTGCGGATGGAAACCGTTCTTAAGACGGCCCAGTTCATCAGGTCCTGGCAGGGTAACACCCGTCCTGAAGGCGTAAATCCGCCCGTTACGTGTAGCGCTTCGTTCGTGGAGACCGGACCGGCTGCGTGGTCGGGTTCCTGGGAATGCGAAGGGCGCGCGGATGCCGCGTTCACCGAGACCTGGACGTGGCAGGGGCCCTCCGGAAGCGAACCCATCTGGGAAAACCGGCGCCGGATGATTCCCGCGCACGACCCCGTTCCGGCTTCGCGCAAGAATGAATTGTTCTCCCTGTATGCATCGTTTCATGCTCTGGATGCCGTGGCGCCGTACACGGGCAGGAGCGATTTCCAGGAGGCGATGCATTACTGGGTCCATGACCCCACGGACCTGGAATATTACCGGCAGGACACCTCGCGGGTGCGCGTGATCCAGGGGATCGTCGACCCCATCGCCCTGCGGGAGGCGCGCCAGCGCCGGGATGCCTTTTCCACCGACATCCACCAGAAGCAGGCCATTTTCGAGGCCGAGGCGCCTGTATATTTCATCAATGAACTGGGCATGATGGTCGACTGGAACGAGAATGCGCAAACGTTCGTCGACAGCGGGGACAGCATGCTCTGGACGGGGCTGTACGCGGCTTCGCAGGCCATGCGCTATCTGGTGACCGGCGATGCCGCGGCCTTCGCCAACATGCTGCGCTCGATCGACGGCCAGATGCTCTGCCACGACATCACCGGCGTGCCGGGAGATTTCGCGCGCACGGTGCGTGTCCATGCCGGTATTCCCGCGGGCGACTGGATGCAGGGGCAGGGGGCGTATGCGGGGATCGACTATTTGCGTGGCGCCAACAACGACATGCTCAAGGGGTATTTCGTGGGGTTCCTGTGGGCGGGCATAGCCATGAAGCGGGCGGGAGGAGAGCAGACACGCATCAATCGGATGATTGCAATATTGAATGACTTGAAAAACAACTTTTATGAAATCACAGAAGGAAGTATCAATAAACTATATACAGTAATGTTACTGTATTTCCTGATGGATTGCGACGGCATGCCGGTGTGGAATGCCAACTACACCCAGTGCCTGCGGCTGGAAAACGACTATGAAACCCTTTTCCAGGCCAACCGCCCCTGGCTTGTGGACCAGGGAAACGGCGCGATGTGGGAATATGGCACGAGCGACTGGTCGGGCAACCATCTGGGCATCCAGACGATGCTGGGCCTGTACGTGATGTCGACGATCTTCGACGGCGAACTCACGGGCGAACTGCGCGACGGTCTGCGCGAGGCATGCGAGCGCGTGCGCTACGTCAACCAGGGACTCTACCAGATGGTGTGCGGCGCGCTGGGCAGTTTCGAAACGCCGCCGCCGGAGATCGAGGCATCCCTGTGGTTCATGCAGCAGTACACGGCGCCCAAGGCATCGATCACGGTGGACAGGCGCATCGACCCGGATTTTTCCCTTTCGCCATTCCCCAACCTGCCCTGGAAGAACGACTGGACCACCACCGATCGCACGCAGTCGCTTCGGGCCTATCCGCTGTTCGAGATGACGATGGATTCCATCATGTTCAAGGCCAACCCGTTCACCTACCGCAGTTTCGAATCCGGCATCCGGGCGGGCGGCATCGATTATCTCTTCATGTACTGGTTCGGGCGCTGGGCGGGCGTGATCCAGTAATCAGACAAAGAAGACACTGCAGGGAGAGGGGTATCCGGCGGGAAAAATTTCACCGGAATCGGCCATTTTTCACCGGATGAGGTGAAATCGGACTACCCATGCGGCAGTAGGAAAACTGAAATATCGAATGATTTCAATGATTTTGCGGATTGGCACGGGCGTTGCTCCATGGAAGGCGCCGCCGGCAATGGGGCCAGCGGCCAACCCTCGGGCGAGTTTGCAAGGAGTTCGACATCATGAAGCATCGCAGCGTTTTTCCAGTCCTTTCCGCCATCCTGTTTTCCCTGTTCCTGGCCGCTGGCGTCCTGATGCAGGCCGGCGCGGCGCAAGCCGCCAGAAAAGGGGCATCCACGGTGGAAATCTCGGGCGTGGTCAATATCAACACGGCCTCCCAGGCCAAGTTGTGCATGCTGCCGGGAATCGGGCAGAAGAAGGCGCAGGCCATCATCGAGCAGCGCGCGAAGAAACCGTTCGGGCAGCCCGCTGAGTTGCTGCAGATCAAGGGGATCAGCCAGAAACTGTTCAGCCGCATCAAGAATTTCGTCGTGACCGCGGGGGATACGACCCTCGTGCGCCGCCGGATTCCGGCGCCCGCCCAGAACTGACGCGGGTCTGATTCCGGTGCCGAGGCGGCGGCTCCTGGGGGACCCGGAAGATCCCGCATGGACGGATGTCCGGGCGTTCCCATGAAAAACGGTGTGGAACGGATGACAAAGTGTGGTATTTTCTTCCGGGTCCTTCACCAGGAGTTTGCAGATGCACAAAAGAACGCTCTTCCTTCCCCTCTTCCTGCTGGCCGTTTCGCTCGGAATCGCCTCCTGCGACGATTCCGGCGGCAAGAACACGTTCAACAACACGAACAACAACAACAACGGCCAGTGTACGCCGGGCACCATCGAGTGCGACGGCTGGACGGCGCGCACCTGCCAGGCGGACCACACCTGGACCGAAGAGGTCTGTCCCGTCAACTGCGTGTATGGCGTGGGATGCGTGGATTGCCAGGAAGGCGAGCACTACTGCCAGGGCAATACCGTGATGGTGTGCAATGCCAACCACGAACTGGTGCCCGAGCGGGATTGTCCCGAGCAGGAGGCCTGCGTGTACGGGCAGTGCGTGAACCGCTGCCATCCGACGCTTCTGACCACGTCCAACGTGGGCTGCGAATTCTGGGCGGTGGATCTGGATAACGAGACGGTCGACACCATGGGCGGCATTTCCAACGATGCGGCGGCCCAGCAGTTCGCAGTGGCGCTGGCCAACGTCAACAATTTCCCGGTGACGGCCTACGTGTACAAGAATTCCGCGCGCGTGGGCCAGCCCGTGGCCGAGACGGCCGTGCAGCCGGACAACAATATCGGCATGCCCATCCAGATTCCCGCCAAGAGCCTGGTGCAGATCGATTTGCCCCAGCGCGAAGTGGACGGATGCATGGGACAGAACGGAACGTACCAGAAATATACGGGTTCCGGTACATTCGTGAGCCCGCACGCCTACCGCATCGTCACCGACGGGCCGGTGGTGGCCTACCAGTTCAATCCCATCGTGCAGCAGTTCTCCAACGACGCCTCGATCCTCATTCCCACGCAGGCGCTGGGACAGCATTACTACGTGCTGGGATGGCCCACGGCAAATCCCTGCGGATGGGACATGTTCCCGCAGCAGTCCATTCCGGACCACACGTCCGTGACGATCGTCGGCATCACGGAGAACACGCAGGTGACGGTGTACACCACGCACAAGATCATGGCTTCCGGTGGGGATTCGGGCTTCGCCATCCCCGAGGTGCCCAGGGGCGGCCAGTTGACCTTCACGGTGGGGCCGTATGACGTGGTGAACCTGGAGAGTTGGCAGTTCACGGGGGATCAGGCCGGATGCCTGCAGCAGATCAACGAGAATTCCGGCGACTTCACGGGTACGCGGATCGAGAGTTCCGCCCCCATCGCCGTGTTTTCCAGCCTGGAGCGTGGTGCCGGCCTGGGAGGCGCCCAGCCGCCGGATCCGCCCAACTGGGACGGCGACACCTGCTGCACCGACCACCTGGAGCAGCAGATGTTCCCCACTGTGGCCCTGGGCTGGAACTATGTCATCAGCCGCAGTCCCGTGCGCTCGACCGACCCCAACTACAAGGAGCCCGACATCTACCGCGTGCTGGCCACGGAGAACGGCACGCTGGTAACCACATCGCTGTCGGCGCCGTTCAATTCCTTCACGCTCGATGCCGGTGAGTTCAAGACCTTCTACGCCTATGACGGATTCACGCTCACGGCGCAGGGAGGCGCCGTGATGGTGGGCCAGTATCTGGTCAGCCAGGGCTACGTCCCGGGCGGCATCGGCGACCCCACGTTCGTGATCTTCCCGGCGGCGGACCAGCACCGCGACAACTACGTGTTCCTGATTCCCGACACCTTCCAGGACAACTACATGGTGGTGGTCAAGCCTTCCGGAACGGACATCGTGCTCGACGGCGCATCCCTGGGCGAGTTCCCGGCCAACTGCTCCACGGCCAACATCGGCATGCTGGACAATACCAACTACGAGCAGATCACCTGCCGCCTGGAGGAAGGCGTGCACACCATCGAAGCGTCCCATCCGGTGGGGCTTTCCGTGTACGGCTATTACAATGTCGGCTCGTATGGCTATCCCGGCGGCTCCGACGTGAAGATCATCAACCCCATCGAGTAATTCCGGCTTCGACGAACTCGGATTTTCCAGATGGAAAATGAAACAGGGAGGGGGCCCGCAAGCGGGCGAGGTTCCCAACTTCGCAGCGCCCTGCGCAATCCGTGAACTCAGGGTCCCGCAAACGGACGGGGTATCCGCAAACGGGCAAGGTGACCGCCGGTTGGGTCCGGGAGTTTTCGCTCGTCCAGGCTACGCGAGGGGCACTCCAGAAATCTGCGGAGTTACAGGATTTTTCCGGGATTGAGCAGTCCCTTCGGATCCCAGGCGCGCTTGACGGCGGCGAACATGGACAGGGCGGCCGGGGCGTGCTCGGCCGGCAGGAAGCGCTTCTTGAGCGTACCGATGCCATGCTCGCCCGAAAGCGTCCCGCCCAGAAGCAGCGTACGGCGGAACAGTTCTTCCACGGCGCGCGCGAAGCGGGCTTCCGGTTCGGGCTCGTCGGTGAGGAAGTTCACGTGCAGGTTGCCGTCTCCGGCGTGGCCGTAGCAGGCCGCCTGCAGTCCCAGCCGGCCGGCGATTTCGTGCACCTGCAGCACCAGTTCGGGCAGAAGCGCGCGCGGCACGGCCACGTCCTCGCTGATTTTGCGGGCATAGCGGGCCTTGAGTTTTTTGCTGACCTCGCGGCGCGCCTCCCACGCCCGTTCGGCGGTTTCTCCCGTCCGGATTTCGTGGCCCACCGGCGTGCAGCCGGGATGGACCAGCAGATCCGGCAGTGCCCGGGCGATGGCCGGGTCTTCGGCGGCACCCTCCAGTTCCACGAGCAGTACCGCGCGCGCATCCGGTGGCGGATCGAACGCATCCGAACGCACGGCCCGGATGCTTTCCGCATCCATCAGTTCCAGCGTCATGGGAAACACGCGCGCGCGCACCAGGCGCGATACGGCCATGGCGGCAGCTTCCACACCGGCGAAGTGCAGGATCACCAGGCCGGAAGGTTTCGGCTGGGGCACCAGTTTGCACAGGATTTTCGTGAAGATCGCCAGCGTGCCCTCGGAGCCCACCAGCAGCCCCGAGAGATCGTAGCCCGAAACCCCCTTGACGGACCGATGCCCCACGTCGAAGCGCTGTCCGCCCATGGTCACTACTTCCATGCCCAGCACGTATTCGCGCGTCACCCCGTAGCGGAAGGCACGGGGGCCGCCGGCGTTCTCGGCCGCATTGCCGCCGAGGCTGCAGGTGTCCAGGCTGGCCGGATCCGGCGGATAGAACAGGCCGGCTTCCCAGGCGGCCTTCTGCAGATCCTCGCAGATGACGCCGGGTTCCGCCACGGCCAGCAGGTTGTCCGCATCCACGCTCAGCTGCCGCATGCGGTGCAGGGAGAGCAGCACGCCCCCGTGCACCGGCACCGCGCCGCCGCTCTTGCCCGTTCCAGCGCCCCGCGGGGTCACGAAGAAACCATGCTCATCGGCCAGGCGAAGGAGGATTTCCACTTCCAGCGGGGTCGCGGGCGCCACCACCACGTCCGGGAGCACCGGAGGCTGCTCGCTTTCGTCGCCCGCACAGGCGCGGCGCGTCTCCTCGTCCGTGAAAACGCCATCCTTTCCCAGTTCGGATTGCAATATATCGAAAAGATCCATTGCAATATCCATTATAATTTTTCCAGCCGGGCGACGGCTTCCTCCAGCCGTTCGTCCGAAACCGTGAGCGAAGCCCGGAAATAGCCTTCGCCATCGGAACCGAACATGTTGCCTGGCGTCACGAACACGCCGGCTTTTTCGAGCAGGTGTTCCGTGAATCCCTCGGAAGTGAAGGAGGCCGGCACGCGTCCCCACAGGAAGAACGTCCCGGCCGGGGAGGGCACGTGGGCGCCCAGGCGCGCAAGAACCGACGCCAGCCTTTCCATGCGCCGGCGGTAGGTCGCGCGCTGGCGTTCCCCGAATGCGTCCACCACGTGATCGAGCGCCCATGCGGCCGTCATCTGCAGCGGCTTGAACTGCCCGGAATCCATGTTGGTCTTCATCACCTTGAGCGGGGCCAGGTTCCGGGGCGAACCCACGGCGAACGCGAGCCGCCAGCCGGTCACGTTGAACATCTTGGACAGCGAGTGGAATTCCACCACGTGATCGATGGCCCCCTCGAATTCCAGGAAACTGTGGGGCCGTTGGCCAAAATAGATTTCCTCGTAGGCGCAGTCGTGCACGATGAGGAATCCATGGGCGCGCGCCAGATTCAGCGCTTTTTGCAGATATTCCCGTGGCGCGCCGGCGCCCGTGGGATTGTTGGGATAGTTGAGATACAGCAGGCCGGTGCGCTTCAGGATTTCCGGTGCCACGGCGTCGAGATCCGGAAGGAATCCGTTTTCCTCCCGCACGGGCAGGAAATGTACCTCGCCCTGGGCGATGCGCGTCATCGTGCCGGGGATGGGATAGGCCAGCGACGGCACCAGGTTGAGGGTTCCCGGCTGTGTGTAGGCGATATAGAAATTTCCAATGCCTTCCTTGGAGCCGATGAGCCCCACGCACTGCGTGTCCGGGTCCGGAAAAAACCCATAGCGCCGACGCAGATAGCGGCAGGCGGCTTCGCGGAATTCCCGCATGCCCTCGTACGGGCTGTAGTTGTGCATGTCTGGGCGCTGAACGAATTCGGCCAGTTTCGCGAGCATTTCGGCCGGCGGCGGCGAGACCGGATCCCCCACGCCGAACGAAATCACGTCCACACCGGCGGCGCGCAGGGCCGCCAGTTTCTGGTCGATGCGGGCAAACAGGTATTCCGAAACGCAGTCCGTACGCAGCATCGTCTTCCTCCCGGGCGCCCACCCTATACCCCCGCCGTTGTCGTTTTCAAGCTGCTTTTCCGTCGAACGGGGCGGCGCGCGTCCCGCCGGCGGCCCCTTCAGGGCAGGACCAGCAGAGGATCCCCGAAGTACAGGTGCATGCTGTAGTCGTGATCGAAGAGGATTTCGGCCAGTGGAACGCCCGGCCGGACGGCGAGATAACGGTAGTAGTCGAGACAGTCCCCTTCGCTGCACTGAATCAGAGCCGGCTGGGCATAGCCGGTGACCACCTGCGCCCCGCCGAAGAACAGGTAGGTGCCGGCCAGGTACGTGGAGGATTCCGCGAGGTCGGCCGTGGAGCAGGCCTGTAGTTCGTAGATCAGTGAGGAGAAGGAATGCTCGCGCACCCACGAGGAGGAAATGCCGAAAAAATGTTCATCCGGTGAGCCATGAGTGGAAACATGGGTGTAGAGGATGACTTCCTGCTCCAGTGCTTGCGTGTAGAGATTCTGGAAGGCGGCCTGCTGCTGCGGAAAGGCGTCCCAGCGCCCATCGATGGGAATCCCGGAATCGCTGGCGAAGTACGTATCCTTCACGTAGACAAAGCAGGTACCGGAAGCACAGGCCAGCGGCGGCAGTTGCGCTTCGAGGGTGGCGCGGACCTCCTCGGGCGGGAGGCTATGCCCCCGGATGAGCAGGCTGAAGTAATAGCAGCGCTCGTCGCCGATGCGGCGGAACTCGGCCTGGTCGGGAAAATAGGTGCGCTGTTCCCATTCCTCCAGTTCGGCCAGTTCGTCGGGGCCCTCGGCCGTCAGGCAGCCCCCGGAGCCGGCGGGTTCGAAATCCGGACCCTGCTCGTGCACCATGACGAGGTAGAAGCGCGAGAAGCCGGACAGTTCCGGATGGCTGTCCGGGCCCAGGAAAATCGCATCTGCGGAAGAGAAATAGCCAGTGGCGTCGATGCGCGGCGCCAGTTTCGAGGTGAATCCGAACGTGTCCGCGTGCAGAAGCGTGCGAGATGCCGGGGGGTGCTCGACGAGGCCGTGGTTGCGGTCGAAGAAGCCGGCCAGTTGCGCGATTTCGTCTCCCCAGCCGGAAGCCGGGACCAGGGCGGCGCCCCAGACGTCGGCGGGATAGCCGTCGCCGCGTCCGCGACCGGTGGTGGCGCCGGGAATCTCGATGAATCCGCCGGTTTCCACATCGAAATCTGCGTACCAGTCGCCCGAGAGGGCCACCAGAGGGTAGATGCTGGCTTTCCAGGGCGACGGCGTGACCAGGTAGAAGAGAGCCGGGTCGCGCCAGATTTTCGGCAGCGTGCGCGCGATGACCCACACGCCGTCGAGATGGGGAACCTGCGCGGCCAGATCCCGCAGGGTGTTGCGCACTTCCAGCCAGTTGCGCTTCACTGTGCCTCCGCGATCTTCCATGGAGGCGATGGGGGCCGTGTCGGGAGAAAACGGGATTTCCCGGAACTCATGGCCAGGATGGTCGGCCTCGTAGCGGTCGATGCGCTCCCGGATTTCGGGGCGGGCCCCGTAGGCTTCATCGAGCACCAGCGCCACGACCGGGCGCACGCCAGGACAGTCGGCGTCGCCATCCTGCGCGCAGCCTTCGGGACAGCAGCCGTCGAAACTGGCACAGTCGCCGGCCGTCTTCGGCGTGTGGGCGCAGACGGCGTCGCAGGTTTCGGCTCCCCCCGAAAGAGCGTCGAGCGTGCAGGGGTCCGCGTCGTCGCAGGAAGCGGGACAGTCGCCGTCGCAGGTTTCGCCGGTTTCGACGATGCCATTGCCGCATACCGGCCGCGCTTTTTCATGGCTATCT
>Ga0067045_1031632_pt1 | contig 11797 bp, 6 predicted proteins | sample TerdegcTABiofilm_FD_59184 | JGI IMG/M metagenome (GOLD analysis project Ga0067045, IMG submission 59184) | Combined Assembly of (Gp0054472, Gp0054536) Wastewater bioreactor microbial communities from Singapore -Terephthalate degrading...
GGTCGAACCTAATCGTAATTATTTTGTTGATTATAATATAGAACGAGGTGTTCCAGCGAGCTTTGAGTATATCCAGGGATTTGCTACTTTGGAGCCTGTGCTTATTACCAGAGAAATTGAAAAAAGGCTGGAGGCTGAATTTATGCCCAGCCTGGGAGAAGAGATACCTAATTTTATCCAGAGAATTAGAAATATTTTGCTTGGTTTACCAATATCACGATGGGTTAGCAGTGAAATATTGCATTACCAGGTGATGGAAAGAAGGCTAGGAACAGGTCAATTATATGTGACTTCCCAACCGGAAGATGCCAATGTATTTCTTAATGATAGATATGCAGGTCAAACTCCTCTAATTGTAGAAAATTTACGCATAGGAGAATACATAGTTCGGGTTGAACTGAGTGGTTATGAACTATGGGAAAGACAAGTGCAAATTAATGATAATAGAACTACTTTTCTTAGTGCCTATTTACAAGGAACAGGCCAATATGGTTCAATTGCCGTTCGGTGTAATGAAAATATTGCCATAATATATCTTGATGGAAATTTTAAACGTCTAACACAGGCTAATAGAGATATTGTCCTGGAAGAAGTTGCCGCTGGTTTTCATGATCTCAGAATTACTTTAAGTGGTTATTATGATTGGTCACAAAGAGTAGAGGTGAAACCTAATCAGAGAGTTCAGTTAACTGTTAATCTGGAGAAAATAACAAGAACCGGTAGTTTAGAAATTTCCTGTAATGTAAATGATGCTATGATTTATTTAGATGGTAATTATTTAGGGAGGACTTCCTCCAACAAAGATATTATCATTGCTAATATTATTGAGGGTAGTTACGAATTACGAGTGGCTAAAGATGGTTATTATGATCATACTTCTAATGTTAGAATTTATGCTGACCGAATTACTGGTGTTGATGTTCAATTAGAAGGAGAACAAAGGGCAATACCAAAAGGAGCTATTGCTATCTTCTGTAATGAAGATGGTGCTAGAATATTTGTTAATGGTGTCTATAAAACTACAACCTCAGCTCTCAGAGCAGAAATTGTTGGTGAATTGGAAGAAAAGGCCTATGAAATTACTGTGATAAAAGAAGGATACCGTATCTGGCAAGCAGAGATTATTGTTGTGGCAGGAGAAACCACTTCAATTTTTGCAGATTTAGTTCAAATTGAAAGATGATAATTTGAGATAAGAAAATAATTTTCCATTAAAAAATATTTGACACACAAAAATGTAATTATTATAATCAACTTTAAATATTCACTTTTTGGAATGCTAATTATTAGAAGGAGGAAATAAAAAATGGGATAGAGTAAAAAAATAAAAGATATGATTTGAAGCATTTTAAAAATTTTTTAATAGAAAGAAGGTTAATTGTTATATGAAAATGAAAAGACAATTATGGTTAATTCTTGGAATAGTATTTTTAAATATTTTATTTATTAACATCTCTACACCTTTAGCAGTAGAACCACCACCACAATTAATTCCACTGGAAGAGCTTCCACCGGAAACACCAGAAATTACAGCTTTAAGAGAGAAGATTGAAGCTTACATTGATGAATATAGTTCCCGCATGATTGAAATAAGTGACTATTTATATTATAATCCTGAGCCTGGTTACTATGAGTATGAATCCTCTAAATATGTTGCTGCTGAACTGGAAAAATACGGATTTGAGGTTCAGTTCGGTGTTGAAGGATTAGATGAAGGGTATAATTCGGTAATAGAGAAACTGCATAATGCCAGAAATTTACCCACTGCCTTTACTGCCAAATATAAAGGCAAATCAGAATATCCAGTGATTGCTTTTACAACAGAGATGGATGCATTGCGAGGTGATCCACCATTTCATGGGTGTGCACATAATCAACAACCACCTGTTGCACTTGGTGCAGCGATTGCTATGACCAAGATTATGGACGAATACAATTTACCAGGTAGTATTTGGGTAATCCATTTACCGGCAGAGGAAATCCCCCCTCCTGACCCTACCGCTATGTTTAAAGCTGGCTATTTCGATGAAGTAGATTTCATATTACAGACTCACGGTGGTGTAAATTCTGGGAAAATAAAGAGACCATTAGCAGGAACTGGCGGTGCTACACTTATCAGTGCTAATTTATATGAATTTAAAGGAAAAACTGCCCATGCATCCGGTGACCCTTGGAATGGGCGTGATGCTGGAGATGCCTTAAGAGCAATGTGGATGATGGTTGATATGATTAGAGAACACTCCAAACCAGAATTTCGGTTCCATGGTGCCATTATTGAAACAGCAAAAGCCCCCAATGTTATTAACCCTTATGTACTTTTTGATCATTGGGTTAGAGCAACTCCTGGCTTGAACCAGGAAGAATTGAATAAAAAGGTAGAACAAGTAAATATAATTGCTCAGGCAGCAGCAATGGGTACCTTCTGTGAGGTCGAGATTAATCATTATGCTGATTATGTTAATGGTGTGTCTACAGCATGGGCAAATGCATTGGGATGGTATTATACCAAAATGTATAGTGACGAAGGTATGACCTTAGATGAACTAGGTGATTTAGCTAGTGGTTGGGATGTTGGTCAATGGGCTTCCTGGAGTATACCAGGTCTGGGTTCCGAAAGAGGCAGCATAACAATAGCTATGGCTGATGTTCCTCCTACTGCAGGTCATTCGCAGGAGAAAGCAGACCTTACTACTACTCCCTTAGGTCATAGATCATTAGCTTTGATGGCTAAAAGACAAGCTGCAGTTGCCTTGCGTTTGATAACACAACCAGAACTTTTAGATAAGATAAATGAAGAACTAAAACAATGGCAAGAATATGGTCTTGCTAAAGGATATATTACCGAAGATATGTTGAGACACAGAGGTAGATAGTTTAAAAATAAACTTAGTTGGGAGGCTGAGACTTTTCTCTTCCCAACTAAGTTTCTTCAATAAAAAATCTGTTAATTTATTAATTCTTCCCCATAAGGCCATTTCTATTTTTTCTTCTTACCAAGATATATTTTTTATAAAATATCTTTCCCTTATTATTATCTTTGCATTTAATTTCATATGAATGAAATAAATTATTGCTGACTAATTTAACTGCTCTTGCTTATTAAATTACCTTCTGGTATATTATAAAGGATTGCAAATAAGGAGGATACGATGAAAGCAATAGGGATTGTTGGTTTTAAGAAAAGTGGTAAGACAACACTAGCAATGGCTTTGGCTAGAGCATTAATTAAGAAGAATTATCAAGTTGTGGTAATAAAACATTCTGGTGAATCTATCCATCATAAAGAAAATGATACTGGTAAATTTTTGCAGGAAGTAGAAAAGGTGGTACTTATTACTCCTCTAAGCACTGAAATAATAATGAAGGGGGAAAAGGATTTAGGAGAGGTTGTAGCATTACTTACTGCTGATTTTTTGATTATAGAGGGGTGGAAAAGCTTGAAATATTTACCCAAAGTGCTCTGCTTAAAAGAAGAGAAAGAAAAAGAATTACTAACCGATGGGCTGGAACTTTTTACTGTAGGAAGGGATATTTCTTTAAAAGAAAAGAGAGTTGTGGATTATTCTATTAGTGAGGAAGAAGATCTCAAAGAGATAGTAGAAAAAATTGAGGAAAAAAGTTTTTTATTACCAGATGCAAATTGTAGAAAATGTGGATATGACAGTTGTTATGATTTAGCCCGAGCTATTGTTAATGGCAAAGAATTAGTACAAAAATGTTCTTATACTCATGATTCTCTTTCTATTAAAGTTAATGGTCGGGAAGTTTCACTTAATAAATTTATGTCTAAGTTATATCAGAGTATAATTTATGGTATGTTAGCTCCACTTAAGGAGATTGATTCTTTGCATAAAGCTAAAGTTGAAATAAGAGCAAATTTATCAGGAGATATTGGACAACAATAGTTATTATATAATAGTACTTAAAATTTTTAACTGCCTGTCAGAGTAATAACAACTAGACTAGGGGGTGGACTAATGGTACAGAAACAGGTTATGGCCAAAAATCATATTTTTGAAAATATTATTATCGGAGGAGGACCAGCCGGATTAACTGCTGGCCTTTACCTAAGCCGTTCTCGAATTAATACTATATTATTGGAAAAGGCCCTTAGTGGTGGTCAGGCCAATTTAACCGAATTAATTGAAAATTATCCTGGTTTTCCGGAAGGTATTTTTGGTCCTGATTTGATGCAGAGGTTTGAGCGGCAAGCCAAAAAATTTGGTTTACAGATTGTTAATAGCACCGTATTGGAGATTGCTCAGGATCAGCAAAGTGATAAAGTAATTTTTCAAGTTAGGACTGTTGAGGATATTTTTTACTGTAAATCAGTTATTATTGCTACTGGTGGTGAGGCTAGTAAATTAGGAGTACCTGGAGAGAAAGAATTAACAGGTCGGGGAGTCTCCTATTGTGCTACTTGTGATGGAGCATTCTTTCGTAACAGGGAAATTATTGTAGTAGGAGGAGGAGATACTGCTTTAGAAGAAGCCTTATTTTTAACTAAATTTGCCAGTAAAATCACTATTGTTCATCGAAGAGATAAATTAAGAGCAACCAAAATACTCCAGGAGCGTGCCTTTAATAATCCTAAAATTAACTTTAGCTGGAATACCATTGTTCTTTCCATTATTGGTAAGACACAGGTTGAAGCTGTTCAATTAAAAAATGTGAAAAGCGGACAAATTAATACTATAACCTGTCAGGGTGTTTTCATTTTTACCGGCTATAAGCCTACTTACCCCTCTTTAGGAGAAATGCACAAACAGCTGATTAATGAAAAGGGATATATTGTTACTGATGAAAATATGAAAACTAAAATAGAAGGTATTTTTGCCTGTGGTGATGTTCGCGCCAAAGGTTTACGACAGGTGGTTACTGCTTGTGGTGAGGGAGCTACTGCGGCCTTTTCTGTGGAAGCTTTTTTAAGATAAAAAATAAAGAATACCAAGGAAGGGGAAAATGTCCCAAATAAGAAAGAGATAATAGGAAAACTCTATTATGATAAAAATTGTGGTAATCATGGAGAGGAAATGAAATTAGAATTAGGTCTTTCTACAATGGTATATTACCAGGAACCTATTGAAAAATTGTTACCTTACTTAATTAGTAGTAAAATTAATTATATTGAAATAAGACCCCGGGAAGGTCATTTTCAACCCCAGAAGTTAGAAGAGGTTATTAGCTTAAAAAAGAAATTGGCTAGGATGAATATTTTTGTGAAATCCATTCATATGCCTATGAATGGAGTTGATATTTCCCATCCTCAAGAATATGATAGAATTAAATCAGTTCGAGAAATTGAAAAGATGGTGCTGATAGCTTTTCATCTGGGTGCCGATTTTGTGGTGGTTCATCCTGGAGCAATGGTAAATAATTATAACGATAGAGAGAAAAGATTACAATTAAGTATTGAAAGTTTAAAAGAGATTATAGATTTCAGTCAGGATTGGAAAATAAAAATAGCTCTTGAAAATACACCTCCCGGAAGAGTTGGTGATAAATGGGAAGAAATCCAAAAAATTATTGAAATCATTGCTTCAGCTAATTTAGGGATATGCCTCGATACCGGACATTATCTTCTTAATTACCATGAGCACCTGTCACATGAGTTAAATTTAGATCATATTCCTATTGACTGGTTGAATAAGTTAATTCATATTCATATTCATGATAATAATGGTAAGCAAGATTTACATTTACTGCCAGGTGGCGGTGTTTTTCCCTGGTCTTTCTTTATGGATTTTGTTAGAAAGATAAATTATAAGGGCATACTGGTTATGGAGCCCAAAGAGCAATACGAATTACAGGGCTGTCTGGATGAGATAAATAATATTTTTAAGGAATTATAAGAAAATTATTCATTTCAATGGTAAAAATATAGATTAGAAAGATAATTTTGATTATTTTGCGATTAATATTGTATTCTCTGATACAATAAAATAAAGATAATTTCATTTTCGAGGAGGAATATTCAGTGACAAAATATGATGTAGATAAAGTTAGAACCTTTGCTCTTGTTGGGCATGGGGATTCAGGTAAGACATCTCTTACTGAAGCAATGTTATTCGATGCCCATATGACCACCCGTTTAGGTAAAATTGATCAGGGTAACACAATAACTGACTATGACCCTAAAGAAACGAAAAGAGGGATTAGTATAAATTCTTCTTTAGCCTATCTAAATTGGAAGGATTCTTTGTTTTATATTATTGATACACCAGGTTATCTTGATTTTATTATTGATGCAAAATCAAGTTTAAGGGTAGTAGATTGTGCTATTATTGTAGTATGTGGTGTTTCTGGAGTAGAAGTACAAACAGAAAAGGTTTGGGAATATTCTGAAGAGTTTAAATTACCCAGAGTATTTTTTATCAATAAATTAGATAGAGAAAGAGCTGATTTTGATCGGGTTAGTACTATAATTAGAGAAAATTTTGGGAAAAATGCTATAGCAGTTCAGCTTCCCATAGGAGAAGAAGAGAATTTCCAGGGTGTAGTTGATTTGTTAAAAATGAAGGCTTACTATTTTCAAGTAGATAAAGAGGGCAAGAATCAGGTAGAAGAGAAGGATATACCAGATGAGTTACGGGAGAAAGTTAAGCAATATCGCCAAAAGATGGTAGAAACAATTGCCGAAGTTGATGATGAAATATTAATGAAATATCTTGAGGGAGAAGAACTCACTGCGGAAGAAATTACCAAATGCCTAAAAGGAGCGATGTTAGATAGAAAAATATTTCCGATATTATGTGGTTCAGCCACCAAGAATATCGGTATAGAATTATTATTGGAATTTATTAAAGAGTATTTCCCCAATCCTATTGAATTACCTGATATTCCGGCTCGAGACTTGAAAGAACAGAAAGATATCTTATTAAAAAGAGCTGTCCATAATGCTCCCTTTACAGCATTGGTATTTAAGACCATCACAGATCCTTATGTGGGTAATTTAACCTATTTTAGGGTTTTTTCTGGTGAATTAAATGCTGATGCCCAGATTTATAATTCCTCCCAGGATATTGAAAACAAGGTAGGGAAAATTTTCCTAATGCAGGGAAAGGATCAAACTCCAGTTGCTAAAGTCTCTGCTGGAGCAATAGGAGCCATTGCTAAATTAAAGAAAACTAATACTGGTGATACTCTTTGTAATAAGGAATTTCCTGTTGTTTTCCCGAGGGTAGAGTATCCCGAACCAATTATGAGGCTAGCTATATCTCCAAAAAGCAAAGGAGATGAAGATAAATTAAGTATTGCCATAAATAGGATACAAGAAGAAGAACCAAGCATTAAGATTTATCGGGATGAAGATACTGGAGAGACCATTATTGCTGGTATGGGGGAATCTCATCTTGATGTAGTGATTGAAACTATGGAAACAAAGTTTGGTGTAGAAATTGAGAAAAAAACTCCTAAAATTGGTTACAAGGAGACCATTCGTAAGAAAGTCCAGGCTGAAGGAAAATATAAGAGACAATCTGGTGGTCGTGGGCAATATGGTCATTGTTTTGTAGAATTTGAACCATTGGAACGAGGTAAAGGTTTTGAGTTTGTTGATAAAATTGTTGGTGGGGTTATCCCTAAACAATATCGTCCAGCAGTTGAGAAAGGAATTGTTGAATCGATGAAAAATGGCGTGCTGGCAGGTTATCCTACTATAGACATTAGGGCAACCTTATATGATGGAACTTATCATACTGTTGACTCTTCCGAAATGGCCTTCAAAGTAGCTGGGTCTCTTGCTTTTAAAAAAGGAGCAGCTATGGCTGACCCAATACTACTAGAACCGATATATGATTTAGAGGTTATAGTACCCAAAGAATATATGGGAGATATTATTGGAGATTTAAATAGCAAAAGGGGAAAAATAATGGGGATGGATGAAGCAGGCAAAGGTAAGCAAATAATTAAAGCTCAAGTACCTCAGGCTGAGATGTTTAGATATTCTATCGATTTACGTTCTATTACTCAGGGAAGGGGAACATTTACCATGAAGTTTTCACATTATGAAGAGGTTCCACCTCAAATTGTGCAGGAAATTATTGAAAGAGCAAAAAAGGAAAGTGATTCTGAATCATAATTAGTTTAAAAAAATAGGTTTTTTAAGAAAATACTTGTTTTCTATACCTTGGGTAACTATAATAAGTAAAGGATTAAAAAAATATTATTTAAGGGGAGGTGTAAATCTAATGTTTGGAGATTTAGAGTGGTATTGGATTGCGGCGATTATTGCAGCTATTATTGGCTTTATTTGGTGGCTAGGTAAGGATTAAACAATATTTTACAAACAGTCATCGACTATTATGTTATTAGGATAAGAGTAAATGTAATAGCGCCAAAATAAGTGCAGGGTTTTCACTGATTCATTGGTGATTATAACCTGCACTTATTTATTGCTGTAACTCAAAAATAAACTCATTTTTTTGTTTTTATTAAAAGGGTTACTTGCGTGTTATTTACATTTTTTAGATTGACTTTTATTTTTTGAACAATTATAATAAGGAAAATTTATTGTAAATTTTAAACCCTTTAAGAATTATAAGGAAAAACATATTACAGGTAAAAAATTGGGATTTTTAATCTACAGAGAGTCAGTGGGTGGTGGAAACTGATGAAGAATTCCAAGAAGCTCCCCTGTATAATTTCTGAGTGAAAATGGTAAGATTATTAACTCAGGACGTTATTCTTCGTTATGGAATAATAAGGGTAGATGGGGCTGTAGCTCAGTAGGGAGAGTGCCTCCTTGGCGTGGAGGAGGTCGCGGGTTCAATTCCCGCCAGCTCCACCATTATATTCTACTAAAAAAGGGTGGTACCACGGGTAAATCTCGTCCCTGCTTGATATTTATTGCAGGTGACGGGGTTTTTCTATTTTAAGGAGTGAAATGTTCCAATGAAAGAAATATATGATTTTCAAGCAATAGAACAAAAATGGCAGCACTACTGGTATAGTCAGGGTTTATTTGAAAACAATATGAATTCCAGTAGTAAAAAATATTATGTTCTGGAAATGTTTCCTTATCCTTCCGGAGAACCACATATGGGACATGTTAAAAATTATGTTATTGGAGATGTGGTAGCTCGGTATAAACATAGCAGGGGTTATAATATATTACATCCTATGGGCTGGGATTCATTTGGTTTACCTGCTGAGAATGCTGCTATTAAGAATCAGATTCATCCAGCTCTATGGACGCAGGAAAATATTAAAAAGATGAAACATACTCTATTATCCATGGGAATAAGTTATGACTGGAGGCGGGAGATTTCTACCTGTAGTCCTGAATACTATAAATGGACCCAATGGATGTTTTTGCAACTTTATAAAAATGGACTTGCTTATAAGAAAAAGGCAGTAGTAAACTGGTGTCCTTCCTGTGCCACAGTATTAGCCAATGAACAGGTAGTTAATGGAAGTTGTGAAAGATGTGGAACGGAGGTTACCAAAAAAGAACTATCACAGTGGTTTTTTAAGATAACTCAGTATGCCCAACAGCTTTTAGATGATATGGATATGTTAGAAGAATGGCCAGAACGAGTATTAACAATGCAGAAGAATTGGATTGGTAGAAGTGAAGGTGCTCAGGTAAAATTTAAGATAATGGGAAGAGAGGAAATATTTTCAGTATTTACTACCAGGCCCGATACTTTATATGGGGTAACTTTTTTTGTTCTTTCTCCGGCTCATCCTATGGTAGATCAACTGGTAAAAGGTACCGATTATGAAGAAGAGGTAAAAAAATTCAAAGAAGAATTCTTTAAGGCAAATATTACTGAGAAAAATATTGCTCTTACTGAGAAAAGAGGGTGTTTTACCGGTCAATATGTTATTAATCCTTTAAATCAGGAAAAGGTTCCCATCTGGTTAGCCAATTACGTATTGATGGAATATGGTACAGGAATGGTGATGGGGGTTCCAGCTCATGATCAAAGAGATTTAGATTTTGCCCGAAAATATAATTTGCCAGTAAAAATAGTTATTAAACCGATCAATTCAGATCTTTCAGAAAATAATCTTCAGGTAGCCTTTGATCAAGAAGGGATAATGGTAAACTCAGACTTGTTCAATGGACTAACAAGTGCTAAAGGTAGAGAAATGGTAATAAGATATTTAGAGGAAAAAGGATGGGGTAAAAGAGAAATTAGTTATCGCTTAAGAGACTGGCTAATTTCCAGACAGCGTTATTGGGGTGCCCCTATTCCGATAATTTATTGTCCTCAATGTGGAATGATTCCTGTTCCAGAAAAGGATTTACCAGTCTTATTACCTGATGATGTTGATTTTAAACCGACTGGTCTGTCACCTTTACTTTCCAGTAAGAAATTTTTATATACCAATTGTCCTCAATGTGGTACCAGGGCAAAAAGAGATACAGATACCATGGATACTTTTGTTTGTTCTTCTTGGTATTTCCTTCGTTATTGTTCTCCTCATCTGGAAGATAAACCTTTTGACCAGAATGAACTGCATTACTGGATGCCAGTGGATCAGTATATTGGTGGAGTAGAGCATGCTATTTTACATCTTCTATATTCTCGATTTTTTGTAAAAGCTCTTTATGATATGGGTTATTTACGATTTAAAGAACCTTTTAAGCGTCTTTTTACTCAAGGAATGGTCTGTAAAGATGGGGCGGCAATGTCTAAATCAAAGGGGAATGTGGTCACTCCTGGCAATATTTTCCAGCAGTATGGTGTAGATGCTACCAGATTGATGATTCTTTTTGCCAGTCCTCCTGAATTGGATATGGAATGGAGTGAAAAGGGTATTGAGGGTGCCTCTCGTTTCTTGAATCGGGTATGGCGTATGGTATATCAATATCGTAAATTGTTTCAGGGAAAAGAATTATTAAGGAGGACAGATAGCTCAAACATTGGGGAAAGATTTAAAAAGTTAGAAAGAAAAACACATCAGACTATTAAAAAAGTAACAGAAGATATTGAAGAAAGGTTTCATTTTAATACCGCAATTAGTGCTATTATGGAATTAGTTAATGAGTTGTATGGTCTGAAGGTAAAAGTGACGCAAATTAATGAGAAAGAGAAGGTTATTTTAAAAGAAACTACAACTACTATTATTAAATTGCTCAGTCCCATAGTGCCCCATTTTTGTGAAGAATTATGGCAGGAAATTGGAAATAAACAGAGTATTTATTTGGAAAACTGGCCACAATATAATCCTCAATTAATAAAAGAAGAGGAGATATTAATAGTAGTACAGGTAAATGGTAAACTTCGTGATAAGATTATGGTACTTGCGGATAGTTCAGAAGAATTTATTAAAAAGACTATTTTAGAGTTACCAAAAATTAAAAAGTGGATAGAAGGAAAAACTATTAATAAGGTTGTCTACATTCCTGGTAAGTTGGTAAATATTGTAATAAGTTAAAAATTATAAAAATCACCAGAATTAGTAATAATTAATAGATTTATTCACTCATAAAAATCGCCTTCTTAGAAGTTGGTAATGGGTTTAATATAACCGGTGAGAAAATTTAATTTGAAGATTATACTCTAATAATTTATGATAGTATTGTTCAATGTGCTTATTTCTGCTAATATAGGAATGGGTTAATTAATATTGCTTTAGCTCGTTTTTAAAATATCAATTAATAATTAAGGGTTATCATAAAGGGTAAATATTTAACTCTTTTTACCCTTGAAGGGAGAATAAAAATGGCTTCTTTTGGTGATTTAAATTGTTTTATAGGAGTGGGTCGTCTGACTAGAGATCCTGAATTGAGATATACACCATCTGGGAGAGCAGTCTGTAAATTTGGACTGGCCATTAATCGTAG
>Ga0067045_1031633_pt1 | contig 11788 bp, 7 predicted proteins | sample TerdegcTABiofilm_FD_59184 | JGI IMG/M metagenome (GOLD analysis project Ga0067045, IMG submission 59184) | Combined Assembly of (Gp0054472, Gp0054536) Wastewater bioreactor microbial communities from Singapore -Terephthalate degrading...
AACCGATGCTACCGCCCCACGTCCTCGAGCCGCACCTTCACGAAGAGCTGATGATCTGCTTCCAGTCGCAGCGGCCGCTGGAACGTCAAGATCAACCGGCCGTCGGTGCCGGAAGTCGTCACGGCTATCTCCTGATCGTCCAGGGCGGCTCGGACGGCGGCGGCGCGAGTACCGGGAGGCAATCCCGCGATAAAACGATTGACGTCCAGAGACCCGTATCGCAGCTCGATCCGGCAAAGCAGCTCTCCCTCCTTCAGGGACTGCCGATAGAGTCCCCAGCCTTGCGGCGCGGTGAAAACGGACGCATGATCCTCGGGCCGCCAAACCGGCAAGAATCCGATCGTCTTTGCAGGACCGTTCAAGATCGCGCCCTGGCAGGCCGTCAGCAGAGACCAGGAACTCATGGCCCGGGCATAGAACTTGCCGCATTCGTCATCCCCGAAGGGGTTGCCCGAATAACCCCAACTCGTGTAATTCCCCGGCGACAGGCCCTGCCGCAATCGACCGTCGTAGCGCAGGGCGATCGCTCGGGCCACGGTGAATCCTTCCCTCAGCAGGCCGCTCTGAATCATGGCGGCGGCAGCGGCATATTCGAAACCCGTCATCACCTCGCCGGCATATTGGATCGGTTTGGTCGGGATGGCGGTTCCCTCCGGCCAAACGAACATCTGCGTTCCGGCGTCCTCGTCGGCCACGAATTTTCGCGGACGTTGTGCCAAACCTTCCATGCGCCCCCGAAAATTGAAGAGGAACAGATGGCTCAGCGCCGTCCGCACGTGGTCCTCCGGATAGACCGCTCCCAGGTCCAACTGCGATGCCCACCACTGTCCCAGAACTTGGTCGATGCCGCAACCGTCGCCGTAATCCTGATACGGCGTCGCTTCCGGAATCTGGACGTAATACCGTCCGTTGAACAAGGTGCGATCCTGCTCGACCGCCCCTGCCAGGAATATCCGACGATAATGGTCGGCGGAATCGCCGTCGCTCACCAAACGGGCCATCTCCTCCGCGGCGCGCAAGGCCGCCAGATACAGGCTGCCCAGCCACGAGGAGCTGCCGCCCAACTCGCCGTCCAAGGTGTTCCACTGCGGACCGGAAGGCACGCCGTTTTCGTCCGAATCCCAGCGGCGAATCAAGTAGTCCATGGCCGCCTTGATACGGGGCCAATACGCCCGCAACCAAGCATCATCCGGCGACATGAGGTGCTCGCGGTAGGAATTCAGCACGACCCCGCATTGGCCGTCGAAAGCGGGGAAGGAATCGGGTTGCCGATGCGGAACGGCACCGTCCGCCTTTTGATATCGGAATTCCTGCTGCCGCATCAGCCGGGCGACGGCCGGGAAAAGACGCGCGTGCGCTTGGGCATAGTGCCACACGTGATTACAGTTGCCCATGCAGCAGCCGGCATCCGAATTACAACCTTCCCAGCCTCCGAAGTAGTCGTCCTTGGTCCAGAACACGGTTCCGCTGCGGAGAATGGCGGTCTGATTCGCGATCCGATCAATCAGCCAAACGGGCAGATTCGAGGCGTACAGAGTGTCGACATACAAACGGGTGCGGGCATAGAGCTCCCCCTCTCTCGCCAGCACGGCGTCGGTCACCTCCTCGGCGTTTGCCCACACCGATTCGTACTTGCGACCTTTGCCCCCCCAATTCCCCTGTCCCGCAGGGAGATCGGGGAAATACCAGGCCAGAACTACGGTAAGGGTCTTGCTCTCGCCGGGCGCCAAGTTGACGGGAGCTGCGATCGCTCCACACAACGAACGCCCGCTGGGAGACGGCCCCGCGCCGCCTTCAACCGCCGTGCCGCGGAGCGTGCCTTCGCCGAATTGCGCAGCCAGTTCGCTCAAGTCGTTCCACGCGGGAACTGCGACGGCCTGGGGATCGCCCACGGCCAGAATCACGTCCCCCTGCCCTTTTCCCCCGCGTTCCATAACCAACCATGTCGCCCCTGCACGCCGGAGAACGCGATTGACGTTTCCCCCAAAGGCTGAATGACGATCACCCTCGATCGCTCCGTCGCCCCGGTATCCCACCACGTTCTGCTGCGTCGCCAAAAACTCGAGAGCCGCGGGCGTCGTTCCCGGATTGTGAAAATGGAAGCGATGAATCACACACGGAATGGCGGAGTCCCCGGCCTCCAAGGGGATGAAGGGATTGTACACTTCCATGCTCACGCGGTACGGAATCGCGTCGTCTTCAAAGGCATATTCCGCGACAGGATATCGGGTACGCAACTTCACCGATTTCATGCCCGGAAACGGCCCCTCCGCGACGGTTTGCAAGGCCCGCACGGCGTAGCTTTCCCCGACTTCGGCCCGCACCGCAAAGAAGCTGTTCGGGACGGCGCGGTAAGCGACGTTTCCAAAAATCTGCCAAGCATGCCTCCGACCGGTGCCGTCGAAATGCACCGCTCCCACGCCGATTCCGCCTACCGGTAGATCGATGGCCGTCAAGCGTTCGCCCTCGTAAACGGTCGGCTCGCCGGGGGCGAAAAGGGCCGGGTCTTGCATCAACTCCCGGCGTCGTTTTTCCCGGGCTTGTTCCAAGGCCGCTTCCTTGGCTGCGGCGTCGGCCAGCATGCGCCGCCGCAATTCCTCCGCCGCGAGACGCACCTCTCGAAATCCCATGGCGTCGGTATGACGGGCGATCTCTCCCTGATCCAAGACGCCCGCGTAGAGGGCAACGTGCGCCAATCCCCCCGCAAATCGCTCTGCCCCGGAAGGCTGCGATGAGGCGAGGTTCAACGGGCAGCCCCGCTGTTCAGTGTTCAGGGTCCAAGCGGTCTCGTCCGCCGGACAGGCCACACCGTTGACATAGACCGCCGTGCCGCCCGCCCCCGACGTCACGACCAGATGGTACCACTTGCCTTTTTCCAAAACGCCCGTCACCGGGCGGTACTGCGCCACCGATCGCCCGTTCCAAAGATCGATTGTGGAACGGTCGCCGTGGAGATGAACGCTCCATCGCGTGAGCTGATGATTGCCATCTTCGCGCATGGCGATCAGGCATGGATTGTACGGCATGGAATCGAATGCCGGTGAGAACCACAACTCAACGGTTATTTCCGAAAGATCCAAGTCAGGCCGCGGCCCCCAGGTCATGTGGCGCATCCCGTCGAACAGCGCGGCTCTCTGCTCGTCCGGTCCTTGCCCCCAAACCGGTTCACCTCCGCGGACGGCGTCCGCGGGAAGCTCTTCGGCCCTTTGCAACGGTGCATACCACTTGATGGTCGGAGTCCGGCGCACCAGGTCCTCGTAGTCCGACGCATCGGCGACACCGCTCCAGAATCCTACAGTGAGGCCGACAAAGACGGTTCCAAGGATTGCGCTCACGAGACCACCTCTCAAAAGAGCACGACGGTGAAAGATGAAGTCACGGCTCGAGAATACTCGCCGCCTACGTCCGGACCGATCATGCGGCTCCCGGTAATGCGATTCCCAAGAGCCACGGCAGGGGTAAACTGGGGAACTGCGTATCCGTCTATTCTTACACGTGAATCGGGAATGTACTCTAACAGTCGGAAGATCACGCCGTCAACCGAAAGGGTCACCCCGCGTCACATTCCCCTGAAACAGGAAGGAATCCATGTCTCGCCTCAAATTGATCATTGTGCTAGCACTTACGGCCTTGTTGGCCGTATTCGTGGTCCAAAACGCAGCGGCCTACGAGGTGCGGTTCCTGATCTGGAATCTATCGATTTCGGGAGCGGCTCTCGTTTTCGTATCGGCGGCGGCCGGATTTCTTGCGGGGGTGCTGGTTGGCGGACGTATGTCGCACTCCGGCGCCAAGCACGACACCGCGGCGAACCCTCACGACACGTGACGGTTAGAGGCTCCCGACTATACTCGGCGGGCCGACGCCGCCCGAATCGAAACGCTTTTCAGGTTGCCTCGCGCTGCCGCAAGCGATCGATCACGACGGCTAGAATGATGATCATCCCGATGACGGCCTCTTGAACCCACTTAGGCCAGCCCATCTGCTGCCCGCCCATGTACAAGATGGTGATAATCAATGCGCCGATCACACTACCCAGAATCGATCCCTGCCCGCCCATCAAGCTGCCGCCGCCGATGACGACGGCCGCGATGATGAATAGTTCGTAGGAGACGGCCGAAGTGGGCTGCCCGATACCGCCGATGAACGAAAACTGCATCAAGCCCGCCAATCCGGCGAATAGCCCGGCCAAGGTATACGTCAAGATTTTGATCCGGGCCACGGGCACGCCGCAAAGCCGAGCCGTCTCTTCGTTCGACCCGATGGCGTACATGTACCTCCCGGGGCGCGTGTAACGCAGAAACAGCGCGGCGGCGACGGCCGCAAGGATCAGCACCCACACGCCGGGCGGAAGGATCCACATCCGCCAATTGGGATCTTGCGACGTCAGGGTGGGATCCATGAGTTGCGTGAGCCACGTGTCTTTGTGGGGATAAATGTCTTTTTCATCGGCCAGGCCTTTGGCCAAACCGCGAAAAATTCCCATCGTTCCCAGCGTCACAATGAACGGCACGACGCGGAGGCCCACGACGGCGACCCCGTTGCACAGCCCCGCCAATACGCTTACCAAGATGCCTGCCGCCAGGGCGAACCAAGGGATTAGCAGCGGATACTGCTCGGCAAGGTAAACCGTCTCCGTCGTCCCGGCCCCCGTCGTCGCCGTCACGTGCAGGTCCAATACCCAAGCGACCGTCACCACGGTCAACGCGATCATCGATCCGACTGACAGGTCGATTCCGGCCGAGATGATGATCATGGTCATCCCAAGTGATGCGGTTGCGTACACGGCGCTTTGCCGCAGGATGTTCTCCAAATTCCGCGGTGAATAAAACTTGCCGCCCTCCACCGCAAGCGCGAAGAAGCCGAAGACGACGACCAGCGCCAAGAATCGCCCCAGCGAGTGAACCCAGGGACTTTGTCGCAGCAGCTTGACGCGGTCGGTCCATGAATCCGGCCTCGTCGGAAGAGTCGCGGGATTCTGGGATGAAGTCGTCATAGCGATTCCTCTTGTCCCGTGGCCTCCAGCATCAGGCGATGCTCCGTCCACTCCGAAGCGGCACGAGGCGGTCCGAGGACTCCCCGGCACATGACCGCGATCGAATGGCACACGCCGAGCAATTCCGGCAGGTAACTGGACACGAGCAGAATCCCCTTCGCCCGTTTCCCCGGCGTCCCATCCGCTTGCGCCGCGTCGACGATCATGCGATAGATTTGGGCCTTCGATCCGACATCGATTCCCCGCGTCGGTTCATCCAGTAGTAAGATATCGACGTCGGCATGGAGCAATCGTGCCAGCGCGACCTTTTGCTGGGTCCCGCCGGAAAGCGTACCGACGCTCTGCCAGGGCGAACGGCACTTGATGGCGAGGGCGTCGATCCAACGACGACACGCGGCAGCCTGCCGCGAGGGCAAGACCACGCCCGGCGGTCCCAAGTTCTCGAGCTTGGGCAGAGTAAGATTGTCGGCAATGGACAACCCCAATGCCAGCCCCTCTTTCTTGCGATCCTCGCTTAAGAAACCCATCCCTTGCCGCCAGCGCTGTTGCGGCGAAGCCGGGCCGAGGTAAGCCCCTACCCGGATCCTTCCGGAGGTCACCTCGTCCAAGCCGAAGATCGTCCGCAGCAACTCCGTTCTCCCCGCGCCCACCAATCCGGCGATACCCAAGATTTCGCCCCGTCGCAAAGTGAGCGTGGCCGATTGCGGTTTCTTCCGCCCCGCCAGCCCGTGGACCTCGAGGAGCGTCTCCCCGAAGCGCGGCTCGGCGCTGGGATAGAGTTCTTCGACCTCTCTCCCCACCATCATGGCGGCTATTTCCCGCGGCCGCGTTCGAGCCGTCTCGCCGCCTCCCACCGTCTCGCCGTCCCGCAACACGGTAAAGCGATCGCTGATCTCCTGGACCTCTTCCAAGAAGTGGGAAATGTACACAACGGATATGCCCTGGGACTTCAGCCGCCGAATCAAGGCGAAGAGCTTCTCGGAGTCCTTGCCCGAAAGACTGCTCGTCGGCTCATCCAGCACCACGACCCGTGCTTGGACGGCCAGCGCGCGGGCGATCTCGACCATTTGGCGTTTGCCGGGCGATAATCTCCGCACCTCGACATCGGGAGCGATCTCGACCCCAAGCTGTTGCAAGGCCGCCGAGGCCTCCGCCCGCATCCTCCGCCGCGATACCCACGGGCCGCGGTGCGGCTCCACACCCAGCAGGATATTCTCCGCGACGGTAAGGTGCGGTGCCAACGACAATTCCTGATAGATCATGGCCACACCGCGCCGCCGGGCGTCGAGCGGATTGGCGGGGCGATACGGCACCCCGTCCAATTCCATCCGGCCGGCATCCGGGATGCAGGCCCCCGAAAGGACCTTCATCAAGGTGCTCTTACCCGCCCCGTTTTCTCCCACCAGGGCATGAACTTCGCCCGGGCGCACCTCCAGACGGACGCCGCGCAACGCCAGCGTCGCGCCAAAACGCTTCTCGATGCCCGCCATCAAGAGTCGCGGAGGAATATCGGCTGCCGACGCCATCGCCGGACCCTCGCAAGCGTTGTCACCGCAGCTAAAGACCAGGAATCGCAAATCATGCCGGGCCGGCCGTCATTCCTTCAAACCGACCAAGCGGCGAACCTCCGCATCGGAGGCCAGATTTTCCTTCGTCACCACGACCACGCCCGTGTCGATGATCGGCTCCACTTTCTCCCCTCGCAGATGCGCGACCAGCGTTTCGACGGCCAAGCGTCCCATCTTCCTCGGATTCTGAGCCACCAAGGCATCGACCGCCCCGCTTTGCAGGGCCTCGATCAAGCGCGGTGTGAAATCGAATCCGATGAAGCGAGTCTCGACCTTGACCCCGCTTTTCCGCAGGTCTTCCAGTGCGGCCAGCATTCCCAAGGTGGAGCGATCATTGCAAGCGAAGATGCCGTCCAGTTTCAGCTCGTTGTTCTCGACGAATTGCTCCAAGGTGTTCGCCGCGGTCTTTTTGCAACCGGCTACGGTGGCATCCTCCGGGTAGGGATCGCCGGCAATCTCCAAACCATGCTCTTTAGCCGTGGCGATGAATCCCTCACCACGTGCCTCGGTGCTGCCGGTCCCTTGCACAAATCGTAGGACGAGGACGCGGCCTTTCTTGTCCCCAAGCAATTCCGCCATATGCCGGGCCGCCAGAACTCCGCCCTGGCGGTTGTTGGTCGCAACGAAGCTGACGTGTGCGTTTCCGTCGATCTCCGAGTCGAAAATGACGACCGGAATCCCGGCTTTGACGGCGTTTTCCACAGTCCGCCGCTGGGCCGTGCGGTTGAGCGGCGCCAAGGCGATACCGTCCACTTGCAAGCTGATCATGTTTTCGATGATTTTGTTCTGCTCCGCCAATTCGGTTTCGGTCAGCGGCCCCTCCCACTTCATTTCCACGTTCAAAGCCTGGGCCGCCTCCGCCGCGCCCTCTTTGACCGTTTCCCAGAATTCCGCTCCCGTACTCTTGGGAATGACGGCGATCACAAGTTTGCCGCTTTGCCGCCGGCAGCCGCCGGCCGACAGGCCGAGGACCGCCAACGTCACCACGACCGCCGCAATCTTTCCCGCTCGCCTCATTTTCGATCCTCCTGTGGAATGCATCCGGCCGCTTGCTTGAGCATGATGGGCGCGAGCACACCGCCGCGTAATCGTCCAGTTTAACCCCGCGCGAGCGCGTTTGCATGCCGCCGCCTGATCCGGCGAAAAACTAGAACTAGAACGGTTCGCCGGCGTCGCGGGCGAGCCGATTCGTTGATCACGACCGCGACGAGGACGATGCATGGGCTGACGTGAATTCGCAAGCGGTTGACTTTCAGTTTGACCCGATAATAATGCTACGAGTTCGGTTTCCCCCTTTTTCGCCCCGTGGTCCGTTTTACGTGAGGTTCCGCCATGCGACGCTACCGGTTGTTGATGACGATGTGCTTGCTGCTCTTGCTGCCGCAAGCCGCAAGCGCTCAAGTCCGCAATGAGATCGCCTTCCCGGATATTCCGGGCTACGTCACGCTGAAGTGCGACTTCCACATGCATACCGTGTTCTCGGACGGCTTGGTTTGGCCCACAGTCCGGGTCGATGAGGCATTTCGCACGGGCTTGGACGCCATTGCCATCTCGGACCACATCGAGTATCAACCGCACAAGGACGACGTGCCGACGAAGCACAATCGACCCTACGAGCTGGCGGTGGGTCGGGCGAGAGAGCTGGGCATCCTATTGATTCGCGGAGCCGAAATCACGCGCGATACCCCGCCCGGCCATTTCAACGCGATCTTTCTCCAAGACGTGGTTCCCGTGGAGCAGACCGAATTCGTGGACGCCGTCAAGGCGGCCAATGAGCAAGGGGCCTTCGTGTTTTGGAACCATCAAGCCTGGAAGGGAGAAGAGCTGGGCCGCTGGCTCGACGTCCACACCACCCTCTACGAAAACAAGTGGCTGCACGGTATGGAGGTCTGCAACGGGAATTCTTACTATCCCACCGCTCACCGCTGGGCTTTGGAAAAGAACCTCGTCATGATCGGCAACTCCGACATCCACGCCCCGGACCTCTTGCAAAAGAACACCTCCGCCGAACATCGCACCATCACCTTGGTGTTTGCCTCGGAACGTAGCGTTGAAGCGATTCACGAAGCGCTGCGGGCGGGACGTACCGCCGTATGGTGGAAGGACAAGCTGATCGCTCGCCCCGAGCTGCTGGAAGCCGTCGCCGAAGCGGCAATCCAGATCGATGCTCCGTATTTGCGATCGAAAAACGCCGTTTGGTTCCGTGTTCGCAACCTGTCCGAAATGGATATCACCTTGGATCGCAGGGGCAACGTGGGGCCGACTCAGGTCGTTCTCCCGGCGCGCACCACCGTGGGTGTGCGCGTAAACGTTCCGGACGCCTCGCAGCCGATCACGTTGGATTACACGATCAGCAACTTCCTGGTCGCGCCGGAAACCGGCTTGCAGGTGACGTACACGATTCCGGCGCCGTAACGGCGGACGGCCTCGCACGCGTCGGTACCGGCTTGATCGAACCGTGCCCCGAAACCGTTGTGCCGTCGGGAAGCCGGGCGTCGCATGACCCGGCGGTAGTCCGACGAGAAGCCGCTTTTGCCCGTGTTGCACGATCGCGCCGTGCGACGCGGGCTTTGTATTTCAGCCGCTAACGATTGGGAGAAGGACGGTGACGACGGCGCATCCGGGATCCCGTCTGCGGCGTGCTGCGGCGCGTGCTACCGTTGGGCGACGGTCGACCGTATATTGGCGGGATTGCACGCCGGCATCCGGCGCGTGCGTGGTGCGCCGTCCGCCTCGCATCTCGGCATGGCGCGACGCGATCAACGAAACTTCAGTCGCATTCCAGGGCGTATCGTGAACGGTCCATCCAACCACGACATCCCGAGTCGAGAAGAAATCGCGGAGCGGTACTTCGCGCAACTCCCCTACCCTCCCTATCCGATGCAAGAGGACGCCCTGCTGGCGTGGTTCTCCAGCCGGCAAGGCGTGCTTGTGTGCGCCCCCACCGGAACCGGCAAGACGCTCATCGCCGAGGCCGCGCTTTTCGAGGCCCTGCACACCAACACCGTCGCCTACTATACGACGCCGCTCATCGCGCTGACGGAGCAGAAGTTCCGGGAAATGCAACAGGCGGCCGAACGATGGGGCTTTCGGCGGCAGGACGTGGGCCTTGTCACGGGCAATCGACGCGAGAATCCCGACGCTCAGATCCTGGTGGTCGTAGCCGAAATCCTCTTCAATCGCCTTCTTCACCCCGACGTTTGGGACTTCAGTTGCGTCAGTTCCGTGGTGATGGACGAGTTTCATAGTTTCAACGATCCGGAACGCGGCATCGTGTGGGAATTCACCCTGGGGTTGCTTCCGCCGCACGTCCGCACCCTCCTCCTCTCCGCAACCGTCGGCAACGCCCCCGAATTCTTGTATTGGCTCCGCACGTCTCACGGGCGAGACCTGGAATTGGTTGCTAGCACCGATCGCAAGGTGCCTTTGACTTTCCAATGGGTGGGCGACTGTCTGCTGAACGAGCAGATCGAGGGCATGGCGGCGGGCCGTGAGGAGGAGCGCCTTTGCCCTGCCCTGATCTTCTGCTTCAACCGCGAGGAATGCTGGACCATCGCCGAGCAACTCAAAGGGCGAGGACTGGTTACCAAGGAGCAACAAGCGGCTTTGGCGGAATACCTGGACCGCGAGGATTTATCGCGCGGCGCCGGCCCCAAGCTGCGCCAGTTACTCCTGCGCGGCGTGGGCGTCCACCATGCCGGAGTCTTGCCGAAATACCGCCGCCTGGTGGAAGACCTGTTCCAACGCAAGCTCTTATCCGTCGTGGTATGCACGGAGACTCTGGCCGCGGGCATCAATCTCCCCGCTCGCTCCGTGGTGTTGCCCTCGCTGGTGAAAGGGCCGCGCGACCGACGCCGGCTCATCGACGCCAGCTCGGCCCATCAAATGTTCGGTCGGGCGGGCCGGCCCCAATTCGATAGCCAAGGCTACGTCTTCGTCTTAGCCCACGAGGACGACGTCAAAATCGCCCGCTGGAAGGAAAAATTCGACCGGATCCCGGAAGACACCAAGGACCCCCAACTGTTGCGGATGAAAAAAGAGCTGAAACGCAAGATGCCGCAACGGCGTCCCGAGGAAACCTATTGGAACGAAGCTCAGTTTTGGAAGCTGAAAGAGTCGCCGCCCGCGCGCTTGGTGAGCCGCGGCCATCTGCCCTGGCGACTTCTGGCATACATGCTGCAAGCGTCGCCCGAGGTGGAGCCGATTCGCAGGCTGATCGGAAAACGCCTTCTCGACAGTTCGCATCGCGACGCCGAATTGCGTTATCTGGATCGGATGCTTCTCACCCTCTGGCGAGCGGGACACGTGCGATTGGAGCCGCCTCCCCCGGTCGAAGCCGCGGAACCGCCGCGACCGAAAAAGATCGACGTGGATCGGACTTCGTGGGAGTTTCCGACGGACAAGCATGCCGCCGACCCAGAGACCGACGCAGAGGACCCGGCATCGACGGGATACTCTCCCGCCGCTGCATTCCCCACAGAAACCCTTGCGCAACTCACGCTGTTTCGTAGCGTGCATCCTCTTTACGGCATCTTTCTCATCCACCAGTTGGGCGTTGCCGACGACCAGGAATTGCTCCAGGCCGTGGAAAGCGTGCTGGACTTGCCGCGTTCGCTGCGCAACTACGTTCGCGTGCCGTCCTACGACGATTTGCCCCCCGGTCCGCTTGCCACGCAGCGGTTGGATCCCCTGCTTCTCCATTTGGGGCTGGCCTTGCCCGATCAATTGACCGGCCGGAAGGACGACGAAGACGAAGAAGAAAGAGAAGACCGTCGCCGACGACAGCGTCGCGGCTTCGCTGAAGAGGCACCGCGCGTGTTCACCTTGGCCGAAAAGTTGGAACTTCTATTCCGCCACGACTACCCCGACGTCCAAGACATGAGAATCTGCCCCGTGTGGGTGGCGGGAGAATTGCTCGAATTCGGCGGCGAATTCCACAAGTACATCTCGGCAAAGAGTCTGCAAAAGCAAGAAGGCATCATCTTTCGGCACCTTTTGCGGTTGATCCTGCTGCTCGGCGAGTTTAAGCAGCTATGCCCGGCTGAGCTGACCGGCGAAGAGTGGACGGCTCGCCTGGACGGTTTGATCAGCGTCTTTACCACAACCTGCCGCGAGGTCGATCCCACGAGCACGGAAAAGGTGATTGAACAAATCGAAGGCGAAGAAGTCCCAAGCGACGTTTAGGTTCCGTCCGTTCGCGGCGGGACCGGCCGCGGCGAGCGGCGAG
>Ga0067045_1031637_pt1 | contig 11785 bp, 9 predicted proteins | sample TerdegcTABiofilm_FD_59184 | JGI IMG/M metagenome (GOLD analysis project Ga0067045, IMG submission 59184) | Combined Assembly of (Gp0054472, Gp0054536) Wastewater bioreactor microbial communities from Singapore -Terephthalate degrading...
CCTGTTGAGCTGCTACGAACGCCTGAAATGGAACGGAAAGCGGTAGGTCTGCCAGCCTGATCTCTGCCCCGCAGCCGGACTGTTCGCAGATATGCCCCAGATCAGCCAACAGGCCGTCGCTGATATCGATCATGGCATGCGCCAGCCGTGACTCAGCAAGCTTTACCCCAAAATCACAGCGCGGGGTCGGGTCAAGGTGCCGCAAAAGCAGGTAATCGTCTGCCCCTCCCAAACGGGTGCCTTCCATCAGCAGGCGCAGCCCCAGGGCGGAATCACCAATGGTGCCGCTGACCCAGACCTCATCGCCGGGCCTGGCACCGCTGCGCTTCAGGATCAGCCCTGGCCGTTGCTCACCCATGATGGTGACTGAAACCGTCAGACCGCCCTTTGAAGCACAGGTATCACCGCCGGCCAGGATACAGTTGTACTTAGCTGCCTGCTCTGCCAGGCCATCCAGCAGCCCTTCTATGGTTGCAAGGGGAAATCCGGCCGGAATGGCCAGGGAGAGAAAGAACCAGCGGGGGATCGCCCCCATGCCGGCAATATCGGACAGGTTGACCGCCAGGGACTTGCGCCCCAGCAGCCGTGCCGGGCCAAAACCCAGGTCAAAGTGCACCCCTTCACCCAGCAGGTCGGTGGAAACCAGCAGTTGGCAGCCGGATGTGGGGGAGAGCAGGGCCGCGTCATCGCCAATGCCCAATTCAGGGGAGGTAGGCTGAGAAAAACGTGAGCGAATCCGGTCGATCAGACCGAATTCGCCCAGTGCTGCCAAACCTTTCACGCCGATATCTCTTTGTTCGGCCTGACCACCACCTTGGGCGCGGCAGGCTTGGCCTTGCCTTTAGGGGCTGGAATCGGAAACTTCTCCAGGGCCAGTTTCAGTACCTCATCAATCTCTTTCACCGGCACAATCTTGATCTTCTTCTGCATCTCTTTGGGGATATCCTCAAGGTCCTTTTTGTTCTGCTCTGGGATGATCACGGTCTTCATACCGGCCCGCACTGCGGCAAGGATCTTCTCTTTCAGCCCGCCGATCGGCATCACCTTGCCCCGCAGCGAGAACTCGCCGGTCATGGCCACATCCTTGCGGACCGGCACCTTGGTCAACACAGAAACCAAGGCGGTGACCATGGCGCAGCCGGCAGAAGGGCCGTCCTTGGGTACGGCACCGGCCGGTACGTGGACATGGATCTCATGTTCCTGGAACCATTGCGGTTTGATATGGAACTCGTCACCGTGGGAACGAACATAGGCCAGGGCCGCCTGCACCGATTCCTTCATCACATCCCCCAGCTGACCGGTGAGTGACAGCCCCCCCTTGCCCGGCATGGTGGTGGCCTCAATATGCAGCACCTCGCCCCCCACCTGGGTCCAGGCAAGTCCGTTGACCACCCCTACCTCGTTCTTGTCCATCTCGTCATCCCGCAGGAACTTGGGAGCCCCCAGCAGGGTGGCCACCATAGCCGGGGTAATCTTGATCTGGCGCTTGTGCCCTTCGGCAATCTTACGGGCCACCTTGCGGCAGACGTTACCGATCTCCCGCTCCAGATTCCGTAAGCCGGCCTCACGGGTGTACTTGGCGATGATCTCTTTGAGGGCAGCCTCTTCAAAGACGATATGCTTCTCTTTCAGACCGTTGTCCTTCATCTGGCGCGGTACCAGATAACGGACGGCGATCTCCAGCTTCTCCTCTTCGGTGTAACCGGGGATGTTGATCACCTCCATCCGGTCGAACAGGGCCGAGGGAATCGGGTCGCTGTGGTTGGCGGTGGCCACGAACAGCACGTTGGAGAGGTCGTAGGGCAGGTTGACGTAGTGATCCGAGAAGGCGTTGTTCTGCTGGGGGTCCAGCACCTCCAGCAGCGCAGCCGACGGGTCACCCTTGTAGTCATAGCCCAGCTTGTCCAGCTCATCCAGCATGAAGACCGGGTTTTTGGTGCCGGCCTGTTTCATTCCCTGGATGATCCGGCCCGGCAGCGCCCCCAGATAGGTGCGGCGGTGACCGCGGATCTCGGCCTCATCCCGCACCCCGCCCAGGGAGATACGGACAAATTTGCGGTTCAAGGCCCGGGCGATGGACTTACCCAAAGAGGTCTTGCCCACGCCGGGGGGGCCCACAAAGCACAGGATCGGCCCCTTCATCTTCTTGTTCAGCTTACGGACCGCCAGGAACTCCAGGATCCGCTCCTTGACCTTGTCCAGATAGGAGTGGTCCTCGTCCAGGATCTGCTTGGCCCGTTTGATATCCAGCGAATCGCGGGTGGCCTTGGACCAGGGGATCTCAATCAGCCAGTCCAGATAGGTGCGGATCACCCCGGCCTCGCCGGAGTCGCCGTGCATCCGCTCCAGACGCCCCAACTGTTTGAGCGCCTCCTTCTGGACGTTTTCCGGCATCCTGGCTGCTTCAATCGACTTGCGCAGCTCTTCCAGTTCTTCCTTGCCGTCATGGTCCCCCAGCTCCTGCTGGATCGCCTTCATCTGCTCCCGCAGGTAGTATTCCTTCTGGTTCTTGCCCATCTCCTCCCGGGCCGCGTTCTGGATCTGGGCCTGTACCGAGAGCATCTCATGCTCACGGGCCAGCAGCTCATTGACCTTGGTCAGACGACGCACCGGATCGCTGATCTCCAGCAGCATCTGGGCCTCGGACAGCTTCAGCCCCAGGTTGCTGGCGATCAGGTCGGCCATGCTGCCCGGATCGGAGATATTCTCCAGGATCACCATCACCTCGGGGGAGATCTGCTTGCCCAGCTCCGTAATCTTGGCAAGCTGCTCCCGCACGGTGCGCATCAGGGCTTCGGTCTCCAGGGTGTCGGCCACAGTCGGCTCAATAATCCGTTCGATCCGTACGGTATGAAACGGTTTTTCTTCAACAAACTCAGTAATGCGCGCCTTGACCAGCCCCTGCACCAGGATCTTGACCCGTCCGTCCGGCAGCTTGAGCATCCGCATGATCATGGCCACGGTACCGACGTTGTAGATCTTGTCGGGCGCCGGTTCTTCGTCACCGATATCGTGCTGGGTGGCCAGCATGATCATCCGGTCACCGGCCAATGCCTGATCCACCGCCTTGATGGAGGCCTCTCGCCCCACAAACAGCGGGATGATCATGAACGGATAGACCACCACATCACGAATCGGCAAAAGCGGCAGCTGCTCGGGGATCTTAAGCTCATCCTCGGCAGCAGCAGTTGTTTCAGGATTACGGGATTCCTGCTCAGATGTACTCACGGGACAACTCCTTAATCAGAATACGGCGTTCCCGCCCCTTGGGACAGATGATGCGCAACACACCACGCCGGTATTCGGCGCGGATATGGGCGGGATCGATCAGATCCGGCAGCCGGACCGTACGGCGCAGTCGGCCGAAATGCCGTTCAAGACAGAGATAGCGCACCGGCTCGGCGGGGGACACCGCCTGTTTTTCCGCCTGAATCACACAGACCATGCCCCGTTGGGTCAGGCTGATATCTTCAGCCCGCAGACCGGGCAGATCAAATTCCAGCACCAGATCATGCTCGGTCTCGTAGATATCCATGGCAGCTGTCAGGCTCCCCTCATCATCTGATGCGATTCCGGGATCAAGAGCCCGCAGGAGCGAACGCATCTCGTCAAGGTGCCGGCTGTACTGCCCTGCAATCGAAGGATTCTTGCCGCCTGATCGTGGCATAAGTATTCACCTGTTGGACCGGCCTGTTGTGGGACAGGAATGGTGGAATATGCAGGCAGATGTAACCATTCCACCATTGAAAGTCAAGTCGCCGCACACAAAAAGGGATTGACACACACGGCGGTTTTCAGGAAAGTCGGTAAAATTTCTTTACTGAAACAGGAGTGGTTTGTATATGGAACTGAAGACCAAGATCTGGATGACCGGTTCACTGGACTGGTTCGGCTATATTGATGATCAGGAGACGTTTCTGGGGCACCGCAGTTTTCCCAACCCGCCGGAAGAGGGGGACCAGTGGACCTGTGAGAGCGGCGATATCTTCAAGATCATCAACGGTGAGATCCAAAAGATCGGCTACACCGAACCGCCAAAAAAGTACTGGTAGTATCGGTAACTCGTGCCGGGATCTTTTTACTCGCCCGGCACCAGATCCACGACCGTCAGCTCCGGCGGTGCCAGAAATCTGAGCGGCGGTCCCCAGGTACCGGTCCCCCGGCTGACATACAAACGACCTCCCCCTGCCGTCTCCTGCATCCCGGCCCGCACCGGAAACGCCAGCCAGGTAAGCAGATTGAACGGAAAGATCTGCCCCTTGTGGACATGGCCTGAGAGCTGCAAATCAAAACGTCCGGCGCCGGCCCGATCAACCACGGGTCGGTGCTTCAGCAGCAGCACAAACCGCTCCTTTGGTTGCGCAGCCAAAAGCTCCTCCTCACGAACCGGCGATTGAGGGCCAAAGCGTCCGGCAGCCGGATCGTCTACCCCCACCACCGTCAGCGGCGCCGGCAGTGAGACCGCCTGATTGAGCAGGACACGAAAACCGGCCTGTTCCAGAAAGCGACGGGACGGCGCTGCACCGGCATAGTGTTCATGGTTGCCCAATACCGCCAGCATCCCCAGGGGCGGTGACAGTTCGCGAAACATCCGAGAGACACCGTCAAAATGCCGGATATGGCCGTCCACGATATCGCCGGCGGCAAGCACCAGATCCGGTTGCTGCTGCCGAACGGCCGCCACCACCTGCTGCACCTGCCGCGGCCCGATAATCAGGCCGATATGCAGATCCGACAGCAGAACCACCCTGATCGGCTTGCTGCCGTGCGGCAATTTTGCAGAGGGGACCGTCAGGTGTTCAACCTTGAGACGGGAGGCCTCGTAACGGCCGTAGGCCGCGACCAGCAACGCCCCGATGCAGCAACAGACGAAAAAAGGCCGCGGTAACAGCACAAACGGCTTTGCAATCGGCAGAAAAAAGTGGGCCAGCCAACGGATGAACTGCAAGAGTTCCAGCGGGAGGGCCAGGACGATGAACAGAAACAGGAACCCCATCCAGCAGTAGCCGATCCAGGCCAGCACCGTGGCAGGCCCCGGGTAGCCGTCCCGTTCCAGCAGCCGGGTCAGGATCGGCGCAGCGATCATCAGCAGAGACCAGCAGACCGCAAGGGGCCACCATCCGTACAGCTGCGGAAAGGCCAGACGAAGGCGCAGCAGCAGATAGGCATGGGCCACGCCGTAGCTGCCGAGAAACATTGTCAGAAACAGGGCCATTGAACGTCCCCCCGCCACACTTTCCGCTTGTCACCACCGCTCTGCTGAACAATACTGTCTGCCACCGTGACTACCACAGAGCCGCCCCATAGACAATCGTTTCCCGCATCTGCTCCGTCAGACGGCTCGGTGATCGAGGTTGTCCTGCCGCTCCCGCTTAACCGGACCTACCACTACCGGGTGCCCCCGCACCTGAAACAGCAGGTCCAGCCGGGGGTACGGGTATTTGTCCCGTTTGGTCGACGCAAGCTCACCGCCTATGTCCTGGATTATACCCTTGCACCGGCAGGGGTCGAACTCAAGGATGTCCTCGAACCGCTGGACAGAGAACCGCTCTGGACAGCAGCCGAGTTGGCCTTTTTCCGCTGGATCGCCGACTACTACCTCCACCCGCTGGGCGAGGTGCTGAAGACCGCACTCCCCTCAGGCATCAACCTGCAGAGCCGCAGACAGCAGGGCGGTGAAGGTATTACCGGCGGTCGCAAGGTCAAGACCGAACGCTGGTACATCAGAGAGCAGGCGGTGACGATGCAGCTTAAGGGGAAAGGCCGCGCCGTCCTTGAACACCTGGATCAGGTCACAGCCGCTTCAGGGGCAGAACTGAAGGCCCGCTTCGGCGAATGCGGGGCAGTGCTCAAAAAATTACAGGATGCCTGCCTGATCCGCCGGGAAGAGCGGGAGGTCTATCGCGACCCGTTTGCAGGCCTTCAGGTGGAGCAAGATCAGCCGAGACCCCTGACCGACCACCAGCAGCAGGCCCTGGATGCCATCCTCCAGGCGTTGAACCGGGGCGGTTTTTCCCCGTTTCTGCTGCATGGCGTTACCGGCAGCGGCAAGACCGAGGTCTATCTGCAGGCCATCGCCCAGGTACTGGAGAGCGGCAAAAACGCCCTGGTGCTGGTGCCGGAAATAGCCCTCACCCCCCAGCTGGTGCACCGCTTTCAGGCGCGGTTTCAGTACGGCATTGCGGTGCTGCACAGCGGTCTGTCCGACGCTGAGCGCTACGACCAGTGGCGGAAGATACGGCGTGGTGGGGTGCGGATTGTGATCGGGGCCCGCTCGGCCATCTTTGCGCCGCTGGAACGGATCGGCATCATCGTGGTTGACGAAGAGCACGAGGCCTCGTTCAAGCAGGGAGAGGGGCTGCGCTACAACGCCCGCGACCTTGCCCTGGTGCGCGGTCAACAGGAACAGGCAGTGGTGCTGCTCGGTTCAGCCACGCCGCTGGTCACCAGCCGCTACGCTGCCCAGCAGGGGCGGCTTACCTACCTGGCCCTGCCGGAACGGGTCGGCAACCGGCCCTTGCCGGATACCGCCGTGATCAGCTGCCGACTGACGGCGGAAACGCCCCTGGCCCCTGAACTGGTTGAGGCCCTTGCCCTGAACCTGGAACGGGGGGAGCAGAGCCTGCTGTTCCTGAACCGACGCGGGTTTGCCGGTTGGCTTTCCTGCCCGGCCTGCGGCGCCGAGCTTTCGTGTCCCAATTGTTCGGTATCCCTCACCTATCACCGCGGGCGGCGGGTCAGCCTCTGCCATTACTGCGATTATCAGGTACCTGCCCCCTGCGTCTGCCCAAACTGCGGAGAACCGGAACTGAAGGAACTGGGGGTAGGAACCGAGCGGATTGAGCATGAACTGCATCAGCGTTTCCCCCAGGCCCGGGTGGCCCGAATGGACAGCGACACCGTCGGCGGCAAGGGGGGACATGCCCGCATACTCGACAAGGTGCGACGACACGAGGTGGATATCCTGGTGGGAACCCAGATGATCACCAAAGGCCATGATTTCCCCGGCTTGACCCTGGTAGGGGTACTGCAGGCGGAGGGGAGCCTCTACCTGCCCGATTTCAGGGCTGCGGAACGGACGTACCAGGTACTGTCCCAGGTCATCGGCCGGGCAGGCCGTGGTACACTGCCGGGCCGGGTACTGCTGCAGGCCGTACAGCCCGATCACTACGCTATTACTGCCGCCGCAGGTCACGATTTTGACCGGTTCTACAACCAGGAGTTGCTGTTCAGACAGGAACTGGGCTACCCTCCCTTCGGCCATCTGGCGGCCGTCAGGCTTTCCGCAACTGCCGAGACCGCCTTGACTGCTGCAGCAGAAGGAGCCGCAACACTGCTGCGAACCCTTAAGAGCCGCCTGGGTATCCGCACCGAGATCCTGGGACCGGCCCCGGCGCCGCTGTACCGGCTGCGGGGACGCTTCCGCTGCCAGATACTGCTCAAAGACGGCAACCGCACGCCGTTGCGGCGTCTTCTGACAGCATTTCGCACGCAGCTGGAGTTGCCGCAGAATGTGCGGCTGGCCATCGACATCGACCCGGTTGAGATGCTGTAATCGCCCAACTGTCGTCATCAGGAGAGGGATGCAATGGAGTATCTGCGTGAGCGGCTTGAACAGGCCGGACTGAAACGGCTGGAGATGTCGTTGCAGGAAAAGACCACGGTGCTGGAGAAAAGCAAACTGGGCAGCGATATGACCTGGCAGGAATTGCAGACCGTTGCCGGTTTTTGTGCCGCCTACACTGCCCAGCCCGGTATCACCATCTGCCGTCAGGGGGAACAGAGCGATTTTCTATGCCTGATTGTTAAGGGACGGGTGGTGATCGTCAAGGAGGACCTGCACCACGCAGCCAAGGAGATCGCCTCGGTGGGGCCGGGACAGACCGTCGGCGAGATGGCCTTGATCGACGGCGAACCCCGCTCCGCCTCGGTGGTGGTGCAGACTGCCGTTACCCTGCTGGTGCTGAGCGACCTCTCCTTCGAACGGATGGCGGAAGAGGCGCCGCGGTTATGGGGGAAGATCCTGCTGCGTCTGGCCCGGACACTCAGCAAACGGCTGCGCCAGACCAGCGGCATCCTGGCGGAATACCTGACAGGTTGAACGATCAGCCCAGATAGCCGGCGTAGTACTGTTTTACCCGTGCCAGGTACTCCCGGGTCTCGCGGGGTAAGCGTTCAGGCCTGCGGTCCACATTGCCCGGCCCCCAGTTGTAGGCTGCCAGGGCCGCATCAAGATCGCCGTTGTAGCGATCCAGCAGCCCCCGCAGAAAGCGAGTCCCTCCCATCACATTCTGCTCCTGATCAAAGGGATCGCTGACCCCCAACCCCCGTGCCGTGGCAGGCATCAGCTGCATCAGCCCCTGTGCCCCGGCGTGGGAAACAGCCCGCGGATTAAAATTGCTCTCTGCCTTGATCACCGCCCGGATCAGTCCGGCATCCACACCGTAGCGCTGCGATGCCCTTTCAATGATCTGCTCCAGCTGCCGGGAACCGCGGGAGGCCTCCGTTGCAGCTGACTGCTCGGCGCCGACCTGTTCTGCCGGGCGGGGCCCGGGCTCTACTCTGGGCAACGGCTGCGAGACAGGTGATGTCGCACGGGGCTCACCAGCCACAGCCTGCTGGGCAAGATAGGCCTGCCAGGGCTGGGCCTGGGGCGTCCCGTGCATCGCCCCCGGCAGAGGGGGGAGCGACACGGCCTGCCCGGCGTCGGCCAGCTGATCATCCAGCAGCTCAAGGGTATGACGCATCGTATGCAGCCGCAACAGCTCCGCTGCCCGCTGAAGCGACTCAGCGCTGCTCTCTTCGGGGACAATACCGCGCTCAAGGGCGGCATCCAGCCGTGCCGTAAACTTTGCGGCTGTTGCAGAATCCGACACCTCGTGCGCCGGGCGGGAGGTCTGATCCCGCAACACGCTTTGAAGCAGCGAATAGGTATGGGCGGCATTGATTGACATAGGTCCCTGCCACGTCCCCCGTCAGGGGCTCTGCAGATTCTTCTTCTTCAGTTTCTCGATCAGCGTGGTCCGTTTCAGATTCAACAGCGCTGCGGCCTCCTTCTTGTTACCGCCGGTCCGCTGCAGCGCCTGCATGATCAAGCGGTTTTCAAAGGCCTCCACCGCACTGTTCAGACAGATCCCGGTGGGCGGCAGTTCCCCTTCTTCATCCGGTATCACCACCGTTGCCGCCGGGCGAGACGGCGCAGCTGTCGACGACACCAGATACTTTTCCGGCAGATCGTCAACCGTAATGAAGCCGCTCTCCTTCATGGTCACCATCCGCTCCACCAGATTCTCCAACTCACGGACATTACCGGGCCAGTCGTAATTACAGAGCACTTCCAGCGCCTCGCGGGAAAACCCTTTGACCAGACGGCGGCGCCCCCGGTTGAACTCGGCCTGAAAGTGGCTGATCAAAAGCGGTATATCTTCCCGCCGTTCCCGCAAGGGAGGAATAGTAATCGGGATTACCGAGAGTCGATAGTACAGGTCCTCCCGGAAATCTCTGCTGACCACCTGTTCCTCCAGATTCTTATTGGTGGCGGCGATGATTCGGACATCCACCTTCTGGGAACGGGCTGAACCGACCGGTTCGAACTCTTTGGTCTGCAAGACCCGTAACAGCTTGACCTGCAAGGCCGCCTTCATGTCGCCGATCTCATCCAGAAAGAGCGTTCCCTTGTCCGCCATCTCAAAACGCCCGATCCGGTTGGCATAGGCACCGGTAAAGGAACCTTTGACATGGCCGAACAGCTCGCTCTCCAGCAGGTCGTCAGGGATGGCGGCGCAGTTGACCGGCACAAAATTTCTGCTGCTGCGGCTGGAGAGCTGGTGTATTGCCCGTGCTGCAAGTTCCTTGCCGGTTCCCGACTCCCCCTGGATCAGAACCGTTGCGCTGGACTCGGCAACCTTTTCAATCATCTCAAACAGATTGATCATCTGGCGACTCTTGCCGATGATGGTGGAACAGAGAAAATGGGGGTAGTCGTCAGCGACCTGTTCCGGCAAGCGGACCTTCAGGGCCTGATATTCAAGGGCACGCATGACTACGCTCTCAAGCTCATCAAGGTTGAGCGGTTTGGGCAGAAACAGGACCCGTTCGTCGTGGGACTGTCCACGTTCGGTGTCTGACGGACCGTACAGAATCACCACCAGCTGCAGGTCAGACGCCAACAGCTGCGTCCACTCGCCATCAGTGCGTTTCGGCAGGCCCTCCTGGTCAGCCACCAGAATCCGGTACGCCTCCCCAGCCACGGTGTCAAAAATATCACCAAACGACCGAAGAGCCGTGACCTCATACCCCTTGTATGTCAGAAAAGCCGACACAAGATCTCTGGTCTTGCGGTCTCCATCCAGCACATAAAACAAACTTTTCGACATAATTCAAACCCCTTAAACATGATCCAATCCCCTTACCCCACGACAAAACAATATACGCCGCACCGTCACACATGTCAATTATATGACTCATCTATTATTATCAAGCATCTGCACGATTCGAAGACTGCAATGAAAAATTGCAGCCGGTACTCGTCCCCTACTTGCACAGTACCGGCTTGCATGATACATAGTGGCAACTTGACGCACCTAATTTACGTTGCAACAAACCAGATGCCGCTGATGTTGATCAGGCCAGAACCAGTAAGGAGGTTTCCATGTCAAATGCCTTGGTACCCATGAAGGCAGACGAAGCACGAGCCGGTGACCACGGTGTGCTGATCCAACTGGTCAGCTTCAGCCTTGATAACGAAGAGTACGGGGTCGATGTTCTGAAGGTACGGGAGATTATCAGAATGCCCAGCATCACCCGTGTCCCCAACACGCCGCACTACGTTGAAGGAGTGATCAACCTGCGGGGCAAGGTGATCCCGATCATCAACATGCGACGCCGCTTCGGCCTGCTGGAGATCGAGTACGACAAACAGACCCGGATCATGGTGATGGATATCGAGGGAGAGCTGATGGGTTTTATTGTGGACTCGGTATCGGAGGTAATCAGGATATCCAGCAGCGAGATTCAGCCGTCCCCTGCCGTAGTCTCCAGCGGCATCGACCAGGAGTGCATTGCCGGTGTCATCAACCAGGCGGAGCGGTTGCTGGTGCTGCTGGATCTGCAGAAGATGTTCTCCCAAGACGAACGTCGTCTGTTCAGCAACATGTAACCAACGTATCCCGTTTACACACTCAACATCCCCTGTACGGAGAGGTGTGCAATGCCCATTGATTGTGAAGACCAGGAACTCCTGGAAGGTTTTCTGACAGAGACCGCTGAACTGCTCGAAAAACTGGACGACGACCTGGTGGCGCTTGAAAAGTCGCCTGGCGACACCGATCTGCTGAACCAGATATTCCGTTCAATCCATACCGTCAAGGGCGCCTCCAGCTTCCTCGGTTTCGATCTGCTGGTGCGGGTGACCCACAAGACCGAAGATGTGCTCAATCGCCTCCGCAAGGGGGAGTTGCTGGTTACCCCGGAGATCATGGATGTGGTGCTTGAGGCCACCGATCTGGTCAAGACCCTGGTGGCCGACATCAAGGGGGGCGACATTGTTGACAGGGACATTGACAGCACCATCAACAAGCTGATACCGCTGCTGACCGAACAGCCGGCAGCACAACAACAGCCCGCCGCACCACCGGAACCACCCCCGGCAGCAGCAGAAACCGCAGCTCCTGCTGACGAGCCCCCACCGCCGCCGGCAGCGCCGACACCACCTCCGCAACCGGAGTCAGAACCGAAGCCGGCCGCCTCCCTGCCGCCAGCCCCTCCCCGCCCGGCGCCGGAACCG
>Ga0067045_1031639_pt1 | contig 11782 bp, 10 predicted proteins | sample TerdegcTABiofilm_FD_59184 | JGI IMG/M metagenome (GOLD analysis project Ga0067045, IMG submission 59184) | Combined Assembly of (Gp0054472, Gp0054536) Wastewater bioreactor microbial communities from Singapore -Terephthalate degrading...
CGGAACCGCTCCACGGTGGCCGGCGCAGTGAGGAACTCCTGCTCGGACAGACCCTGCCGCACCAGCGTGACCGCATCGCCGCCGCAGAATCGGCTCTCCACGCCGCGCACGATCCGCCAGCAATGCCCCACGATATCCAGGTCGATGAAGAGCTGTTGGGCGCTGAAGACCTCGTCGATGGCCAGGCTGGCCACGCAGTCCAGGGCGCGGTACCCGCCGAGCAGGGCGGCCAGCGTGTGCGCGGTTTTTTCGATAGCCGCTTGGGGGCCGGGTTCCTTGGCGGTGGTGTCGATGGCCTTGGCCGAGCGCCGCGGCAGGCCGAGCAGGTCGCGATTGACGCGGGCTTCGGTGAGCGTGATCAGGGCGTGCTCCGGCGATCCGAACACGAACGCGCCATTGCGCATGTCGGCCACGTACAGGGCTGCTCGCGCCGTTGGGCGAGGCGCGCCCATCGCCTGCAACGCCATGGCGGTGCCCACCGCCTCGGCTACGGCCTGGGCCCAGGCGGCCTCCCAATCCAGGGGCGCGGTCACCCCCATCACTGGCATGGGGGCCACGGATACCGACGGGAGCCGCCGCTCGTCCAGCAGGCGCAGCGCCAGATCCAGCTCGTCGCCGCCCAGCACCAGCGGGCTGATGGGGTGCACGCCGATCGCGAGCTCTCTGCCCAGCACCTCGGCCATGGCGCCGGCATAGGGCGCATAGGCGGGCGAGTACGCGTAGATCGGAGGGGCGGGAAGGAAGCGGGCCGCGATGTACTGCTGCCAGAGCGGGGCCACAGTGGGCGGCACGTCGGACGGCGTGCCGGGGCAGTACGCGCCGTGGAGGATCCCCTCGGCCTGGAGGGCAGCCACCAAGCGCGTGGCGCGTTCGAGCCGGGTCACGGTCAGTGGCCGAATGCGTTCCTCGTCCGGGCAGTATTCGTACAGGCAGTGGGAGCCAGCGCTGAGCCGCAGAGGTTCCTGTTCGGGCTCGGGTCCGGCGTTCTGCCGTTGGCACTGCATGAACTGGCGCACCGCATCCGGGGCGAACACGACTCGGTCGCCCGTCCAGCGCGCTCCGGCTTCCTGCAGGCGGCGGGCGACGTGCGCCGCAGGCACCGCCATGCCCACCTCGGCGAGCAGACGGACGGCGCCCTGGCAGATTCGTTCGCTATCGAGGTCGCGGACCAGCAGAGCCAGATGATCGTGCACGGTACGTCCTCCTCTTGTGTCTGCACACCGGCGATGACGGGCCCGCGAGCGGCCGTGGGCCGATGGGCTCGGCTGTGTTCGCACGGATGGGGGGCCGCGCGCGCGTGCCAGCGAAGCGGCGGGCACGCCAGCCGACGCTGGCAGCGCGAGGCGCGCGGCTCCGGCGGCCGGGGCACGAGCGACTCGGGCAGCGAAGATACGGCGGGTGGTAGGCCGGCGGAAGCGACGGCGTCCGGCCCGTCCGGCGGCTGCGGGGCTTGACGCGACGGGCGGTGCGTTCGTCACTGTGCGGAGCAGGCGAGCCGGTCGGCGCCCGGTTGGCGGTCAGGAGCTCTGCCGACGCGCCGCCGCGTCGATTGGCGGGTGCCTGCCTCAGGGCCGCCGACCTCGCCGTTCTGGCCGAACGTGCGCGCCGTTCACGAAAGGATGACGGACATGATCAAACTCGCCTACGTCGCCGCTCCCGAGCCCAGTCTCACGGTGACGCTGATGCAGCAGTGCGGCGTCGCGCACGCCGTGTACTACCCGTCTCTGCAGACCATCCCCAACGCACCCGAAGACCAGCAGCCGTGGGGGTACGCGGCGCTGGCCCGCGCCAAGGCCGGCTTCGAGCGCATCGGACTCGAGATGGCCGTGATCGAAGGCCGCCCCCCGATGGAGAAGATCAAGCTGGGGCTTCCCGGCCGCGACGAGGAGATCGACGTGGTCTGCCGATTCCTGCGCCACATGGGCGCCCTGCACATCCCCGTGTGGTGCAGCATGTGGATGCCCATCCTGGGGGTGATCCGCACCGCCCGTGCCGTGCCCACGCGCGGCGGGGCCACCGTGTCGGCCTATCGCCATGCAGACCTGCCTGACCGGGACAAGTTGACCGAGTACGGAGTCATCACCGAGGAGCAGCAGTGGGAGAATCTGCGCTACTTTCTCGAGCGCGTGGTGCCGGTCGCCGAGAAGGCAGGCGTGATGATGGCCATGCATCCCGACGACCCACCGTTCTCGCCCATCCGCGGTGTGGCCCGGATCATCAGCAGCATCGAGAACTACCAGCGCATGCTCGACCTGGTGCCCAGCCCGGCCAATGGCATTGCGGTGTGTCAGGGCAACTTCGCGCTGATGACCAAGGATCTGCCCAGCGTCATCCGCGACTTCGGCAAGCAGGGCCGCATCCACTTCGTGCACTTCCGCGACGTGCGGGGGACGCCGGACGATTTCGTGGAGACCTTCCACGACGACGGCCAGACCGATCTGCTCGAATGCCTGCGGGCGTACCGCGACATCGGCTACGACGGCGTGGCCCGGCCCGACCACTACCCCAAGATGGGAGACGCAGAGTACCGGGACGAGCTCACGCTGGCCCGACTGTTCGCGGTGGGATATATCACCGGGCTGCGCGAGGCGGTGTACGGCAAGGCGGCCAGATAGGGCCCAGCGTGCGGACCGGGTGCCGGTCGCACGCGCTGGATGCCAGTGAACAGGAGTGGCGCGCGGGGTCGCTGGACGCACGGGCGTGCACCGGCACCGGCTGGCGCCAACAGCGAAGGATCATGCCCATGGACAGGCTGCCGCCAGTGGTGATCGATGTCCGCCGCGTGAAGCCGTTGTCGTTCGGCGACGAGTACGACTCGCGGATGATCCTCGACCACGTGCTCACGGGTCGAGAAGGAACGATCCAGATCAACCACGGGACGGTCAAGCCGCACTGTGCCTTGGCCGGAGCGACGCACGAGGCGGACGAGATCTACTACATCCTCTCGGGCCACGGCCGCCTGAGGCTGGACGATCAGGTCGTCGACGTGGGGCCGGACCAGGTCATCTTCATTCCCGCCGGGGTCTTCCACGCCCTCGACAACAGCGGATCGGACGAGGAGCTGAAGCTGCTGACGTTCTGGAAGGACTATCGATTCAACGACGCCTATCGCGCCCGCCTGGAGAAGTGGGGGACGTCCTTCAAGACCATCGACGACGACTGACACGCAACGGCTCGCGACAGCGGGCAGGGCATCGGCAGGGCCGACCTGGCCGCTGGACGATGGCCAGGCCGGGAAAGTGGGGGCTCGGTGGCGAAGCTCTGGATAGGCACTAGTGGCTGGGACTACCGGCACTGGCGCTCCGGTGTCTTCTACCCGGAGGGCCTCAAGGGCATCGAGCGGCTGGCCCACTACGCGACGATTTTCGCCTGCGTCGAGCTGAACTCCACCTTCTACCACACGCCCCGCGAGGCTACGGTGCGCGGTTGGCGCGAGCGCACGCCGGACGGGTTCCTCTTCGCTTACAAGGGCGCGCGCACCGTGACGCATGTCCGGCGACTGCAGGGTGTGGACGACGTCGTCCGCTTCGTGGTGGGACGTGCCGCCTGGTTGGGCGACAAACTCGGGCCCATCCTCTGGCAGTTCCCACCCAGGTTCGCCTGCGACCTGGAGCGTCTGTCCGCCTTCCTGCGGCTCTTGCCCGTGCCGCATCGGTACGCCTTCGAGTTCCGGCATCCTTCGTGGTTCCAGGAAGGCTGCTATCGGCTGCTGCGCGATCACGATGCGGCCCTCGTGTGGGGCGACACGCCTCGCTATCCGCTCGTCAAGGAGGTGACCGCCAACTGGGTGTACGCACGCCTGCACGGGCACGATGTCCTGTATGCGTCCTGCTACAGCGACGCCGAGCTGCAGGAGTGGGCGGCGGACTTCGCGCGGGCTGTGGACCAGGGGCGGGACGTGTTCGTCTTCTTCGACAACGATGCGCAGGGCCACGCACCGCACAATGCACTGACCCTGCGGGAACTGTGGCACCGGCGGGGCGGCGACGACGGCAGCGCTCCAGAGCCGCCGGGAAACGAGAGCCGCGCGTCCAGCGAGGGCTGTGCACGTTCTGGGTCGGGGGCTTGACGCCCGCGCTCACCGAGACGATGGTGACGACCGCCAAAGTTCCGGCGGAGGCGGTCACCATCGTGTTCGAAGAGCTGCCCAAGGAGAACTGGGCCACCGGCGGGCAGTTGCACAGCGAGAGATTCCCCGCCGCGTGAGCCGATCGCGCCGGTCCGCCGGCCGTCCCATCGTCCGCTCGAGCGCGAACCGCTGCCACGAGGACTCGTGCGTATGCCTGCCTATCAGCATGCCAGCTATGCAGGGGAATCGATCACCCTGCAGAACGCCCACCTGCGTCTGGAGGTCCACAAGCGCCGCACCGGCTGGGGCTGGGCCGAGGTCTACACGCCCGCCGGCAAGCTCATGGCCGTGCTCGACCATCTCGGCGAGATCATGGTGCGCGATCAGGAAGTGCCGATGCGCCTGGAAGCGGACACCTGCCGCCGGGTCTTGGGAACGTTCGGCGAGCGGCTCGTCTTCCCGGTCGAGTCGCTCATCGTGCAGGACAAGCTGCGCGGGACCTCCTTCGAGCCGTGGATCCGTTACCCGCTGGACATCCACTGCCTGGCGGGCCAGACCAGCATCACCCTGGAGCCCGACCGTCCGGTCGTGCACCTGTCGTTCCGGTTCAAGTCGAACGCGAACCAGTATGCCCGGTACGTGCGCGGGCCGTGGCTGAAGGTGGGCCAGGATTCGTTCGGCAGCGCCAAGACCGATGCCATCTTTCCCGGCGTGGAATGGTTGCTCGGCGGTGAATGGTCGAGTGGGACGGATTGGTTCAAGGACCCGTGGGCGAGGCGTTGGGTGCCCCACCCGCACAAGGTGGCCATCCCGCTGATGGCGGTCAGCCACGAGGGCACGGGCATCGGCCTGGCCTGGAATCCCCGCCAGCATGTCACCGGGTGGTTCAACTACCGCCGGTGCGGACCCCAGCCGGTGTTCGCTTCGCCGAACTTCATCGACCGGCGCAACAACCATCTGCTGGGACTGATGATCCCGGAGGCGGAGAGCGAAGCCCAGGAGAACCAGCTCTGGGCCGAGCCGCCGCTGGAACTGCACCTCGAGCAGCGCATCGACTTCGACGCCGAGATCTTCCTGGTCGAGGGCGACAGCCTGGACGTGGTGACAGAGTGGGTGCGGCGCCATCGCCTGCCAGAGGTGGCGCCGCGCTGGCCGCTCGGCGAAGCCCTCGAGCGCATCGCGCGGGCGTACGACGGCCATCTGTGGCACCCGGGGCGTGGCTGGGGCACCGACCAGACGCCCCACGGTGTGGGCCCGTTTCCGCCGCGGTGGGCGGCGCCGTACATCGGCCGGCATCCAGAGCATCCGGTGGCCCGCTCGTTGCAGGAGAAGATCGACTGGTGCTGCCAGCAGCCGGCCTATCGGGAACGACAACAAGGCGAGGCGCGCCGGGGCGCGCGCGAGTGGCAGTTGGAGCGAGGCCGGGAGTTGCTGTCGTACCAGCGGCCGGACGGCTCGTTTCCGTTCGATCCAGACGGCCGGCACTGGGTGAAGGATGACTTCACGGTGGCGCGCGAATACCTGGAGCCCATGGGGCTGGCTGGGGACACGGCGCTGGACATCACGATCGTGCCGGCCACGGAGCTGCTGAGACTCGCGGCGGCCACCGGCGAGGCGGCCTTTCGCGAGGGAGCCCGTAAGGCCCTGGAGTTCTGCCTGCCCATGCGGCGGCCGGAGGGCGGCGACTACTGGGAGACGCCCTTGCACGCGCCGAACCTGCTGGCCGCCGGCCACGCCGCCATCGCCTACGAGCTCGGCTATCGCGCCTTCGGCGACGAGCGCTACCGGGCCAAGGCCATCCGCTGGATCCGCTGCCTGCTGCCGTTCACGCACCTGTGGGAACCGGCCGACAAGCCCATGCTGTACAACACCAAACCCTGCCTGTGCGCCAGCGACTGGTATTTCGCCAACTGGGTGCGCGATCACGTGCAGTGGGAGGTCCTGGAGACGTTCGCGGCGTCGCTCGAGCACGGCATCGATTGGGGCGCGATCGATCCGCAGATCGATTGGCGGCGCTTCCACGAGGGGATCACGCTGGCGGCGGTCCGCTGGATGATCGATCACGCGCAGGGGAATTGGCTGCCGCACAATCTGCCGGCGACCCTGGAGCTCTACCGCCAGGGCTTGCTGGACGATTGCCTTCCGGACACGCACAATTCCACGACCGGCAATTACGGTGGGGCGGCCATCATGCCCGATGCGATCGCGGTCAACCTGCTCGGCCTGCTAGAGCGCGGGCAGGGGTAGAGGCGGGGGATCGCGGTCCACGGGTCGACTGCGCGAGTCAGTCGCCATTGGCATACTGGTGGGGCCATGGAGGCGTTGCAGAGAGTGACGCTGGCCATAACACTCAGGAAGGAGGCTTCTGGCTATGGTGACGCGGACCGCTCTCGGTGGTGGTGGCGAGTAGCGGATCGCCGCCGCCGCGGCGAGAAGCGGGTCTTCGGCGGGGCGCCGTCGGCCAGAACTGCTGGAGTTTCCGCGCAGGACCTCCAGATGTCCGGAAGACACGGCGCGCAGCGCGAGGACCGGTGCTTGCGTGCGCGCGGGTTCGCGGTGGGCAGAAGCGCGACGCGAGTCCTGGGCGATGGCGCCCGCGGCCGGGGCCGGAGCGCGATGGCCGCGGGCGCGCCAGACACGATGTCCGAACTACCCGGGGCGGAGAGGAGGGCGATCATGAGAGCGATGGGTTGGCGACTCGCGCTGGCGATTGTCGGGCTGTCGGTCGGCGGCTCGGCGGCCGCAGCCAGCGCGCAGGCCGCACTGGAGGTGGAACTTGGGTACGTCGTGCCCGCCTACATGGACGTGGGCATTCCCGGCGACACGGGGACCCGGTTCTCGCTGAACGACGATCTGGAGGCCCGCCGCACGCCGGCGTTTCGCGGTCGGTGCGGGTACACGTTTCGCGGAAGGCACTGGGCTGGCGTCCTGGCCGCGCCGCTGACCGTGGAGTCCCACGGGGTCTTGGCGGCAGACGTCGACTTCAACGGTACGAGGTTCCCGCGGGGGACCTCGGTCGACGCCAAGTTCCGGTTCGACTCGTACCGACTGATCTACCGGTATCTGGTCCATCGCTCGGAGCGGTGGGGCGTCAGCCTGGGCGTGGCGGCGAAAGTGCGCGATGCCGCCATTCGTCTGGCGGGCGGCGGGTGGGAGTCGGAGAAGACCAACACCGGCATGGTGCCATTGCTGAGCTTCGCCGTGACCTGGACGCCGAGCGCCGGGTGGGCCGCGCTGGTGGACGGCGAAGCGCTGGGGGCGCCGCAGGGGCGGGCGGAGGATGTGCTGTTCGCGGTGCGCTGGGAGCCCGACCCGCGCCTGGCGGTGCGCGCGGGGTACCGGGTTCTGGAGGGCGGCTCGGATGTGGACGAGGTCTACACGTTTTCCTTGTTCCACTACGCCGTCGTCGGCGCGGTGTGGAAATTCTGAGGGCTGCGCGGCCAAGCGGCATCGCCGCGCCAGCTCCGCAACGCAAAGCCCCCCGCCGCGCGCCGCCGCAGCGAGGGGCTTCGATCATGGTGGGCGATACTGGAGTCGAACCAGTGACCTCCTGCATGTCAAGCAGGCACTCTAACCATCTGAGCTAATCGCCCTACGGGTCGGCTCGACAGCGACCGCGGACCGCCAGTTGTGGTCGCTGGTCGAGGCCAAAAGTGGACGCGAATATAGACCCCGGACTAGCGTGGGTCAAGCCACGGCCGGCCTGCTGCCGCACGGGTCCGGACAGACGCGCGCGCAGGTGATGGTCGCTCGCGATGGCGGGCCGGGGCCGGACCCGCAGCCTCTCTGCGACCGCCAAGGAGCCACCGCGCCGCGGTCGCGCGGGTCCTGGTGAATTCGGCGGACTTGGCGGCCTGACCCAGCGGATCTGTCGCGACAACGATCCTCCGGCAGGGAGCGGCGCGATCGGTGCGGCGTTCTGTCGGGTGGCGTTCGGGCCGCGCCGATCACCTGTCGGCACGAGGAGGATTCCCTATCTTCCGCACCATGTTCGCTCGAGTGCGCCGCGCGCTGCGTTCCCTGCGCCGCAGCCAGATGGCCTTCATGGCCGTGGGGCTGGTGGTCTTCTTCGTGGTCACGGCGGGGCTGTTCTGGGTGCTGGAGCACGATCACCCCGGGCAGCGGGGCCTGCTGGAGACGCCGCTGGACGCGGTCTACTGGTGGCTGATCACGTGCACCACGGTCGGGTACGGCGACATCGCCCCCAAGACCCAGGGCGGCCGCCTCCTGGTAGGGGTCATGGTCGTGGTCGGTGTGGGGGTGGTCACCACGTTCGTGGCGCGTCTGGGCAGCATGTTCATGGAGCGACGGCTGGCGCAGTTGAGGGGGCACGGGCGCATGGATCAACTCGCAGAGCACATCGTCATCTGTGGCTGGCACGACGATCTGGACGGCATCCTCCGCGGCATGCTGACCGTGGATCCGGGACTGTCAGCCGAAGGCGTGGTGGTGATCAATCGGCTCGGTTCCGAGCGGGTCGACCTGCTGCGCAGCCGGCCGGAGTTCTCCGGACTGCACTACATCTCCGGAGACTACACGGACCGCGCGGATCTGGCGCGGGCGGGAGTGGAGCGGGCGCGCGCTGTGCTCATCCTGGCGGATCCCACGGATCCGGGCGCGGATGCGGCGGCGCTGCTGAGCGTCATGGCGATCAGGCAGTTGTCGCGGCGCATCCACGTGTGCGCCGAAGTCCGCGAGGAGCGGTTCGTCGGCCACTTGCTGCAGGCGGGCTGCGACGAGGTCCTGCACCTGGGTTCCTTCCGTCGCGCCCTGGCCGCGCAGGTGGTGCTGTCGCCGGGCATGGGCAACGTGTTCGCGGCGCTGCTGGAGTCCGACGGCGGAGCGTACCTCCAGATCGAGCCGGTGCCGGCTGCGTGTCGCGGCCGGACCTTCGCCGACGTGCAGCGCGCGTACGCCGAACAGGGGGACGGGCTGGTCGTCGGGGTGCTGGAGAACGTGGGCAACCCGTACGACATGAAGCGCGAGGCATTGCGCGAGGCCCAGATGGCGCCCGACATCAGCCAACTGGTCAGCCAACTGCGGGCGGTGAAGGAGAAGAAGCCGAACTCTCCGGTGCTGTGCCCGCCGCCAGACCATCCGGTCGGCGAGCGCACCTGTGCGGTACTGCTGCGCCGGCGCCGTGCGGAGAGGCAGGCATGAAGCCGAATCCAGAACTGCGCGACAGGCTCTGTCGCTTCGCCATCGCCCGATCCTTGGCCGGCGACGAGGCGCTGCTGGACGCGCTGCTCGAGCTGCTCGAACCGGCGGATTTCGCCGCGGGGACGGACATCGTGGCCAAGGGCCAGTCCGGGACCGAGGCCTACCTGCTGGTGGCCGGCACTGCCGAGGTCATCGACTTCACGCTGCAGGGCGAACCCTATCTCAAAGCCGTCCTGAGCGCCGCCGACGCGGTGCTGTTCGGGGAGATGGCGCTGATCACCAGCGAAGTCAGGACCGCCACCGTCCGGGCGCGCACGGCGTGCACCTGCTGGGTGCTGCGGCAGGAAGACTTTCTTCGCCTGGGCCACGCCTGTCCGCGCCTGGGCTGGGCGGTGCTGCTGGAGATCGCGCGCCTGCTGGCCGAAAGGTTGGAGCGGACCAACCAAGACGTGCTGCGGCTCTTCGAGGCGTTGGTCATGGAGATAGAGGGCGGCATCGGGCGGCACTGAACTGCTCGCCTCGGCTTCGTGGCAGAGGGGGCTGCGAGAGGGCCGCGGGCGCCGGGCGCACGCGGGCCTGTCGCTTTCTGGAGAGCCTGCTGCGGCGGAAGCGGGAGCGATCGGCGTGCGCTTGACCGTGGTATCCTTCCAGAGAGGGCGACAAGCGGCGTGGGCCGAGATCGAGCGAGAGTACGTCGAGAGACTGGCGCGGTACGCGAAGGTCGAGCTCGTCACGGTGCAAAGCTGGGACGCGCGCACCGGGGTGCCGGAGCGCCTGCTGCGATCTGCCTGGTGCATCGGGCTGTTCATGGATGGCAGGCAGTGGGACTCGCTGGGTCTGGCCAGACGCCTGCAGGTGCTGATGAACCAAGGCCGGTCGCACCTGGTGTTCGTCATCGGCGCCGCAGAGGGCATGCCCGCGCGCGCCGCCGAGCAGGTGCGCGAGCGCTGGTCGCTGTCGCGGCTGACCTTCGGGCACCGGCTGGTCAGAGTGGTGCTGCTCGAATCCCTGTACCGGTCCTTCGATCTGCTGCACGGCGGCCCCTACCACAAGTGACCTCGCCAGTCCGCGGGCCAGCCAGGCGCGGCTGAGACGAGGGCTGTCGGTCCCGTCGGTCGGGGCTGCGCCGTGCCAGCAGGGCGGTCTGCCCTCGCGCTGGCCAGCCTGGGGCTGCGGCCGGTCTCGAGCGTTCCGCGGCGACCGGTGCGCGCGCTCAGAACCAGCTCGTGGCCTTCTCCCACCAACTCATGCGGGGCACTGCCTTCTCGGCGACCACCGGGAACACGGCGATGAGGCTGTCTCCCAGACTGACCTCCAGGCGCCCGAGCTGCTGGCCCGCATCGATCGGGGCCGGCCATTTCTTGGGGAGTTCGAGCCTGTGCGCCAGCCGCGTTTCTTGCCCGGGCCGGAGCACGACGGATGCTGGTTCGGCCACTACGGCTCGCACCTCGGGTTCGTATCCCCAGGACACGGCTACGGTGCCCAGGGGCTGGCCGGGGCTAGCCAGCGGCACGCGCGTGTAGTTGTCGAACCCCCAACTCAGCAGACGGGAGACTTCGCGGGCGCGGACGCGATCGGAGGGGGTGCCCATGACCACCGCGATCAGGCGCATGCTCTGGCGCTGGGCCGTGGCCACCAGGCAGAATCCCGCACGGCTGGTATACCCGGTCTTGAGGCCATCCAAGCCCTCGTACCTGCCCAGCAGCTTGTTGGTCGTGTGCAGGGTGAACTTGCCGTTGCGGAATGGCTTGCTCACCGTGGACGACCATTCCAGCACGTGCGGATACTTGACCAGGACGCGGGCGATCTGCGCCAGGTCGTACGCGGTCGTCAGGTTGCCGTTGTCTGCCGGCGTATCGTCCAGTCCATGGACGTTGACGCAGCGCGTGTGCTCCAAGCCCAGCTCGCGGGCCTTGGCGTTCATGAGGTCGATGAAGGCCTCGGCCGAGCCAGCGACGTGCTCGGCCACGGCTACGCAGGCGTCGTTGGCCGAGGCGATGACGATCGCCTCCATCAGCTCGCCTAGGGTGAACACCTCGCCCTCGCGGAGATAGACCTGGGAACCTCCGACGCGGCTGGCGCGCGGCGACACCACGACCTCTTCGTCGAGTCGGTGACGGCCGCTCTCGAGCTCGTCCATGACGACGAGTTCCAGCAGCAGCTTCAGAGTGCTGGCCGGCGAGCGCTGCAGATACGGTTGGTGCGCGTACAACACGGTTCCAGTCTGGGCTTCGATGAGCACGGCCGAGGCGTACGGCGGCGGCGGTCCCGGCTCATCGGTGATGGCGCGTGCCGTGGCGAACCGGCACACGGACAGCACGCACAGAAGGGTGGACACTAGTCTGGGGCGCGATGGCATCGTCATTCCTTTGCCCTTGCGGCCAACCCGCCTACCTCGGCCGGCGGGCGCGTACCCTGGAAGGGGAGAGCAGAACGGCAGTCCGCTCGGTGGAACGGGAGCTTCCACGCGGATCGTGCGCCCTGTCCGCAACGCGGCAGGCGCGGCCGTCGCTGGTCGAGCACCGAGCCTGGCAGCAGCCGGGGGAGGCGGCC
>Ga0067045_1031625_pt1 | contig 11781 bp, 10 predicted proteins | sample TerdegcTABiofilm_FD_59184 | JGI IMG/M metagenome (GOLD analysis project Ga0067045, IMG submission 59184) | Combined Assembly of (Gp0054472, Gp0054536) Wastewater bioreactor microbial communities from Singapore -Terephthalate degrading...
TTTTTTATAAAATAACTTAGGAGGGTAAATGAAGATAAAATTATTCTTTTTAGTTTGGATTGGTGTAATGCCTGTTCTCAACGCTCAGGATAATGTATCAACCCAAAGCGTATTGTCGGTGGAGCAGGTAAAAGCTCGGCCGGTGGTTGATGTTAAAAACAAAGAATATATAGATGCGAAGGAGTTTGATGACATTTTAAGAGAAGCAGAAAATAAGTTAAAAATGGATAAGAGCCAGAATAAAAAACTTAGAGATTATGTGTTTGAACTTTTACCTAAAAAAATTAAAAAAGATATGTATCCTCATGAAAAATTTGAAACAACCAATTTTCTTTTAGAGCTTAAAGAAAATCAGCCGGAACTTGCTATTAAATTGTTTTCTAAAGAAATAGGGATTAATAAAACTAATCCATATGCATATTACGAAAGAGCCGGGGTTTATTTAAAAGGATGTTTTACAAAAGTAGATAAAAAAGCATGTGAAAATGCTATTAAAGACCTTAATGAATCTTTAAAATATGTAAAAAACGATACTGAGACAACTATAGATGGGTTGCCTTTTAGATGGAGTATTTATGAAATGTTAGGGCGTATTTACAGTTATTCAGAAACCGATATAAATGACTTTAATAAAGGATTATTTTATTTTACAAAAGCTATAAATGCAGACACATCAAAGCCAAGCATTTCATATTATGACCGCGCAAAAGTTTATTTAAAACTTGATAAATTTGAACAGGCAATAAAAGATTTGTCTGAGTATAAAAAATCTACTATGCAATCCGAAGATGAGAAAAAAAATTATATTATAGGTTTATGCGTGAGTTTATATAAAAAAACTAAAAGGGATTATATACCCGAGTGCCCTTATAGAAACGAAATAGAGGTAAAATTAGAAGAGTAATTTAGAGGGCTTATTCGAAAAATGTACCCACTCTGTTTGTAAATAGATTACCTGTTAATTTCGGTTATAATTTGATAAAATATATTTGGGAGATGGAGTTCTCCTTAAAACCGCCCTGGCGGCTGATAACTCCTGAGCTAAAATAAAAGGAGGTATCTTATGGAACACATATATCAGCTTGCCACAATATACATAGCTCTGGCGGTAACAAGCGCAATAATAGCCTATCATCTAAAAATATCGATAGCCTTGATAGAAATAACCGTCGGCGCCATAGTGGCGAATATCGCTTTAAAATATGCGGGAATAAATATTTTAGAGCCGAATACCGAATGGATAAAAGTTCTCGCTTCGTTTGCGGCGATTCTTTTGACGTTTTTAGCGGGTACAGAGCTCGACCCTAAAACCCTCAAAGATAAAAGAAAAGAATCCTTAATAATAGGAACAATAGGTTTTTTAGCTCCTTTTATCGGGGGGTATCTGGTATCCAAATACCTGGTCGGATGGAGCCGCGACGCTTCTCTTCTGGTCGGAATAGCGCTTTCTACAACTTCCATGGCGGTAGTTTATGCCGTTATGATAGAAACTGGACTCAATTCCACGGAATTTGGAAAAGGGATTCTGGCCTCCTGTTTTTTAAACGATATAGGAACGGTTTTGGCTTTAGGTTTTGTTTTTTCTCCTTTTAATCTTAAAACCGTAGTTTTTATTTTGGTTTCAGCCGTCGTAATTTTTATATTTCCCAAAGCCACGGATTATCTCACCAACATATACGGCAACAGGACCGCCGCTATAAGAGCGAAGTTTGTAATGCTGGTTCTTTTGTTTTTAGGTTTTGTAGCCGTAAGGTCCGATGTGGAGCCTGTTCTTCCCGCATATATAGCCGGCATGGTTTTGGCGGAGTTTAGCATTAGAAATAAAAACTGGATTTTAAGAATGAGAACTCTTACCATAGGTTTTTTAACCCCTTTTTATTTCTTAAGAGCGGGAAGCTTCGTTTCTTTTAAAAGCTTAATATCCGCGCCTCTTATATTTATTTTTCTTTTTCTATCGAAGGTTTTGTCAAAAATATTCGGGCTTTATCCGTTTATTTCCATGTTTAGAAAAGAAAAGAATGAGAGAATGTATTACACTCTTTTAATGTCGACCGGTCTTACATTCGGCACCATATCCGCGCTTTTTGGATATACTCACGGCATAATCGATCAGACCCAGTATTCGTTGATTGTTATGGTCGTAATAGCAAGCGCTGTAATACCGACGGCGATAGCCACGTTATTCTTTGAGCCAAAGCATCTCATACCGGCTAAAAAACATATGACAGAGACAAAGGATGAACTTATCGAAGAATAAGATAAAAGAACTGGGGTCTTTGGCGTTAAAGTACGATTTTAAAGACGTCTTAAGCCTCATAGATAATTTATATTCGATAGTACAAGAAAATAAAACGATAGATGTCGCCATCGTCGGCAGATTTAAATCGGGTAAAAGCAGTTTTATTAATTCCATTATTTCAAGAGACGTTCTTCCCTGCGGAATACTGCCGGTAACCGGGGTTATAACCGTAGTTTCTTACGCGGAAAAAGACTCGGCGGAGATAGTTTTTTTTGACGGAAGCAAAAAGATATGCGATATAAACGAGGTCGTAAATTATGTAAGCGAAGAGAGAAATCCCGGCAATATTCTTAAAGTAAGGCTTGTCGATTTAAAATTAAAGATTTCAGAAGATTTTAAAAAAATAAGGTTTATAGATACTCCCGGGCTTTATTATTCCAAAACTCACTCGGACGCCACATTCTCTCTTTTCCCGAGTCTCCAGCTTGCCATAGTGGCGATTAGTTTCGATTCGCCACTCTCCGAAAATGAAGCGGAATTTATAAATATTTTAAAGAAACATACCCCCAAGGTATTGATACTGATAACCAAAACGGACCTTATATCGGAAGAGGACGGGGAGAAGGTTTTGGAATTTGTTAGAAAAAGATTGGGGGAGTTTGATGTGATGAAATATTCAGTTAAAGACACGGGTTTAAGAAATAAAATTTTAAACGATATAATAGAACCTTTAAACGAAAAAATGGAAATAGTTAAAGAAGAGATTATCGGTTATAAAACCGAAAATATAAGAAAATATCTTATTTCTTTTTTAAAAGCGGCTTATAATACGGTCTGCAAAAAGGACGACGAGATAAAAAAACTTAAAAAAGAAATATATGACAATATTGAAAAAATAAACGAATTAAAAAAAGATTTGCAGGTGCTTAAGATAAACGAATTTTCCAAAAACAAAGATAAAACGATAAAGTTATTTCTGAAAAAACAGTACGAGATATCGGAGTATTGCGTAAATACGATAAACAAAAAATTATCCGAAAGAGAAGAAAATCTTATGGAAATTTCAAAAAGTTACGAAGATATTTTAGCCGAAGTTCTAACGGAAAAAATTTATGAATTAAGCGAAACGGAAGTTCCGAAAATCAAAAATATGGGGGATAAAATAATACGAAAGTTCGGGGATATGACCAACAATTTTATAAAAACTTTTATAGAAGAATCTAATAAAGTTTTAAAGACCGATATCCCTTTTATACCGATAGAACAAAGCGATATCGAAATAAAACTTTCAAAAACAAGCGTCACCCAGGCTTTTGACGTCCATATAGAGCTTTTATGGTTTTTGATACCTTTAAGAATAAAGTTTATAAAGAAAATTGTAATAAATCATATTCTAAAAGGAATAGCTTTCGATGTGGAAAAGAATCTTACGAGAGCAGGCTCTTCGGTCGCGGATATTTTGAATAACGAGATAGAGAAAAAAATGAATGCGATAATAAAAGAAGCCGAGGAAAGAATTTCTACGGTTAAAAAGGTTCTGGATAAAACCGATATAAATTTATCGGACATAGAAAAGGATATCAGTTTTTTGGAGCAAATAGATAAAACTCCGCTTTAGCCTTCATGGAGGATGCTTCGGTTTCGGCTTTTTTACCGCTACCCCAGAATAAATCTATTCTTCCCGCTCCTCTTATGGCGCTACCGGTATCGTGAGAGGATATAAATCTTGAAAATTTTTTAAATTCTATTATCTTTTCACCGTTTTCGTCGCTTACCGGTTTTGTGGATATTATATAAGCCAAGATCCCGTACGGTATATAGGCCGGGTCTATGGCTACCGATCTTTGGGGTATAAGTTCTTTGCCTATGGCGCCGACCGCTTGAGTTTCTTTGTCTTTAAGATTAAAAAATATATATCGAGGGTTTAGATTTACAAGCCTTTCTTCTCTATCCTGGGGTTGAGAGGAAAGGTATTTTATGAAATCTTTGAAATTCATAGACGGAATTTCTCCGCAATCCATAAGTATTTTCTGAACGCTTTGAAATTTCCATCCGTTTGCTCCGTCAAACCCGATTCTGTCGTATGAACCGTCGGGGTATCTTATTATGGAAGAGCCCTGTATCTGAGCCAGCATTATATGCGAGGGGTGATTTGAGTAGACTATTTCAAGATTATGTTTGTCTATGGCTCCTTTTCTTATCTCTTCGGTAGAGTAGTATTTAACAAGATTTCCGTTTTCGTCGTATCTGCCGTAGTCGAAATCCTGTCCGACTACCTTGATAAGATCCGGGGGTCTGAAATGAATTGCGTATTTGTAATCTTCGTCTTTTTCTTTTTTTACGGCTATCTCGCTTTCATAATAACCGGTTATTGTGACGTCCTTCGTATCGTCCGCAACCGCTTTGTATATCTTAAATTCCTTTTTTAATATTTCAAATATGTTTTTATAAGAAAGCGTGGATGAGAATATTTCATATAATCTTTCCGAAGATTTGAGCATCTGGTCTTTAGTATACGAATCTTTTCCGAATTTGACCGAGAAAGAGGATGGTTTGGATTTCCAGTATTCTATATTTATTTTAATGGAATCTAAAAGGCTTTTTCTATCCAGGTCGTCGTCCATATCGCTCAAAGATGTCCAGCTGCCAAGAGACACGTCTTTAACCGGATTTTCTATGTCTAAGTATTCTATATTTAATCTTAGGTCGGAAAAACTTTTAGGACAGGACGATTTGGTTTCAAACTTGGGGTAAACTTTTGGAATTTCGTTATTAAAATTTTTCGTGTCTAAGTTTTGAGCGTTTAAAAAACAGGATAAAATGTAACAAATTATCGGCTTCACAAATAAATATTAATAAAAATAGGCTTGTTTTTCAAGGGACCTTCGGGCACGATTTTGGAGATTTAGAAGATATGGAAGGGGTGGAAGAAATTAGAGGTATAGAGGCGTAGATGTGTAGATGTGTGGGAGCGTGGAGGATTGGATGAATGGAGGACTGGAGGATTGGTAAATTCAAATCGTACAACTTTTTCTTCCAATCGTGCAACTTTAGACTTTGAACATTAAACTTTAGACATTGAACTTTCTTTGTTTTGACGATATTTAAAAATATGTTATAATTAATTTATTATGGCATATAAATGTAAAATATGTGGAAAATCTGCTAAGAGCGGCAAAAGCTACAGCCACTCCAATAAAGCTTCTATAAGAAAATTTAAACCCAATCTTCAGAAGCAGAAGATTGTTCTGGATGGCAAAACTACTACCTGTTACGTATGCACAACCTGCATAAAAAGCAACAGGATAGTTAAGGCTATATAAAAAAATTGCCGTATCTTTTTAGAAAAAATCAAAAAAACTATTGACAAATTCATTGGGAATTACTATTATTATATTATGCATTTAAATTATTAGGAGGAAAGATGGCATCAAAAACCAAAAGAACACCCAACGCAAAGTTCATGGCCCCTGTAACACCCGATGAGGTTCTTGCCGAAATAGTCGGTTCCAAACCGATTCCGAGAACTCAGATAACCAAAAAAATATGGGACTACATAAAGAAAAACGGATTACAGGACAAGAAAAATAAAAGAATGATAAACCCCGATGAGAAATTGGGAAAAGTATTCGGCGGCAAAAAACAGATAAGCATGTTTGAAATAGCCGTATACGTAAAAAAACATACGAAATAATTCGGGACTAAATCGTAATTGAAAGGAGCGATTCTTTTAAGTTTCGCTCCTTTTTTATTTTCATATAAATTTTTAAAAATGTATAATTTATAATAGAGAAGTATTACGCGTAATTTGCGCGGGAGATTTTATGTTTATAAAATTGCTGGTTTTGTCTTTATCTTTATTCTGTGTCCCGCCCGGCTTTTCGGCGGATGCTAAAAAAGATAATACGAAAGTTTCCGATTATGCCGTAAGGAAAGTTTTAATAGCCACTTACTCCGGCGTAATAATACCGGTGGCAAGCGAGTATATAAACTCGGCGATAGATAGATTGAACTCTGAAGATTTCGATATGATGATTTTAAGGCTCGACACCCCCGGGGGGCTTGACGCTTCGATGAGAGAGATAATAAAAAAGATGTTAGATTCCAAAAAACCGATAGTCGTATATGTTTATCCAAAAGGAGCGAGAGCCGCTTCGGCAGGCGTTTTTATAACGGTGGCTTCTCATATAGCGGCTATGAGCCCTTCCACCAATATAGGAGCGGCCCATCCGGTTATGATTGGAGGGGGAGGGATAGATCTTGATAATAAGAAAGACAAGGATAAAGACAAAAAACAATCTTCGGCGATGGAAGAAAAGGTTTTAAACGACGCAAAGGCTTACATCAAATCAATATGTCAGTATAAAAACAGAAATGTGGATTGGGCGGTAAACGCGGTTACCAAAAGCGACTCCGTTACCGCAAACGAGGCTTTGAAATATAAAGTGATAGAATTTGTGGCCGAAGACGAAAAAGATTTGCTTAAACAAATTCATAATTTTAATCTGGACAAATTCGGGGTAATAAAAACGGATACCGTAAGAGAAACGGTTTATTTCGAAAGAACGAAAAGACAATCTTTTTTGTCTACTATAACCGATCCTAACATAGCAATGCTTTTAATGAGTATAGGCGCTATAGGTATTTTTATAGAGCTTTATAATCCCGGGTTAATACTTCCCGGAGTGGTTGGGGCTATGTCTTTAGTAGTCGGTCTTTACGCTTTCCAAACATTAAGCGCGAATTTTGCCGGGATAGTTTTGATACTTTTGGGAATATTGTTTTTGATAGTCGAAATAAAAGTTATGAGTTACGGACTTTTGACTTTTGCCGCGGTGGTTTCAATGTTTTTGGGCGCGACCATGCTTTTCAAAGGCTCTCCGAATATAAGCGGAATAGGAGTGGATATGGGATTTTTAACTATAAATCTTATCGGTCTTATAGCGGTGGTTTTTATACTCGGCTTTGTGGTTCTTAGATCTCATTTGAGAAAAGTCGAGACCGGCAAAGAGGCTATGATAGGCAAGAGATATTTTACCAGATACGCTTTGTCTCCCAAAGGCAAGATATTGATAGAAGGGGAGTGGTGGGACGCCGAAAGCGTAGAAGGCGAGATAGAAGCTAATAAAGAGGTAGAGGTGGTTTCGATAGAAGGTTTTACGGTGAAGGTTAAAAAGGTTAATTAACGGAGGTAGTATATGCAGGGAAGATTTAGTCCTCATTTTCAGAGAATATTTATGGTCGCTCAGGAGCATGCGAAAAGGTTGAATCACGATTATTTGGGAAGCGAACATATACTTTTAGCCATAACCGATGTGGAGGATAGCGTTGCGGCCATAGCGTTAAAAAATTTAAATGTGGATCTTAAAAAGTTAAGGATGAACATAGAAGACGCTATAGGAGTGGGACAATCTATGATGCTTTTAGGCGAACTTCCGCTTAGCATTCAGGCTAAAAAAATAATAGAGTACGCCGTGGAAGAGGCCCAGAAATTCGGCCATAATTATATAGGCAGCGAACACGTTATTTTAGCGCTTGTCAAAGACGAGGAAGGGATAGGAGCGAGGATATTGAATACAATGGGAGTAAGATTTTCCAATTTGAAACAGGAAATAATGAAGATTTTGGGAGAGGCCGGAGCTATGAGAAGAGAGGATGAAGAGGAAGAATATGAAGAGGAGGAAGATGAAAAGCCTCAAAGGCCTCTTTATAGAGAAAAAGAATCTAAACATTCTTCTTCTTATAAACCGATAAGGGTAAAAACCCAAACGTTGGACGAGTTTGGAAGAGATCTTACCGATCTGGCGAAAAACGGGCAATTAGACCCTGTGATAGGAAGAGAAAACGAAATGGATAGAGTGATACAGGTTTTGGGAAGAAGAACAAAAAATAATCCGGTTCTTGTCGGAGAGCCGGGGGTAGGTAAAACCGCCATAGTCGAAGGGCTTGCTCAGAGAATAGTAAGCGGAGACGTTCCCGAGACTTTAAACGGCAAAAGGCTTGTCAGTCTGGATTTGGCTTCGATAGTGGCCGGAACGAAATATAGAGGGGAATTCGAGCAGAGGCTTAAAACGATAATAGACGAGATTAGAAAAGCGAAGAATTCCATAATAATTTTTATAGACGAGCTTCATACGGTCATAGGCGCCGGAGCCGCCGAAGGAGCCATCGATGCGGCTAACATTTTAAAACCGGCTTTGGCCAGAGGAGAGCTTCAGTGTATTGGAGCTACGACATTCGACGAATATAGAAAACACATAGAACACGATCCCGCGCTTGAGAGAAGATTTCAACCCGTTGTGGTCGATCCTCCGACAGTAGATGAAACGATAGAAATTTTAAAAGGACTTAAAGATAAATACGAGTCTCATCATATGTGCGTATATACCGATAAGGCCATAGAAGCCGCGGTGGTACTTTCCGATAAATATATAACCGATAGAGCCCTTCCCGACAAAGCCATAGATCTTATGGACGAAGCGGGTTCGAGCGCAAGACTTAAAATGTCCGTCTATCCGCCGGAATTCAAGGATAAAGAAAGAGAAATAGAAGAAATAAAAGATAAAGAAAAAGAAGCCGAAGAAAAAAACGACCTTGAAAAGAAAGCCGAGCTTGTGGAAAAAAGAAAACAGCTGAAAAAAGAATTTGAGGATATGAAGAAGAAATGGAGAGAGGAGAGGGAAAAGAAAAAACCTACCGTAACCGAAGAAGACATAGCGATAATAGCTTCCAAATGGACCGGTATTCCCGTTACCAGACTTACCCAGTCGGAAGCCGAAAAACTTTTGCATATGGAAGACGAACTTCACAAAAGAATTATCGGTCAGGACGAGGCGGTTAAGATAATAGCCAAGTCGATAAAACGCTCGAGAACCGGAATGAAAGACCCCAAAAAACCGATAGGAAACTTTTTGTTTTTGGGTCCAACCGGCGTAGGTAAAACCGAGCTTGCCAGAGCCGTAGCCGAGTATTTGTTTGGAAACGAAGACGCCATGGTTAGAATAGATATGTCCGAGTATATGGAAAAGTTTGCGGTTTCAAGACTTATAGGCGCTCCTCCGGGATATGTCGGTTACGAAGAAGGTGGAAAATTGACCGAAGCGGTAAGAAGAAAACCTTACTCGGTTGTGGTTTTAGACGAAATGGAAAAAGCGCATCCCGACGTTTATAACATACTTTTGCAGGTCATGGACGACGGAATACTTACCGACAGCCTCGGTCACAAAGTAAGTTTTAAAAACACCATACTTATAATGACGTCCAATATCGGAGCCAGGCTTATAACAAAAGGAAAAACATTGGGATTTGTTCCTTCCGAAGATAAGGAAAGGGATTACAGAGAAATGAAAGATACGGTTATGGATGAGGTCAGAAGAGTTTTTAATCCGGAGTTTATTAACAGAATAGACGAGATAGTCGTTTTCAGGCCTTTGACTCAGGACGATATGTATAAGATACTGGATATAAACTTCGCCAAAGTCCAAAAGAAGGTATCGGATAGAAATATAAAACTTGAAATGTCGTCCAAAGCTAAGGAATTCATAGCCACTAAGGGTTTTGACCCCAATTACGGAGCCAGACCCTTACTTAGAACGATACAGAAGTATATCGAGGATCCGCTTTCCGAGTTTATGCTGGTAAATAAAGTTAAAGACGGCGCTAAAATAAAATTAGATTATTCGGAAGGCGATAAGCTGGATATATCGCTTAAATAAGTTATTTGCCGATTCGGGACCGTATTTATATAACCGACTTCGGTTGTTCTAAAATGTATCGGATGAAAAGATACTTTCCCTTTTTTTTGTTCGTTTTTATAGCTGTTTTGGCTTATTATTTGCATAGATTTATAAAAGACGAAGATATGGGAATATCCAAAATAGCTCGTTCAAGTGAGCCCCAGATAACGGGGTATTACATAGACGATTACAAATGGTCCGAACTTTGCGAAAAATTAAGGATAATGTCCGATAATTATAAATCGGGCGTCGGTATTTATTTAAAAGATTTAAAAACATCAAAAACATGGGAGTACAACGCGGACAGGCTTTTCAGGTCGGCAAGCCTCGTTAAGATTCCCATAATGATAGCGGTTATGGATGCGGTAGAGAAAAAAAGGATTTCTCTGGATACGGAGCTTGTAATAACCGGCAGAGACAGGATGGACGGTTCCGGTTCTTTGAAATGGGCGAGAGACGGAACAAGATTAAGCGTTTTGGAAATAGTTTACAGGATGATAACCGAAAGCGACAATACCGCGACCAAACTTTTGATAGATTATTTCGGCATGGAATATTTTAAAAGTTATTTTAGACAGATAGGACTCGCTTACACGGGCATAACGCCCGAGGGCATGAATCTTACTTCGGGCAGAGTTTCAAAAGAAAATTACACCACCCCGAGGGAGATGGGTTTTTTGCTTGAGAAAATATATAGAAAAGAGGCCGTTTCAAAGAGTATGAGCGATATGATGCTCGATATATTAAAAAGAAACAAAAGCCATTCTCGAATAAGAAAAGGGGTGCCTATCTCCTGGGAGGTCGGACATAAAACCGGGCTTTTGAGAAAAAGCTGCAGCGATGTCGGAATAGTGTTTTCTCCCAAAGGCGATTATATACTCGCCATTTTATTGGACGATGTTCCGAGTTACAGAAGCGGTAAAGAATTTATAGCCAAAATAGCTAAAACCACAAGCGAGTTTTATAGAATTTAGAATCGGAGTTTTTATGAATATAATACTTAATGGCGCGATGGGTAAGATGGGTAAAAGTATATCTAATTTATGCGAAAAGAAATATAAGGATATAAATTTAATAAAGGTGGATCTGTTAAAATCCGAAGATTGTCATTCGTTTAAAGAAATAGAAGAGGTTAGGGCGGATGCGGTAATAGATTTCTCTTCTTCCGAAGGAACCAAAGAGGCGTTAGATTTCGCTTATACCAAAAAAATGCCGATAGTCATAGGTACCACAGGTTTAGGAGAGGAAATTTTGAGTTTAATGAAAAAATATTCCAAAGAGATTTCGGTTTTTTATTCTCCGAATATGAGCCTCGGCGTAAACATTTGTTTTTATCTGGTGGATATGATTTCTAAAAAAATAAAAAAAGATATACACATACACGAAACTCATCATACTGCCAAAAAAGACACGCCGAGCGGAACCGCCGTTATGTTTAAAAAAATAATAGAGGAAAACGGCGGTAAGGTAAGCGTTACAAGTTCCAGAGTCGGGGATATAACCGGCGAGCACGATATAACCTTCGCTCTTAACGGAGAGAAGATAGTAATATCTCACACGGCCTATTCCAGAGAAATATTCGCCGAAGGCGCGATAGAAGCAGCGAAATGGGTTTTGAAAAAAAAGAGCGGATTTTATAATTTTAAGGATATGTTAAATTTTTAAAGGAGAACAGATGAAACTTTCCAATTTTATGAAACTTTTTAAGCCTTATCTCTTTGAAGAGCTTTATAGAAAAGCGGGTTATTTTAGAAAGAAAGGAGTGGACGTTATTAATCTCGCAATTGGAGACCCGGATATTCCGAC
>Ga0067045_1031640_pt1 | contig 11781 bp, 10 predicted proteins | sample TerdegcTABiofilm_FD_59184 | JGI IMG/M metagenome (GOLD analysis project Ga0067045, IMG submission 59184) | Combined Assembly of (Gp0054472, Gp0054536) Wastewater bioreactor microbial communities from Singapore -Terephthalate degrading...
TGTTCGTCCAGATCCCTGTGGGTGGACTGCTGGAGTATAAGGGTAACCTTATACGTAGATAGATGGTTATTCTAGACAGAACCCGGCTTATAAGCCTGTTTCTTTTTTATCCAAATACTTTTTAGGTAAAGGTTATGATTCTACCGGATACCCGTTATTCTTTTAATAAAAAAAAGAGGATAAAAAGATTAAAAATACTGATTATTTCGCTTTTAAGTATCTTTACTATTTCTATTCTTTGCATAGTTTTTATTTTTAAAGGGGATAGGAATATTATCTTCTTGCCTAAAGAAGAGGATCCTGAATCCCTCTTAGTACTCTGGGAAAAAAAACGTTACGATGAAATAATTACCCTTTGTGAGGAGACTCTAAAGAAAAGACCCCTTGATTTTCAAGCCCTCTCTCTTGTAGGTTTTTCCTATTTTTATAAAGGGGTTGCACAATTCACTTTGGAAGAAAAAATACCGATGCTGGATAAAGCGATAATCTATTTAAGAAAGGCGGATATGCTGGGAAAAGAACAGATCCCTGGCAGTATTAAATATATTTTGGGAAAAGCCTATTTCCATAAAGGAAAATACTATACAGATTTATCAATTGAATATATAGAAAATTCCATCAAGTCTGGCTACATCGCAGAGGACTCCTATGAATATCTTGGTCTTGCTTATCTTAACCTTGAAGAATATCAGAAGGGAATAGATGCCTTTCTTTTGGCAGCGGAACGGAATCCTTCCGATACTCTGTATTTGGTATTGGGACAAACCTACTATAAGATTAATGATTTAGAAAAATCGGAGGAGTATCTAATCTGGACTTTAAATAGTACAAAGGATATTATCCTTGAGCAGAAGAGCCGGATGTTGTTAGGGAAAATATACCAGGAGACAAATAAGCATTTAAAAGCAGAGGAACAATATAAAAAGGTTTTGGAAATAAATCCAAAATCTGCCGATGCCTATTATTTCCTGGGGGAAATCTATGAAACTCTTCAGGACAGAACAAGGGCTAGATTCTCCTGGAGAAAGGCTTTAGAAATCGATCCATATCATTATGGCGCACGGTTAAAACTTTATTAAGGATCTATGGGGAGACAATTATGGGCTTGAAAAAGATGTTTAATGCATTTTCTCTTGATATTGGCATTGATTTGGGGACATGTAATACCCTTATCTATATTCGTGGAAAAGGCATTGTAATTTGTGAACCCTCCGTTGTAGCTGTAGAAAGAGGAACAAAAAAAGTTGTAGCTGTAGGAACAGAGGCAAAAAAGATGTTATGGAAAACCCCGGGGGATATAATAGCTATAAGGCCTTTACGAGACGGAGTTATCGCCGATCTTGAAACTACGGAAAAAATGATTAGATATTTTATATCCAAAGCTGTACCAAAAAAATGGCTTGTAAAACCAAGAATGGTAATTGGTGTTCCTACCTGTATCACAGAAGTAGAGAGAAGAGCCGTGGAAGAGAGCGCCTATAAGGCCGGAGCTAGGGAAGTTAAAGTCATAGAAGAATCCCTTGCCGCCGCTATTGGAGCGAATATCCCAATTTTTGAGCCTGCTGGTCATATGGTTTGTGATATAGGCGGTGGTACAACGGAGATCTCCGTTATTTCCTTGGGTGGAATGGTGGTAACAAAAGCCATAAGGCTTGGCGGAGATGAATTTGACGAAGCTATAATCAAACATGTCCGGAATGTTCATAATCTTATAATAGGAGAACAAACAGCGGAGAATCTTAAGATCTCTATAGGAAATGCCTGTCCGGATAAAAAGATAGAGAAGATGGAGATAAAGGGTACCGATGCAATAACTGGATTACCAAGAAGACTAGAAATAGATTCCGTGGAAGTACGAGAAGCATTGCAGGAACCAATAAACTCCATAGTAGAGGAGATTAAAAGAACCTTAGGTCAGACCCCTCCGGAATTGGCTGCTGATATTGTGGAAAGAGGTATAGTAATGACTGGAGGAGGATCACTACTGAAAGGACTTCCTAAATTAATATCCAAAGAAACTGGTGTCCCTGTTATTCTTGCTGAAAACCCAATGAATTGTGTTGCCAATGGAGCGGGAATGTATTTTGAGCATACCAAGGAAGTTTCAAGCAGTAAAACAATTTACAACAATATCAATTCTTAGTTGCAGAAAGTATGAGGTTCCTAAAATATCTTAAGAACCAAAAAACTATTCTCAGTTTAGTTGGATATATATTCTTTTCTTTAATAGCCTTGCTCATAACAAGCAACTCTATCTCCTTTAAACCTAAGGAGATAGGTTTGATTATTGTATCACCTATGCAACATGCAATTGCTGGCATATCCGATTTCTTTCAGAGAAGCTTTAACTCCCTAGGAGAATTAAAAAGACTCAAGGAGGAATATGAAGAACTTAAGATCAGGCTTGAAGAATATAAAAATCTTGAACAGGATAAAGTTGATTTATTGCAGGAGAACCTTCGTTTAAAGGAACAGCTAGGTTTTTCAGATACCCTGGGTATAAAACATATTGCCGCCGAAGTAATTGGCAGGGATCCCAATAATTATTTCAACACTATTATCATTAATAAAGGGTCTAAGCACGGGGTTAGAAAGGATATGCCAGTAGTGGCCTTTCAAAATGGATTACAGGGTTTGGTAGGAAAGGTTGTAGAGGTGAGCCTTAATACAGCTTTGCTATTGCCTTTATATGATCCTCGGTGTTTTGTATCTGCCCGACTTCAATCCTCCAGGTATGAGGGTCTTGTAAACGGCGGAGGTGAGATTACCGGACTTTTATACATGCAGCATGTTCACAAAAGATCCAGGGAAGAGACTAAATACGGAGATTTTGTAGTAACCTCCGGGTTAATGTCCCTTTATCCTAAGGGAATTACAATTGGTAGAGTCAGGGCTATAGGGGCAAGGGAATGGGAAACTTCCCTGGAAATAGAAATTGAACCAATTATTGATTTTTCTAGACTTGAGTATGTTTTCCTTCTGGACACAGGGGGAGAAAGAAAATGATTCTTGTTTTGTTTATTCAGACTTCTATAATGATATTATTCGTTTTTCTTCAGTCTACTATATTGAAAGGAATATTCTTCGGTATTACTCCTGATATAGCTCTTTTGGTATTGATAAGCTGTTCTCAAAGCAGCGGTTCCTTCAAGGCTCAAACCTCTGGTTTTATAACAGGTCTTTTTGAGGATATCATCAGCCTTTCCCCCTTGGGTTTTCATTCCCTTATAAAGACTTTAGTAGGAAACCTGTTTGGATTAACAAAAGGAAAAATCTTTATTGATTCAATCCTGCTTCAAATTGTTTTTTCAATTTTAGCTACAATCTTCAAGTATATATTAATATTTATTCTAGGCGTTCTTTTTTCACCTTTGATTACCAAGGCAATTACAATAAGGGCAATGTTACTTGAATTGGGAATTAATGCTCTTCTCTCACCTGTTATATTCTTTTTAATGAAATTAACAGGCCTGGTAAATAGAAAGGGAAGGGAAATGCTCTAATGGCTGGGGTATCGAATAATATTTTTACAGATTCCAAAAAACGACTCAATATCATTGGCTTGCTCTCCGGATTGGTCTTTATTATTTATCTTTTCTATCTCTTTAATCTTCAAATTATTTTAGGCTATGAATATAAGACAAAGGCAAGACAAGTGGCAAGCAGGGTTATGCCTATACCTGCCCAGAGGGGGGAGATCTATGACCGTAATTATGATGTGCCTCTTGTTTTAAACATACCCTCTTTTGCGGTAGATATCATTCCTGCAGAAATTGAGAGGGAAAAAATACCAGAGATCATCTCTAAAATTGCAGAAATCCTTAAAACGGACGAGACCTCTATATATAACCGTTTACCGCAAAACTATGTCTATATGTATCAACCTATTGAGATTAAAAGTGGCGTATCCTATGAAGTGATAACTCATATAGCGGAGAGAATTGAGGAATTCCCTGGAATTACCTGGCACAATAAACCCACGAGACATTATCTAGAAACCGGTTCTATATCTCATATCTTGGGATATGTTGGGAATATTACCATAGAAGAGCTACAAATACTTTATAACGAAGGTTACAGTTTTGATGCTGTATTAGGAAAGAGTGGAATAGAAAAACAATATGACAAGTATCTGAGAGGGGAAAGTGGCAGGAGATACAGGGTAGTAGATGTTAGGGGAAGAAATATCGATGAAAGTGGGGAACAAACCATTCCACCTTTGAACGGTGACAATCTTGTATTAACCTTGGATAGGAATATACAGAAACTTTGTGAAAAAGCACTTGGGAACAGGATTGGATCTGTGGTGGTTCTAAAACCTGCTACGGGAGAGATTCTGGCTATGGTCTCCTATCCTTATTATAATCCCAATGTATTTTATACCAGTCGCGAGGAAGAAGAGATCAGAAGGTTGTCCCTTGATCCAAGGGCTCCCTTTCTTAACAGAGCCGTCAGGTCCTCCTATGCACCTGCCTCTACTTTTAAAATAATTATGACCGCGGCTATTCTAGAAGAGGAGGTTGTGCCACCGGATCAGAAAATTGTCTGTGAAGGTAAGATACAGGTTGGAGACAGGGTTTTCAATTGTCATAAAAAAACAGGCCACGGACCCTTGGATCTGGCTGGTGGATTAGCACAGTCTTGTGATGTTTATTTCTGGACCGTAGGAAGAAAGATGGGGGTAGAAAAAATTGTAGATTTCTGCAGGAGATTTGGACTGGGTGAATTAACGGGAATAGATCTACCTGGAGAAAGTCGTGGACTTTTACCAACACCCCTGTGGAAAGAACAGACCTTTAATTCCCGCTGGGTTGGAGGCGACACCCTTAATATGTCCATTGGACAGGGATTTATTGAAACAACTCCTCTTCAATTGGCTAATGCGGTGGCATTAATCCTGAACAATGGAACAATCTATAGACCCTTCCTACTTAAAGAGATAAGAGATCCTATTACAGGAGAGGTCAAGGAGAGAAGAGAACCGGAAGTTCTACATAAAACAATAATTAGATCTGAAACCTTGAATGTATTAAAAGAGTACATGAGGGGAGTCATAACAGAAGGTACTGCTCAAGTGGTCATTACCACAAAAGCAACCCAGGCAGCAGGGAAGACTGGGACAGGCGAAGTAGGTTTAGAAGACCGTTGGCATTCCTGGTTTGTTGCTTATGCTCCTTACGATGCTCCACCGGAGGATCAAGTTGTAGTGGTCACCATGGTAGAAGCTGCGAATGAATGGGAGTGGTGGGCTCCAAAGGCGGCAAACATCATATTACAGGGTATCTTTGCTGATCAGACTTACGAGGAATCAATAGATGCTTTAAAGTGGTGGTATATGGCGAAACCTACGGGAAGGATGGAATGAGAGAAAGAAATTTATTTAAAATAGATATTTTAATTCTCCTCACAGCTCTTGTGTTAATCACTTTAGGTATTATATTCATCTATTCCAGCGGAATATCTTCAACAGGAATTCTAGTTAACCGGGAATACCTGAAACAACTACTCTGGGCAATAACGGGGATAATAATTCTAACAACAATATTATATATAAATCTCTCATTTCTGGAGAACTGGGCTGGATATATCTATGGAATTTTTATTTTATTGTTGATTGTTACTCTGCTTTTTGGGAAAACGGTAAATGGTGCAAAATCCTGGTTAGGTTTCCTGGATATAGGATTAGGAATACAACCCTCAGAATTTATGAAAATAGCTGCAATAATTCTGCTTTCAAAATATTATCAGAACAACCTGGAAGGAATAAGAACCTTTAAGGTTTTTCTTATCTCTCTTGGAATAATTCTTCTGCCTTGTTTTTTGATACTTCTGCAGCCTGATCTTGGAACAGCTATGGTTCTGCTACCTGTTTTCTTGTTTGTTGCATATACTGCCGGAGTAAAGAGGAGATATCTTTTGTTCCTTTCCTTGGTTGGATTAGGTACTTCAATACTGTCAATTTTACCAGCTTGGCAGAAATATATTCTCGAAAAAGATTTTACAATAATAAACATTTTGACAGATAGAAATACTGTTTTTTTTATTCTTATTGCCCTTGCAGTTATTACTTTAATCTCTCTGTTTGGATTGATATCTTTAAAAAAAGGCTATTTTTACTGGATTATCTATTATTCCAGCATATTGTTTGTTTCATTTCTAGCTTCCTTTGGTGTAAGATCCTTTTTAAAAGATTATCAAATAAAAAGATTGATAATTTTTATGGATCCCACAATAGATCCAAGAGGAGCTGGATGGCATATAATGCAATCCCTCACCGCTATAGGCTCCGGGGGGTTTGGAGGCAAGGGCTTTCTTCAGGGAACCCAAAGTCATTACCGATATCTTCCTCAACAGAGTACCGATTTTATTTTTTCTATTCTTTCGGAGGAGTGGGGTTTTCTTGGTGGAGTGGCGGTATTTCTTCTCTATGCAATACTGATTTTTAGAGGCTTAAAGATTATAAAATCAACTAAAAACCTCTTTGCTCTTTATCTCGGGGCAGGTATTTTAACGGTATATTTCTTTCATTTTACAGTTAACATAGGTATGGTAATGGGTCTGCTACCCATTACAGGGATACCTCTTTATTTTGTATCCTATGGCGGGTCTGCTCTATGGACGGCCGTTATAGGTATTGGTCTGCTATTAAATATATACAAGGAAAGGTTTAATTTCTAATGATGATAAAACCGGAAATAGATTTGAAAAGGGATCTTCTATCAATAAAGAATCCAGGCCATTATGTAGGTGGAGAATATGGAATTAAGATAAAAACCGGCCCGGATATTCTCAGGGTTGGTTTATGTTTTCCCGATCTTTATGAGATCGGTATGTCCAATTTAGCAATAAAACTCTTATATAACCGATTGAACAGACTATCCGATGTAAGCTGCGAAAGGGTGTTTACGCCGGATCTAGATTTTGAATCACTTCTAAAAGAGAAGAGTATACCCCTATATACACTTGAGTCCGGTACTCCTCTAAGTGAGTTAGATCTGCTTTTAATTTCAGTTGGTTATGAATTATCTGCTACAAATATACTTACTGTTCTGGAGCGAGGGGAGATCCCTCTCCTGAACAAGAGCAGAAGGGGGAATTACCCTTTGGTTGTGGCTGGCGGGCCGGCAGTTACAAACCCCGACCCCTTTGGAGCCTTTCTCGATTTTGTGTTTCTCGGAGAGGCAGAAGAAGAGATTGAAAGGATTATTTCGACCTGTGCCCAGATAAAAAAAAGGGGTGGAGACAGGGAGGACTTTTTTCAGCCATTTTTAACACATCCCTCCTTCTGGTATCAAGGGAAGACCGAAAAAACAAAGAGAAGTCTCTGGAGGAATTTTTCTTTCTCAGAAATGGAAGATTATTTTTTCCCTATACCCAGCATCCCTCCGGTACAGAATCATGGGGTTATAGAAATAATGAGGGGTTGTCCAAATGGCTGCAGATTCTGTCATGCCAGCTATTTCTACAGGCCTTACAGAGAAAGGTCTGTAGAGTACTTGATGAAGATGGTGGAGGCTCTTGTTTTTAAAGCCGGATATAGAGAAATCTCATTAACCTCTCTCTCCTCCGGGGATTATTCCTTAATAGAGGCATTAGCAATTAGGGTTAATGATTTATATAAAGATTTGGGTATCAGCATATCCTTACCCTCCCTAAAAATAGATTCCTTTACCTTAGGGTTATTGGAAAAGCTATCTGTGGTACGAAAGGGAAGTCTTACCTTTGCTGTAGAGACTGCACAATTAGATTGGCAAAGGAAGGTAAATAAAATAGCCTCCATTGATAAAATAATTGAAATACTAAGGGAAGCAAAAGGAAAGGGTTGGAGGAATGTTAAGTTTTATTTTATGCAGGGACTTCCACTGGGGATCAATAAACCGGAGGAGGAGATACAGGGGATAATTGATCTATTAATGGAAATTCAGGAATCTACAGGATTAAAAATAAATGCTAATCTCGGGACATTTATTCCAAAACCACATACACCCTTTCAATGGGCAAGAATGCTTACTCCACAGGAATCTAAGGCAGGTATAGATACATTAGTTCAAAGTCTTCCAAGAAAGAATTTTAAAATTGGTTATCATAATGCCTATACCTCCTTTCTAGAAGGAATGATCTCGCGGGGGGATAGCAGGGTAGGGGAGATTATCCTTGGTGCTTATGCTCGAGGAGCAAAGCTGGATGCCTGGGATGAAAAAATTAATTATAAGGCTTGGGAAGAGGCTATTAAGGAGGCCCCCTGGCAAGTGGAGGAGGAAACCTGCCGTGAAAAAGAGCAGGATGAGATTCTTCCATGGGCGGGGATAGAGCTTTCAGCTTCTCCAAAATATCTATGGAAGGAATGGGAACGGGCAAAGGAAACTCTTTTAACAACTCAATGTTTTGAAACCTGTGCCCATAATTGCGGAGGCTGCGGAAAAGAGGGAATTGTTAAAGCCGAAGAGGCAGTATCTAGAGATACTGAAAATAATGTAAAAGAATTAAAAACTTATAAGGTTAATAAACAGGAAGAGAAGCGAATTCTCTTTTCCTATAAAAAAACAGGCAAGGCAGTTTTTGTTTCCCATATTTCGGTTATGACACTTTTTGAGATGAGCTTATTAAGGGCAGGCTTTTACACCAAATACAGCGAGGGTTTTAATCCTAAACCAAAACTGGAATTTGCTTCCCCCTTATCTGTTGGCTTGGAATCCCAGGAGGAGATTGCGGCGGTTTATCTATATAATTACTTAACAGAGGATGATTTCTTAGAACGTCTTAATAATGCTTTGCCGGAAGGTTTTCAAATAACCAGAGCAATGGTGATTGAGGATTCTGATAAACGACGAATATCCCTAATGAGTATCTATTGGGGTTCAGTATGGAGATTCAGGGATTCCAGGGAAGGTGGAGAAATATTGGAAAAAATATTGCTTTTGCCAAAAGAATTGGTGAGAGAATCAATTAATCCTTTCGGGGAGAAGGATAATTTTGTAGATTTAACTCTTAAAAACCTTGGGAAAAAGGAGTTCAATATAGCTTCAGTTTCATCTACTCTTGCAGGTGTAAAGGAATACTGGAAGATATTAACTGTTGAACGAATATCAACTCTTTCTGCTAAGGGGGATGATAAAAAAGGCAAGGATTACTTTGCTTTCTACTCCTCCTAGAAGGTTAGAGGTATCTATCCAAGCTCTTTTTTTGCTTCCTGCCAGTACTTTTCCATAATTTCTATATTTTCTTTTTTTAATTGAGAATCTGTTCTTTTCATTTGTTCTTCAAGATAATTAAACCTTTTAAAAAATTTGTTGTTGGTTCTATTTAGGGCTATGGAAGGTTCTATATTATTTTTTCTGCAAAGATTTACAATTGAAAAAAGAAGATCACCCAATTCGTTTATCTTTTTATCTTTAGTTTCTGCCTGTTGATATTCCAATAATTCTTCGTGGATTTTATCAAATATCTCTTCTTCGGTATTCCAATCAAAACCGTACTTCTGAACTTTTTTTTGAATTAAAAAAGCTCTCTCAAGGGGAGGGGCTGAGGAAGGAATATTTTCAAGAATTGAAGAGGAAATTTCTTTTTTTTCGATATTTTGTTTTATATGTTCCCAGTGTCTTACAACCTCATCCGAAGTATTAAGTGTTATATTTTCAAATACATGAGGATGTCGTCTAATTATCTTTTTTAATACATTCTCAAGTATATTATTATATTGTAATACTTCTCTTTCTTCATAAATAACTATTATCATATCGAGTATAAGAAAGAGATCTCCAAGTTCTTCAATGATGTTTTTATTGTCTTTGTTGAGAATTGCCTCAACCGCTTCATAAGTTTCTTCTATTAAAGAATTTATTAATGTTTCCGGGGTTTGTTCTCTGTCCCAGGGGCAGCCTTCTGGGGATCTTAAAACTTTTACTGTATCATATAGTCTGTCAAAAATATGTGGTTTTTCAGAATCATGAGAATCTTTGCTGTTTGCCATGGTAGAAAGTAAAGCATTAATTAAAGGGTGTTACAAGCATAAAATAAAAAGAAAGCGACAGAGGATTATAAGTAATTATTATTGTAAGTAGACAGAATATACATTATAGGAAGTAAATATGGAGTATAGAGAAGTAGAAACAATAGCAGTTTTTTAGTTAAAAAATTTAATAAATATGGAGAAAAAACTACTTCTGCTCCGGTAATTTTGAATAAAGCCAGATAAGTATAAAAGATGTAATTATCGGGGGAAAGATATTAACCGCATTGTATAAATTCGATAAGCGGTCAATTATATCCTTAAAGAAGAATTCAAGTGCTCCGCCAAGATAGGATCCAACAAGGGCAATAATCAATGCTCCCCAGAATCTACCCAATACCTTCTTTTTTAAAACAAAGTAAAAAATAAGTGAAACTGCAAAACCTACAATAAAATAGATAAGGCCGATGTTAAAATAGTAAGAAAACATAAGATGATAAACTCCTTAAACTATTCAAAGATTAAATCACTATTTGATAAAAGCCTATGTCCGATAAAGGATGGCGTACCGTAGATGGAGGTAAAGGTAGAAAGATCAAAACCAAAGGGGACAGCAAAAAAGGATAAATAAAGAAAGTCTGTGTCTGTGGTTATGCCTGAAGGTATATCTATGTCCTTTTCAGTTTCAACAATGGAATAAGAGGAGAAACTTTTATAAATGTAACTACCTGAAATTACAGGATCAGGAATAAGACGGTAAAGGGGTAATGATAGATCTTCCCCTATCTCCACTGTAATAGTATCCCTTGAAAGATAATTGAAAGAGATTACTGTATCCTGTGATAGATTCATTATTTCACTGTTGATTATAAAATAATCATCATAATTTGCATTCTGCTGATAAAGGAAGTAAAAACCCCTCTGTTCTGTAGTTGAAGGTTGACGAGGATTAATTAAACCTGCTTCTGATTCTGAATCTTTGTCCTTGGTAATCCTGTAATAAATCTGATAACCTTGAAAAATGTTTTCATAACCCTGAAAATCTTTTAGTACGTGTCGGAAACTAGGAGTTTCCAAAGGTTTTATGTCGATGGTTTCAATGGGATAGATATAGGAACTATAGGTTTCTAGTCCGCAACCAGTAAAAAGTATTAAAATAAGTAGCAGGAGAAAAGATAATCCCCCTGCCCTACTGTTTCTTTTTGGTTTCATCCCTTGGAGCTTCAAGTCCTTCCGGGATATCCACAAGTTCATATACAACAACCGGCTTATTTTTTCCTTTAACTCTGACATTGTCCAGTTCCCTGGCAATTACCTTATCCTTTACAAGCCCATAAGTAAACTCGCTCATCATAATACGGGTTCCATATTGTTTATTCAAGCCTTCCAGCCTTGAACCAAGGTTTACATTATCTCCCGAAAGTGTGTAGGCCATTCTTCCCTGGGATCCCATATTACCAACGGTCATTATTCCGGAATTCAATCCAATTCTGATGGAGATTCGTTTTTCCTCTGGAAACTGGTTATTAAGTTCTGCCAAAGCAAGCTGTTGTTTTAAGGCACTTTTACAAGCTAAAAGGGCATGATCCTCTTGTGGAATAGGGGCTCCCCAGAAACACATTATGGCGTCTCCGATATACTTATCCAAGGTTCCCTTGAACTCAAGGATTATATCAGTCATAGCGGTGAGGTACTTATTAAGGTGGGCCACCAGTTCCTGAGGTGTCATACTCTCAGAAAGGGTTGTGAAGCCTGCAATATCAGAGAAGAATACTGTAAGATTTTTATCAACACCTCCAAGTTCCGGAGGGTTATTTATCATGTCATCTACA
>Ga0067045_1031634_pt1 | contig 11777 bp, 11 predicted proteins | sample TerdegcTABiofilm_FD_59184 | JGI IMG/M metagenome (GOLD analysis project Ga0067045, IMG submission 59184) | Combined Assembly of (Gp0054472, Gp0054536) Wastewater bioreactor microbial communities from Singapore -Terephthalate degrading...
GCCAGCACTTCCTGGTGGTGATCCATGTAGTTGCGCACTGCGCAAACGATCTTCTCCGGACGAGGAATGACCGGCAGGAACGTCACGTCGGCCAACTTTGCATCGGCAGCCAGACCATCTGTCAACGCATCGCGGCGCGCGAAGTCAGGGCTGGCGATGAAATCGGCAAGCGTGGCATAGCCCGTAAGAGCAGCAAGCTCAGCGACACCATCGGCAATCACGACGCCCCAGGTTTCACGGCCGGCGAGCGAATAAGACATCAGTTTCATGGGTTTCCTTCAAGCGATAAGGAGTGGTGAAAAGGATGTGGCTTGCGTGCAATTTTGCGCCAAAGCCACTTTATGCATGAATTTATTTTTGTGCATAAAATAGTTTTAGTGCATAGGGTTTGCCCCAGGTGCTAGAAAATGCGCAAAAAAAAATGCTCACGACCCGTGAGCGTGAGCATTGATTCGAGGAGGAATTTTTAAGATGCAGCCGGTTAGCAGCCAGACGTCCACATTGGGGGAACAGCAGGGGGCTGCCATGCCGACATGATCAGTATGAGGATGGCTTCAACAGCGTTATCCTGGCACCGGCTAGCTAAGAGAACGGCCTCTACGTCAGGAGATAGCTCGGCGGGCACTTCGCTGAGGTATGGAATCAGCTTGGCTGCTTCTCCACCTTTTCCAGAACCTCCATCACATTCCGTTGTGTACTGAGAATATGCTCCTCCAGTAGCGCGCACGCTGTGTCTGCGTCCCTTCGCAGCGTGGCATCCATAAGCTTGCGGTGCTCATTGGATTTGTGCTTGAAGGTCTTGCGAAAGCGAGCTGAATAGCGGCGATATCGTTCAGCCTGATCGAACAGGCTGGCACTCAATGTGCGCAGCCGCTCGGAAGGAGTGGCCGAAAGCAGCGCCATGTGGAACGCCGTGTGCATGTCAGTCCACCCCTGGTCCAGCACCACGGGGCCGTCGCTAAGTCGGCTTTCCACTTTTTCCAAGCGGTGAAAAGCACCCACAACCGACGCCTCCCATGCGTCATCGCCATAGGCAATGGATTCACGAAGCGCTTGCGAATCCAACATGATGCGCATGCGCGTGATATCGGCCAGATCGTCGGCAGAAATGGCGGTAACTCGAAAGCCTCGGCGCTCATCAGCGCGTATCAATCCCTCTTGGGCCAAACGGCTCAGAGCCTCGCGCAGCGGACTGCTTGAAAAACCGTAGGCTGTCTGCAACTCATCGAGCTTGAGCTTCACTCCGGCACCGTACGTGCCGTTGAGCACATCCTGACGCAGTTGCGCAAATGCCTGATCGATCAAGGTCGGGGCTTTGGTGGGGGCGTCTTTTTTATACATGTTTTTAATTTTATGCATAAACTTGGGAGATTGAAAGAAGGAGTAAACCTCAGTGAAAGTAGACATCAACACCCCGGTTCGCCTCGTTGCGATTTCAGGCAGTATTCGCAGTGCATCCCACTGCACAGCAGTACTTCGCAGCCTCACCCCACTGCTTCCACCAACGGTCACCATGGAGTTGTTGCCCCTGGATGACGTCCCGCTATACAACGGTGACCTCGACGGGGACACGCCACCGCCAGCAGTAAAAAGGCTCAAGACTGCGATTGCAGAAGCGGATGGCTTGGTGATCTGCTCGCCCGAGTACAACTACGGCATCCCTGGTGTGCTCAAGAATGCGATCGATTGGGCATCGCGCCCTGGGTTTGCATCGCCGCTCAAGGACAAGCTCGCACTCATCATGACCGCATCGCCTGGTACTGCTGGAGGCGTTCGAGCCCAGGCCCAGATCCGAGACGCCCTATCCGCGACGCTTGCTCGTCCATTGGTGCGCCAGCAAATCGCCATTGCCAATGCCGCAAACCGTATTCAGGATGGAAGGCTGGTGGACGAGCCGACCCTGAACTTCATCAAGACAGGCTTGGACGACCTGATCAATGAGATCCACTGGCAAACTGCACGGACCAAGCAGAACTGATTCAGCTTCGCCTACGGGGGCCAATTTGAACGCTGTTCGGCGTTTTTCAAAGGGGCCCTCCTATTCATGCATTGCCGGTGCCAGGCAATCCTGTCGTCCGGCGATGCAGAACGCCCAGATATCGGACTCTCGTCGTCCTCGCGGTGAATGTTTTGTCGCGGCCTGGAGGCTTGATGCGCCCAAGCCCTTAAGGCACGCAGAGGTCAGCTCGCTGGACCTACGAGCTCTCCGCTGATTCTCTCATCCTAAAGCCAGGAGACGCCATGCAGGTTTGCCAACCTGGAAAGAGCTTGTGCCGAAAATTATTTTGTGCATAAAATACAATTTACGCACAAAACACTGAGTACGCACGCTGACCTCTTGATCTATGAGCAGGGCGGCAGCGTGTTACGCAATGGCTTGTTTTCAGCCTTGTCTCGGCAGTCGAGCACAGGCATTCAGACTTCGCGCATCGGCGTCTTGGTCTTTCACAACCCGAACGGAGATATCTGTGAATCAGCACGATCTATTGATAAACGGCGAATGGACAAGAGGGGCGAGCTATGCACCAGACATCAACCCCTCGAACCTGGAAGACGCCATCGCTGTATATGCGCAAGGCGGTGCAGCGGATGTCGACATCGCCGTTGCTGCTGCTACACAAGCCTTTCCAGCCTGGGCCGCCAGCAACATCCAAGTGCGCTCGGATGCACTGGACAAGATCGGCAATGAACTTCTTGCACGCAAGGAGGAGCTTGGAACGCTGCTTTCACGTGAAGAAGGCAAAACCAAGGCCGAAGGCGTGAGCGAAGTGACCCGGGCAGCCCAGATCTTCAAGTTCTTTGCTGGCGAGTGCCTTCGGCTTTCTGGAGAGGTGCTGCCTTCGGTACGTCCGGGTGTCGGGATAGAGATCACGCGCGAACCTGTGGGCGTGGTCGGCCTCATCACCCCCTGGAACTTTCCGATGGCGATTCCTGCATGGAAGATTGCACCTGCGTTGGCCTTCGGGAACTGTGTGGTTCTGAAACCAGCCGAACTGGTACCTGCCAGCGCCTGGGCCCTGGCGGACATCATCCACCGCTCCGGCGTACCTGCGGGCGTGTTCAATCTTGTCATGGGCCGCGGCAGCGTGATTGGCAGCGCATTGGTTGAGCACCCAGCCATTCATGCCATCAGCTTCACGGGCTCGGCGGGTGTCGGCCGTCATATCGCAGCTCAATGCGTTGCCACACACAAGAAAGTGCAGTTGGAGCTGGGAGGCAAGAATCCGCAAGTTGTGCTGGATGATGCCGACCTCGGCCAGGCCGTTGAACTATGCGTGCAAAGTTCCTTTTACTCGACCGGCCAGCGCTGTACCGCTTCGAGCCGTTTGATCGTGACGGATGGCCTCTACCCACGCTTCATCGAGGCGATGAAGGCCCGCATGGCACATATCAGGATTGGTGATGCACTTGACCCAGGTACTGACATCGGACCGGTTTCGTCTCTGTCCCAGTTGGAGCAGAACCTCGCTTATGTCGAGATCGGCAAGAGCGAAGGCGCCACTCTGGCAACAGGAGGTGAGCGATTGAAGCGCGACAACGATGGCTATTACATGTCGCCAGCCCTGTTCAGCGAATCATCCTCCGAAATGCGCATCAATAACGAGGAAATTTTTGGCCCTGTGGCCAGCGTGATCCGCGTGAAGAACTATGAGGAAGCACTGGCCACCGCCAACGATACGGCTTTCGGTCTTTCAGCCGGAATTGCCACGACTTCTTTGAAGCACGCAACACATTTCAAGCGCCATAGCCAGGCAGGGATGGTGATGGTCAATCTGCCCACCGCAGGAGTTGACTACCACGTTCCTTTCGGTGGACGCAAGGGTTCGAGCTACGGACCGCGCGAACAAGGTCGCTACTCCCAGGAATTTTTCACTGTTGTCAAAACCTCCTACACCTGTGCCTGAACAGGCAGCTCGACTGCCGCCAAGTCCGAGATTTCCTTGTGCCAATCCAAGATATGACTGATACCAAAGCCGAATTACCCCAAGTCGAAGCTCAGATTCTGGAGCGTGAAAAGCAACGATGCGATGCCATGAAAAGGGGCGACATTGATCGGCTCAAACAGTTGCTACACCCGGACCTCACACATGTCCACGCGAAAGGCCAAGTGGATAGCTACGAAAGCTATTTCCGCTCTGGCGGAACGCACGTCAACTATGAGCAGATCGATCGTTCCAACCTTCGCGTCCAGGTGCTGGGAGAAACTGCCGTGATGACTGGCCGACAGTTACTGGTCGCAGTCAGAAAAGATGGAAGCGGCACCGTTCGGATTGACTCTCAAGTTCTTCAAGTCTGGACCCAACACGAGGGCCAGTGGCGTCAGATTGCCTTTCAGACAACTCCCACTGCAATGAGCGTTACTTAAGCCGTTCACCTGAAACTATCAGAGTTCAAGGTCCCGGAACATCGCCAGCATCAGCCATGTACCGATAGGCGCATGACTGCTGCTGGCAGTAATGTAATTCGCTATTCGACGATGAGCGGTCAGCCGAAAAAGGCTTGATATTTGGCAACTGGCACGCCGCTTGCACCGCTAGATCAGTCACACTTAGACGCTACGGAAAGTACGCGCACCTGTCGGGAGAGGTTGGTCCGAATGCGGGCCGTCCGCTTTGGCTGTACCGGTGAAGCCTGTGCTACGAATGCAGCTGGTGAGCAGTCGTCCCCCCGGCCAGCTCTCCGCACTGTAATCCGAGGCTTCCCTTACAGACCGAGGTCAGACAGTCCGGGATGATCGTCGGGCCGTCGACCCAGCGGCCAGTGGAACTTCCGCTCCGATTCTTTGATAGGCATGTCATTGATGCATGCATAGCGACGGCGCATGAGGCCGTCAGCCTCGAATTCCCAGTTCTCGTTCCCGTACGAGCGGTACCAATGTCCCGCGTCGTCGTGCCACTCATATGCGTAACGAACGGCGATCCGGTTACCTTCATGCAACCAAAGCTCTTTGATGAGTCTGTAGTCAAGCTCCTTGCTCCACTTTCTCTCAAGGAAGGCTTGAGCTTCAGCTCGGCTGTTGGCGAATTCTGTGCGGTTGCGCCACTGAGTGTCAGCGGTGTATGCCATCGCGACCTTGGCAGCATCGCGCGTATTCCAGCCGTCTTCGGCCAATCGGACTTTTCTAATGGCAGTTTCCTGTGTGAATGGGGGCAGGGGTGGACGACTTTCCATGATATGACCTCTTCAAAACAAGTGGAACGATCTGTCTACGTGATCAATGCTAGCGAGAGTAGAACGATCTGTCTACAATGACTGCATGAAATCTGATGAGAAACCTTCTGAGTCGCTGCCTCCGCGGGAGCGAATCCTGGTCGCGGCCCACATCCTCTTTTACAGAGAAGGCATCAGAGCGACTGGCGTAGACAAAATCATTGACCAGTCGTCTGTCAGCAAAGTCACCTTCTACCGTCAATACGCAAGTAAAGACGACCTGATTCGGGCGTACCTCGATTACCGGCACGAGAAGTGGATTTCTTGGTTCCAGACTTGCTTGGCGCAAGCAACCGGTCGCGGTTCTTCTGCGGCGGAAGCTCTAGTTGCCACTCTTGGAGCTTGGTTCAGCCAGCCCGACTTTCGGGGCTGCGCTTTTCTCAATGCCGCTGCCGAGCTCGGTTCGTCCGAACCAGAAATTTTAGAAACGGTCCGTCGACACAAGCAAAAAATGTCATCTGTTTTGGACAGTATCTTTGCTGGCGATGCGGTGTCTGCTGGACTGAGGCTATCGCTGCTGATAGATGGCGCCATCGTTCATGCGCAGATGGGACAACCAGTTGATGAAGTGATGGAAAACTTTAGAACATCAGTTGAAGGGATTCTGGGCAAATAAGGTGGTCTGGGCTGCTGCCGGTTTCGTCGACACCAGCCTAAGCTTCTCGAGCTTCCTCGAACTCTATCGGACTGATGTACCCAAGTGTCGAGTGCCGACGCGTCGGGTTGTAGAACCGCTCGATGTAGTCGAACACATCTGACCTCGCTTGCTTGAGCGAGCAGTAGATCTTGCGAGCCGTACGCTCCGTCTTCAGGCTACTGAAGAAGCTTTCCATTGCCGAGTTGTCCCAGACTTCGCCAGCACGGCTCATGCTGCACACGATGCCTTGCGCATTCAGCAGACGCTGGAAGTGCCCGCCGGTGTACTGGCTCTGCCCTGGTCAGAGTGATGCAGCAATTCCCGCGGCCGCCCACGACGCCAAACAGCCATCATCAGCGCATCAGCCACGAGTTGCCTGGTCATACTGGACTGAATCGACCAACCCACGATGCGTCGCGAGTACAGGTCCAGCACCACCGCCACATACAGCCAGCCTTCAGCCGTCCAGATATAGGTAAAGTCGGCCACCCATTTGCGGTTCGGTATATCGGCTTGAACTGGCGATCCAGCAAGCCACTTCGCGAGACACCGAGCGCCTCGCACATCAGATTCACCGGCCAGGCCCCTCGGTGTTTCGCAACGAAGCCGAACTTCACATCGACTCCTTGGCGAAGAAGACCGCGGCTATTTTCAGGATATCGCGCTCCATCTTGAGCTTGGCAACCTCCTTGCGCAGCCGCTCTATCTCGGCCTGCTCGGGCTTCATCACGCCCTTGCCGGGAAACGCCCGCAGCGAGTCTGCCGTCAGCTCGCGCAACCTTGGTCCAACTATGCGAGCCAAAGGCCTATGAATGAACGGTATTGGCAACTGCCACATCCCAAGCCACCCGCCCGGGCAGTCAACTCAAGCCCGCTACGGCTGGACCTAGCTTTTGCAACAAGCCCAAACATCTCATTTTCTCCGATGAGCGACAGAGAGATGGCTCGGTGCTCCAGCATTTCTGCGCACGGGCTGGATTCCTCCTGGATTGAGGGTCGCACCCTTTTTACCGTTTGTTTGCGAAACAAAAGATCATTTTCAATACCCTTCAGTTCAAAATTAGCACTTTAAGTTTACAACTTGAACTTATTAGTTCAAAATTTGATCTTATTGGTATCAATGAGTGTCTTTCACTTGTCAAGGAAGCTTCCATGCCTCGATCAGCTTTAGTGGGGGTCGTTCATCACTGTCCAGGAGCACACAGAACTGGATATGCACCTCCGAACGCCGACGGCAAGTCGGCTGCTCACTGGGAGAGCCAGAGCGGAGATCCTGCACCTGACAGCGCCTAAGACACGCAAGCTCTATCAGTGCCTTGCCTGCAAAAACGGCAGAGCGCGACGTCGGCGTATCGTGGCCAGACCTTTCCGCAGGGTGACTGTCATGCGCGGCTTGGTACACAGCTGAACCTCAGGTCCCTGCGCCGCCCTACCGGAATATGACGAACAGGCGGCTTGACTTACCTTCAGGCTCGTTCGAGAAGCGTTTGTGAAATTCGGCCTGAATCCCAACTGCGAACCATGCTGGCTCAGGCAGAGAACTGCCGCAGGTCGTTGCCTCTGTATTGCACACAAACAAAAGGACCTTTATGCATATCTCCAGAAGCTCATTGATGCGCGCGACAGCGCTTGCGGTGGCCCTTGTGGGGGTCAATGTTGTTCTATCGGGTTGTGCCGTTGATGTACCCAATGGGGTGAAGCCGGTCACCGGTTTTGATGCCAAGCGCTACATGGGGACGTGGTACGAACTGGCACGCATCGATCACAGCTTCGAGAAGGACTTGACCCAGGTCTCGGCTAGCTACAGCCTCAAAGACGACGGAAGCGTTACGGTACTGAACCGTGGATTTGACTCGGTCAAGCAGGAATGGCGTGAAGCCGAGGGCAAGGCTCGATTCCTGGGGTCGTCAGATGTGGCGGCCCTGAAGGTATCTTTCTTCGGCCCCTTCTATGGCGGCTACAACGTGGTGAGCCTGGATGAGGACTATCAGACCTCTTTGGTGATTGGCAGCAGCATGGATTACTTCTGGCTTCTGTCACGCAATAGGAGCATTCCCGAACAACAGTTCAATCTGTTGCTACAGAAGGCCAAAACCCTGGGCATAGACCTGAGCCGTGTCACGAAGGTCCCTCAATCGAACCAGCCTTGACTTCAGAAAAGTCATTTCCCCGCGACTTTGAGTTCGCGCAGATGGATCTTGTGCTTACAGACCTTCAATTGCCATGATCACCCCCAGCCCTACAGAGAGCAGCAGCAAAAAAACCATCGCAATCATTGGCGCAGGCCTATCTGGGCTTGCCTGCGCCCAGGCCTTGGTCGAAGTGGGCCACTGCGTCCATGTATTCGACAAAAGTCGGGGCCCTTCCGGCCGTATGAGCACCCGCCGCAGCAGCGATGGAGACATGGATTGGCAGTGTGACCACGGTGCTCAGTATTTCACGGCAAGCAATACCGAATTCCGCAGCCAAGTCTCCGCCTGGGAGCAGGCCGGCGCTGCGCAGGTTTGGCAGGGCCGCATCGGCAAGCACGATGGTCATGACTTTGTCCTGCAAGACCGCCCTTTGGAGCGCTTTGTCGGCACCCCACGCATGACCTCTCCGGCTGCACATATGGTGCGCGGCATGCATGCCATATCGCAATCTGTGCGTTTTCAGTGGCAAGCCACCATCCAGCCGTTGCAGCCGCGTTCGGCGTTCGGATGGATTCTGCAAAGCCAGGAACATGGCACCGAGCCACATCGCTACCAAGCCGTTGTGCTTGCCGTTCCAGCACCGCAGGCCGCGCCGCTGCTGGCAGGTGTTGCTCCTGAAGCCGCTGCCCTTGCAAGCAATGCCAGGATGCTGCCCTGCTGGGCACTCATGGTGCGCTGCCATCAACCGTTGTCACTGCCGGTAGACGGTTGCTTTGTCGAGCACAGCCCATTGCGTTGGATCGCACGCGACAGCAGCAAGCCTAGCCGAGGCGGCACCGAAACCTGGCTGCTACATGCCGGACATAGTTGGAGCGAGGCGCATCTGGAAGACGATGCCGCAACTGTCACGACCGCACTGCTGCATGCATTTGCGCAACTGGGAGGTCCCGACCCCGCCAGCGTTCAGGCTACCGCCCATCGCTGGCGCTATGCCGACACCGCCAACCCCTTGAACGCAGGCGCCTGGTGGGACGCTGCAGCCGGTTTGGGAATGTGTGGAGATTGGCTTCACAGCGGCAGTGTGGAGGGTGCCTGGCTGAGCGGCAGGCGCCTGGCCCGGCATGTCCACACCGCGCTGCACGCCCACGCGAGCTGAGACCGAAGGAGGCATGCCGTGCACCGCAAACCGCATCTGCCTGAAAAGTCATGCCTTTGCTGCGGGCGCCCATTTGCCTGGCGCAAAAAGTGGGCTCAGGTGTGGGACGAGGTCAAATACTGCTCTGAACGCTGCCGACGGCAGCGCAAGCAGTCACCTCCGTCTGGGGAACAGACATGAGCACGGTGCTGCTCTGGTTACGCAACGACCTGCGCCTGCACGACCAACCCGTGCTTCACGCCGCGTGCAGGATGGGGGCGCAGTACATATTGCCGGTGCTGTGCCTGCCGGACATTCAAGCCAGAACCCATTGGGGCTTTGCCCGCATCGGTCCGCACCGTCGCACCTGGCTGGCCAACACGATCCAGAACCTGGCCCAGAGTTTTCACGAACTGCGCTCTCAGCTATTGATTTTGGATGCGCCTGCCGCCGTGGCCCTGCCTGCGCTGGCGCAGGCCTTAGGGGCCGGCATCATTGTCTGTGAAGACATCGCCGCGCCGGATGAGCAAGCCGAGGTTCAAGCTCTGCGAGCAGCAGGCCTGCAGGTGCACACCGTGTGGCACAGCAGCCTGCTCCATCCGGACCAATTGCCTTGGCCGGTGCGGCAGCTGCCAGACATATTCACACCGTTTCGCCAGGCTGTTGAGCAGGCCAAGCTACAACCCTACCCGCCTCTGCCAGTACTGGAGGCTCTGCCCAGAGTTCCGCCGAATATACCCAGCAAGTACCGTCAAGAGCAGGTACTAGCTCTGGATGCATTTGCCGATGCCTCTAATTCGCTTGATGCCCGAAGCGCCATCGCCTTACTGCAAGGCGGCGAGTCTGCGGCCCTTGCCCACCTCCGGCAGTACCTCGCACGCGGTCTTCCCCACAGTTACAAGCGTACGCGTAACGGTCTGGTGGGATTGGACTACTCAAGCAAATGGTCGCTCTGGCTAGCTACAGGCGCGTTGTCGCCACGGCAAGCCTACGCTGAACTTCGACAATTTGAAGCTACGCGCGGCGCGACCGAAAGCAGCTACTGGCTCTGGTTCGAGCTGCTGTGGCGCGACTATTTTCGTTTTCTGCATATGCAGCACGGTCGCGCGCTCTACCGTGCACGGGGTCTGGGTCCGGAGCTGGCCACGCCACATGATGATCAGAACTTTGCAGCCTGGTGCTCAGGGCAGACCGGCCAGACGCTAGTGGATGCAGCCATGCGCGAGTTGGCTGCCACGGGCTACCTAGGCAACCGTTTGCGCCAGGTGGCGGCCAGCTATCTGATCCATGACCTGGGCTGTGACTGGCGCGCCGGCGCTGCCTGGTTTGAGTCACAGTTGCTGGACTACGACGTCTATAGCAACCAGGGCAACTGGCTTTACATTGCCGGTCGGGGTACAGATCCGCAAGGAGGGCGTCGCTTTGATCCTGTCAAACAAGCCGCCACCTACGACGCTGATGGAGCCTACCAGCGTCTCTGGGGTAAAGCATGAGCGATGGTACAGCCGCCACCCACAGCGCCCATACCCTGCGTCTGGTACTGGGTGATCAGCTCAATCCGGAACACAGTTGGTTTCGGAAGGTTGATCTGCAGGTGGTGTATGTGCTGATGGAGGTGCGGCAGGAGACCGACTACGTGCTGCACCATGCACAGAAAATTCTGGCCATTTTTGCTGCCATGCGCGACTTTGCGCGCCAACTGCGTGCCGACGGCCACCGGGTTCGTTATGTGTCGATCGACGATGCCAGTAACCGCCATTCCATACCCGGCAACCTGGCAGCGCTTGCTGTGCACTACGGCGCCCACACGGTGCAATGGCAGCAGCCCGACGAGTGGCGGCTGGACGCCCAACTGCAGGCCTGGGCTAGCAGCCAGCAGTTGACCTGCAAAGCAGTAGACAGCGAACACTTCCTGACGGCACGCGATGACCTGGCTACCCAGATGCGTGGGCGCCGCCAATGGTTGATGGAGCATTTCTACCGCACCATGCGCCGCCGTTACCGACTGCTGCTGGATGAACATGAACAGCCCGTTGGCGGACAGTGGAACTTTGACCGCGACAACCGCAAACCCTGGCCAGGAACCCCTGCCGAGCCTGAGGACTGGCGTCCCCTCCACGACCACAGCACGCTCTGGGAAATCGTGCAGCGCAGCAATGTTCAAAGCTTCGGTGACGCGCAGGCGGACGCACTGCGTTGGCCATTGAACCGGCAAGAGGCAATGCGCTGTGTAGAGGCATTTGTCACCCATGCACTGCCGCACTTTGGTGACTATGAAGACGCAATGTCAAGCCAAGCGCCGCGCTTATTCCACTCTTTGCTTTCGTTCGCGTTGAACGTGAAGATGCTGCACCCTCTGGAGGTGCTGCAGTGTGCCGAAGCCGCTTGGCGCTCAGGCCACGCGCCGCTAGCTGCTGTGGAAGGCTTTGTGCGTCAGCTCCTCGGCTGGCGTGAGTACATCCGCGGCATCTATTGGGCACATATGCCAGGCTACGAAAGTCGCAATGCGCTGGACCACCACTTGTCGCTTCCGCGCTGGTTCTGGACTGGGGACACCCATATGCGCTGTTTGCAGCAGTCCATCAAGCAGTCGCTACAAACCGCACATGCCCACCATATCCAGCGGCTGATGGTGATCGGCAACTTTGCCTTGCTGGCGGGG
>Ga0067045_1031641_pt1 | contig 11772 bp, 12 predicted proteins | sample TerdegcTABiofilm_FD_59184 | JGI IMG/M metagenome (GOLD analysis project Ga0067045, IMG submission 59184) | Combined Assembly of (Gp0054472, Gp0054536) Wastewater bioreactor microbial communities from Singapore -Terephthalate degrading...
ATCGACTGAAAAGAAAAAATTGGGCTCAGGATATGAAAACCTTTGACTCTGAAACGGATAATATTTAAATTGAGAAAGGTGGCGCATTTTCAACTGCCCCTATGGCGCATTTTGAAGTGCCCATTGACAATTTTACTGTCGCGAACCTTATTTTTTAAAATTTTTGCAGACCAATAATTTGAATTTGCTTTGGGCGTGGTATTTCTACAATTATGGCCATGCCAAAAACAACCATCTGTAAATATTACCAAACGTATATTAGGGAAAACAAAATCAGGTTTACCTTTTAACGGATAATTTCTTCTCCAACCAGTAATTTTATATGATTTAAGAAATGTAATAAATAATAACTCTGTTGACTTGTTGCCCTTAGATTTTACGGCGCTCATGACGCGAGAGCGTGTAAGCTTGTCAAAAGAATCCATTTATTTTAATATAGCAAATGGTTGATTATATTTCATGAAAGAAAGAATTCTCATTTTAAATTGAATTTGATTACCGGGATGTTGAGAATCAGATTTGGGTATTTGTATGTGTTTGCCGTTCCCTCCCTTTCTTTGCATTGTAATGAAATCGCCAAAATATAAAACACCACGTTTTGAAAAACTAATATTTAATTTACAAAGATTGATAACCACTTCATTCATATCATATAAAAAAAATTCCTTCTTTGTGCGGTCATATAGAGCTAATATTTTAACAATTTCATTATTAATACCTCTAAAGATTAAATCCATAATTAATTTTGATTTTTTCTCAAATTCTTTTTGAATAATTTGTCTATTGCAATCATCAATAAATATTTTGCTTCTTTTTAAGCGATGATTATCAATGCTTTCTTGAATTGCTTTTTTGGTAGAAACAGACAGATTAATATCATTTGCGAATTTTTCGAGCCATAAACGAGTCACTTGATTGAAATTTGATTTGCCAGCTTTGATATTAACACCTAAAGAATAATTATTATCAAACAGCATTAAAACATCGCTTTTTTTAAGATTCGGACCAGTTGGGTGAATCTCTAAAATATTATGCTTTATATTAAATTTGTTTTTAATTTTAGCTATGATACTATCATTTTTCTTAATTAAACTGCAATATAATCGTTCAATTTCGTTTCCAATATCGGTATTTTCTTTCTTGTGTCGCATTCAAGAACCTCCATAACAGTTCTAAATATTTGTTTTACAATACTTACAACAACGCTATTACCAAATTGTTTGTATGCCTGATTAGGGTTTAAATGTATTTTAAAATTATCAGGAAAAGTCATAAGTCGCTTACATTCTTCCGGATGCAATTTTCTTACATGTCCATGGATTAAATATAAACCGGTTTTTGCACCAGCTCCACCGCCATATGCTGATAATGTTATCGCATGTCCAAGAGGATGGTATATTCTTTCGCCTTGTCCACCTTTATTTACATAACCTATTCGTATTGGGGTTAAATGTTTTAAAACAGAATCAAAAATAACTTTTCTATTTTCAATAACAATATCATTACGTTTTATCCTCAAATGTTTTGTGTCAGTTTCCGAAAGCAATATATCTTGTAAAGTTATTTCTTTAAAATTAGGAGCTGGGAATTGAAAAGAAATATTGCCATTATCTTTTCTTACCGCAATAAAATATATTCTTTTTCTTGATTGAGGAACCCCATAAAACGAAGCGTTGAGTACAGAATAAAAAACAGTATAATTAATTCTGTTAAGGATTTGAATAACAGTTTTAATTGTTTTACCTCTATCATGTTTTTCAAAATTTTGAACATTTTCAAGAAAAATATATTTTGGTTGATGGTATTTTGCAATTCTAGCTATATCATGAAATAAAGTGCCTCTTGTATCTTCAAACCCTAGTTGTTTTCCTGAAATACTGAAAGCTTGGCAAGGGAAACCTGCACATAAAATATCGTGTTTGGGAATGTATTTAGCATCAATTTTGGTAATATCTCCTTCAGGCAACTCATTAAAATTGTTTTTATAAACTTTTTGAGACTCAACATCCCAATCAGAAGAAAAAACACATTCATGTCCTAATGAATCCATGGCAATTCGGAATCCCCCAATGCCACAAAACAAATCAATGTATTTCATAAGTTTACTTTTTGTTTGTTATGAAAGGGTTCGCGACAGAAATATAATTAAATATAATTAAATAAAAAAGATAATTTGTTCATAAGAAATATGCCGCCAATGTCGCCTAACGTAAGGGTATAGCTGACGTTTTCGCGAAGCGAAAATGTGGCTTTAGCCCGAGCACCGCATTTTTGCGAAGCAAAAAGCGGAGCGGAGCAGCTATACCCAGTTGTACGCTGGCCGAGCCGAAAAATGTCAAAGAGACAAAGCCGTAGCCATGGATGGCGAAGGCTTTAAGTCAACTTATAGTTATTATCACATTAAAATACAATATTAATTTAAAAATTATATTGACAGAAACAATTAAACATATTATCATATGCACATAAGAGAATATATATAGGAGATGTAAATGAATGATAAAAAAATTGAAATGTGTAAAATTTTGGTCGTTCATGAAGATTTAGTTTTTAAAGCAAAAAAGAACATGCCACAAGAAGATTCGATCAGAACAATTGGTGATTTTTTTAAAGTTCTTAGCGAACCGACACGAATCAAAATAATTAATGCTTTATTCAATTCTGAAATGTGTGTTTGCGATTTAACTGCTGTATTGAATATGAATCAACCGGCAATTTCACACCAACTTAAAACATTAAAGCAAGCTGGATTTGTCAAGTACAGGAAAGAAGGGAAAATCGTTTATTATTCGTTGAGTGATGAACATATTAGACAAATATACGAGCAGGGCTTATTGCATATTAACGAGAAACAAGGAGTTGTATTATGAAAAAATATTTTCTTAAAAATCTTGATTGTCCAAATTGCGCAGCTAAATTAGAGGATAGTATTAAAAAATTAGATTGTGTAAAATCCGTTTCTATTGATTTTAGTTCACTATCTATGCTTATTGATACCACCGATATAGATAAAGTACAAAAAGAGATAGATGAAATAGAACCTGAAGTCAAAATTGTTAATACAAGTAAAAAAGATACAGAAGAAAAAGATAAATTTAATTCAAAAAAAGAATTAATTTTTATTGGAATAACGGCAGTTATTTATATTGTCGGATTGATTTTTCAGAAACAACTGGAAAAAACTCTTTTTCATATACTTGAATATATTTTGTTTTTAACAATTTATTTAATGTCTGGTTGGAAAGTATTATCTAATGCTTTTAGGAATATTTTAAAAGGTAAAGTCTTTGATGAAAATTTTTTAATGACATTAGCAACAGGCGGAGCAATCGCTATTCATGCCTTAGCTGAGGCAGCTGGAGTTATGTTATTTTTTAAGGTAGGAGAGTTTTTGCAGGATTTATCTGTTGAGAGATCAAGAAAATCAATTAAATCTCTATTGGAAATACGTCCGGATTATGCTAATTTAACAATAAATGGTGAAATAAAAAAAGTTTCTCCTGAAGATGTTAATGTTGGAAATCATGTAATAGTAAAACCAGGCGAAAAAATTCCTTTAGATGGTATTGTTATATCAGGAAATACACAGGTTGACACTTCTGCATTGACTGGAGAGTCAGTTCCTCGAATAATAAAAGAAAAAGATACTGTATTAGCTGGAATGGTAAATAAACTGGGATTAATTACAATTGAAGTTACCAAACCTTTTGGAGAATCTTCAATAACGAAAATCTTGGAATTAGTAGAGAATGCAACACATAAGAAAGCCAAGACCGAAATGTTCTTTACTACATTTGCAAAATATTATACGCCTGTAATTGTTGCTATTGCATTATTAACTGCAATTTTACCGCCGTTGATAATGCCTAATCAAACATTTTTCGATTGGATTTATAGGGCATTAGTTATTTTAGTAATTTCATGCCCATGCGCTCTTGTAGTCAGTATTCCATTGACATATTTTGGTGGAATCGGAGGTGCGTCAAAAAAAGGTATATTAATTAAAGGCTCTAATTATTTAGATGCGTTAAATTCTGTTAAAACAATATTCTTTGATAAAACCGGAACTATCACAAAAGGAGTTTTTAAGGTTACGGATATTATAACGAAAAATGGCTTTACAAAAGAAAAGATATTAAAACTTGCGGCAGAAGCGGAAGCTCATTCAAATCATCCAATTGCAGTTTCTATTAGAGAATCTTATGGGAAAAGTATTAATTTATCAGCAATTATTGATTACCAAGAAATTGGCGGACAAGGAATAAAAGCCGTTGTTGAAAATAAAACAGTGTTAGCCGGAAATGATCGTCTATTGCATCAATTTAATGTTGAACATGATATTTGTTCTATTTCTGGTACTGTTGTTCATATTGCAGTTGATAAAAAATATGCTGGTTATTTGATTATTAGTGATGAAATTAAAGATGATTCAATTAAAGCTTTTTCTGAATTGAAAAAATTAGGTATTAATCAGTTGATAATGTTAACTGGTGATAATAAAGACATTGCAAGAACTATCAGTCAGAAAGTTGGGATTGATAAATATTATGCTGAATTGATGCCGGAAGACAAAGTTTCAATTCTTGAAAGTTTTATTAATAAACAAAAGAAAAATGAAAAATGTGCATTTGTAGGAGACGGAATAAACGATGCTCCGGTTCTAACACGATCAGATATTGGTATTTCTATGGGAAATTTAGGTTCCGATGCGGCTATAGAAACGGCAGATGTTGTTATCATGAATGACTCACTTGCAAAGATACCGGAAGCAATAAAAATTGCAAAGAAAAATAAAATAATTTTACTTGAAAATATTATATTTGCACTTGGTGTTAAAGGTTTATTTGTCGTATTAGGTTTTTTAGGTATTGCAACAATGTGGGAAGCTGTATTTGGAGATATGGGTGTAGCGTTAATTGCAATTTTCAATGCTACAAGAATGTTAAAGGTAAAATAATTGAAATAGTCAATTCTTTAGCCCGCCACGGATGGCGGGCTATCTTCATTACAATTGTTTTCGGCTCGGCTTGCGTACAACGTTCCGCGGGTAGGCGACGTGGCGCGCAAGGGGTATAAGATAAATCGTGACAAAAAAGTCTCCCCGCGCGCGCCATGTGCGAATGGCGTAAACGTTTTATTATTTGAAAATCTATTTTTCATAATTACACAAATCTTTTCTTTTGTAAATCACCAAAACGCCATGAGCGAACGCCTAACCGCATGTTAGCTGACGTGCGTCTGGTTATATTATGTTTCGTCTTTATTACCGCCGAGTATTAAATTATTCCAATCTAAAATGAATTTATTTTATAAATTCACATATTGTATGGGATTGGCCTGTCCTTGTTTTTTGTCTGATAATTGCTTATTAAGATACAGATTCAGTATTTCTTTATCTTGACATTCTTTACCTTCAAAAAAGCATCTTTTATTATCTTCGGTAAAAAACCACTTTTCAGGTATATATATTTTTCGAATAATGCTTTTATATTCGCTGAAAATAAAATCAGATTTTCTTGCTCTATCAATATCCATTTTCCAACTTTTTCTTGTTGCTTCGTAAGGAGATATGCCGGGCAAGTAAGTTTTATTGATATTAATAATAATGACTTTATGTTTTATACCATTTTTATTTAATGTTTCAGCAGAATATAAAGCCTCTATTTCATCAACAGTTTTAATTCCTTTATCCCAAGCATAATGACCGGCAATAATATTAGTGATGTTTGATAATTCTTTAAAAGTATGAAAAGTAAGAAAATCAATCAAACATGATTCTACTAATAATGCAATCTCTCTTGTAAGGCCATGTCGAATAATGTAATGTCCAACTTTAAGATTTTGATTAATAATATCACGTATCGTATTTATTTTATCATTTTCTTCAGGATTATCTAATGCACAAGTTATATGATTAAATATTCTATTACCTGTTCCTTCTCCAATATAAAATATTTTCGATGTACGCGGATCAAATAAACAATAGACATAGCATTTAATATCTTCAATTGTTTTTTGAGAAAAAGATTCCAATTTAACACCCCTTTAAAGAATGAATTTTAAAATAAAATAATTATTGATACTTTTTTACCTAACAAAAAAATACCAAAATGCCACCAATGATGTACCACCTGTCGCATTATCAATTGCTTTCTTTATATCGGAAATGGTTGTAATCTTGGAGCTGTGATCATTATAAACATCCGAACCTTTAACATTTGCTACCTTATGACTGTGCTCATCATATATATCATTACCTTTTATTGTACCGACTTTATGACTATGCTCATCATAAAGATCATTCCCCTTTAATGTTGCCACTTTATGACTATGGTTGTCATATAAATCAGTACCTTTTAATTTATAGTTTGCCATTTTGAGACTCCCTTACTTGGTTATATATTCCGTTATTATATTTTAGTTATTTTATTGCTCTGTAATTTGGATACTTCGTTCAATCATTGACTTTAAATCATATGAATATTTTTGTTTGTTTTCTCTTAAAGTTACAGATCCTTTACAGTTTTTATAATCTTCAATGCTGGATAATTCGACATAATAATTGTATCGATCATATTTAATATAATTATCTTCCGGTTGATCGCGGTCATTTTTATTCAGCCATAATTGAAAATATTTTTTTCTTGGAGAAATCGCCATAAATTTTTTAACTCTACTCTTTGCATTTTTATTTTTAAATGACAATTGATTGGCAGTATATGCCACATCAACAGTAGTACCATATTTATTTAAAATATCATCATGTATATATTTGATAGTTTCAATTATATCTTCCGATATTTCTCTTTCATTTAATAAAAACAGTGAATAATTAACCCAATTTTCATAATTAGATTTTTGATATTTTATTTTAATGTCATCAGTTTTATGTAATACTTGTTCTGATTGTGATTCTATGTTTTTAAAATCGCTTATTATTTCTGACTTTTGTGTTTCTATTATTTCTGTAGATTCAATTATTTTATCTGTAATACTATTAATTTCCTTGCTAATATCTTCTGTTTTACCGAGAATATTACCATATAATTCCTGTTGAAATTCTTCTACTATAGTAAATAAACACTCACTTAATAGTGAGTAATTAAACGGCGCATTATTTTTATTTTTTTCGTTCAAAATTATAATAATTTTTTCAACTTGTTTAAATATTTTTACAATACGTCCGCTTTCGGTATGCATCTTAATTTGTGCTAACTGAAATATTAAATCCTTAATTTCATCAGGTCCTTTTTTGACATCAACACTAATAGCTTCATCTAAAAGTATTATTCTTAACTTTTCTAAAAAATCTTTATAAATTGATAATTTTTCTTCAAATACTTTACTTTTTCTTTCTTGTTCTTCCTCAATTTGCGTTTGTCGGCTTAATAAAAATACAGTAATTATAGCTGTTAAAATAGCACCGATAGCTCCATTATTAATGTTTTCAACAAATTTAGGTAATTCCTCTTCATAAACTAAACTAAATATTAATATTCCCAAACTAATGAATAATAAAATGAAAAGGCCTCCTAAAATTCTTTTTAATTTTTCATTTTCTTTCATAAAATTACCTTTCTATAGTTTTAAATCCTCAATATTAAAATCTTTACCATCTTTAGTTTTTAATTTTCCATCTAATTCATGTAGTGATTCTAATACTAATCTTTTAAATTCATCATTTTGCTTTTCTTTTACCATCTTAACTGCCGCTTCAACAGTTATACCTTCCTTTTCAGCTAGTTTCTCAGCGTATTTGTAAAGCAAATTTGTAATTATACTCATTTCATGATTCCTTTCATTGTTTTTTACTCGGCGGTAATAAAGAAATTAATTCATTGTGATTTAAAGATTGATAGACCAGACGCATGTCAGCTAACGTTCCGCGGGTAGGCGACGTAGCGGGCGCGCGAAACCTAATAAAATATGACAATAGCTCTTTTAGCGCGACCGCTATGTGTGAAGCACCGTAAAACGTTAACATTTTAATTAGTTTATTTATCATTTTCTATATCATAACTTTCAGAATACTCAATAACGGTGCTGAACGAACGCCTAACCGCCTGTTAGCCGCTGTGCCATGCCTTTTCTTCCGCACGGTATTTTTAAAACCCTTTAAAATTAAATTAATTATTTAAAGGAACTTGAAATAACATCAAGTAAAGATATTAATTTAATAACATTATCAACCATTTTTGGCACTTCTTGAGTTGTAGCTTCCAAATTACCTTTCGATTGGTCAATCCCCTTAAGAACTTTAGGTAATTTTGTGGCTTTTAAACCAGTTAATTCGCTTTTTAAGTTTCCCGGTAAATCCTTTGCTTCATTGATTAATTTTGTTACATCGTCAGGAATTTGTTTTAAATCATTTTGGACGCCTTTTAAGTCATCAATAAAACCAGTAATGGTAGGTAAGAAGTCAGATGTTTTTAAATCTTTAAAGATATCGACTTTTGCCATGATTTCCTTTAATACGGAGTCTTTTAAATCTTTTGCATCTTTATATTTTGCTTTAGCATCGTCGTAACTTTTTATATCTGATGTTTTTAAATCTTTAAAAAGATTAGCTTTTGTCGTTAGTTCTTCAAAATTAACATTTGAGATGGCTGAACTGCCTGTTTGTCTTGTAGTTATAATTGCTGCGCTAGCATCCTTGCCAATTAAATCTGCGGGATTGCTTAACAACACACTTATAAAAATAGTTATGTCTTCTAACTTAGTGTTAAATTCTTTCACACGTTTTCCAAGGTCAAAACTTGCTTTTAAAAAACCATCAGCTGAAGTACCGGTTGATTCAAATTTAAGTTCTTTAGATTTTTTTACATTATCTTTCTTTTTTTCATTCTTTGTTGTTTTCTTTGTGCCTGATGTCTCATCTTTTGTTTCAATGCCTGAAGATTCACCTGATGATAATTTATATGCTAAGCCAATGTTTAAAGATAAGTAATGTATATTATCACCTGCGGAGGAAACTATATTATACAACGGAGAAAAATTCAATTTAATATTAGAATTAGGAAAAGCGTATGACAAACCAAAACCCGGAGCAAAACCCAAATGTGATTTTTTAAAATCACCCGATCCAATGTAATTACCGGTATTAATAGTTGCATAAAATTTAAAATCGTTATTTACAAAGTAATAATTATATCCAAAAGTAATCGGTATAAATGAACCGGATATTTTTGAATTATAATAAGTTTTTTCACCAAATTTATGATATGAAAGATCAATCCTTCCTTCATGATTAGGCGCAAACATATACCCAAAATTAAGTGAACCATATAATAACCCTGGTGTTGCGGTATTATCCATATTTGATATAGGAATATTTATTGGAAAATTAATTCCAATATTAGTTTGAGCGTTTATTTCTATTACAAAAATAACTCCTATGAAGAATGTAATAAAGTTAAATATTTTGTTAGTTTTCATGTTTATTTTTCTTTCATATTTTTCAAATTAAATTGTATGTATAAATTTTATGCAACAAAATATAATATCTTTGGTTCGTTATTGGTAAAAAATAAAAAACACTTAATCCTTAACACAGCGTACATTAAAACCGAAGTTTTTATAATGATAACTTCGGTACACATTTGGTTTATTATATGAAATGTCTCTATACCAAGCAAAGGTGGTATTATATACAGTAGATGTCCACCATAGTCCATTGGAACCCATATTTGTAAATGATCCGCTGTTAAAGCGATAACCGCCTGGAAAAGCAGAGAAGCCGGAGGAATTAGTGCCAGCACTTGGGCTTAACCAGTGAGTATTTCCAGCCTCTTTTAACTTGTTACCTTGATCAGTTCCTCGCCATACCATTGTTGAGTCCGCAGCTTGTTGAGACATGCCTAAAAATATTTCTAATATCTTCCAATCGTTATCTGTTGCAACATGCCAGCCAGCAGGAGCAATATTTCTGCTATCATTTACTGCATACCAATTATATAGTCTTCCATACGTTGATACATTGTTCGAATTATTATTATAATCACAATATCCGCCAGTTGTTAAATTATTCCATGTTGTGTTGTCAGTCACGTTTGCAATGGCATCACCGTTACGATAATGAGTTGTCTTTAAATTTTCAACTAACCATATTTGAGTACCGATTGTGATAGTATTATAAACATTTCCATCTATATCTGTAACTGTATTGGCATTAGTTGTTGTGAAATTGATTTGATTACCATATGCTGTACCAACATTATTCGTTGCATATGCTCTTACATAATATGTTGTACCAGATGTAAGTCCTGTAATCGAACTAACATAAGATCCGATTCCGGTTCCATCTGTTGTATGAGAATTGACAATCGTTGGATTTGAAGTTGTACCCCAACAGACTCCTCGTGAAATAACCGAATTTCCACCATCAGATGTTATTACTCCACCACTTACAGCGGAATTTTGAGTTATATTACTAATATCGGTTGTTGTTAATATGGGTAAACCAACATTCTGTAAAGTCGTGAAACTAACTTGGTTACCGTAGGAAGTGCCAATTCTATTAGTTGCATATGCTCTTACATAATAGGTTGTATTTGATGTAAGTCCTGTAATAGTGCTAACATACGAACCATATCCAACTCCATCATTGGTATGAGTAACATAATCTATTGTTGGATTCTGAAAAATACTCCAGCAAACACCTCTTGAAGTTACTGATTCCCCACCATCCGAAGTTACATTTCCCCCGCAAACAGCTGAACTTGTCGTAACGCTTGATATGGATGATGTCGTGACAGAAGGAGCTTCTTTTGGTTTAAAATCATCCAAATTGATTAATTCATTTTCACAAGAATTTAGGAATAAAACAAATAATAATGAAAGATATGAAATATAATTAATTAATATTTTAAACATAAATTCTCCTTTAAAATTTATTATTATTTACTTTTACTAAAGTAAAATTGAACACTGTGCTGAACGAACATATGAGTGTTTTCTATTTTCCGTTGCATAGATTTATTCAATATTTTTAACCCTGACCCATTCTCTTTTTAATATTACTTGCGCCCGTTTTTCTATCTTGTCGAGTACATCAGGATCAACCGATTTGGTCGCTTGTGCAAGAAGTGTTATCAATTCATTATGATCGTCTTCAGTCGGATTAATTAATAATTTTATTTTTGATAACCTATGATTTAAACATTCGATTTTTTCTGGTAAAGAAGGCGCATTCTCCCTATTCTGTAAATCTTTTATAATAAGGCAAAGAGCTATAAATTCTGAAATATTGTTTCTTAGCATATTGATCCATTCTTGTCGATTTGTAGACAGAACGGTGGCGTTAATTTGTTTCGTAGCTATTCTATTCTGAATGAAAGGACCTACAAAAACTGCAAGAACAGCCACTAAGAGAGCCAATATTTGTGTAAAATCGTGTGAATTGTTTTCTGTTATAACTACACGAACTGAGTCTAGTACAACTTTTAAGTTTTGAATTGCTAATTGAGTAGTATCAGGATTCATTTTTACTCCTTTATTTTTCAGAAATAATTTTTATTAATTTGTTTTCCATAAAACAATATATTTAGTTTTTTAGAAAATTAAATAGTTTTTGATTATTTTAGAAAATATTTTTTCATAGTAAGAAAATATTTAGAATTTAAAGAGTTAGCTTTTAAATTTGTATTAACCCGGAATTGTCATTACAGAATAATTTCTAATGGCCGCCATTAGAAAAATGGGCTTGTAAATGTATTGGGAATAAGATATTATGATGGGTTTCGATAACATATTTTGTATCCACATTTAGTAAGA